>Ga0308159_1001470_pt1 | contig 33714 bp, 28 predicted proteins | sample PhyCR1_FD_201040 | JGI IMG/M metagenome (GOLD analysis project Ga0308159, IMG submission 201040) | Phyllosphere microbial communities from UC Gill Tract Community Farm, Albany, California, United States - DLSLC.R1 | ecosystem: Host-associated > Plants > Phyllosphere > Unclassified | place: USA... | reverse complement strand
CGGCCACGGGGCGGGTCGTCGGCATGACGGCGTTCAACGGCCACAGCAGCGTCGTCGCGGCGTACGCGGCGATGATCAGCACGAAGAGAAGCGTGGGGATGACCGTGCCGGGGCGAAGGATCGGCCGGCGGGCTCCGGCGAGCAGGTCCGCGGAGCGGGACGTGGCACCCGAGACGACGAAAGTGGGGGCCGGACGGGGTGCGCCCGCATCGTCGGGATCGACCCACAGCAGCGCGCCGAGCGCGACCGGAAGAGAAGCGGCGGGGGCAGGTGGCTCGACCGTGACGGCGGGGGCATGGCCGGAGGGGGAATCGGATGCCACGGGCGCGGTCGCCGCGGCGGACGCCCTGCCGGAGAGCGAGGCCGAAGCCGTCACCGCGGGCACATCGCCGGAGGGGGAGTCGGATGCCGCGGGCTCGGTCGCCGCGGCAGGTGCCCTGCCCGTGAGGGAGTCGTCCGCCGCGGCGTCGTTCGCCGCGGGGGCGGATCGCAGCGCATCGTCGTGCACCGCCGATTCCGAACGAACCGCCGGGGACGTGGCATCCGGAACCGAGAGGGCCGGGCCCAGGTCGTCCGTCGTCGACAAGGCGGGTCCGAAGTCGCCGGAGGCCGCCGCGCGGGGAGAGGAATCGTGTGCACGCAGCGCACGCCGTGAGGCCGGGGTCTGCTCGTGCACCCGCCCACGCTACCCCGCCCTATACTCTTCACGACAACCACGGGAGTCCGGTGAGCCGGGCTGAGAGGAAGCGAATCCACGCTTCGACCGTCGAACCTGATCCGGATCATGCCGGCGCAGGGAGGAGAGAAATGCACACGTCCACGTCTGCCCTCGCGAACCGTTCTTCGGTCGCCACCACGGACCGTTTCCGGTGGCGCGTCGTCGACATCGTCGTCGCCGCCGTCCTCGGCGTCGCGATCGGCCTGCTCTTCTGGGGCTGGAACACCGTCGGCGGCCTCTGGTTCACCGCGATGGACGGCCTCACCCCGGGCCTCGGCGGGATCGCCGTCGGCATCTGGCTGATCGGCGGCGTCATCGGCGGCCTCGTGATCCGCAAGCCCGGCGCGGCACTGCTCGTCGAGCTCATCGCGGCGATCGTGTCGGCGTTGATCGGCAACGTGTGGGGCGTCACCACGATCTTCTCGGGCCTGGCCCAGGGCCTCGGCGCCGAGCTGATCTTCCTCGCCTTCCTCTACCTGCGGTTCACTCTGCCCGTCGCGATGCTCGCGGGTCTCGGCGCGGGCGTCGGCGCGTGGGTGCTCGAGCTGTTCCTCACCCCCAATCTCGCCAAGTCCGTCGAGTTCAACCTCATCTACCTCGGCACCCTCGCCGTCTCGGGCGCCCTGCTGGCCGGTCTCGTCGGCTGGCTGCTCGTGCGCGCCCTCGCCGCCACCGGAGCGCTCAGCCGCTTCGCCGCGGGCCGGGAAGCGCGTCGCGACGTCTGATGACGGGCCCCGCACGCGTCGACGTCGAGGGCTGGGGCTGGCGGTACGCCGGTCGTAAGCTGCCCGCCACGCGCGAGGTCGAGCTCGTCATCGAGCCCGGGGAGCGCGTGCTGCTGCTCGGCGCGTCGGGGGCCGGCAAGTCGACCCTGCTCGCGGGACTGGCGGGACTGCTCGGCGGCAGCGACGAGGGCGAGACCACCGGCCGCATCCTCGTCGACGGCGCCCCGCCCGAGACGCAGCGCGGCCGCATCGGCCTGGTGCTGCAGGACCCCGAGGCGGGCATCGTGCTCTCGAAGGTCGGCGACGACATCGCCTTCGGATGCGAGAACCTCGGCGTCCCCGCGGCGCAGATCCCCGCGCGGGTGGCCGAGGCCGTGGCATCCGTGGGTCTCGCCGTTCCCCTCGACCGCCCCACCAAGGCGCTGTCGGGCGGGCAGAAGCAACGTCTCGCCCTCGCCGGGGTGCTGGCGATGCGACCGGGGCTCCTGCTGCTCGACGAACCCACGGCCAACCTCGACCCCGAGGGGGTGGCCGAGGTGCGCGTCGCCGTGGAGGGGGTCGTGGCGCGCGAGGGCACGACCCTCGTGCTCATCGAGCACCGCACGGCGGTGTGGGCAGACCTCATGACCCGGGTCGTCGTGCTCGCCCCCGGCGGCGGGGTGCTGGCCGACGGACCGCCCGAGCGCGTCTTCGCCGAGTACGGGGACGCCCTGGCCGCCGCGGGCGTGTGGGTGCCGGGTCACCCGGTCGACCTTCCCGTGCTCGCTCCGGTCTCGGCACCGGATGCCGTGCTGCGCGCGTCCGCCCTGTCGATCGGGCGGGAGAAGGGCACCGTCGTGGCCTCGGGGCTCGACATCTCCCTCCCGCGCGCGGCGGGGACGGTGATCACGGGACCGAACGGCGCGGGAAAGTCGACCCTCGCGCTCACGCTCGCGGGACTGCTCCCCGAACTCGCCGGAGAGGTCGTCGCCGCGGAAGAACTCGCCGCGCGCGGGGTCCGTCGCCCGGTGCGCTGGCGATCGACCGAGCTGCTCACCCGTATCGGGACGGTCTTCCAGGAGCCCGAGCACCAATTCCTCGCGGCCACCCTGCGCGACGAACTCGCGGTCGGTCCCCGTGCTCTGCGCATGGCGCCGACCGAGGTCGACCGTATCGTCGACGAGCTGCTGGAGCGCCTCGATCTGGCATCCCTCGCCCTCGCCAATCCCTTCACGCTGTCGGGGGGACAGAAGAGGCGCTTGTCGGTGGCGACGGTGCTCGCGGCCTCTCCCGAGGTGATCGTGCTCGACGAGCCGACCTTCGGTCAGGACCGCCGCGGGTGGATGGAGCTCGTCGCCCTGCTCCAGCGCGAGATCGCGCGCGGTCGCACGGTGGTCGCCGTCACGCACGACGCCGACGTGGTGCGTCACCTCGGTCAGCACCGCATCCGGATGGGGGATGCCGCGTGAGCGCCGTCACCACCGAGCGTGCGCGCACCGCGTGGCTCGACGGGGTGAACCCCGTCACGAAGGTCGCGATGGTCATCGTGCTGGCGGCCCCCCTGCTCGTCTCGATCGACGCCGTGAGCGCGGCGACGGCGCTGCTGCTCGAACTGCTGTGCGTGCCGCTCACGGGGCTGACGTTCGCCGCGGTCCTCACGCGTCTCGTGCCCGTGATCGTCTTCGCCCCCGTCGCCGCGGTGAGCATGCTGCTCTACGCCCGGCCGGGGGGAACCGTGTACGGCACGTTCTTGTTCGCGACGGTGAGCGACGACTCGATCGCTCTCGCGCTCGCCGTGCTGGTGCGCGTGGTCGCCCTGGCCCTGCCGATCATCCTGATCTTCGCCCGCACCGACCCCACCGAACTCGCCGACGCTCTCGCGCAGGTGGCGAAGCTGCCCAGCCGCTTCGTGCTGGGCGTCCTGGCCGGAGCTCGGACGGTCGGCCTGTTCGTCGACGACTGGCGCACGATGAGCCTGGCCCGTCGCGCCCGCGGCGTGGGCGACCGCGGGGCCCTCCGCCGCTTCTTCTCGATGGCGTTCGTGCTGCTCGTGTTCGCCGTGCGCCGCGGCACCAAGCTCGCCACGGCGATGGAGGCCCGGGGGTTCGGCTCCGACATCGAGCGCACGTGGGCACGCCCCTCGACTCTTTCGGCTCGGGATGCCGTGGCCCTGGCCGCCGCTCTCGGGCTCATCGCCGTGGCTCTCGGGGCCGCGGTGGTGTCGGGGGCGTTCCGGGTGGTGGGGACGTAGATCTCCCTGAGGGTCCTCGACGCTCGGCGCGGGTGGGCGGTCGGGCGGCGTGGACCGGAGGCGAGACCTCGCGCTCTCCTCAGAACACGTACTCGAAGCAGAGCGACCGCGGCATCGTCTCGAGGTACGGCTCGTAGACCGGGATCGGCGTGAAGCCCACGGCCGCGTAGACGCGCAGCGACTCGGGCTGCATGCGACCGCTCTGCAGGATGACCCGGTGTGCCCCTTCGCTCCGTGCGAGGTCGACAACGGTCGCGGTGAGCGCCGTGCCGATCCCGCGTCGACGGCCCGCCGCGACGACGATCAGCCGCTTCAGCTCCCACTCGTCGCCGAGCCGCCGCAGAATGACGTGTCCGAGCGGGGTGTCGTCCGCATCGAGAGCCAGCAGCGTCGCGACGACCTGCTCGGGGTGAACGGCGAGGGCCTCTTCGCGTTTCGCCGCGACCTCGGGGGTGTCGTCGGCGTCGGCGTCGCGGTACCGCTCGTCGAGATCGGCGTCCAGCGCCCCGCGCAGGGCGACCGCGCGGGGATCGTCGACGTCGACCTTCTCGATGCGGAAGTCGGGGAGGTTCACTCGACGAGCGTATGCTTCCGGGACCGTAACGGCGACGCGACCCGCTTCGACGTCCACGGGGAGGGCTCAGGGAATCCGCGCGCAGGGCGCGCGGTTCCGACAGCGACAGAATGAGCACGGGGGATGCCATGGGATTGTCGTTCGGAATACTCGCGGTGAGTGTGGCCGTGGCGGGCGCCGTGATGTTCGTCGCCATGCCGCGCATCGGTACTCCCGGATCCATGACCCTCTTCCTGCGCTTCGCCGCCGTGGCCGGGGTGACGGCCGCGGGGTCCAGCGCCATGTACTTCATCTACGGCGCGGGGGGCGGCATCCTGACCCTCGTTCTGGGAGATGTGGGCATGGTGCTCGCGCCCGCCCTGCTCATCATCGCGTTGAGCGCTCTCGAAGGGCGGCCCGCGCGCAAGACGTCGATCGGGATCCTCGTCCTCGCGCTGGCGGTCGCCATCGTGACCGCCACGGTCCCGCTTCCGGGGTCCCTCGCCGTGAAGGCCGTCGCCCTCGCCGCGACCTGCGGCGCGTGCGCGTGGGTCGCGAGCCATTCACGCGTCGAACCGTTCGGTCCGCTGCGCGTGATCGCCCTGACCAACGCCGTCTTCGCCGTCTATTCGCTCTCGCGGGCGATCGTCGGCGTCGTCGTCGGATGGGATTCGGTGCTGTTCCGCTCCGTCTTCTCGTTCGCCCCGGCGACGGTGCTCGGGGCGGTCGCGGTCCTCGCGATCGGGGCGGCGGTCGTGCGCCTGCGTTTCGGGCCGCGCGTCGCGGCCGAGGTCGCGCAGTGTCCCGCGGGAGCGGCGGTCGTCGTGGGGGACTGGGACCTGGCATCCACGGCCTACGGTCCCGATCGCATGCGGGGCCTCGTCGCCGACTTGCGCTCCGCGGCACGCGATCTCGACCCCGGCGCCGCCGACGTGCCGCGCGGGACCGAGACCGCGGTCCCCGACGCGGTCTCGACCCTCGGCGCCCACCTGCAGGCCGCGTACGGCTGGGAGCCCGAGCAGACGATCCTGCTCGTGGATGGAGCGACGACCGCCGCGGTCCGCACGCAGCCGGGGCGTCGGGCGAAGAAGAGGTGGGGCTCGGCGCGGTCCTGAGTCTCGACTACTGTGGTACTCGGTTTCAGCTTCGAAGGAGAACGCATGGATATCGCAGGAGCATCCGCCCTCGTCACCGGCGGTGCCTCGGGCCTCGGACTCGCCACCGCGCGTCGTCTGACCGAGGCCGGAGCGCGCGTCACGATCGTCGATCTGCCGACATCGAACGGGGCCGCGATCGCCGAAGAGCTGGGCGGATCGTTCGCCGCCGCCGACGTGACGGATGCCGAGCAGATCGCCGCGGCCGCCGCCCTCGCCGCCGACGCGGGACCGCTTCGCGTCGTCGTGAACTGCGCCGGCATCGCGCCGCCCGCCAAGGTGCTCGACCGCGACGGGAATCCCTCGTCGCTCGCCGACTTCGAACGCGTCGTCCGCGTCAACCTCATCGGCACGTACAACGTCATCGCGCAGACCTCCGCCGTCATGGCGAAGACCGACCCCGCCGAGGGCGGTGACCGCGGCGTCATCGTGAACACCGCGAGCGTCGCGGCCTTCGACGGGCAGATCGGTCAACCCGCGTACTCCGCGAGCAAGGGCGGCGTGCACGCGATGACGCTTCCCCTCGCTCGGGAGCTCGCCCGCCACGGCATCCGCGTCGTCACCATCGCCCCCGGGATCATGGAGACGCCGATGCTCAAGGGACTCCCGCAGGCGGCGCAGGACTCCCTCGGCCAGCAGGTGCCCTACCCCTCGCGCCTCGGAGCCCCCGACGAATACGCGCGCCTCGTGCTCGCCATCGCCGACAACGGCTACCTCAACGGCGAGACCATCCGCCTCGACGGCGCGATCAGAATGGCACCGAAGTGACCGACGGCATCCTGCTCCACGTCGAGGACGGGCTGGCCCGCGTCACCTTCGACCGGCCCGCCTCGCTCAACGCGATGGACTTCCCCATGGCACGCCGCTGGCGCGAGGTCGCTCACGAGGTCACCTCCGACTCCGCGGTGGGAGCGGTGATCCTGGATGCCAAGGGCCCCGCGTTCTGCGCGGGCGGCGACGTCGTGGCGATGTCGACCACCGGGGCGGCGGGCAGCGACGTCACCGAGACGGCGCACGCGATCCACGACGGCATCCGCACCTTCGCCGAGGCCCCCCTGCCGATGGTCGCCGCCGTGCAGGGGGCCGTCGCCGGCGGAGGGCTCGGGCTCATGCTCACGGCCGACTACATCGTCGCGAGCGAGAACGCGCGCTTCGTCAGCCGGTACGCCAACATCGGACTCACCCCCGACCTGGGCGTCTCGACACTGCTGCCCGCCGCGATCGGCCAGCGTCGCGCGCTGCAGCTGCTTCTGCAGGACCGCATGCTCACCGCCGCGGAAGCCCTGGACTGGGGTCTGGTGGCCGAGGTCGTGGCATCCGCAGATCTGGTCTCTCGCGTCGACGAGATCGCGCGCTTCTGGCTCAAGGGGGCGACCGCCGCCTTCGGTCAGGCCACGCGCCTCGTCCGCGTGGGCGCCGCGCGCACCCTCGCCGAGAACCTCGACGACGAGGCCGCCACCATCGGTGCGGCTTTCGAGACCCCCGAAGCGCGGGCGCGGGTCGCCGCGTTCGCCGCTGCCTCCGCGAAAGGACAACGCTCGTGACGCTTTCCGGGAAGACCATCCTCATGTCGGGCGGCAGCCGCGGCATCGGCCTCGCGATCGCGCTGCGGGCGGCGCGCGACGGCGCCAACATCGCGATGCTCGCCAAGACCGACACCCCGCACCCGAAACTCCCCGGCACGGTGCACACGGCCGCGGACGAGATCCGCGCGGCGGGCGGACAGGCGCTGCCCATCGTGGGCGACGTGCGCGACGAGGCCTCGATCACCGAGGCCGTGATGCGCACGGTGGGCGAGTTCGGCGGCATCGACATCGTCGTCAACAACGCCAGCGTGATCGATCTCTCGGGCTCGCTCGAGCTCGCCACGAAGAAGTACGACCTCATGCAGGACGTCAACGTGCGCGGAACGTTCCTGCTCTCGCGCGCCGCGGTGCCCCAGCTGAAGGATGCCGCGAACCCCCACATCCTCTCGCTCTCGCCGCCGCTCAACGTCACGCCGAAGTGGCTCGGCGCGCACACCGGCTACAGCCTCGCCAAGTTCGGCATGACGATGGCCACGCTCGGGCTCGCAGCCGAGTTCGCCGAGGCCGGCATCGCCGCCAACACGCTCTGGCCGCGCACGACCATCGCGACCGCCGCCGTGCAGAACGTCATCGGCGGCGACCGGCTCATGGCCGTCTCGCGCACGCCCGAGATCTACGCGGATGCCGCGTACGAGGTGCTGACCGCGCCCGCGCGCGAGCGCACGGGGCAGACGCTGATCGTCGAAGACGTGCTGGCGGCCGCCGGGGTCACGGACTTCTCGGGATACGCGGCGGTGCCGGGCACGCCGGACGAGGCGATGTACCCCGACATCTTCCTGGACTGACGCGAGGTGCGGGGCAGCGGCGACGCCTCCTCGCTCCTCGATAAACGCCGATCCTCCCGAGACACGCCGTGCCGCAGCGTGTCTCGGGAGGATCAGCGTTTATGGGGCTGGGGGCGGGGCCGGGGGTCAGATCAGGCCGAGCTCCGCGAACGCGTTGTGCACGCCGTCGTCGAGCACCGCCGAGGTCACGCGGCCGGCGAGACGCTTCAGCTCCGGCGCGGCGTTGCCCATCGCGACGGGCGTGCCGACGACCTCGAACATCTCGACGTCGTTCCAGCTGTCGCCGATGCCGATGGCATCCGCCGCCGACAGGCCCAACTGGTCGAGCACCGCGGTGATCGCGGAGCCCTTGGTGACCCCGGCCTGACCGATCTCGCCGTTCGACCCGCCGGGCAGCGGGATCGAGCCGGGGATGACGTGGAAGCCCTCGCCGAGGGCGGCTGCCGCGTGCGCGACGGTGTCGGTCGACGGGCTGACGAACACGGCCTTCGCGACGGCGTCGCGGTCGACCTCCGAGACCGGCCGCGGCTCGCGCCAGAGGGGCTGCTCGGGCGGCAAGCCCTCGGCTTCGAGCTCGGCGGCACGCTTCTCGTGCCGTTCGCGGCGGTACTCGGTCATCACGGGGCCCATGCCGGCGCTCGCGTACACGCCCCCGTGGGTCTGGAGGAAGTAGTGGATGCCGTGAGCCTCGAAGTAGCGCTCGAGGGCCTCGACGTCGGCGCGGGGCATCGGCTGCTCGACGAGGAGGGCGGCGTCGTCGGGATCGCCGCCGCGGGTCGCGTACGCGCCGCCGTTGGTGATCGCCCCGTCGAAGCCGATCGCCAGCACCTCGGGGTGGATGTCGCCCGCCGATCGCCCGGTGGAGAGCCACACGAGGTGGCCGTTCTCGCGCGCCTTCCGCACGGCGGCCACCGTCGAGGGGGCGATCACCGAGCCGTGCTCGAGGATCGTGCCGTCGACGTCGAGGAAGGCGATACGGGTCATGTGCACTCCAAAAAGGGGATCGGCCCCGGGCGTGGAACCCGGGGCCGATCCGAACGGGGGGATCAGCGCGTGAGGGAGGCGCCGTTGGACCGGATGACGTCGGCGTACCAGCCGAACGACTTCTTGCGGTACCGCTCCAGGGTTCCGCTTCCGTCGTCGTTGCGGTCGACGTAGATGAAACCGTATCGCTTGCTCAGCTGGGCCGTGCTGGCGCTGACGATGTCGATGCAGCCCCACGACGTGTAGCCGAGTACCTCGACGCCGTCTTCCAGCGCCTCGCCGACCTGCACGAGGTGGTCGTTCAGGTAGGCGATGCGGTAGTCGTCGACGACCGTCTTCTCGCCGTCGACCTCGACGAGCTGGTCGCGCGCGCCCAGGCCGTTCTCGACGATGAACAGCGGCTTCTGCCAGCGATCCCAGAACTGGTTGAGCACCAGGCGCAGGCCCACGGGGTCGATCTGCCAGCCCCACTCGCTCGCCTCGAGGGTCGGGTTCGAGACGCCGCCCATGATGTTGCCCTGGCCCGCGACCTTCTTCGCGGGGTCGGCGGTCTCGGCGATCGACATGTAGTAGCTGAACGAGACGAAGTCGACCGTGTTGGTCAGGTCGTCGCGATCCTGGTCGGTGATGTCGAGCTCGATGCCCTTCTCGCGCAGCGTCCGCAGGAAGTACCCCGGGTAGGCGCCGCGAGTGTGCACGTCACCGTAGACGAGGTTGCCGTGGTCGGCCTCCATGACGGCGACAGCGTCGTCGGGCGACGGCGTCAGCGGGTAGATCGGCATCGACAGCACCATGCAACCGACCTTCGCCTCGGGGGCGACCTCGCGGGCGATGCGGGTGGCGCGGGCGGATGCCACGAGCTCGTGGTGCATCGCTTGGTACAGCTGCTGCTCCGGGACGCCGCCCTCGGGGATCGGGATGCCGCCACTCATGAACGGGGCGTGCAGGAGCGAGTTGATCTCGTTGAAGGTCAGCCAGTACGTCACGCGGCTGCCGAAGCGCTCGAAGAGCGTGCGAGCGTAGCGCTCGTAGAACCCGATGAGTTCGCGGTTCGTCCAGCCGCCGTACTGCTCGGCCAGGTGCAGCGGCGTCTCGTAGTGCGAGATTGTCACGAGCGGCTCGATACCGTGCTTCTCGAGCTCGTCGAGGATGCGCTCGTAGAACGCCAGGCCCGCCTCGTTGGGCTCGGTCTCGTCGCCCTTGGGGAAGATGCGGCTCCACGCGATCGAGAAGCGGTAGACCCCGAAGCCCATCTCGGCGAACAGCGCGATGTCCTCCGCGTAGCGGTGGTAGTGGTCGATGCCGACGAGCTTCAGGTTGTCGGGCGTGGGGGTCTCGGAGCGCGGGCCCGAGATGCCGCGGGGCATCACGTCCTGCACCGACAGGCCCTTGCCGTCGGCGTCGTACGCGCCCTCGATCTGGTTGGCGGCGGTGGCACCGCCCCAGAGGAACCCATCGGGGAAAGGGGTGTTCGTCATGTTCTGTGCCTCCAGGGGTCAGCGGGCGGAAGTGAGGGAGTCGACCGACACGGCGCGGAACAGGGTCTCGCCGTGCGAGAGAGGGCCGGATGCCGCGTCGGCGATGTCGGGGTAGAGATCGCCGTTCGTGACGATGACCGGGGTGATCAGGTCGTAGCCGGCCTTCTCGATGGCGGCACCGTCGAACTCGACGAGCAGATCGCCGGCCTTCACCTCGGCGCCGGACTGCACCTTGAGGGTGAAGTGCTCTCCGCCGAGCTTGACGGTGTCGAGGCCGACGTGGATGAGCAGCTCCACGCCGTCGACTCCGCGAAGGCCCACCGCGTGACCGGTCGGGAAGGCGGCGACGACGGTGCCGTCGAACGGGGCGTAGACCGCGCCGGAGGTCGGCCGGATCGCGACGCCCGTGCCGAGCGAGCCGTCGGCGAAGGCGGCATCCGGAACCTCGCCCAGCGCGACGACGGTGCCGTCGACGGGATTGAGCACCACCGTGTCGGTGGCGACGGCGGGCGTCGCCGGAGCGGTGGCGTCGACCGGGTCCGTGAAGCCGAAGACGACGACCAGCACGAACGGGACGGCGACGGCCACGAGCAGACCGATGCCGAGCATGACCATGTTGCCGTTGCCGAGCAGCGCCGGAAGAGCCAGGCCCGAGGGCACGACGAACGCCTTGGAGAAGACCCCGCCCATCGCGATGAGCGCGCCGCCGAGAGCACCACCGGCGACGCCGAAGGCGAAGGGACGCTTGAGGGGCAGGTTGATGCCGTAGATCGCGGGCTCGGTGATGCCGGCGAGGAAGCCCGACAGGGTCGCCGGGGCGGCCAGCGAGCGCAGGTTCTTGTTGCGGGTGCGCACGAGCACACCGGCGACGGCGGCCGCCTGGGCCAGGACCGCGGCGAACACCGGGCCGAGGAGCAGGATCTGACCGGTGGTCTGGTACTCGAGCTGGAACAGCGGAACGAGGCCCCAGTGCAGACCGAAGATCACGAACACCTGCCACAGGCCGCCCATGATCGCCCCGCCCAGCCACGGGAGGGTCTGGAAGACCCAGCCGATGCCGGCCGCGAGGCCCCCACCGACGAGGCTCGACAGCGGGCCGATCGCGAGGAAGACCAGCGGCACGGCGACCAGCACGACGATCATCGGCGTCAGGAAGCGGCGCACGGCACCGGGCAGGACCTTGAGCAGGAAGCGCTCGGCGTAGCTCTGCAGCCACACGATGATGATGACGGGGATGACGCTCGAGACGTAGCTCACCATCGTGACCGGGATGCCGAAGAAGGTGATGTCGGGCTGACCGTTCAGCGCCGTGATGGTCGGGTACACCAGGGCGCCGGCGATCGCGAAGGAGGTGAACTCCGAGGCCTTGAAGTAGCGCGCCGCGGTGATGGCCAGCGCCAGCGGGAGGAAGTTGATCAGCGCATCGGACAGCGCGTTGAGGATCGTGTAGGTCGTGCTCGTGGCATCCAGCCACCCGAAGGTGACGGCCGCGGCGACGAACGCCTTCAGCAGACCCGTGCCCGCGAGGGCCCACAGGATCGGAGTGAAGATCGACGAGATCATCTTGATGAAGCGGTTGAAGAGGTTTCCCTTCGCCTCGCTTCCGCCGTCCTCGCCGTCTGCGCCCAGCTTCGTCTGCGACTGGATCGCGGCGTACACGTCGGGCACGTCGTTGCCGATGACGACCTGGTACTGCCCGCCCGCCTGAGCCGTGGTGATGACGCCGGGTGTGGCGCGGATCGCCGCGGCATCCGCCTTGCCCTCGTCCTTCAGCACGAACCGGAGTCTTGTCGCGCAGTGCACGAGGGATTGGACGTTGCTCTCTCCACCGACACCGGCGAGAACCCCCGCCGCCGTCTTCGCGTGATCCGCCATCGGAACCGCCTGCCTTTCGCCGCATCGATGCGGCCTGTTCGAATGTTCTGTGGCGACGCTGCCGGGTGTTTCGGGCAATAAAAAAGACCCGAATCCGTTCATCGCTCGTCAGCGATGTGGATTCAGGTCTTGCCCGCTCGCGCGGTAACAATCCGGAAATCGTCGGCAGGGTATGACGCCTGCGACGGTGACTATAGCACCGGTGCGTCGGGGCCGCCACTGTCGTCGGCGCGGCCCAGGCTCGTCGCGAGGCGCTCGACGTGCACCGTGAGGTAGAGCACCTCTTCGTCGGTCAGGGTCGACCCGGTGGCCGCGAGCACGTAGGCCTTCACGGCCTCGGCGATGCCGAAGGCGCGGGGGTAACGGTGCTTCGCGAACTCGAAGAACGACGAGTCGCCGCTCGCGAGCATCGCGCGGTTCACGAGCCGCTGCAGCAGGAAGCGTACGTGCAGGATGAATCGCGCGTAATCGGGACTCTCGGCGTCGAGCGCGACGCCCAGGCCGGTCTCGACGGTGCGCACGACGTGCTGCACCCGGCGGAACAGCAGGGCGGCGGTGCCGTTTGGTTCGTCGCGCGTGGCGTTGAGCAGGTGCATCGTGAGGAACACGCCCTCTTCGGCAGGAAGCTCACGGTCGAGGGATGCCGCGATCGAGGTCGCCATGCGCTCTGCGGCACGCGATTCGTCGGGGTGGAGGATCCGCAGCTCGGGCATCGAGGTGCCGGGGATGCGGATGCCCTGATCGAGGCGCTCGATCACGTAGGTGATGTGGTCGATGACCGCGAGCGGCAACCGGCGCCCCAGGTCGCGCCCCAGGTCGCGCTCGGCCTGGTCGACGGCGTGCAGGACCGCCTCGACGAGCGCGTAGGGCGCGTCGGTGAGGAGCTTCTGCGCGTGAGCGGTGTCGGTGCCCTGCTCGAGGACGAACGTCTTCTCGACCTTCGCGGGGTCGACTCGGCCCTCGTGCTTGAGCTGGAAGCCGATGCCCCGACCCATGAGCACGCGCTCGCGGCCGTCGCCGTCGATCGCCACGACGACGTTGTTGTTCAGCAGCTTCTGCACGCCGCCGGGCGGGAGGGAGACGTCACCGGCACCGGGCATGGGATGCAGTTTAGGGCGATCACGCGTCTGAGAGCCGTGGTTCGTCGGGTAGGGGGCCGGGCGTCGAGGCCGCCGCGGACACGACGCAGGACATCGGTGGCGCGCGTGCCGGGGAGTCGCGGTCGGCCGTGGTTTCGCGCAATGGAGGACCCAGCCCTTCCTGCGTTGTGTCCGCGGGTGCGCGTCCAGCCGCGGCGCAGGCGCGCCCCGGTACCCTGGAAACCATGACCGATCAGCCCCCCGTGCGCTCCACGACACCTCGGCAGGCGCGCCCCGCGGGGGCGCCGGCCGACACCGGCATCCGCCAGGTGCGGCCCAAGACCGAGGGCTGGCAGCAGGCCAAGGACGAGACCGGTCGTCCGCTGCTGCAGTTCGCCAGCCCCAAGCGCGGCAAGCCGCCCGTGCACCTCGCCGACCTCACGCACGACGAGCGCATCGCGAAGCTCAAGGAGCTCGGCCTCCCCGGCTTCCGCGCGAAGCAGCTCGAGAAGCACTACTTCACGCACTACACGTCGGATGCCGCCGACATGACCGACCTCCCGGCATCCGGTCGTGAAGAGCTCGTCGCGGGGATGCTGCCGCCGCTGCTGACCGAGGTGCGACGGCTCGAGACGGATCGTGGCGACACGATCAAGTTCCTCTGGAAGCTGCACGACGGCGCCCTCGTCGAGTCGGTGCTCATGCGCTACCCCGGCCGCATCACGCTGTGCGTGTCGAGTCAGGCCGGCTGCGGCATGAACTGCCCGTTCTGCGCCACCGGGCAGGCGGGGCTGACCCGCAACATGTCGGCCGCCGAGATCATCGAGCAGATCGTGCGCGCCAACGCCCTCATCGCCGCCGGCGGCCTGGGCGGCAAGAAGCGCGACGACCACTCGTTGGATCGCGTGTCGAACATCGTGTTCATGGGCATGGGCGAACCCCTCGCCAACTACGCGCGCGTCATGCAGGCCGTGCGCGTGATGGTCGATAAGGACCACGGCCTGGGCATGAGCGCCCGTGGCATCACCGTGTCGACCGTCGGACTCGTCCCTGCGATCAAGAAGCTCGCCGACGAGGACATCCCGGTGACCTTCGCGCTCTCGCTGCACGCGCCCGACGACCACCTGCGCGACGAGCTCATCCCGGTGAACTCCCGCTGGAAGGTCGACGAAGCCTTGGATGCCGCGCGCGCCTACTTCGACAAGACCGGGCGCCGCGTCTCGATCGAATACGCCCTGATCAAGGACATGAACGATCACGCCTGGCGTGCCGACCTGCTGGCAGAGAAGCTCAACGCCCGCGGCCGCGGCTGGGTGCACGTGAACCCGATCCCGCTGAATCCGACGCCCGGCTCGATCTGGACGGCATCCGAGGTTCCCGTGCAGAACGAGTTCGTGCGCCGCCTCAACGATGCCGGCATCCCGACGACCCTCCGCGACACCCGCGGCAAAGAGATCGACGGCGCGTGCGGCCAATTGGTCGCGACCGAAGAGGACGAGGCGGCCGCGGCGGTCACGCCGGTCGGCTGAAACCCGTCCCCACGACGCCCCCGACCCGACGGTCGGGGGCGTTCGTCGTCCTCGGCGAGCTGCCGGTGCGAAATGCGCCGCGTCAGTGCGGCAGGGTCGCGGTGGCGAGCGTGGCCGAGATCGCGGCAGCGGGGCGGACGGGAAGCTCGACTCGGACGGTGGTCCCGACGCCGGGTGCGCTGATCAGGGTGATCTCTCCACCGTGCGCGTCGACGACGGTCTCCACGATCGACAATCCCCCCCGATGCCCTGGATGGCTTTCTCGCGGGCCGCCTGGGCGCGGGAGAACCTGCCGAAGATGCGACGTTGTTCGTCGGGGTCATTCCGATACCGGTATCGGCCACGGTGATGCAGATCGTGTCGCCGTCCTCGGCCGAACGGCTCCCTTCCTGCGGCCGTCGTTGCAGGAAGCGGAGGGGTGCGGTCGTCAGACCGCGACGGCCGTCACCACCAGGTTGTCGACGTAGTGTCCGCTGGCCGGGTCCCAGGCGCCCGCGCACGTGACGATTCTCAGCTGCGGTGTGGGGGTCGGGGCGTACACCGACTCGGTGGGGAAGCTGTTCTTCTCCACGGTCTGCAACCCGGTCACCACGAAGTCCGCGGTCGAACCGTCGGCCCGTCGGACCGACACGGTGTCGCCGGGCGTCAGGCGCGGGAGGTCGAAGAACACCGCCGGACCGGTGGGGGAGTCGACGTGCCCCGCGATGACCGCGGGCCCCACCTCCCCGGGCAGGACGCCCTTCTCGTACCAGCCGACCGCGTCGTAGTCCTGCGGTGACTGAATCCACCCGTCGGCCCCGCGGTCGAGCCCGATGAGGTCGGAGTCCACCCCGATCGCGGGGATCGAGATGTGCACGGGTACGGCCGTGCTGGCCGCGGCGGGAGCGACCGGGTTCTGGAATCCGCTGGCCGCACCCACTCCCGGCGCGGTCGTCGCAGACGTTCCCCCGGCGCCCGCCGCGGCCGCCGCCATCCCGTCGCCCTCGAGGGCGGGGCATCCGCCGAGGACGTCGTCGGTGAGCATCGCGATCGAGAGCGCGGTCCACGCCGAGCCGTAATAGGTGGGAGTGGATGCCGCGGTGTCGGCCGCTCGCGCGAGATCAGCGCGCGCGTCGTCCGACCGCCCCTCCGCGGCGAGGGCCGCCGCCCGCGCGGCGTACGCGACGGGGTGCTGATCCGACGTCAGCGCCCCCGACCCGGCGTCGAGCTCGGCGGCGAGAGTGTCCTGCCCCGGCAGTGCCGCCGCCACGCGCGCGGCGAGGGCGCGATCGGCGGTCCCGCACGCCTCCGCGAACCGGATGGTGGTGCGCGCCGCGTCGTAGCCGTACGCCGGCTCGCCCCCGCCGCCCCCGCCGCCCGCGGAGCCCGCGAGGGCGACGGCGCCGTCGGCCGAGACGGTGGCCCAGTTGGTCGGGAGGGGGTTGGCATCCAGCAAGGCGCTCGTCACCGCCCTGCTCCCCTCGGCGACCTCGTTCCATCGGGGATCGCCCGACGCCCGGGAGAGCAGGTCGAACGCGGCCGGAGACGCGTACGACGGGTTGTAGGCGTGCGGGGATGCCGTCGCCCACGGGCCCGGCAGAAGGATGCGCCCGAGCGCGGTCTCGACCGTCATCTGATCCAGCACGGCCTCGCCCAGGGCCACGCCCTGCTCGCGGAGGTCGTCGCGACCGAAGGCGTCGCCCGCGAGCACGAGGGCGCGCGCGGCGTCGAGATCGGCGTCGGAGGCCGGCTGCTCGTCGACGATGGCGCCGTCCTTCCACTGCCACGCCAGCAGGGAGTCGTCGCGTTGGAGGTGGGTGGTCGTCCAGTCCCAGATGCTGTCGAACCGCGACGGATCGTCGGCGGCCACGGCGAGGAGCAGGCCGTACGCCTGCCCCTCGCTGACCGTGTCGCCACCCTGATCGGTGCGGACGACCCGACCGTCGTCGACGTACTCGTCGAGGAAGGCCTTCGCCGTCGCGGTGGTGCGGTCGTCGGCATCGGGCCCAGGCTCGGCGGGGACGCTGCACGCCGCCATCGTCAGACCGAGGGCGGTCGCGAGGGCGCCCGCCGTGAGCGCTCGGCGCGCGTTCCTCATGCGCCCGCCTCGACCTCGCGGCGGCGGCGGCGCACCGCGATCAGGCCGAATACTCCGAGCACCGCAGCCGCAGCCCCCGCCGCCCCGACGCCGACCGGGCTAGCCGCGGAGACCGCCGTGCCGCCGCCGCCGGTGTGGATACCGCCGACGGGCATGTCGGCCAGCGTTGCGGAGTCGGTGATCGTCTGCGCGGTGAGAGCGCCCCGGGCGTCATCCAGCACGAACAGGGTCGAGACCGACCCCGCGGGCAGGTCGACGGCGGAGGTCGCGGACTCGTCCGCGCCGGTCAGCTCGAGGTTCCACGATCCGGCCGGCACCGCGGCGTACCCGGTTGCCGAACCCGCGGGCACGTCGCGGGCGATGGCGCGACCTTCGGCGGTGTCGACGTTCACCGTCGGCTCGACCGTGGAGGCCTGCACGACGCGCACCCGCGCCTGGCCGTCGGCCGGGGCGGAGAGGTCGTCCTCGAACACCGTGGTCTTCAGATCGGCGTTGCGGCCGTAGGCGGCGACCGTCAGAGGCTCGCCTTCGGCGACCTCGATGGACTGCTGCACGACCGGCTGCGTGCCGTCGGCCGCGTCGGAGGGCACCATCGACACGACGTACGTGCCGTCGGCCAGGGGGATGTACGGGCTCACCGCGCCGTAGGCGACGTCGTCGAGCTCGTAGACGACGGCGCCACCGGCCAGCGCCGTCAACTGGACGTCGACCGACTTGGTGTCGGGGGACAGGTGCGCGACCCGCGCCCACCCGCCGGGCTCGGTGGGAGCGGCCGACGCGGCGGGAGCGGTGGCGATGCCGATCCCGGCCGCGATCAGGGCGGTGGCGCCGATGGCGGCGAGCCGCGCGGGACGACGGGAGGAGAGGGGGGAGGTCAGGGGGAACATGAGGGTCCTTTCGTGGGGGGAAGAGAGGATCAGGCGGAGGGACGGGGGAGCAGGTCGACCGGTTCGTCGGGCGAGAACGTGATCAGCACGCCGGCGTCGCCGCGCTCGACGGACACCGGACGCAACGGACCCGACAGGGACTCGTAGAAGCGCAGCAGGGCATCGGCTCCGGCGGCATCGCCCCGGGCGTCCTGACCCGCGAAGGCGCTGACGACGAGCTGGCGGTGCACCCCCGAGGGGTCGCCCTCGAGCTGCGTGATGTCCGCCACGTCGATGCGGCCCGACGACGACAGCTGACCGAGCGTGAGCAGGATGCGACCGTCGACGACGCCCGAGGTGAGCAGGTCCTGCTCCTCGCCGGGGACTCCGACGTCGGGGTTGCGCAAGACCTGCTGGCCGGCGACCGACCGGGCCGCGTACAGATCGCTGTCGGCGGCCTGAGCGAGGGCCGCCTGGTCGGTGTCGACCAGACGGACGTCGACCTTCTGCGCTCCCTCGCCGAACGAGGCCACCACCACGCTGTTGTCGATCGCCTGCCGAACTGTGGGGAACTCGGTGGGGAAGGTGCGCATCGAATCCGTGGTGATGACGTAGTCGTAGTCACGCCACCCACCGGGAGCGAGCCGTTGCACGTCGGTGTCGGTGTCGGCCTTGTAGTACCAGACGACGTTCTCGCGGTCGAAACCGGCGTCGACGAGATCGACCCACATCGCGTCGTCGACGAGCATGCGCGCGTCTCCCGGCGCGTTCTGCGTCATCCACGTCTCGGCGTCGCGGAGCGGGCGATCCAGATCCGCGAGCAGGAAGCCCCGCAGCTGCGCGGCCCACAGGGGACCGGCCGCGAGGAGCGCGACGATCAGGCCGGAGGCCAGGGCGACACCGGTGAACCGCTGCAGTACGGCGTGCGCGCGCAGCGCCTCGAGGGCCCGCTGGCCCATACCGGCGACGACGATCGCGGCGAACGGCAGGAGCATGATGACGTACGGCACCGGCAGGTAGCCGCCGCGGAACATGAACGCCGTCAGTGCGAGCAGCGCGATCGCCCACGGGCGCAGACGGCGCACGAACAGCGCGGCGACGGCGGCGGCCAGAGCGGTCACGATGAGCGCGGCGTCCAGCTGCCACCACAGACCCACGGTCCGCGACATGAGGCTCTCGGGGTCGAAGAGCGACCCGCTACCCTCTCGCGACGACAGCTGGAAGGCCAGGCCGTCCCAGAGGCTCACCCGACCGGGGGCCGGGGTCACTTCGCCCTTCACCAGCGCGAACGCCACGTAGGTCAGACCGATCAGGGCGAGAACGGAGGCCGCGACCGACACCGTGTAGCGACGCGTCGTCCGGTCGGCGCCCCGCCACATGAACCAGGCCACGAGGGGAAGCGCCAGCAGGTAGGTCTCTTTCGTGAGGACCGCCACGCCGAAGGCCGCCGCCGCACCGGCGTAGCCGATCAACTGGGCGCGCCGACTCATCGCGAGCAGGAGAGCCGCGAGCAGCCACGCGGTCGCGATGTTGTCGAGGTACACCTGACGGTGGAACTGCACGGCCAGCGGCGACAGAAGGAAGATCGCCACGGCGACGGATGCCGTGAGCCGGGCGAACCCGATGCGACGCACGAGGCACCACAGCAGCACGGCGGCGATCGCCGTCGCGACGAGCATCGCCTCGCGGGCGGCGATCACGGCGATGTCGTAGCGATCCCACGCGTCGGTGAGCCCCGCCCAGGCCGCGATCTGGATCCACCCGAGGGGCGGGTGGTCGTACCAGTAGGTGTAGTGGGTCAGCTCACCCAGATTGCCGAGGCTCCAGGCCTGGGCGGTGTAGGTGCCCTCGTCATCGATGCGCTGGGGCGAGCCGCCCAGGTTGAGGGCGTTGACGAGGATGCCGATGAGCAGCGGCGGCAGGAGCCACGCGGCATCCACCAGACGTTCGCGCCATCTCGGAGTGCGGGTCTCGGACGGGAGCTGCGCACGACGGGATGCGGTGGCCGGGGACAGGCGGTCGAGGGTGGAGGTCATCGGGCCGCCCCCGCCGTGGTCGCGAGCTCAGGGGTCGGGACCGGGGCCGCAGCGGCATCCCGGTGGGCACCCGTGTGCTCGGTCTTCTCCCAACTGCCGTCGCCCTTGAGTTGCCGAACGACCGAGCGGACGGCGGCGGCGGCGAGGAACACCTGGTACGGCACCAGGCCGAGGACGAGACGGACGTAGTCGCGCACGCGCACCTTCTTGTCGTAGACGCGTCCGAACTCGGTGAGCCCGGCCGCTTCGGCGACGAGCGTGATCACCGTCGGCACCAGGGGGAGGAACGTGATGAGGGCGACGGGGGTCGGCACCTTGACCAGCAGGATGAACGCCAGCGAGATGGGGATCAGCAGTCCGGTCGCCGCCTGCAGGAACGGCATGTTCAGCAGGTACCGGGCGTACATGCGCTGGCGCAGGGTCGGCAGCGCCTTCCACTCGCCCTTGCCGAGCACCTGCAGGAAGCCCTGGTTCCAGCGCGTGCGCTGCTTGTACAGCGACTTCAGCGTGGGCGGGGTCTCTTCGCGCGTGACGTACTCGGGGTTGTAGGCCACCACGACCTTCGCGCCGTCGCTGGACAGACGCACGCCGAGCTCGCAGTCCTCTGCGAGGCACTGGTCGTCCCAGCCCTTCGACCACTCGAGGCGGTCGCGGGTGACGAACACCGTGTTCCCGCCGAGCGGGATGAACTTCGAGCGGGCATGGAAGTGCAGGCGCGAGCGGAACCAGAAGTAGTACTCGAGCACGTTGCGCAGCGACCACCAGCTCGTCTCGAAGTTCATCAGCTGCACGCCGCCCTGCACCACATCGGCGCCGGTCTCTTGGAACTTTGAGTCGACGACGGTGAGCAGTCCGGGGTGCACCTCGTCTTCCGCGTCGAACACGCCGACCACGTCGCCCGTGGCGATCTGCAGAGCGCGGTTGAGCGCCTTCGGCTTGTTCTTGGGGACGCTGTCGTCGACGACGACCTTGATGAGGTCGGGATGCCGTGCTGCCGCCTGACGGACCACGAGCTCGGTGCCCGGGTCGTCGTGCCCGACGATGGCGATGATCTCGAAATCGGGGTGGTCCTGTTGTGCGAGGCGGTCGAGGGTCTGGCCCATGACCTCCTCCTCGTGGCGGCCGGGGACGAGGAGTGTGAAGCGGTGCCGTGCGGGGCGCGGGGACGAGCTGAACTGCGTCGCCCGCAGGTCATCGGCGGAGCGCCACGCGTGCAGCATCCACCAGAGCGTCGTCGTGGCGACCACGGTCAGGGCGAGCGCGAGCACGATGATGCCGCTGTAGCCGAGCCATTCACCGATCGACCAGTCGGGAAGGAAGCCGGAGGTGGTCGAGGTACCGGGTTGGGCGGGGATGACGGTGTCGCTGACGCCGGTGGAGCCCTGGCCGGGCGCGGGGGCAACCGGGGTCAGAAGGGGCTCGGGCGTCGGGTTCGGGGCGGTCTGCGAGAGGGGGGAGTGCAGCAACGACAAAAGAACCTCCAGCGTCCACGTGGACGGTTCGAGGGCGGCAAGGGGAGATGCGCGACGACCGGGGGCGAAAACGTCTTGCATGGGTGGTTCGGGGACGGGCGGGGGGAATGGTTTGGACCGCACAGGCGATTGCCAGGGTTCGAGGTCGAGGCTGTCCCGCGGCGGGCATCCACCGATCGGTGGGTGGATGACTCCACCGGCTCGTCGTTCCCGTGGCGGTCCCGCCCCGTCAGACTGAGGGCATGAGCGAGAACGTCGTCGAGGTCGAGAACCTCCGCAAGACCTACAAGGGCGGTCTCGAAGCGCTGCGCGGGGTGTCGTTCGACATCCGCCGGGGTGAGACGTTCGCGCTCCTCGGACCCAACGGCGCCGGCAAGAGCACGGTCATCGAGATCCTCGAGGGCTACCGCGATCGCACGAGCGGAGACGTCCGCGTACTCGGCGTCGACCCGCACCGCGGCGGCCTCGACTGGAAGGCGCGACTCGGCATCGTGCTGCAGAACACCGGCGAAGCGCCCACCGCGAGCGTGCGCGAGCTGCTGGCGCACTTCGCCTCGTTCTACCCGCGCCCGTGCGACGTCGACGAGGTCATCGCCTCGGTCGGGCTGACCGAGAGGGCCAAGGTCTCGGTGCGCAAGCTCTCGGGCGGGCAGCGGCGTCGCGTCGACGTCGCCCTCGGCATCGTCGGCCGACCCGAACTGCTGTTCCTCGACGAGCCGACGACCGGCTTCGACCCCGAGGTCCGGCGCCAGTTCTGGGACCTCATCCGCGACCTGCAGCGCGCGGGCACCACCATCCTGCTGACCACCCACTACCTCGACGAGGCAGCCGAGCTCGCGGAACGCGCAGCGATCATCGTGGGCGGGCAGATGGCATCCGTCGGTCGTATCGACGAACTCGGGGGACCGGACGCACGCGTGCCGCTCGTGCGGTGGCGCGAGGGCGCCGAGACGCGCGAGCAGCGCACGCAGGATCCCGGGGCGCTGGTCGCGCAGCTGTACTCCCGCCTCGGCGAACCCGAACGGCTCGAGGTCGTGCGCCCGAGCCTCGAAGACGTGTACCTCTCGTTCCTCGACGACGAAGCGCGCCGCACGACCGCGGCGGGAGGCCTCGCGTGAGCCGCGTGCTGCGGCTGGGCGCCGCCCGTGTCGCGTTCGAGGTGCGCTCGTACTTCCGCCAGGGCGACTCGGTGTTCTTCACGTTCCTGTTCCCCGTGATGATCCTGCTGATCTTCGCCGTCGCCTTCGACGCTCAGACCTTCGGTCCGCCCGGAGACGAGGTGGATGCCGCGCAGTTCTACCTCCCCGCGATGCTCGCCGCGGGCGTGCTGCTGTCGGGCCTGCAAAACATGTCGATCGATATCGCGATGGAGCGCAGCGACGGCACGCTCAAACGTCTCGGCGGGACCCCGCTGAGCCCGGTGTCGTACTTCATCGGCAAGCTCGGGCAGGTGCTGGTGACCGGCTTCCTGCAGTCGGTGCTGCTGATCGTGGTGGCCGCGGTGTTCTTCGGCGTGCCGCTGCCGACCGACCCGGAGCGCTGGCTCACCTTCGCGTGGGTGTTCCTGCTCGGGGTCACGACCTGCGCGATCCTCGGGATCGGCCTCTCGGCGCTGCCCCGCACCGGCCGCAGTGCCACCGGCGTCGTCATTCCGATCGTGCTGCTGCTGCAGTTCATCTCGGGCGTCTACATCAACTTCGCCGCCTTGCCCGAATGGCTGCAGAACGTCGCGAGCGTCTTCCCGCTGAAGTGGCTCGCGCAGGGCTTCCGCTCGGTGTTCCTGCCCGAGGGCTTCGCGGCGGGCGAGCCCTCGGGCTCGTGGGATCACCCGCTGATCCTGCTCGTGACCGGGCTGTGGCTGGTGCTCGGTCTGGCCCTGGTGCGGCTGACGTTCCGGTGGATTCGAAAGGACGCATGATGTCGCAGCTCACTGTTGCCCCGATCGCCGCCTCGGAGGGGTCGGATGCGGGACTTCCTACGACGCGAGGGTGGATCGTCGCGTTCCTCTCGGCGGGAATCCTGGGGGCGGGTATCGCCGTCACCTCGGCGGTCGTCGTCGGCATCCCATGGGCCTCGGCTGTCGCGGCGCTGATGCTGCTCGGGGCCTACACCGGTTTCATCCTGCTCGTGCTGCCCCGTCTCCTTCGGCGCGAGGCGGGGACGATGGGGGCGCTCGACGTGGTCACCATGGTCGTCACGATGCTCGCGGTCGCCCTGTTGACCTTCCTCGTGCCCTGGCTCGCGATGCTGCAGTTCTGGGTCTACCCGCTGCTGTGGACCCTGGCCGCGTCGACCCGCATCGCGGTGGGTGCGTGCTTCGTCTCCGCCGCGTCGATCTTCGTCGCGCTGCTGCCCTGGACAGGCGGATCATCGTGGGCGGTCATGGCCTTCGTGCAGGGCGCGTCTTTCGTTTCCGCCGTCGTGCTGGGGCTCTGGATCAGCGGCATCTCGCGGTACGGCTCCGAACGCGACGTTCTCGTCGCCGAGTTGACGGCAGCGCAGAGCGAACTCGCTTCTCTGCATCACGACGCCGGCGCGATGGCCGAGCGCGAGCGGCTGGCCGCCGAGATGCACGACACGATCGCGCAGAGCCTCGCGGGGACGGTCATGCTCGCGCAGCGCGCCCGGCGCGAGCTGGTCGAGGGAGGTTTGTCGCTGTCGACCCTCGAGCTCGTCGAGGAGGCCGCACGGGCAGCGCTCGCCGAGACCCGGGAGCTGGTCGCCGGGGGAGCACCCGCCTCGGTCGGGGTCGGAGGACTCACGGAAGCGTTGCGCACGGTGGTCGCGCGGGCCGTCCGCGAGACGGGTCTCGACGTCGAGCTCGTGGCCTCGGCCGTACCGCCGCTCGATCGCGAGGCCGAGGTGGCGCTCCTGCGGTGCGCGCAGGAGGGCCTGTCGAACGCGAGACGGCACTCCGGCGCCCGTCGCGTCGAGGTGACTCTCGCCGAGCGGCGCGGCGTCGTGGAGGTCACCGTGCGCGACGACGGCGTCGGTTTCGACGCCACCGCCAGCGCGCGCGGCTACGGCATCGAGGGGCTGCGTACACGCCTGGGCGCCCTCGGCGGGTCGCTCGAGGTCGACGGCACCCCCGGGGCTGCGACGGTGCGCGCCGGAGTCCCTGTCCGGACGGGACGCTCGTGATCCGCGTCGTCGTCGCGGACGACCACCCGATCGTGCGCGCGGGGCTCGTCGGCTTGTTGGACGCCGCAGACGGGATCGCCGTGGTCGGAGCGGCCTCCGACGGGGTCGAGGTCGTGGACCTCGTCGAGACGGAACGTCCCGATGTGGTGCTGATGGACATGCGGATGCCGCGCCGCGACGGCGACGAGGCGACCGCGATGCTGCGCGAGAGCGTGCCCGCGACGCGTGTCATCGTCTTGACGACCTACGAGAGCGACGACGTCATCATGCGAGCGATCGCCGCGGGTGCAAGTGGATACCTGTTGAAAGCCGCCCCCGAAGCGGAGCTGATCGCGGGTGTCCGCGCGGTCGCAGCCGGCGAGGTGGCTCTCGCGCCGAGCGTCGCCCGGGTGCTGGTCGGGCAGGCGGGGCGGGCGCCCGAGGTGCCGACGCTGACCGCTCGCGAGGTCGAGGTGCTCTCGCACGTCGCCGAGGGGCTGAGCAACCGCGAAATCGGCGTCCGTCTTCACCTCGGCGAGGCGACGGTCAAGACGCATCTGCTCAAGGCCTTCGCGAAACTCGAGGTGGCGGATCGCACGCGCGCCGTCACCCGGGCGATGGAGCTCGGCATCCTGCGGTCGCCCTCGTGAGAGGTCAGAATCGGTCGCTTCCGGCTCTTCGCGGCGACACATTCTGACCCCTCACGCCGATTCCGGATGCCGCGGCCCCGGTGTCGGTGGCCGGGTCTAGCGTGGAGGAATGGTCGCTTATCGCTATCTCGGCAACAGTGGATTCAAGATCTCGGAGATCACCCTCGGCAACTGGGTGACCCACGGCTCGCAGGTCGGTGACGACGCGGCGATCGCCACGGTGCACGCCGCCCTCGACGCGGGCATCACGACGTTCGACACCGCAGACGCCTACGCCAACACGGCCGCCGAAACGGTTCTCGGCAAGGCCCTCGAGGGGCAGCGCCGCGAGTCGCTCGAGATCTTCACCAAGGTCTACTTCCCCACCGGCCCCGGGGGTCCCAACGACACCGGCCTCAGCCGCAAGCACATCATGGACTCCATCAACGGGTCGCTGAAGCGCCTCGGCACCGACTACGTCGACCTCTACCAGGCGCACCGCTTCGACTACGAGACGCCGCTCGAAGAGACCTTCCAGGCTTTCGCCGACATCGTGCGGCAGGGCAAGGCGCTCTACATCGGCGTCTCGGAGTGGACGGCCGAGCAGTTGCGCGACGGGCACGCACTCGCCCAGCAGCTCGGCATCCAGCTCATCTCGAACCAGCCGCAGTACTCCATGCTGTGGCGCGTGATCGAGGGCAAGGTCGTGCCCACCAGCGAAGAGCTCGGCATCTCGCAGATCGTCTGGTCGCCGATGGCCCAGGGCGTGCTGAGCGGCAAGTACCTGCCCGGTCAGCCCGTGCCCGAGGGTTCGCGCGCGACCGACGAGAAGAGCGGGGCGACTTTCATCAAGCGGTTCCTCCGCGACGAGACCCTCGAGGCCGTGCAGCGCCTCAAGCCGATCGCCGACGAGGCCGGGCTCTCGATGCCCCAGCTCGCGATCGCGTGGGTGCTGCAGAACCCCAACATCGCCGCGGCGCTCGTCGGTGCCTCGCGCCCCGAGCAGCTCGCGGACACCGTGAAGGCGTCCGGAGTCACTCTGGATGCCGACACCCTCAGCGCCATCGACGAGGCGCTCGGCGACGCGGTCTTCTCGGACCCCGAGAACACGTACGAGGTGTCGCCCACGGAGCGCGTGGCCTGACGCGAACGGCGGGGCCCTCGACGGGTTCGGCTCCACGGGATTCGGCGCGATCGCGCATCCCCCGAAACGACGCGCGTCGCCCTTCCGGAAGAGATATCGACGGGGCCTGCATCCCATCGGATGCAGACCCCGTCGAGTCTCGTGATCAGTCAGGTCATGATGCTGCCCGAAGGCACCGACCGGTTCTCATCCCCGCACTGTCCACCGCTGCGTCGTGGCGCCCTGGCAGGTGGACAGTTGAACCGGGGCGGTGTCGTCCGTACGGCCGCCGGCGGTCGCCAGGCACAGACCTGATTGCTTGCCGGTGATCGTGCCGCTGCCGGTGAGGGTCCACTTCTGGTTGTCCTGACCGTTGCAGTCCCAGATGATCACCGCGGTGCCGTCGGTGGTGCCCCGGTCGTAGGCATCCAGGCACTTGTTGCCGTAGACACGGATCTCACCGGCGGGGGTATAGGTCCACCGCTGGTTGGGGTCGCCCTTGCACGTCCACAACGCCGGCTGCACGCCGTTCTGAGTCTGCGAACCGGGCACGTCCAGGCATCGCTGCGAGTCCGTCTGCACCACCAGGGCACTCTCCGGGGTGGTCTCCTGCGAGATCGGGAACGACCAGCGCTGGTTCGACGCACCCGAGCACGTCGACAGCTGCGCGGGGGCGCCATTGTCGGTGCGCGCGCTCGTCAGGGCCAGGCACAGATTCGCGGCCTTGCCCACCAGGGTGCCATCGGCGGAGAGTGTCCATTTCTGATTGTTGGCGCCGTTGCAGTCCCAGATCACCACGCGCGTGCCGTCCGTGCGCCCATCACCGGAGGCGTCGAGGCACTTGTTGCCGTAGACCCGGATCTCCTGCGCTGCCGTGTAGGTGTACCGCTGATTGCCCGATCCGTTGCAGTCCCACAATGCCGGTTGGGTGCCGTTCTGCTGCGACCCGCCCGGCACGTCCAGGCACCGGCCCGAGTCGAGGTGCGTGAGGGTCTGGTTCCGTGGAGCCGGAGCCGTACGCACCACGGTCGCCGCCGATGTCGAGGTGATCGAGCCGTCGGAGTCGACGATGAACAGCTTGTAGTCCCCCTGGGTCTGCGGCGCCGCGATCGAGGTCGCATCCCCCGTCGCGGAGGTCATCGTCGCCCCCGCCGTGAACTGCGTCGTCCCGGCGGGCGCCAGCCACTGCTGCTTCGACGAGTCACCGACACCACGCACCGCGATCGACGACGTGCCGTCGGGCACGAGCGCGCTGGCCGGCAGCGAGTAGTCGGCGGTCGTGGCGAGGCTGCCGAGGATGTCGCGGTACGCCGGCTGGATACCGGACCCTGCCGCGACGTTGTAGGCCTCCAGCGGCCAGACGAAGTCCGGGACGACCCTGATCGGCTGCACGTAGCCGTTCGGGATGTTGCTGTCGAAGATCGAGTTCGTCGGCCCGAAGGTGTTGAGGATCTGCAGGTCGTGCTGCCGACCCCACGTGCCGGAGTTGATCACGTAGGCGATGCCGGGGTCGGCCTCGACGACGTTGTCGTTGTAGGTGATGTTCGCCGATCCCTCATCGGGGTGCAGACCGTAGGTGTGCCCGGGGCGGATGCCGTTCATGTAGTTGTTGCTGATCGTGCTGCCCTGCTGGTTGCCGAGGGTATAGAGCGGACCCGAGTCGTTGAGGAACCGCATGGTGTCGCGGATCTCGTTGTACTGGATGCTGTTGTTCCGGGCGACGAGCGACGGGTTGCCGGGCGAGTTCGATCCGCTCGTGCCGTCGAAGTTGCCCCATCCCCAGCCCATGGAGATGCCGGCCCACGAGGTCTTGTCGATGCGGTTGTGCTCGATCGACACCGTGTCGAGGAAGTACCCGGTGATGGCAGCGGAACCCCAGAAGAGCACGGCGCTGTCGTAGATGTCGTTGTTGCGCACCGAGATGTTGGTGGGCGCGCCTTCGACGCCGGGGGCGTAGTGCTCGTTGTTCGTCGACGTGCCGTCACCGATGAACACGTGCTGGGGGTCGCCGATGTTGATCGCCGAGCCGCCGATGTCGTTGGTCACGTTTCCGTCGATCGCCGAGTTCACGACGTCGTTGACGAATTGGATGCCGTCGGCCCCGGTGTGCTCGACACGGTTGCGCGCGAAGTCGATCCCGGAAGCGCTGTTCACCTCGACGGCGCCCGGCTGCACCTGCACGTTCCGGTAGGTGTAGTCGTGGAAGTTGCCCTTCACGTACGCCAGGTTGGTCAGGTTGCCCTGCTGGGCCTGCTTGAAGGAGGACCCGTCGATCTGGGTCAGGTTCCAGTCGGAGTGGCTGAAGGTGATCCCGGTGAAGGTGAGGTCGTGGACGCGGTCGGACGTCGAGTTGCCGTCCACCGCGAGGATCGTCTCGACATTGTTCGGAGCGATGACCGATGCCGTCGACAGGTTGGTACCGGCGTCCTTGTAGACGTAGACGGTCTTCGCGGCGCGGTCGTAGAAGAACTCGCCGGGGGTGTCGAGGAATGCGTACGCGTTCGACAGGGTCTGCCCGCCGGTGGCCTGGAAGTTCCCGTTGAAGGCGCCGGAGGCGATGGCCGCACCCGGCTCCTGGAACTGCAGCACGCGCTGGGAGCCATCGCTGGTCGTGGTCACGGCGCGGACGCCCGTGATCGCGGTGGTCCAGGTGGTGGCCGTCATCAGCTCCAGGTCGCTCTGGTTCGACGAGATGGCGGGCACGTCGTCGAGCGCGTACGTCGCGCCGTCGCACTGGCTGCCCGACTCCCATGCCCAGGGTGCCTGGCCCGCGGTCACCGTGTACGTGCCGGAGCAGCCGGTGGCCTGCACCGTCTTGGATGCCATTCGGTACCGGGTGCCGTCGACGTACAGTGATCGCAGTTTGTCGCTGCGATCCAACGGCGCCTTCCAGATGTTGCCGGACTGCTGAGTCCACCCGGAGACGGGGACCCCGCCATCGAGGACGGGCACTTCGCCCGGGTAGGCCGAATAGACGACCCGATGGCCGTTGCTGCCGGAGTCCTGGACCCCGAACTGCACGGTGCTGCTGACGGGGTAGGTGCCGCCGCGGAGGTAGACGGTGATGTCCCCGCTCATCTGGGAGTTCATCGTGCGCACGACGTCGCGGGCGTGTTCGAGGGTGGCGAACGGCGCGTCACGCGAACCGTCAGACGAGTCACTGCCGTTCGGCGCGACATAGAGGGTGGCATCGGCCGCCGACGCAGGGGAGGCGAGAACCGGCGTTGCCGCGATGCCCGACCCGAGGACGAGAGCGGCGACAACGGCTTTCACCCGCCACGCACGCCCGCCGGATGTTGATCGCTCGACACTGAGCATGACAAGACCTTTCGCAATCGGGCATCCTCGACGTCGAGGATGCCGTCCATCATTGGTACGTCATCATATGTTTCGACGTGAGAGTGGACAAGGCCCGATCCCCCGTCTGCTTCTCAGGCCAGCAGCGACGCGGGGCTGCGCCTCAGGACCCGCCCAGGAGAGAACAGGGCGCGCGTCGTACCCTGTGCGAATGTCCTTTTCCGCTCACCGGCCCGGCCGCTTCGGCTCCGACGGCCGCATCGAGTTCACGACGGACGAGGAACGCGAGCAGTATCTCGACGACATCCTCGCCGCGCAGAACGCGGCGAACCGTCCCGCCGAACCCCACGACCACTCCGACCAGCCGTGGGGTGCGCCGCCCGCCGGCGACGAGCGCCCGCCCCTCGACGGCGTCCCGGCGGACGCCGCGACCCTGCCGCTCGAGCGGGAGCCCGACGGGGCGGCGCCCGAGCTCGATCCTGTCGCCGACGACAAGCCGCGGGAACCCGAAGCCGCATCGGCCGTCGCCCCCGTGGCATCCGATCCCCGCCCGCCCCGCCTGCGTCGTCACGATCCTCGACGCCCGCGTCTGTCGCTGATCCGCCGGATGGCGGTGCTCGGCGGTGCCGACAACGACGTGCTCGACGAGGTGCCCGAAGAGGTGCCGCGTTTCGTGCAGATGTTCCTCGTGCTCGCCGGAACCGCGTTGGTCTCGTCGCTGTCGATGATGTTCGCGCTGCTGACGGGCGTGCGCGTGAGCCTGTGGCTCGCCGTTCCCCTCGCGATCGTGTGGGGCCTCATCATCTTCAACCTCGACCGCTTCCTCACCTCGACGATGCGTTCGACCAAGAACGTCTTCCGCCTGCTCGGCCTGGCCATGCCCCGCGTGATCATGGCGGCGCTGATCGGCATCGTCGTAGCCGAGCCTCTCGTGCTGCAGGTGTTCCAGAACGACATCGTTCGCGAGGTGAATTCCACCAACGTCACGCAGGCCCTCACCGACCAGGATGCCGTGACCAGCGGCCCCGAGAAGCAGGCGCTCGACGCCGCGAGCGCGCAGGTCTCGGCGCTCGAGAACCAGGCCGCGACCGGCATCGTGACCGGAACCTCGTCCACCTCGGCCGAATCCGCCGCGGCTCAGCAGAGCGTCGATCAGCTGACGCAGCAGCTCGCCGCGCAGCAGACGGTCATCGACCAGGCGCGCGCGGTGTACCAGTGCGAGCTCACGGGTCAGGGCGCCGGGACGGTCCCGGGCTGCACGGGCGTCGCCGGCAACGGCGCGAGTTCCGACGCGGCGCAGGCGCAGCTCGCTCAGGCGCAGTCGGCCTACGACTCGCTGTCGACCCAGCTCGCTCAGGCGCAGTCGACGCTCGCCGCCGCGAACTCCGCCGGGGCCGAGGCCGCCGCTTCGTCGGCCGACCAGAACAAGCAGCAGGCCGAAGACCAGTTGCCCGCCGCGCGGGCGCAGTACGAGTCGGCCCTCGCCGCCTACAACGCGCGGGCGTCGTCCGTCGCCGACGGCAATGCGGGAGCGGTGGGTCTGCTCAGTCAGATCACCGCCCTCGAGCGCCTGTCGGACCGTGAACCGACGCTGCGCTGGGCGCACTATCTGATCGCCGCTCTGTTCTTCATGATCGAGCTGCTGCCGGTGCTCGTGAAGGTGCTCACCGGATTCGGTGGCCCCTCGTTGTACGAGAAGGCCGAGAAGATGCGCGGTCAGATCGCCCTTGACCGCGTCTCGGCGCGAACGTTCCGCAAGCGTGCCGACATCATCGCCGACGAGGCGAACCGCGTGCCGGCCACCGTCGCCTGATGGTCGTGTGGAGCGCGGGATTGCTGCTGTACCGGCTGACGCCGGAGCCGCAGGTGTTCATCGCGCACATGGGCGGACCGTTCTGGGCCAAGAAGGACGCCGGCGCCTGGTCGATCCCGAAGGGCGAGTTCGATCCCGAATCCGAAGGGGCTCTGGATGCCGCGCGCCGCGAGTTCCGCGAGGAGCTCGGCGTCGAGCCGCCCGAGGTCGAGTGGGCCGAGCTCGGCACCTTCGCGTCCTCGGGCGGTAAGAAGGTGGTCGTCTTCGCGGGGGACGGCGCGGGGTTCACGGCATCCGGAGAGGACTTCACCTTCGGCGAGTTCGAGATGGCGTGGCCGCCCCGGTCGGGACGGACGGCGTCGTTCCCCGAGGTCGACCGCGCCGAATGGATGGCTCCGGATGCCGCGCGCGAAGCGCTCGTGAAGGGCCAGCGTCCCGCGATCGACGCGCTCGAAGCCGCGCTGGCGGAGCTGCGCGGCGCCTGACGTGCCCCGGGCGAAACTCCGGAGAAACGCCGACGGACCCGACGCTGACCCGTGCAAGGACGGGGCTTCGGGGCCGTTCGCGTGCGGATCTCAGGAGTTCCGCACGCGAAGCAGGGCGGATACCGGCCCGCGGCGCCGCGAGAAGGCGGCGCCGCGAGCCCGAGACGTCACGGGCGCAGGAGCACCTTGCCGACGCGGGGCGCGTCGCTCGCGGTGACGGCCTCCACGATGTCGTCGAGACCGAAGGTGGCCGCGACCGGGAGCGTCAGGGTGCCGTCGGCGAGGTAGCGCGACAGCTCGCCGAAGAGGGTGCCGCGGGTCTCGGCATCCATCGTCTTGCTGACGACGCTGCCCCAGAAGCCCTTCACGGTGGCCTGGCGGAAGATGAGGTCTCCGGCGCCGAGCTCGAGCTTGCCGGCGCCCATCGATCCGAAGATCACGAGAGTGCCGTTCTCGCTCAGCAGCGACAGCACCTGGCCGGCCGCGGGACCGCCGACCGAGTCGACGCCCGCGACGACCGTGCCGTCGCCGACGAGGGCGAGGGCCTGTTCGCGCCAGTCGTCGGCGTCGGTCGACACGACGTTGTCGATGCCCTGGGCGGCGAGCTCCTCGACGGCGCTCTGGCGGCGCACGAGGCCGACGACGTTGACGCCGCGGGCCTTGGCGATCTGCGCGACCATGCGGCCGACGGCACCGTTGGCGGTGTTCTGCACGATCCAGTCGCCGGCCTTCAGGTCGAGCGAGTGGAGCAGGCTGATGGCGCTGAACGGCATCGAGACGAGCTGCGCGGCGACCTCGTCGCTCAGGCCCTCGGCGACGGGGATGAGACCCGCGGCCTTGGCGACGACCTGCTCGGCCCAGACGCCGAAGGTGCCGCCGGTGGCGACGCGCTGGCCGACGGTCAGGTTCTCGACGCCCTCGCCGAGCTCCTCGATGACGCCGACGGCTTCGGTGCCGGCGCGGGCGGGCAGCTCGGGCTTGAAGCCGTACGTGCCGCGGATGGTCCACAGGTCGTGGTTGTGGATGGGCGACATCAGCACGCGCAGGCGCACCTCGCCGGGCCCGGGGGTCGGGGTCTCGACCTCTTCGGTTCCGACGACGTCGGCCGGCTCGCCGAACTCGTGGTGGATGACTGCGCGCATGGAATGCCTCCTGTGGTTATTTTGTAACGACCGGTCTAATATAGACCTCGGGCCTGCGAATGCAACCCGGAAGACGCTGGACGGCCGAAAGGCGGAGGAAGAACATGGGCCGGATGCCGAGCTTCGATCGCTCCGCCGTCATCGATGCCGCGCGCGACGTGTTCTGGCGGCGCGGGTACGCCGAGACGGGCATCGCCGAGCTCGAGGACGCCACGGGGCTGACCCGCTCGAGCCTGTACAATGCCTTCGGCAGCAAGCGCGGACTCTTCGACGCCGTCCTCTCGGCCTACCTCGACGACGTGGTCCGCACGCGCCTGCGCCCACTGGGCGGGGGAGACCCCGGAGCCCTCGAGGCCTACGTCGACGACATGCGTTCCGCCATCGCGGCCGATGCCCCGCGCGCTCGCCTGGGGTGCCTGCTGCTCAACGCCGGCTCCTCGCCCCTCGCGAGCGACGACGCCGAGGTGCGCACGCTCGTCTCGGACTACGCGGCCGAGATGCGCGCCGCGATCCGTTCGGCGGTCGCCGACCGACGCCCCGACCTGACCCCGGATGCCGTGGACGCGCTCGCCGCGGTCTGCGCCTCGCTCGTGGTGGCCGGCCTCACGCTCGCTCGCGCCGATCGCGACGCGGCGCTGGGGACGCTGGCATCCATCCCCGTGACCCTGGAGTCGTGGGGGCGGAGCTGATTCCGCCGCGGCGCCCACCCGGGGGTCGGGTCAGCCCAGCTTGACGGCCGTGCCGTAGGCGACGACCTCTTGGAAGTTCTGCGCCACCTCGCTCGTGTCGAAGCGCATCGCGATCACCGCGTCGGCGCCGACGGCCTGGGCTGCCTCGACGAGACGCTGCTTCGCCTCGTCGCGGCTCTCCTGCAGCTGCTGGGTGAGACCCTGCAGCTCACCGCCGAAGATCGATTTGAGGCCGGCGCCGAACTGCACCCCGATGTTGCGGGCGCGCA
>Ga0308159_1001469_pt1 | contig 33723 bp, 52 predicted proteins | sample PhyCR1_FD_201040 | JGI IMG/M metagenome (GOLD analysis project Ga0308159, IMG submission 201040) | Phyllosphere microbial communities from UC Gill Tract Community Farm, Albany, California, United States - DLSLC.R1 | ecosystem: Host-associated > Plants > Phyllosphere > Unclassified | place: USA... | reverse complement strand
CTCGGCTTCTGCACGAACGCGATGGTCGAGGTGTGCGCGTTGATCGCCTCGGTGACAGCGGCGCGGATCGTCTCGGTGGACTGGTCCTTGCTGATCGCATTCAGGGCTGCGGACAGCGCGACCACGTCAACGTCGAGCGCGTCGGGCGGGTACACGGCGAGGCAGTACGCATCGACGATGTCGACCTCGGCGGACGACATCTGCTGGCCCTGCATGCCGCGGTTCTCGAGCGCGCGGCGGATGAACTCGGCGTGGTCGGTGTTCTGCACCTGGATGCGGCGCCGGGTGCTCGCCGAGCGGAGGAACATGGCGTTCCCGAGCTCGGCGATCGGGATGAGCGACAGGTCGCCGTACATCCGCTCGTTCAGCTCGTTCTGCACGACCTGCGCCAGCTTGTTCGTCACCGCGACGTCGTTGAGCGCCTCGATGAATCCGGCCTTGGCCTCGGCGCGCACTTCTTCTCGTGTTGCCATTTCGTCCCACTCCTTCGGGATAATCGGTGCTGCGTGGACGGCGGCGGTCTGCGCGCCGGTCTGTTCCCATTCCTTGCGGTGCTCGCCGTGCCAGATCTCGTCGCGAGCGGTGCCCGGGTAGCGAGCGGTCTGACGGAATCCGTGACGTCGCCACACGGCCGCCGCGGCGGGGTCGTACCAGTCGTCAGAATCGATGGCCTCGCCATCGCAGTGGACGGAATCTTCCGCCCCGAGCGCGTACGGCGCCTTCGGGGCCCACGGGCCACCGTTCAGGTAGCGTTCGTACGCCTTCCAACGAGCGCGGTTCGCGTTCGCCTGCTCCGGGGATCGCCATGCCTCGTTCACATCGGCAGGGCGGCCCAGGTCAGCGTCGATGCGCCACACGGCCTCTGCGGTCGAGCGTTCGGCTCGGCCTCGCCCGTGACCGAGGTCAACACATTCGTCGTAGGAGCGGACCATGATCAGCCTCCGATCAGCTCGACGGTGAGCGGGACCGCGGTGCCGGAGGCCAGGCCGCCCCCAGAGCCGTTGAGCAACTGGATGGACATGCTCGTCTTCGAGATCGCCGAGATGACGGCTTGCTTCGCCGCTCCCGCGGACGTGAGGGTCACGCGGGCCGACAGGACGAAGTTGACGAAGCCACCGCCGGGGAAGGTCAGCGTCGTGACCGACGACCCGTCGACCTGCGGCGATCCCGACAGGAAGATGTTCCGAAGGGGGCTGCGCCCATCCCACGCGGTGCCGGCGAGCACGGAGCCGTCCGTGACGACGCCGACGGCGTTGGATGCCACCCAGAAACCACCGACGCGGGTGAACTCAGCCCCGAGGTCCAGGCGGTAGGCCTTCGACCCGTCGTGCGGCGCCCAGGCGTCCGCTTCGGCCTGGTTGCGGAGGAGGACGACGCCGCCCTCCATCGCCGTGTACGGGACCGTCTCTGTGTAGGTGACGCCGGTCGCCGCGTTCGTGGTCGTCGTGCCGGCGTCGATCTTCCACACGCCGAGCTCGCGCGCGCCCGCGGGGAGCAGGTTCCGCGCCGCGGTCTCCGAGGTGGTCGACTCGACCTTGTCGATGACGGGGCCCGCTGCGGTGTCCGAGAACGGTGCCTCCGTCTCGCGCTGCTTCGAGTAGACGATCGACCAACGCGAGCCCGACGACGGCGCCGACGAGAGCTGCACGGGATGGACGCCGTCGTTCGGCACGTAGACGGCGCCGTTTCGGTCGTGGACGATGATGCACGTCTGCACGTTGACGACCATCGACGCGGTGCCGACCATGAGCCGGTCCGTGCTCATCGGGAGGATGCCGGTGCGCAGGGCGCCGGCGGCGGACTTCGCGAGCTGCCCGGAGAGGGAGCGACGAATGTCCTGGAACGTGGCCGCGCCACTACCAGCGGGGAAACCGGGACGAGCGGTCATGGGGTGATCTCCAATCGGGAGAGGACGGTCTTCATGTCGGACTGCAGGGATGCGACCTGCGCGGCCAGGTGCCGCAGCGCCGCCTGCTGGGCGATGGCGAACTGCGACGTCTCGATGCCCTGCACCGCACCGTCAGGGCCGTAGATGACGCAGAAGCCGAGGCCGAGAGCGTCGAGGTGCTCGGCGATGAAGCCGACCTCGGTGTGCACCTGGTAGTCGGGGTTCCAGTCCCAGAACGGGGAGGGGAGCGCGGCGCGGCGCTTACGTTCTTCCCACTCAGCGATGTACTCGAAGAGCATCGGCTCGACGGCAAGCACCGCCGCAGGGTCGATCTCGGCGGGCCGGATCTTCGTCTTCGCCGCCTCGGTCGACGGCGCGTAACCGAAACGTCCGGTCGCGTCCTCGATCCAGAGAGTTCGCCGGGTGCCGGTGATGTTGTACGCGACGGCGCCGGGCGCGTAGACGTCACCCGTGCGGACGGTGCCGCTCGAGCCGTTGTCGACGTTCTTCGACCAAACCCCGGTGACCTGATCTTGCGTGTGCGTGTGCACCGTGGGCGCCTTCGTGCCGAGCGCCGTGTCCACCTCGGCGCGCGTGTACGTGAGCTGCGACACGAGGTTGCTGACCGTCGTGCTGAGCCCGGCCACGAGCGCCTGCATCTTCTCGTAGAGGCGGATGAACTGCGATCCGTCGATGCGGGCGTTGTCGTCCGTATCGCGCCGGATGCGCTCGCGCTCGGCGTTCTGCCGGCCGAACGTCTCCGTCTCGGGTACGCGTGAGCTCATGTCGCGATCACCTCATCTGTCGTGACCTTCACCCGCCGAGAGCGCAGCTGCCCGGAGAGGGCGGCAATGCGACGTTGGTAGGTGCCGTCGGGGATGTACGGGTTCCGGCGGAGGACGACGTCGCAGGCATCGCCGAGGGTGAACGATCCGACCTTGGGGACACGGTCGATGTCCGTCTCGAACGACCACCACTCGGCAAGACCGGAGCCGAGCCCGAGGTCATCCCAGGCGTACGCGTCGAGAGTCGCCTGTTCCTTCACGGTCGAGTGCGCCGCAGACAGCGACTCCATGCGCGGGAAGCCCGCCGCCTGCAGCGCATTCGACGCGGCACGCGAAATGAGTGCGATCGCCGCCTGCCGACCACCCGTGGCCCACGCCTCGGAGGTCAGATCCCGCGCGCTGCGCTTCACGACGAGCCCGCTCACGGAGCGCTGGGGCGTAGAGAAGTCGAACCGGTGGGGGGCCCCGACGCGGGTGATCTTTAGCTGCGCGTCGTCCCCGACCATCGGTCGCCACTGCACACCGGTCCCGCCCGGAGCGAACTCGGGCCGGAACTCGATCTCAGGTCCGTCGACGAGCTCTGTGAGGTCGGTGAACGCCTCGCCCTGGGTCTTGAACGACGCGGCGTCGTAGCTCTTGTCGTGCGCGCCGGCACCATCGGGGCCGAACACGAACGGCAGAGCGCCGCCCGCGCGGGCCATGCCCTGCTGGATGATCTGGCGCACGATCGCCGGCCACGATGCGCCCGTGAACAGCGTTGCCACCGCGGGGTTGGGCTTGCCCGCATCGTCCCCCGACTGCAAGAGCAGGTCGATGGTCTCGACGGCGGCGGGCATGATGAACCGGCGCATGAGCATCGACCAAATGCCCTCGGCGTCGATGCGCAGCCGGCGGCTGTCGTCGTTGTACTCGTGCTCCCAGATGGGGCCCGCCTCGAAGATGAAGTCACCCTCGGCGATCGCGAGGTAGGCGCGCCCGGGCATCGCGGACTGGTACAGGTCCAGCCGACGATGCGCCTTGGCCGAGAGAGTGACCTCGGCGGAGAGCGACCCGCCGCGGTTTCGGCGGATGGCCCACTCTCCGTCCCGTGCGGGGATGGGGATGATGTTGCGGCCCGTGGTCAGCTCGCCGACGAAGAGTTTCACGAGTCCGCCTTCCTCCACCGCATGGTGAGCGTGGGCGTACCGGTCACTGCGCCGATCGCTTCGAACTGGACGGTCGAGGTCTCCCCCGGGCCGAGCACCCACCAGTCGGCGACGGTGAGGCGTCCAGAGATCGGGGTCTGTTCGTTCAGCCACACCTGGCCGTCAGCGAACGAGAAGCGGACGGTGTCGGTGTCGAGGATGGGCCACTCGAGGCGGAGGCGCTCGGCGGTCTCGATGCGGGTGATCTGCACCCCGCCGGTCATACCGCCGCCGCTGACGATCGCCTCGGGAAAGGTGTCAGTACTGCCGAGGTTGACCAGAGAGACACGTCCCGGTGATCCCCCACCGATCTGCACCAGCGGAGACGTGAGCGGCGACTCGACGCCGAGGCCGAGCACCGGCAGGCCGGTCGGTTGCGCCTGCCACGGCCCGTACTTGCGAGGGTCGGGCGCCTTGAAGGGCAACTCGAACTCGATGACGTAGGGCGCGTTCACCATGTCCCACGTGAGGCGACCATTGCGGACCACCTCGGCGCGCTGGATGCCGTCGAACGACTCGACCTCGATGGTGTGCGCCTTCCGGCTCGCCATCATCCGCGCGAACGGCGCTCGAGCGGCGAACAGCTGCGCCTCGCTGGCGAAGCTGACGCGGCCGACGACGACGGGGAACCGGGCGGCGCTATACACGTCCTCCTGGTCGTACTCACCGTCGCCGTTGGCGCGCTCGTTGCGCTCGTTCACCGAGTCGACGCCGTCCCACCAGTTGACGACGTCGACGAGCCACGCCCCGTCCCCCGACGCGTCGTTCGACAGCTCGGGCACGTCCGGGAAGTCCGGGAAACGCACCACAATTCGGCTCATCGAAGCAACTCCTGCACTCGGCGAACGGTCTTGTTGACGATCGCCGTTTCGTCCGTGTTGGGGGCGGCGTGGATCACGGGGGCGATGGTGTTGGTGACGTAGGTCACGGGCTGCGGCTGGCCTACGCCGAGACGGTGGCCCGTGGCCTCCCAGATGGCGATGTTGCGGTCCTTCTCAGAGGGCTTGCCCGAGATGTACGCCTCCCACCCGGTGGCGGGCTCCGCAAACTTGTGGATCCCGCCCGGGCGAGCGCCGTAGATACCCGACGCAAAGCCGCCGTTCTCGAACGCCTGAACACGGGCCATCGCGTTCCGGTAGTCGACGAGGTTGCCGTTCTCGGACGACAGCCCCGTCATGCCGTTCGGTAGACGGATCTGCTCAATGCCGGAGGCGGTGACGCGCAGAGGAATCTGACGCCCCGCGTTGTCCGCTATGAAACGATCAATGTCGGTCTGAGCCGGCTTCGTGTTCAGTGTCACCGCGGTAGGAATGTTGCTCGGGATCAGCCCGAGCTTGTTCGCATAGTCCTCTGCCGCCTGGCCGGTGATGCCGAACTGGGCTAGGGCGTTGATGAGCGCCCCGCGGCCGTTCTCAATCGCTTTCGTCGCTTCCTCCTGCGAACCGGTCTGCTGCAGGATCGAGACGGCCGAGCGCTTGTATGCCTCGGCTACGGCGTCAATGGAGGACTCGTTCGCGCGGCCGGCGGCGGTGGTGATGTCGAGAGTCGTCCCGTTCTGCGCGACTGACTCAGTGAGCGAGTCGAGCGCGGCCTCGACGTTGCGGGCGGCTTCGCGGGCGTTCAGCTCTGCGGACCCGAAGTTGAGGATCGTGTCCGTCAGGGCGTCCATGTCGAACGCCGTGTCGGTTGCCTGGCCCGCGAGTGCTGCGAGAGCGTTCGCGTTTTCCTTGGCCGCGGCGGACGCTTTCTCCTCTGCCGAGGTGGACGCGTTGGTAACTGCGGCCTTCTCCTCGGCCACACGGATCGCCTCTTCGATCGACGAGCTCTCGCCACGGACGGTGTCGCGCAGCTGGCCGGTGGCGACGTCGAGATCCTGCAGACCGATGCCGAGACGGTCGGCCATCTCGGCGCGCTCATACATGGACTTGTTGCTCAGGTCCGTCGCGGCTTTGAAGGCACGCAGCGCGTCGACGTTGCCGAGGGTGGCGTCCTTCACGGTGTTTAGGTCGATGCCGAGGGTGCGTGCGTTCTCGAAAGCCGAGTCCTGTTCCCACCACCACTGCTGCTTCTTCGCCGAGAGGTTGGCAATGACCATCTCCTCTGTGGAGGCGGTGATCTTGTTCGTCCCCTCCTCGAGGGTCGTCGCGTACTGGTCCGCGCGGGCTCGGGCCTCAGCCTGCGCGCGAGAGACCTCGCTGATGGCAAAGACCACGGCACCGAGCGCGAGACCGGTCGCTGCCGCCTTGGCCGCGACCCCTGTCAGCGTGAACCCTGCACCGTTGACCGCAGCCTTAAACTCGAGGAACTTCGGTACGACGCTGAGTGCGGTCCCCCCGGCCAGTGCCATCGCCGCGGTGCCGACGCCGATAGCGAGCACGGCGCCCTGGACGCCGTCGGGGAGGTCGCCGTACATCTCTGCGAGGCCCGTGAGCGATTGGACCATGTCGCGGAGTACGCCGTTCGCGCCCGATCCGGTCTGGATGAGCGCAGAGTCCAGCGCACCGCCAAGTGCCTCGATGTCACCGTTGAGGTTGTCGAGGCGCAGGCGTGCGGTCTCCGCGGCGAAGCCACTGTCGTCGACGGCCTTCGTCCACTCATCGACGCCGCTCGCGCCGGCCTGGTAGAGCGCAGTCGCGGCGGTGATGGTCTCGCGGCCGAAGATGATCCCCATAGACGCCTGGCGGGATGCGTCGTCCATGCCGGTGTACGCGTTCGCGAGCTGCCCCGCCGCGTTCTCGAGTCCGAGGAACTTCCCGTTGGAGTCGTACAGGGTGATGCCGAGCTTCTCGATCTCGCCGCGCGCCTGCGTAGACGGAGCGGTCAGCGACGACAGGACGCCGCGGAGCGACGTGCCTGCCTGCTCGCCGATAATGCCCTGCTGGGCGAACAGCGCGAGGACACCCGTGGTCTCCTCGAGCGAGACGCCGAGCGATGCGGCCACGGGTCCGACGAACTTAAGACCGTTCGCGAGGTCTTCGACGGACCCCATCGCCTTGCCCGCGCCGGCAGCGAGCACGTCGGCCACGTGGCTGGCCTTGCTGCCGTCGAGGCCGAACTGATTCAGCGCGGTCGACGTGATCTCGGCCGCGCGGGCGACACCGAGTTCACCTGCGGCAGCCAGGTCGAGCGATCCCGAGAGAGCGCCCTTCATGATGTCGGAGGTCGAGATACCCGCCTTCGCGAGCTCCTCGATCGCGCCCGCCGCCTCGGTGGCGGAGAACACCGTCGACGCGCCGGCCTCGAGCGCGGCCTCCCGGAGGAGACCCATGTTCTCGCTGCTCTCGTGCGTCGCGGCTTTCACATTCGACATGGCTGCGTCGAACTCGGCGAACCGACCGATCGCGATGCCGATGCCGGTCGCCATCAGCCCGCCCATGACGAGGGCACCGCGGCCGATGCCGTCGTAGACCTCTTTGAGCTGGGAGAGTTTCTCGCCCTCCGTGCCGACCTTGCGGGTGGCGTCGGCGGCGTCCTGCATGCCCTTCTTGTAGGAGAGCATCGACGCGGAGAGAGAGACTTTGACGGCGCGTTCGACCACCGTGCACCGCCTTCCGTTGTGGTTCGGTGCGCGGGGCGCGCGGAGGATGGACCGAAGGGTGTTAGCCGTCGGTCTCGGGTTCGGTCTTCGGCGCGCGTTTGACGCGCCATGTCAGCGACGAGGGATCGTCGTGCGGGTAGTCCTTCTCGTACTGCTTGCGCACTCTCGTCACGGCCTGGGCGGCATAGTCACGGCGCGGCGGCGGCACCTCGAAGATGTGCGCGTTCGCGGGGTCCGTGGCCTCGCTCATGGGGATTCCGTACGCGTTCCGGGGCTCGTTCTGCTCATACCACTCGGCGAGCAGGAGCGCCTGGTCCTGGACGGTGTACTCCGGTTCACGGACCGTGATCGAGCGGGTGATCCACGACGGGTGCTCGGGATCTTCGCGCAGGTAGGTCGTTACTTCCGCCGCTTCTTTCCCTTGGAGGCGGCTCGGCGAGACTCCCTGTTGGCGGGCGAGCTTGACCGCTGGCCCGCCCGGGCTTTTCCCAGGGTCGCGAGTTCCTTCGCCGCCTCGAAGACGTTCAGTCCCCACATGAGCGTGGTGACGTTCATGCGGTGGGCGAACTCGAGCACGTCGACGAGCTCGACCCACATCTCCGCGGTGACGGGCTCTCCGTCGATCTTGATGCGCTCGGCGGGGTAGCCGCGTGGCAGCGTCCACTGGTCGAAGCCCACACGCGCGTCGCCGGGGACGTTCGGACGCACCGGGTGCAGTGAGGTGAGCGCCGCCCAGACGGCGGGCTGCAACTTCGTGACCTCGACGATGACCTCCACGCCGCCGACGGCGACGGGAACGGTCTCCTTGCTCGGGTCTTCGATCTTCTGCTTCTCGGCCTCGATGAGGGCCTTGAGGTCTTTCATGGTTTCCGCCGTTTCGTCCGCCTGAGGTGAGATGCCCTGGGCCGGGGGCGGAAGACCCGGCCCAGGGCTGTCTGGTTACGCGACGAGGGTCGCCTGACGGTCGGTCGGCTTGGTGATGTAGACCGTGTAGCTGGCGGTGTCGACGCCGTTCTCCACGGGTGCATTCGGCCGGCGGACGCCGACGATGCCGGTGATGACGTCGGCCTTCTGTCCGGTGGCGAAGGTCGCGTCGTTGGCGACGGCGCGGCGCGTGGTGAACTGCGTCTCTGCGCCCGAGATCGACAGGGCCAGGAGCACTTGGTCAGCCGAGGTGGCGTCGGACGAGGCGACGGCGGTGAGCTCGAGCGTCTCGGTGATCTTTCCCGGGCGGGAGAGATCCTGCAGGAGGGTGAGGCGCTTGTCCTCGGCCGTGGCCTGCGAGATGGTGTGGTTGTAGCCGTCCGACGTCAGGCCGTAGGTGATGGGCGTCGCGGTGCCGCCGTTGAGGATGGCGACGGACTTCGCGTTGGATCCCGACGGGACGTTGGTGACCCGCCAGCGGCCGTCCGACTGGGACGAGGTGGGAGTGTTCTCTGCGGGCATGGCCCTGTTCCTTTCGTTCTCCCCGGCAACCGGGGTTCGGTTGGCCCTCGGGAGACCGAGGGGGCATGAAAAACCCCCGACCGAGTGGCGGGGGTTGAGAGGGTGGGTGGGTGATCAGGCGGGCTCGCTGTCGAACGACAGCTCGATGACCTGGTAGGCGACCGGCGGCGTCACGTCGCGGTCCCACTGGATCGGCTCGGGGCTCGACCAGCGCAGGTTTAAGGTCTTCTCGCCGGGGACGTCGAGGGGGACGCCGATGCCGTTGACGATGAACCGGGCCTTGAGGTCGCGGGTGATCATCGCGACCTGGTCGTAGGAGTCGCCGACGATGTGCAGCGTGAAGCGGGGGTGCTGCGTCCGGCGCCCGCCTGTGAACCGCTCCTGAGTGTCGATACCGTCGGCCGGGTACACGGCGATGTAGGGGCGTTCGACGAGCTCCCCGGACGCCGTGCGCGGCACCTCGCCGACGAAGGTGGCGGAGGCGAAGGCGGGCATGCCCTCGGCGCGGTCCGTCACCGCTTTGGTGTGCTGGATCACGTCATAGCCCGTTCTCGCTGAGGGTGTCGTCGACGGCGGTTTCGATGCCGTGGACGTAGTCGGACTGTTCCTCTTCGAGGGACGCGAGACCGTACCCGCGTGGGGCGACGGTCGGCGTTCCGAACTCGGAGATGTTGTCCAGGCGTCCCTGGGTCTTGTTCGGGTCGGGCCCGATCTCCGCCTCGACGACGTCGACGCCGAAAACTCTGGTCGTGTCGACGTCGTAGGAGACCGCGCGAGGGAGGTGCTTGAGCGATCCGCCGCCGGCGAGCTTCGCCTTCCACCGGTCCTTGATCTTCCGGGCGGTGACCTCGGTCGCCTTACGGACGTTCGGGCGGATGCCGCGGCCGGCGTTCTCGAGGTCGACGGCGAGGCGATCGAGCTCGCTGAAATCGAAGTCCAAATCGGCCACGGCTGCTCCTAGCTGACGCGCTTCACCTGGAAGCGGCGGGCGGTCGCGTGCGACTTCGTGAAAGGGGCGGTGACGCGCATTCGGGCGCCGACCATGTCGGGGTCGTCGCGGCACGCGAGGCACACGACGATGTCGTTCGTGAGGATCCCCGTGTGCTCGTAGGCGGTGTGGAAGGTGAGCCCCGTCTCGGCGACCTGCTGCGCGGGGAGTTCGACGTCGGCCGTTTGGGCGTTGCCGGTCTGTACCTTGCCGCGGATCTCGGCGTAGACGGTGGCGAGACCGTCGACCTGTTTGTAGGTGACGGGGTCGATCTCTTTGGTGCCGGTGGGCCGGTACACGGCGAAGCGGTCGGTGTGCGCGCTCGCGACCTTGGCGCGGGCCGCGGCGAGCCGTGCGTGCGAGATCATCGCGTGGTGAGCGGGATCGAGTAGAACCCGCCGGTCTCGGAGAAGCGCGGCATGAGGCCTGCTTTCTCGGCGGCAGAGACGTAGAGCTGCCCCGATGCGATCGAGGAGTCCACCTCTTCGTTGAAGTCGTCGCCGCTCCACTTTCGGCGGGCGTCGGCGTTGCGGACCTTCCGCTCGACCATCGCCACGACGACGTCGCGCACGTCCTCCGTGGCGAGGTACTGCTCATGCGTGGTCTCGAAGGCGTTGCGCTGCGCGATCCCCGGGACGACTCGGTTGAGTTCGCGCCACGCGCGGTCCAGCCAGTCGGGGATGACCCGCTTCTCATCCGTGGTCAGGGGACGCTCGATGGTGTCCACGACGTGGGCCAGCGTTGCCGGGTTCTCCATGAGCGTCCCCTTCCCTCGGGTCTTACTTGGCGTCGACGAGCTCGGACTCGCCGGTGTCGATGTTGCGGCGCACGCGCACCACGGAGCCGTCGGGCTTCGTCGCGTCGTACTCCTCGAAGCGGTGCTTCGGGGCCTTGGTCGACTTCGCCCGGGCGGGCTGGTCGACCTTGACGGCGCCGTTCACGGTGCCCTCCGCGATGGCCTGAGCCGACGGGTTGGGCGTGACGGTCGTCGCGATCTCGGCGGGGTCGGTCGTGTCGGCCGGCGCGTCCCCGGGAGCGACCGTGGAGGGCTCGGTGACGTTGTCGTCGAGCCGAGTCTCCGTGGGTGTGCCCGACGCCGCCGCGGTGGCGCCCTCAGCGGGCGTCTCCGGGGTGTTGTCACCCGCAGGCGCGCCCTCAGCGGGCGTTTCGGGGGTGTTCTCCGCGGGAGCGGACTTGCGGCTGGTAGCCATGTGCGTGATCCCTTCTGATCAGCCGTTGAGGACGCCGGTGAGACGGGCAGCGGCCTTGCCGCCGAAGACCGCCATGCCGCAGTAGAACTCGATGCGAGTGCGGTAGACGGGCTGCGACTGCAGCTGGCCGAGGTCATCGACCATGACGCCGCCGTTGGTGAGGCCGGTGACACCGCGGTCGGTCTCGTCGTCGCCGAACTTCACCGCGTAGATCGAGGACGCGAGGCTCGAGGAGCCCTGCGTCTCGTTCTGCGGGAGGATCGCCGCGCCGGCGGGGTTGTTGCCCGGGTCAAGAACGGGGATGCCGTTCCAGGTGAGGACGCGCTTGCCGGTCGTGTCCTCGCGGACGGTCTCGGCACCACCGATGCGGCGACCGGCGGAGCGGATCTTCGCCACGAGCGACGAGTTCGCGTAGATCGCGCCGTTGCTGCCGTCGATGCCCGGGACGAGACCGAGCAGCGCGTCCAGCTGGTCGAAGAACGCGTGCGTGTCGGTCGTGCCGTTGCCGACGACGGGGATGCCGTTCGTGCCACCGGCGATGACCTGACCGCCGATGAGGCGCTTCTTGAGGCCGTCGAAGGCCTTGGTGTCCACGGTCACGTCTCCGTTGAAGAACGTGTCCTGGAACTTGTACGACGCGGCCTTGACCTTGAGCGCCGTCTGCGTGGCGCGCTGGTCGTTGAGGTTGCCGCGGGTCTGGACGATGAAGCGGTCCACGTCGGCGTCGCCACCGAGGATGGACAGCGTCTCCGTCTTCTGGTTCACCGTGCCGGTCGACTCGGTGTACGCCTCGTTCACGGCACGGAACGCGACGCCGGGGAGGGTGGCCTCCTCGTTGTACGCGTACGCGTTGCCCTCGATCGGCAGGAGCGGGAGACGGTCGAGGACAGGCGACACCTGCACGAAGGTCTCGATGACGCCGCGCTGCAGGTCGGTGGTCGACAGCAGAGCGGCCTGGGGAAGGGTGACAGCCATCGGCTATGTCCTCTCAGGGTTGGCTCGACCGCAGCACGGCTCGAGCACGGGGGTTACTTGGTGGATGTCGACGCGTACGCGGACCGCATGCGGGCCGTGCCTGCGCCGATGTCCGCCTTGGCGGCGGAGCCTGAACCGCCGATGCCCGCATCGCGGTGATCGGCAGTGGTGTCTTTGGGCTTGAGGAGATGGGGGTTCTCAGTGGCGAGGGCGTCGAGGAGCTTCTTGACCGCGGCCTGATCGGCGTCGCCGTCGTCGGAGACGGTGACCTTCGCGAGTTCCTTCGCGTCGACGAGCGCGAGCGCCTGGGCGGGCTTGATGAAGCCGAGCTCCGCGGCCTGGGCGCGCACCTCGGCGCTGCGGGCCCGGGCGTTCGACTTCTCGGTGCTCTCGGCGTTGGCCGCGTCGATCGCGTCCTTGATGCGCTTCTCGACGTCTTTCGCGTCGGGGCTGCCGGGGGCATCCTTGAGCGCCTTGATCTCGGCGGGGGTGAGACCGAGGTCCGTGAAGGCGCGCAGGTCGCCCTGCGCCTTGTCGATGACGGTCTGACGGGCCTTGAGCCGCTCGGTCTCGAGCGGGAGGCCGTCGAGCCAGGAGGCGAGCTTGTCGCGGTCGCCGCCGAATGCTTGCACGTCGTCGTCGCTGATTTCGATTTCCATCGGGTATCTCCTTGCGAGATGTCGTGGCACGTTGCGTGCCGGTGGTCCCGCGCCGTTGCGGCGCGGGGGCTCAGACGAGCGCGTCGTAACGCGCCCAGAGCAGCTCGGCGAGTCGCTTCTCCTGGTCGGTGCCGTTGCGGCGAACCCGGTCGATGCGTCGGATGAACCCGGCGCGGAGAATGTCGGCGTCCTCGTCGCTGATCGAGGTGAAGATCTGCCCGCGGTCGGCGGAGTTGCCGCCGATGGTGCGCGCGCGGCGCAGGAGGAGCGCTTGCTCGGCTCGGTAGTAGTCGTCGTAGATGCGCCGCTCGCCGGCGGTCATCGTGGAGCGGTTGAGGGGGTCGCGCTGGCCGCTCACGAGGGCGTCGAACTCGGCGGCGCGGCGGGTGGTGACGCGTTCCGCGCCCACCAGGTACGTGCCGCGGCCACGGCCGCGCGCGATCGTCGCGGCGTTCGTCGACGCGTTGCCGCGGATGTTGCCGCCCGCGACCTGCGGGCCGGTGACGTACCCCTCGCGGGCGAGCATCTCGATCGCCTCTTGGCGGGTGCCGGCCTCCCGGTACACGTCGTCGACGGTCATGCGGGAGGGCGTGCCGAACTTGCGCGCCTGCTTCGCGGTGGAGAGCCCCCGCGACCGCGTGTTCACGACGCGGTAGATGTCGCCGCCGTCGCGGATCGCCTGCGCGTCGCGCTGGCCGAACAGGCGGTCCTGCATCTTCGGGTCGAGCGAGCGGAAGTAGGCGTAGGGGTCGATGGTCAGATCCCCGGCCGCGGCCTCTTGCGCGGGAATGTGCCGGCAGTCGCAATGCGGGTGAGAGGGGAACCCCTCGTTCCACCGAAACCACTTCCCGGCGAGGGTGATGCAGAACTTGCAGGACGGCGGGTTCAGCATCCGCACCCAGCCCTGCACGGCGGGCCGCACGGCGATCGACGCGGACACGGCCTGGCGGTCGGCCTCGCGGGTGGCGTCGAGTACCGCTCCCCCGAGCCACGTGCGCGCGCCCTGCAGCGCGGCCGCGGCGGTGAGGCCTTCCCCGACGAGGGCCTTCGCGCGGTACACGGCGCCGTCAAGCAGCGTCGCGAGCGGGCGGCCGTCCTTCGTGGATCCGACGAACCCGCGCGCGTTGACCCGCGCCTCGGCGGGTGCGTCGACGCCGGTCTCTTCAAGGACGGCCGCGGTGTACGCGATCCCGGAGGTCGCCGCGGCGAACTGGCCGGCGGATGCCGTCTCGTAGACGCGGGGGGAGATGGCCGACCACGACGCGTCGAAGTCGTCGGTCATCCCCGCCCACAGGCTCTCGACGGCGCGCGCTGCACCGACCGAGATGGCCTGCTGGTCCTGGTAGTGGCTAATCGCCGCCCGTGGGAGCGTCATCGGTGACCTCCGTCTGGTCGCTCACCGGCGCGGGTGCCGTGCTGTCCAGGAAGGACCGAGACGCGCGAGCCATCTGGTTGTCCCAGACCTCGTCCTCGGCGTGCTCGACCCAGGTGTCGACCTTCTGGTTCGTCGCGCCGGGGAGCATCTTCCAGGCGTCCCGTTTCGGGAACCCGGAGCCGATGAGCTTCACGATGCCGTCGACGATCTGCGCGAACGACTTCGCCTCGGCGTCGGCGTAGTTCATCTCGGCGTCAGGGAAGTCGCTGTCGAGGCCCATGCACTTCGCGCCGCGGCGGAAGATGCCCTCGTTGCCCTCCGCGCCGATGAGCTGGATTTCCTTGACCAGGGCGGCGAGGGTGGACTCCGCGCCTGCGAGGGCGTCACCGGAGAGGTTCGACATGCGCGACAGGAGGTACTGCGGCGGGATCTGGCCCGTGGCGAAGAACTGCGTCAGGAACTCCCCGAGCACCTCGATGTAGTTCTTGAGGTTCGACTCAGCGAGGTCGAAGACCTTCGTCTCGCCGCCGGGGAAGGCCATGAGGCGGTCGACGCCCACGCGTCCGGGGGACGTGAGAACCGGCATGGGGTTGCCATTGCCGTCGACCTCGAACGACCCGTCCGGCTTCCTGCGGAAGGTGGGGTTGCCGTCCTTGTCGCGCACGACGGGGTCGTAACCGACCACGATGCGCTGCCGGAACGCCGAGAACTGCATCGCCAGAAGGGTGTTGAACCGGATCGTGTTGATGGCGTCCTGCTGCGGGATGAGCGGGTCCATCGGCGAGCGGACCTGCCCGCGGCTGTCGGGGCGGTAGTCGAACGTCTGGAAGGGGCTCTCCCCCATCGGGTGCGTGCCCTCGGCGACGACCTCGAAGGCGGCGCTGCCGGTGCGCCCGCCGCGCTCGAAGCGCAGCATCCCCTTGTCGTCGTACACGACCGCGATGGTGCGCGTGGTGCCGCCGAGACCGAACGGCAGGATGAGCTGCCCCGTGGCCTCGCTGAAGTCGTTGACCGTCCAGACCTTCACGGCCCAGTCGTGAGTGAATGGGTCGTCGTCGGAGGGGTGCAGGTAGACGAGCTCGTTCGACTCGGGGCGAACGATCGGCTTGGACTTGTCGGTGACGTTGGGCCAGACGGACATGATGCCGCGGCCGTGCTTCATCATGTCCTGGTACGGGTTTTGCTGACGCGCGTCGAGCTTGTTCCGCTGCCAAATATCCCGCCAAAGGATCTTGTCGAGATCGTCGCTCTTGTGCGTCGAGAACGACTCGCCCCGGAGACGCTGCACCGGTGCGCCCACGGCGAGCGCGATCCAGTTGGCGATGGCCTGCCGACGCAGGTCTTCGTACTCCTGGTTCACGCCCACCGGGGCGAACGGCAGGTCGTGGTCGCCGCGGTCGTACCGCTCCCGCTTCTCGACCTGCGGCCGACTCTTCGTGAGTTCGTCCAGTGCGGTTCGGATCCGCTGACGGGCAACGTTGACGTCCATGCTCCCCCTCAGTTGAAGCCGTAAACAACACGCGAGATGTCGTGTTTCTTGGTGGTCTTCTCTTCGAACCCGGCGGCGAGAGAGTCCATCGCGGCCTCGTGGCAAAGGACGCTGGACATGGCGAAATCGATCTTGCGGTGGTCCTCGCCGATGGGCTTGCCGAGGATGTAGCGGCGGACGCCCGTGAGGGGGTCCATCTCGCGCGTGCGGATGACGGCGTTCTTCATGTGCGTGCGCACGTCCTGGTCGCCGTCGTGATTGAAGGCCGACTCCTCGTTGGAGAGGTCGGTCTTCATCCGCTCGAGCGCGGCGTGCATCGGGACGATGCGGGTGGTGTTCCACTTCACGAAGACGCCCTCACCGAACTCCGCCGCGAGCGTGTCCGCCTCCGACGTCCACATGAACGGGTCCATGTAGACCCGCACGAAGCGGAAGTACTGGCCGAGCTCACGGAACGCGGCCATGACCTCGCCGCGCGGGATCGTGCCGCCCCACTCCCCCGGCTTCCACTGCGTCTTCCGGTTCGCCGCCCCGTAGGTCGGGGTGAATTGGAACATGTCAGGGAGGGTCTGCAGGCGCAGGCCGGTGAAGTCGTCGTTGTCGGACCCGTCGAAGCCGCCGGCGACGGGCGTGCGCCGCTCGACGACGCGCGCGAGCGTCCCGAGCTTCGGGCCTTTGCCCTCCCAGAGGCCGTCCTCGAGGTACTTTCCCGAGCCCGCGCGGACGCGGTTCCCGAAGAACCGTTCCGCCTGAGAGGGGTCGCGCTTCATGAGCTTGCGTGCGAGGGCCTCGATCGAGTCGAGGTTGACCCACCAGGAGCCCTCGTAGGCGTACTCGTGGATGAGGCGCCGCTCCTCGAGCACCTCGTAGCGGAGGGGTTTGCCGTCCGTGCCGCGGAGGTACTTGTCCGGGTCGCGGTAGAACACGAAGACGTCGGGCTCCTGAGCCTCGTACATCATCTGTGCGTAGGACTCTTCGGAGGGATCCCACGCGTTCGTGGTGAGGTGAGTGCGCCCACCCATGCCGGCCGCGCCGCGAGCCTGCGTGTCCGCGACGTCGACCATCTTGTTCGACTTCGTGTACAGGCCCGCCTCGTCCTGCTCGGCGTCCGAGATCGGGTTACCGAGGCGGGAGCGGGCGGAGGAAGTGACGACGTCGATGCGGTCGAGGTCATCGCTCTCGGACAGGCCGAGGATGCGGATGAACCCCTCGCGCACGGCGAGGAGGTGCTTGAGCGGGCCGAGGTTGATCATGCCGCGCAGCGGCTTGTAGATGTTGTCGGCCTGCTCGGCGGAGTTCGCGGTGATCTGGATGAGCGGCGACGGGTGCCGCATTCCCATCGGCTCGCCGGCCTGGTACACGTACGCGTCGGCGGGGTCTTCGCCCCACCCGCACGGGCAGCCGTGGTCGGCGCAGAGGTAGACCTCGCCGCCCTTCGCCCAGCCCGCGAACACGGACGGGCCGCACGCCTCGAACGCGACCTGAGAGGCCGAGTACGGGCCCTTGCCCGTCTTCTGCGGGGCGACGATGAGGGTGTTCTGGTAGTAGAAGGCCTGGTTGAGCGTCGGAGGGTTGTTCTCGTCGACGTCCTCGGGGGCGACGAACACGGCATCCGGGCGGACTCGGTATCGGTTCGCATGGCACCAGAACTGCCAGTCCGCCAGCTTGAACGGCCGCCCGCGGGTGAACCCGTCCGGGACGCGGCAATGCCGGCCGATCCACGCGTCACCCAGGTCGCCGAGGGTGGGGAAGTCGACGACGAACTCAGACGCCTCCACCGACGGCCCTCAGGCGACGCTGCGGGGCAGGCGCGCCGGACACATCTGCCGGGGTGCTCTCGCGCCGCGCGGCGACCTCGTCCTTGGCGATCGACCAGCCGTTCTCGCGCATCCCGGCCGGTGTCAGGCCGATCTGGTCGCGGTAGCGGTGCAGCTGCCCGACGAGAGCAGCCGACGCGGACGGGTCGAGCTCGATGACGACCTTGAGGCGGCAGTACTCGGCGACGATGGGCCAGCGCCACGACTCCATCGACCAGGCGCACGCCTGCGGAGTCGTCCACGCCTCAGCCCAGACCTGAGCCTCACGATCGCGGAACGAACCGGTGCCGCCCTCGTCGATGTCCTTGTGCTTCTCGCGGTCGGCGCCCGACCCTTCCCAGTATTCGACGAACAGGACGATGGGCTCGAGCGGGAACTCGGGGACCGTGCCCTTGTAGCCCTCGCTCGGCAGCGCCTCGAGCTTGTAGCCGCGGCGCTCGGAACGCCCCGACTGGGGGTCAGGCAGGGGGCCAGACTTGTTGCGAGATCCACCACTGGTCACGGTGCACCTGCCGTTCTGCAGCGTTGCGCCGCATCGTCGGGACCGGCCTTGCGCCGACGCATCCCGAAAGTTTTGAACCCTCCGCACCCCAGAGACCCATCTCCGGCGGTTCCATGGGGTCGGCCCTTCGCGGGGGGTACCCCCCGCGGGTAGGGGTCGGGTCAGGTGGGGGTGGGGACTTCGATTGGGGTTGCTCGTCGTCGTCCTCGTAGCTGGGCGATGGTGTCGTTGCGACTCCACCAACCTGCTGCGCGGAGGGCGCGTGAGCGGGCTTGCTGTGCGCGTACGGAGTTGCACCGTAGGCATGAGGGGACGAGGTTGCTTCGTCGGTTGTCGGAGCCGATGCCGTTGAGGTGGTCGGGGACGAGGGCGTTGCGCTTCTCGTCTGCGTTCCACGTGATGGGGCGTTGGCACCAGTGGCAGGCGTGGGTGCCTGGGCCTATGGCGTCGTAGAGCACGACCCGGTGCACGTACATGCGTCCGCTCGGTGGGGCGAGTGGGTGGTCGTGGGCCATGACGGTGCGGTAGTCGCGGCCGTGGCTGACGCTGGGGGTGTGCGCGTTGCGCGCGGATATCCCGGTGGAGCCGTGCCGGTACTGCCGGTGGTAGTGCATGGGGCAGAGGGAGCCTGCCCCGCCTCGTGAGGGCTTGGTGCAGTCGGTGACGGGGCAGGTGGTGGCGGTCATGTGCGCTCCCCCTGTCTGGTCAGTGGTGGCTGCTGCGTCCTGCGGCTGCTCGGTTGCAGCGCTCGGCGTGCTCGGGTCCGCGGTACTTCGTGCGGTCGTGGTCGTCGTGGCCCAGGTCCCACCGCTCGCCGGCGGCGATGAGTTCGCCGCAGCGTGCGCAGGGGACGGTGCCGGTAGCGACACGGGGTTCCCACTCGGCGCGGAGGCGTTGGTGACTGGCGCCGTACCCGCGCTGCTGGCGTGTGCCGCGCTCGCGCTCGTGGGCGGCGGCGTGCTTCGGGCAGCGGTGGCCGCGCATCTTGTGGAGGATGGGGCAGCCGGGGACGCTGCAGACCTTCATCGCGATTCGACGTAGGTGTGACGGACGCCGCACGGGCAGAGCGTCTCGCCCTCGCGGGCGATGGTGAGGGGCTGGTCGCAGCCGACGCACACGATGTCGACGGTGGCGCCGTGGAAGGTGGCCTCGAGCTTGTTGCTCATCGCGCGCCCCTTCTCGGTTCAGTCGACGCCGCGGACGATCGTGTCGCCGTCGTCGTCTGTGAGGGACGGGACGTAGGCGCTGATGTCGGCGGTCAAGGTGACGTCGACGGGGCGGGGTGTGCTGGTCATGCGATGCCGCGCACGACGAGAGCGGTGAGGATCTCGGCTGGGGTGACCAGACCGAGACCCTCGGGGTGGGGAGTGCGTCGGGGCGTGCTCTGCCGTGCGGACCGCGCGGGCTTCGCGCGCTTACGGCTCTTGCGGGGGCTGCTCATCGCTGCGCTCCTCATGGCTGAACGGCCACATGTCGAGGCGCCGGCCTGTCTGCTCCCAGATGTTGAGGAGGCGGCGGCGTTGATCGTCAGTCGGCGGGTGTGGGATGACGTCGGCTGCCTCGTCGCGGTAGACGATGCGCTCGTAGCTCGGCTGCGCGATCGCGTACGGGTGGAGCCCGAACCGAGCGAGCGCCTCGACCATCGCTTCGAAGTAGCGGGTCTCGACCTCGTGCATGGCGTGGGCTACGTCGGCGCGGACGGGGGTGGTCACGACCTCGTCGCCCACGATGAGAGGGCGGCGGTCGGTGCGGAGTGGGTTGAGCTTGTCGCCGCCGGACAGGCGGTCGTAGATCGGGGTGCCGGTCATCGTGTGCGCTCCCGCCAGCCGAGGGCGACGGCCCGGCGCGCGATGCGCTCGCAGTCGCAGAGTGGGTCGCCGTACGGGATGCCGTCGGCGCGGTGGTCGGAGTGGGCGTGCCAGGTGATCGCCATGCCGCGGATGAGTCCGAGGACGTGGACGGGCAGCGTGGGTGGCATGCTCTCTCCTCGGTGAGAGATCGGAGGGGCGCAGGTACGCCTGGTCGGAAAAAAGAGAAAAACCGACGTCGTGAGCGTCCTTCGCCGGGAGGCACCTGTCATGGCAGCGGCGTTGACGCCCCTCCGAAAGAGGGTGGGCACGTTCCCCGGGGCGGACGCGGTGTGAGCGGGCGTCCGTCCCGGGGTTCGTTCCGCGCAGGCCGGTGCGCGGTTTCGCCCCGAGTGTGGGGCTGTCACCCGCCCCCGCAGAGGAGCGGTGCGGGCGGGGAGTGGAAGGGGGGCTGGGGGCTCGCAGTCTTCCGACTAATAGCACTCTCGCACGGTCAGATTGGACACATTGGAAACTTTGTTCTCCCCTGTGCGGCGGCGTGTCGAACAGCTAGGGGCGGTGTCGGTAGACCCACATGTCGCGTTCGCTGTCGATGCCCTCCCGTTCGTACTTCGTCGGCTCGACGAGGGGCCCTGCTGTCTCGCCTCCCGCACGAACCGCGAACCGCGGCATCGGGCGTCCGTCGCCCTCGCGGTGCAGGACGATGCACTCGCCGTCGGCGGGGCCACCGATGAGCAGGACGCCGGCCTCGGGGTTGGGGCTCCACAGCGCGTCGAAGTACGTGACGTCGTCGCGCTCGGACCGGGCGCCGACCGTGACCCAGATGCTCTCCTCGCGGATGAACGCGCCGATCGCCTCACCCTCGCGACGCATGGCCTTGAACAGCGCGCGCTCGGTCTGCTTCTTCGCGTCGTCGCCATATCGGACGAGGCGCTCCGTGGAGACCTGCGCCATCGCGGCGACGGTGGAGGTGATGATCACGACGCACTCCCGCTCGTGTGGTCTCGCATGTAGGTGGCCGCGGCGATCTCGGCGGATGCGTCCTCGAGCGCCCGAATGCGCGTCGTCGCGACGAGTGCCGCTGCTCCCAGAGCGCCGATGCCGGCCGCGACCACGGCGAACGCGCCCGTCGCCAGGCCGATGCCCTCAGCGAGGGCGGCGAACCGTCGGCGGGACTCGCGGCGGGCCTTGCGGATGGCGCGTCCCTTGCGGCGTCGGAGGGTGCGCGGGGAGACGTAGTCGGGGTGTTTCATTGGGGTGCCTTTCGGAAGTCGTGGCCGCAGTGGTCGCACCGTCCGGCGCGGCCCACAATGGTCGTGGTGTCGCATCGGGGGCAGTCCAGGGTGCGGTGGGGGTCGGGGGCGAGGACGGGGAAGTAGATCGAGCCTTCGCCCTTGTCGAGCTCGGCGAGCCACTCGTCCGGGTCGAGGTCGTCGACCTGCGATTGGACGGTGAGGGTGTGGAGCACGCCGTCCCAGAAACCGGAGCGGTGGCCCTGCTTGAACGAGACGCCGTAGCGGTGCTGCTGCACGTCCCACCGTTCGGTTTCGCAGCGGGACTGGGCGAGGCCGTGGTCCTGACGGATGCGCTGCAGGTCGACCTGTCCAGTAGTGGACACGTCACCCACGGGAGGCCTCCAATTCTCGGGCGATGCGTGCGAGCTCGCGGCGGTTCTTCTCCGACGCGGCCACCCACTCTTCGTACGTCGACGACGACCGTAGAACGGCCCGCACCAGCGCTGCCGCCGCCTCTTCAGTCGGCATCATGCCAGCCTTGGCGAAGACCGAAACGGCGCGCAGAGCTTCCGCGCGTTCCTCGTCGGAGACGGCGAGGGCTGTGAAGAGGGTGTCCATGTCGACGTACTCGGCGACCTCCTCGACGGGGACGAATCCGAGTGCCCGCGCGACGCGGCGCAGGAGTCGAGCGATCACTGGTCGACCTCCCCTGCTGCTTCATCGCCGCCGCCGAGGCCCACGCCGTACGGGTTGACGATCGCGAGCGGGCGCTGTCCCTCGGGCGTGTTCCACCACGCGAAGACGGCGGCGACCGCCTCGTCCCATGTCTCGGCGCGCGCCTCGCGCAGCTGCTCCACGGTGGCGTCGGTGACCGTCCCGTGCGGGCGGACCTCGAACGTGGATGCCGCGAGGAGGTACTTCGCGAGACTCAGCCACGTGCCGTCGTCGTGACGCGACCCTGCCCACTCGTCGATCGCAGTGTGCACAGCTGCGCGTACGTCGTCGGCGGGCGGGGTGGAGAGCTGCCCCACGACCGCCCAGACCGCGAGGCGGAGGGCGTCGATAGCGTTTCCTTCCGCATCGGAGAGCAGAGCGTCCATTCGATCTGAGACGGCCGGATCCCACATGCCGGTGATCTGATCGGTGGGCGGGGTGGGAGCCGGGTGTACGAACAACGGTCGAGCCACATAGCCGCCTTCATCGACCAGCTGCCGCACGTTCTCTTCGTCGCTCACGACGTAGCGCAGCAAGCCGGTCTTGCCGCCGTACACAGCCCACGCGATCGGCTCGGGGGTGTCATTCATGAGAGACCTTCCATGGGGTCGGTGGTCGCGACGGTGGGGTGCACGGCGGCGCGGCCGGTGACGGTGGTGACGGGGCGTCGGATGACCTGCCCCTTCTCGCCGTGGCCGGCGCGGTCGAGCTCGGCGCGGATGGCGCGCGGCCCCTGCTCGTCGTCGTAGACGTCGACGTGGTTCATGCCGAGAGACGGCATCCAGGGCGTCCACGTCCCGTCCATGCCCTGGTCGGTCTCCCACACCTCCTCGGTTCCGATCCGGTAGCCCCACTCGGTGCGTGTCTTGACCTCGCCGCCCTGATCGAGGAGACGACCGACCGCGACGAGGCGTGCGATGGCGTGCGCGTCTCGCAGGGTGGGGGCCATCGCGACGGGCGTGGGGAAGATCGAGCCGACGATCTCGACCAACCACCAGCGCGTCGGGCCGAACGGATTGAATACGCCGATCGGCCTCCGAACGAGCCGAACCTTGACGCGATGCTTCATCGCTCCCCCTCCTCGGCTTTGGCGATGGGGACGCCCCACGCGGTCTCGAAGTGGAACCCGGGCGGCTGCTCGTGCACCGCCGGCACGGCCTCGAGGAGCCGCGCGCGCTGATCGGCGCTCAGGATGATCGCGCCGTGCTCGTCGAGGTGCACGGGTTCGCCGAGGATCTCGGTGAGCTCGACGATCGCGTTCTCGCGCATGCGGTCGAACTGCTCGCTCATGTGCGAGCCGAGCGCCCACATCGCGGTGAGCACCTCGCTCGCGTTCTTCTGGTCGTTCATCGGTCCTCGTTTCTGCCGAAGCTGGGGGCGGTCAGGTAGCTGGTCTTCTCGGCCTCGACGTTCATGAGGTCCGCGGTCGAGAGGAGACGGGTCTTCCCGTCGTCGGCGGTCATGGTGTCGATCGAGACGTTCGGATCGGCGAGCCACCGGCGGATGGTGCGGGAGGAGCGGCCGGTGAGGATGGTCGCCTCGCTGGTGGTGGCCCAGGGCTTGCGGGTCATGCGGCTCCTGCCTTCGGGATGGGTGCGGACTCGGCCGCGTTGACGGTGTCGATGAGGTCGCCGCCGTCCTCGGCGTGGTCGCCCTCGAGGAACGTGTGCGCGCAGCTCGAGTTCTGGCATTCGACGGTGATGAGCGCCCGGACGGGCTTTGGGCCCTCGGCGCCCGGGGCGAGCCCGGAGCCTTCCGCCGGCGGCTTCTGCACGAGCGTGAGCTGCTGGCACTTCGGGCAGCGGACGCGGCGGAGCTTGCGGCCGCGGTCGACGATCGGGTGCGCGCGGTAGGTGGCGCTCGCCGCCCGGGTGAAGCGCACCGCGTCGGCCGCGCCGATCTTCGTGTTGACCCAGGTCAGGATCGACGCGTGCCCGACGAGAGTGCCCAGGTACGACCAGCACTCGTCGAGGGCGAGGGCCGTCGCCGAGACGTTGACGTGGCCGAGCTGCGGCGACGTCGTGCCCACGCGTTCCGTCTGCACGGCGCGCACGACGCCGGCGAGACGCCCGTCCGGGTTGAGGGCGTTCGCGTAGTCGGCCCAGGTGGCGTAGACCTGCTCGAGCTTGTGGAAGCACGAGTCGCAGAGGTAGCCGACGCTCGCTTCTCGCGGGAGGCACCCGGGGCACGTGATGTCGTCGCAGACGGGGGTGTGTTGCTTCGGGACGACGCAGCTGCGCGCCTCGGTCATGTCGTTCGTGACGCAGATCATCGGCATCAGTCGGCCAGCCGAATCTGAGCGACGTCGAGACATGCCTGGCACACGGGGTGCCGCACAGGTTCCGACTCCGGGACCCACACGTGGCCGCAAAGGGCGGTGAGCTCGAGGCCCCCAGCCTTGGCCTCGTCGACCCACGCTTGCGCGTTCTCCTTGTCGTCGGGGCAGTCGACGATGTGAGTCAGCTTCGACGTGTCCTGGGTGGTGAGCAGGTCGTGCTCGAGGTTGGTGTCAGTCAGCATGAGCAGGCTCCGTTCAGGGCGATCTCGGTGAAACAGTCCGGGCAGACCGGGCGGACCTCGCGCTCGATCTCGCTCTCGGGGACACACCCCTCGTGCACGAGGTCGTCATCGACGTATTCGACGGTGTCGCCCGGTTCGATTCGCTCGCCGCAGTTCGCGGCGCAGCGGTCGGGGTACTTCGCGGTAAATCTCATTGCCATGCCTCCACGGGCAGCCACGGCCAGTCGCCGAGCTTCCAGTCCCCTCGCTGTAGTTGGGTGGGCCAGGCGCGCTCCTCGCGCGCGCCGCGCCATGCGACGAGGTCGAACAGGCCGGGGCCGGCGTTCTCGCTCGTGTCTTTGCGGATGCCGTAGCCGAACTCGGGCCAGCCGAGCAGGGCCGACGATCCTCGCGGACGCACGTCGCGCTGCCCGCCGACGCCGATCGCGTGGCCAGCATGCGCCTCGATCATGAGGGCGACGTCCCGGTCCCGGATCGAGTCGAGCGCAGCGATGACGGGGGCGATCTGCTCGTCCGTGTTCATCTGCAGCGCCAGGCGATACAGGGGCCCGATGAACACGATTCCGGGCTTGTGCCGGTCGATGAGCCGGTGCACGTCGCCGAGCACGACGGGGTCGAGGAGGTTGAGGCGCCCCGATAGGGACATGTGGACGTTCTTCGACGGGTCGCGCTTCGTGGTGCGGATGGACTGGTTGACCATCCAGCGCGCGGCGCGCATCCACTGCTTCGCGGTGTTCTCCGCGTCGATGACGAGGGCTGTGACGGGCTCGATGTGCTCGAACGTGAACGGGTGGATGCCCGCCGCCGGGGCGATGAGCATCTGCCGCACGAGGGTCGTCTTGCCGAGGCCCTCGTGCCCGGTCAGGATGACACGGTCCTTCCGCTCGAGCAGGCCCGGGACGATCCAGTCCTGATCGTCTGGCGTCTGCAGGACGTCGTGGAGGGTGACCGATTCCAGGTTGGTCCGGTGCTCGCGGACGAGACCGCGCTGCATCTTCTCGACGACCTCGGCCGGGTCGGTGCCGGTGTCGGCGAGCTGTTCGAGCGCGATCTTGAGCTGCTCGGTCGCGTTGCGCCGCACAGCCGATCGGGCGATGAGCTCGGCTGCACGTCCGGCGACCTGCGGCGTGATCGCGGCGTCGAGCCACAGCCACGGGTCTGCGGCGCTGACCTGGTTCCCCGACACGCCCCAGTCGGGGAAGTGCAGCTCGATCGTCGTCGCGTCGACGGTCTCGCCTCGAGCGATGACCTGGCCCATGCCGTCGAACACGGCGCCGAGGTGCGGGTTCTGGAAGTCGTTCCCGGTGATCACCGCCGCGGCATCTCGGTAGACGCTGTTCGCGCGGAGGATCGCGCCGAGGACGGCGTGTTCTGCGTGCATCAGCGGTACATCCATTCGTCGTTCTTCGCGATGTCGCGACGGGAGTTTGCACCCTGGCTGGGGCTCGACTTCGCCTTCTTGAGCCACATCGTGAACGCCGCGTTCCAGTTCACGGCGCGACGGTCGTGAGCATCGGCGTGGAGTCGGAAGCTCTCTGCCTCGGAGGTCACATCGACACCGAGGTCTTTCGCGCGGTTGATGTGATCGGTGGTGGGCTTCCAGTCCTTCGGCAGACGAACCTCTCTCGACTTTGCGCGCTCTGAGGAATGCGAAGCATTCGTAGATGTAGAAGTAGATGTAGAAGTAGCGCGACCCTCACCCGTAGGGTCAGCGTCACCCTGAGGCGATGGGTCACTCGATGGGTCGCGGCTAGGGTCATCCGATGGGTCAGCCTTGACGTCGCGCCCCGGTGATGAGAGAAGGGTTTGGAGGTGGTTCTCCGACCTCCACCCGGGAAGGTCGGGTCGGCTGGCCCGCAGGCGCTGCACTTCGAACGCGATGACGGCGCGCAGCCTGTCAGACGCCACCCCCGACCAGTCCTTCGCCATCGTCACCGTGAGGTTGGGCTGCTTGAGGACACCGTCGTACTTGACGTACGACCTCACGAGCACCTCCTCCGACTCTTCATCGATGACGACGAAGAACCGGCGCTCAAGCTCCGCTCCTGCCTTCTTGACTTCCGCGGCGCTGACGCCGGCAGCCATCTTCGCGAGACGCCCCGGGCGCCAGTCTGAAACGCCCGCGCGGTTGGTGTCCGGGTGGGTCAGCAGGAGCATGTAGAGCCATTGGGCGGTGGGGGTCAGCCTGCGCCAGTCCGCGTCGCCCCACATGTCGAGCCGGATATTCGCGTGCTCTCGAGCCAGTAGGTGGTCGCCTCCGCTTTCGCGCACGTGTGGATGGGGACCATGTGCGTCGCGTCGCATTCGCCGCAGGACGACGGCTCGAGTCCGACGCGGGCGAGCTCGCCGGCGTAGACCTCCGCGGCCCGGGAGAAGAACCCGGGGGTGCTGAGGATCCGCCCGTCCTCGACGTGCCAGACGAACCGCTCGGAGACGCCGATCTGAGCCGCCGCCTGAGCAACGGTCAGGCCAGCGACGCGGCGGAGGGTGGCGAGCGCCGCGCCGGGGCCGGCGGGCTGCTCGTCGACGGCCTCCATCTCTTTCCAGGTGTCGGCGTCGAGCTTGGCCTTCTCCCACCTCGGGTAGGTGAAGGGGCTCGTCTCGTAGACGGCGCCCGCAGCGTTGACGCGGACGACCTCTATGCGAGACGAGGTACGGCTGCGGCGCGGCCTCCACTGCCCGGGCTCGTAGACCTTCGTCACGCGCGCCACGGCGGCACCTCCACATTTCGTTTCACGAGCTGATCCGCGAGCTGCGCCATCGTCATGTCGTCGACGTGATCGCGCCCGCACGGGACTGCCACCTCGCGCGTGAGGTCGACGCCGTAGCGGGACGAGAGCGCATGCAGGACCCAGGCGATGTCGGGTCCGGTGCTCGAGCGACCGATGCCGAAGTTCGACGCGCTCGAGGACGGACGGACAGCGTCGATCGCGCGCACGCACGCGTCGAGCGCTCGGACCTCGGGGCTGCGGTTGTCGACGGTTCGAACGGCTGCCTCATCGGTGAGGCGGCGGACCTCGGCGGACTTCTGCGCGAGTTCGTCAAGTAGCTGGGCGCGCGTGCGCCGGTCCTCGCCGGTCACAGCTTCGCCGCCCAACCGGGGTAGCAGGACTCGCCGTCGGCGAACGCCGTCAGTTCTGCGTAGCCGCGGCCTCGCCAGTTCGGCACGTCCGCCGTCACCTGGCCCGCGGCGAACGCGATACCGACCCACTCGGAGGCGCGCTCCCCCTGTGCCCGCAGGTATGGGTGCGTGCTGAGGTTCACCTCGATCGCGAGGGTGTGGTGCCCGTCGCGGCCGTGCGCGCGCAGCAGACTCTCCGCGACAGCAACGATCGCGTGCGCGCGCGGGATCCCGTCAAGCACGCGATCCGTGAACCCGGCGCCCGTAGACCGGTTCTCAGACGAGGCGACGGCGATCTCGGGGAAGAAACCAACCGCGGAGTCGGTTCCGTCGACACGGTAGGCGAGGCGCGCCGCGCGTTCCGCCGCCGACGCAAGATCGAGCGACCCGACGAGGGCTCCGCTCCTGATGTCGGAGGCGGAGACGCCGGCGTCCTTGAGCGCGCGGGTCGCCTCCGCAGCGTTGGGCAGCCCGCCGACGAGGGTGTACCCGAGGTCGTCGATCTCGGTGGGATGCCAGAGCCCGGAGCCGGTCAGCTCAGTGATGAGGTCGATGCCGCCGGTGAGCGGGGAGACGACGGGGAGGGCGTAGTCGGGGATCTCGGGGGTGGTGCCGTGCGCCGCAGCCCACGCGAGGGCGCGGACGTGCATGCGGAAGGCGCCATCGCTGAGGCGGAGAACCTCGGGGCGCTCGTAGATGTTGTCGGTGACGGTTGAGGACATGGTAGGGCCTCCGTGCTGGTTCGGGTGGAAGTTGTTGGTGACGTCGAATCGGACGTCGCCTGCGGCGGGGCTCACGAGCGTGCCCCCGCGAGGGGCGCGAGCGTGAAGTACTCGTCGTCGCCCTGGGGCGTGGCGACGAGGACGTGGTCACCGAGGAAGGTGTTCCAGTAGCGACGCCCCACGCGGGTGTACTTCCGCTTGACGCGGGCGCCGACCGGAGCGCGGCAGTCGTCGACGTAGCGGTTGCGGGGCGCGCAGTCGGACGCGGCGTGCACGTGGGTAAACGTGCGCCCGGTGCTCTCGCTCTCGAAGGCGTTGACGTGGAAGACCATCCCCACGGTGACGTCCTGCTCCCCCTTCTCGAGGTGTCGGACGCGGATGGTCGGCACGTCCATGAAGTCGACGTCCCCGCGGACGAGCGCGGCGAGCTGCTGGTGCTCGGCACGGAGCACGGTGAGTTCTTCGGCGATCGCCATGAGGCGCACGACTCCCGGGACGGACTCGGCAGTGCGGAGCGCGAGGGCGGGCAGGCTCATCGCTTCACCTCCGCTCGCAGGGCGGCGAACTGCTCGGCCGAAAGCGTGGCTTTCAGTCGCCGCATGGCCTCGTTTACGCCGAGCGGAGACATGCGCACCAGCTCCGCCATGCCCGCGGTGTTGACGATCTCCTGCGGCTGCCCGTCGATGATCGCGACGTTCCAGTTCTCAGTGCTCATAGGACACCACCGGCGGCGGTGAAAGCGTCGATCTCAGCGCGCAGGTAGACGACCTCGCGAAGGCTGGGCTTGTAGTACGCGGGCCCCACGCGGAGGTTGCGCATGGTCGCGAGATCGCTCACCGTCACGCCGAGGACGTCGGCGGTTTCCTTCTCGCTCAGCCACTCGGGCTTGCCCTGGTCGATCATCATTTCCAGCTCAAGCTGGACGAGCGGATCTTCGACGGGTGTGCCGCACATGGCGACGAAGATGGCGCAGCGCGGGTTCTGCGCGTACTTGCCGCGGCGGACGGCGCCGATGTGTTCCCAGCCCGCGAAAGACTGACGCAGCTTCCCCCATTCCGCCTCGGCGCGCTCGCGATCGGCAGGGGTCGCGTCTCGGAGGTGGCGGAGAGTGATCTCCTTCTTCGAGGGGAGCCGAGTGACGCGGTAGTGAACGCGGAGGAGCGCGTCCCCCCGATGGTTCTCGCGGTAGTAGCAGTCGCGCGGATAGTCCTCGTCGCCGAGCACGATGCTGTAGTCGCCGTACTTCACCGCGCGCCTCCGATCTTGGGGAGGGCACGCAGAACCGGCGCAGCCTGTCGGCGCAACTGGTCGCCCTGCACTCGGTCGAGTTCGTCGGCCAGGCTGAGAAGACGCAGTGCGATCGCGCGCGCGCCGTCGACGTTGAGGAACGGGTCGTTCAAGTCGACGTAGATCGCGCTGACGTGACCGGTGCCCGTGTCGCGAACCAGGTGGACGCACTCTTCTGCGTCCTCCTGGTCGAAGCGCTCGGGCTCGGGAACGGTGACCGTGACGGTGCTCATGCGTTTGCCTTGTAGAACTCGGCGGGGGTCACACCGGCTTCGCGAGCGAGAACGACGACCTCGTGGAGGGTGAGGTTGTCCAGGCGGTGCGCGTTGAACTCGCGAACCGCGTAGAGGTCGCCGGGGCTGACGTCGAGCGCAGAGGCCACAGACGCGATCACCTCGACGCTGATGGCGCCGGTTCCGTTGAGGATCTGCGTTGCTCGGATGAGGTCGGAGCCCACGCGGGCGGCGTCGTCGGCAGAGAAGACACCGGCGTCGTTGGTGTCGATGGCGACGCGGACTTCCGGATCGCAGGACGGGGTGAACACGCCGTCGTCAATGTTGAAGGTCTGCTCGATGACGACGGTCCCGACGTTCCGGCGGAACTCGATCAGGTCGACATCGTCGTCCTCGTCGCCGTCCACGACGTCGGCCCACGTCAACGCGGCATCCGCCCATGCGGGCTGAACGGCGGCGATGGCCTCAGCCTTGGCGACCAGCCACGCGGCAATGCGCGCGGCGCTCTCTTCCCGGACGGTGGAGCGGCTGGCCTGCCAGGAGACGTAGTCCTGTTCGCCGTCCTCGTCGGGGGTGCGGATGCCCACCCACAGTCCACCGGAGACGAACAGGTAGGCCCCGTTCTTCACGTAGGTGTTGGGGTGGAGACGACCGAAGATCTGGTAGTCGAACGATCCGACCTGCTCGGCCCACCAGCCCTCGGGAGCGCGGGTGTCTTCGAACATGCGCGCACCGGTGGCGAGGTCGTAGGCGGCGATCATGTAGAAGCTCTCACCCTTCTCGACGGGCTTGGCGCGCCGGGGCGTGTTCTGGTCGAACCAGAACGGGTCACCCTCGGGGAGGACGGCGAGCATGACGTTCGGCTCCCGCACGTCGTAGGGGCCGTCGTGCTCGAAGACGAGGTGTCGCAGCGACTCGTGAACCTCGGTGTCCTGTGCGATGATGGCGGTGTTCATTTCGATGCCTTCCTGAGGTGTCATGCCGCCGGTTGCTGCTCCAACAGCACCGGCGGTTTCTTCGTTGGCGGGAGTGCTGGGCCCGGTCATGCGCTCTTCGGCTGACGCTCGGGCAGGCTCTCGACGTAGCGGTCGAGTTCGGCCTTGGTGAAGGTGATGCGCTTGCCTTCGCCAACCGGGATGAGTTCGCCGGTGGATCGGAGGTCATCGACCTCGCGGAGCGACTTCGAGAGGTAGTAGGCGGCGAGCTCGCGGGTGAACAGCGCGGGCGGGAACTCGATCCGCGTGACGACCCCGGCGCTCATGCACGCACCAGGTCTTCCGCGGTGCGCTCCGACGCGTCGTGCTTCGGGGTCATGACCTCGACGATCGAGACCTTGAAGTAGGCGGCGATGAGGCCGAGCTCGTCGATGGTGAAGGGCGATGCGCCGAGGAGGCGGCGCTTGAGCGTGCTGAGCGCGATGCCGGTGCCGGCCGCTAGACTCTCGATCGACTCATGACGGTCGAAGAGGATCGAACGGATGGCCCGGGCTGACTTGCGACTCGGGGTGTCGTAGTTCATGTGGACTAACGTAGTTCACCTGAACTGAGATGGGGTCAAATTTGGGACCGGCGTGTCAAATCTGACACGATAAGCGCGTGACCAACTACTCGCCCACTACGTTCGCCCGTGAGCTCGCCGCTCGGATCCGCGGATACGTGGCCCGCTACGACGTTTCGCAAGCCGACCTCGCCGTGCTGTGCGACGTCTCGCAGTCGCAGTTCTCGAAGATCCTCCGCGGCGTACGCCCCATGAGCGTCGACCAGCTTGCGGTGATCTGCGAGGCTCTCGGCCTCAGCACGGCGGAGCTCGTCGACGAGGTCTGGACGTTCATTCAGGAGCGCGACCTCAGCTCGTCGCCGATCATCTACGTCGAGCACGACGAACGACTTGCGCAGCCTCTTGTCTGGCCGGAGGGCGTGCTCGACGCATGGGGCATGCAGGCGCGCGAGCGGCTCGATGTCGGAGGGGTCGCGCAGAATGACCTGCACGCGGCCGACCTGCAAGACGACTTCGATCTGGCCGCGTCGGACGACGCATCCGCCGTCGACCCGAACCGCGAGCCGTAGGAGACACCAGGTATGAGCTCAGCCGAAGCGTGGGGGCTTCCGCAGACTCAGATGTTCGGCGTGGCATCTTTCGAGGACGCGCCCCTCTGGCGCGACTACGACCCCTTCGAGCACGCCGAAGCGCTCGGCGCCCCGGTCGTGTTCAACAACACGCTCCCCCACCCCCTCGTCGCGGCCTACTCCCGCCGGCGCGGCGCCATCTTCGTTCGCCCCGGGCAGGTGCACGCGATCGAGCGCTGCGCCGTCGCGCACGAGCTCGTCCACTGGGAGCACGAGGACATCGGCACGACGCGGACGCAGGAAGACCGCGCGGACAGGATCTCGACCCTCCGCCTCATCCGCCCGTCCCGGCTGCGCCAGGCGGCGCTGACGACTCCCGACCTCGGGATGATCGCGCTCGAGCTGCAGGTCACCGAGAAGGTCATGCGCCTCTACGCGCGGATGGTCCGAAACGGCACGCTCACGGGCGCCTGAAACGCGAAAGGGGGCGGTCGCACGTGAAATGCGACCGCCCCCTTTCTCCACCTCGCGTCTGAAACGCGACCTGCTCTTACTCCCCCGATCCGAGCGCATCGGCGAAGTGCGCGCCGAGCTGCGTGAGCGCCGCGCGCGCGGCCGCGGACGACACGTGCTGGTAGCCGCGCGTGGTGCGCTCGGCGACGTGCCCGACGATCTCGCCGATGATCTTCGCATCGACGCCGAGTTCCATGAGAACGGTCGACGTCGTGTGCCGCGCCCAGTGCGTGGTGGGCGTGTCCGGCGTGCCCGGTTTCCGTAGCCGCGGTTCCTTCCGCTGCTCCTCGTCGATGACGCCGGCCTCGAAGAGGATCGTTCGCCACGCCTCCTGATCCTGCGCGTCGGTGATCGGGCGCCCGTCCGGCTGCCGCCAAATGAGGCCGTGCGGGTTCGGACCCGTGTTGGCGGCGAGGTATCGGCGCAGCGCCTCCTCAAGCTCGGGGATGAGCGGGTACGTGCGCGCCTTCCCCGACTTCGGCCGGACGAGGCAGAGCCGCCCCTCGAGCTGCCGGTACTCGAGGTCGTCGGCCATGATGAGTCGGCGCTTCGGGCAGGAGCCGCCGCGGGACTTTCCGCACGTGCCTCCGCACCCGTGTCGGAACCGCACCTCGGTGAGGGACCACTGCACCAGGAACTCGTGCCGTTCGAAGTCGATGCTGTCGATGGTCGCGCCGAGCCTCTCGCCCTGTCTCATGCCCGCCAGGAGCGCCACCCACCACCTGGTGCCGTCGGCGTGCAGAGCGGCCATCCTGAGGACTTCCAGGGCGTCCTGGGTCTCTAGGGCGCCGCGGTGGCTTTCGCCCGCAGAGGGGGCCTTCACGTCGCTCGCGACGTTGCGTGCGATCACGCCGTCCAGGCGAGCGGACTCGAGCATCGACGACAGCACCGAGTACGTCTTGAGCACCGACGACTGCGCGCGGCCGGCGTCGAACATGGCGCGGTTCACGTCGCGGACGTCGGAGGGCTTGAGCAGGGCGATCCGCTTGCGTCCGATCGTGGGGACGATCCAGCGGCGCACGGCGGAGTCGTAGCCCTGCAGCGCCTTCGGCTTCATGTTCGGCTCGCAGACGTTCCGCAGCCAGTGCGCGGCCCACGCCTCGACGGTCATCGACTTGTCGAGCGGGGCGCCATGCTCCTCGAGTTCCTTGCGGAGCGCCTTGAGCTTGTCGCGTGCGTCGGCCTGAGTCTTTGCTGAGACATACCGCTGTCGTCGGCGTCCGTCGGGCCAGAAGCCGTCGTCAACGACGCCCCGCCAGAGCCCCCTGGACTTGATGAAGTAGAGCCCGCCGTCCCCGTGGCTGCGCTTTTTCGGCATGATTTCGACCCTCCCGGAGCTGTGCACACATCACTGCACACATGCACCTGCGACACATATGTTTGCAGGTGCCTCCGACACTGACGGCAAAACCCCCGGAAACACGGTGGTTTCCGGGGGCCTGGTGGAGCCGCCTAAGGGAATCGAACCCTTGACCTATTCATTACGAGTGAATCGCTCTGCCGTCTGAGCTAAGGCGGCATGTGCTCGCTGTCGCGTGCACGATCATCGATCTTACATGCTCCAGCGCGTGCCGAGGTACGCGCTCAGTAGTCGCCCACCGCGGTGCGGTCGGCGAGGATGTCCCGGCTCGACGACAGACCGAGGCG
>Ga0308159_1001467_pt1 | contig 33759 bp, 18 predicted proteins | sample PhyCR1_FD_201040 | JGI IMG/M metagenome (GOLD analysis project Ga0308159, IMG submission 201040) | Phyllosphere microbial communities from UC Gill Tract Community Farm, Albany, California, United States - DLSLC.R1 | ecosystem: Host-associated > Plants > Phyllosphere > Unclassified | place: USA... | reverse complement strand
TCTCGAACAGCTTTTGTGGAAGCGGGCTTGCTCGCGAAGAGGCCTTCACTTTCAACATGGATGTCATCTGGCACACCCCCTTCGCGAGCAAGCCCGCTCCCACAGAAATGTGTGCCGTTGTACAAATTTGAGTCCGAACCCAGGGAAACCGTATGAGCCTGTCGCTGCTGAGCCGCTACGCCTTCTTTGCCGTCTGTGTGATTTTCACCCTCGCCAGCCTGCCCTTCCTCGAACATGACTGGCTGTGGCCGATCACCGCCGTTACTGGCGTGCTGAGCCTGCTCGGCGTGTTCGACCTGCTGCAGACGCGCCACGCAGTGCGCCGCAATTACCCGATTCTGGGCAACATCCGTTATCTGGTCGAAGGCATCCGTCCGGAGATTCGCCAGTACCTGCTCGAATCCGACAGCGATGCCCTGCCCTTCTCCCGCGCCCAGCGTTCGCTGGTGTATTCGCGAGCGAAAAACGAAACCGCTGACAAACCGTTCGGCACGCTGATCGATGTCTATCAATCGGGTTTCGAATTCATTGGTCATTCGATGCGCCCGGCGCCGTTGAGCGACCCGAACGGCTTCCGTGTCATCGTTGGCGGCCCGCAGTGCACGCAGCCGTATTCGGCGTCGATCTTCAATATTTCGGCGATGAGCTTCGGCTCGCTCAGCGCCAACGCCATTCGCGCGCTGAACCAGGGCGCGAAACTCGGCAACTTTGCCCACGACACTGGCGAAGGCAGCATCAGCCCGTATCACCGCGAACACGGCGGCGACCTGACCTGGGAACTGGGCAGCGGCTACTTCGGCTGCCGCACCAGCGACGGGCGTTTCGACCCGGAGCGCTTCGCCGTTCAGGCGCAGAATCCCCAAGTGCGAATGATCGAGATAAAGATGAGCCAGGGCGCCAAACCCGGCCACGGCGGCATCCTGCCCAAGCACAAGGTCACCAAGGAGATTGCCGACACACGCGGCATCCTGATGGGCGAAGACTGTGTTTCGCCGTCACGCCACAGCGCGTTTTCCACACCAATCGAAATGATGCAGTTCATCCAGCAACTGCGCGAGCTGTCCGGTGGCAAACCGGTGGGCTTCAAGTTCTGCCTCGGCCATCCGTGGGAGTTCATGGGCATCGCCAAGGCCATGCTGGAAACCGGCATTCTTCCGGATTTTATCGTCGTCGATGGCAAGGAAGGCGGCACTGGTGCGGCACCGGTCGAGTTCACCGACCACATCGGCGTACCGATGCGCGAAGGCCTGCTGTTCGTGCACAACACGCTGGTCGGCCTGAACCTGCGCGACAAGATCAAACTCGGCGCCAGCGGCAAGATCGTCAGCGCCTTCGACATCGCCAGCGTACTGGCCATCGGCGCCGATTGGGCCAACTCCGCACGCGGCTTCATGTTCGCTATCGGCTGTATCCAGTCGCAAAGCTGCCACACCAACAAATGCCCAACCGGCGTCGCCACGCAGGACGCCCTGCGCCAGCGTGCCCTGGTGGTGCCGGACAAGGCCCAGCGCGTCTACAACTTCCATCGCAGCACGCTCAAAGCGCTGGCGGAAATGCTCGCGGCGGCCGGTCTCGAACATCCATCGCAACTGTCCGCCAAGCATCTGGTGCGACGCATGTCGGCGACCGAGATCAAGTTGTTCTCGCAGCTGCACGTGTTTTTGAAACCAGGGGAATTGCTCACTGGTGAAGTAAATGGCGAGTTTTACTCACGCATGTGGCAGATGGCGCGGGCGGACAGCTTTGAGCCAATGGAGGTCGTAGCGGCGTAACCACGAAGCGCCAATCTGAAAGATGGATTGGCGCTTTGTATTTGTTACCTCACGCGGCCACGGCGCCGTCCGTTATCGTCAGTGGCCGGATGACGGTTTTCCTTACGCTGGTGTTTGGATAAACGCTCACCAGCGTGTCTGGCGTGGTTAACCAGCCGGGTTTCGCCGAGGAATATTTCATGATCGAGGCAACACCTTCGCTGGACTGGAAATAAAGCTTCCAGGCTTGCCCCGAGCGGTCATATTTCATGAACGCGAAACCCAGCATCCTCGAGTCCGCCTGACCGCTTGCATCCACGCGCAAACCATAATCGGGATACTCCATCGACGCACTGAGACCCAGACCATGTTCATGCCTGGCCAGGCCGTTGTACTGCGCGAGCTCTTTTCCTCCTTCAACGTGTCTGACCCGCAGGCGGCTGCTATCCATCTGATCCACCACCAACGAGCAACCACTGAAACCAGGCGTAAACACGTGATCCGGCTGGCCCCATTTGGGGTGTAAAGGGATATCGACATAGCCTCCTTGAGCCGCCCAGTAGCCCACCACGGCATTCGACGGTTCGGGCAGCTTGTCGATGTGTGGGTCATGAATTTTCAGCGCATTGAATTCAGCCCGAACCGCATTGGCAGGCTGAACGCGCTCCATCACAAAAACGAAGCTTGAACCGCCCTCCTTGTTGACCAGTTGTGCAGCGATTTCGGCGCTGTAGTTGACTCGCCCCGGCTGCAGCAACTCTGTCGCCACCGGGAACCGGCTCAGTTCAGAGGGCGCCAGGGCCTGGTGGATGCTGGTGCTTTGGAGCGAATAATGCGTCAGCGCTGGTTTCCCCCAGTCGTACCCCAGATGCGCAACCTGATTGGCTGGAACAACCTCAATGGCTGGCTCCCATAAACCGTTGGGCAGACGTTCGCGCACAAATGCCGTGTCGGGACGCAGCGGATTGTTCGAGGTGTGGACAAGCTGATTGGCCAGACGCGTACCTTCATCGACAATTACCCCCGTCGGCACTTCCCCCGGCCCCGACGGTAGTTCGCCGCCGCGCAGTGACAACGGTTGCCATTGGTCTGGCGCCACTTGCCAGAGCCGGCTGCCATGGGCCTGACCGGTTGCGCGATCGACCATGACAACATCCGTAAAATCTGTATTCAGGGAAAAATCATTGCTGATCCTGTAATAAGCCTGTTGGCCGCTTGCATCGATGTTGCGAATGTAAAAGCTCTGGCCGTCGGCACTTCGAAAAATGCCTTTGGCATTGGCTTCAAGACCGGCAACGAGCGAAGGCTTGACGGCGAAAGCATGCATATCATTGTTGCCAAATCCGCCGAGTCCAGAGGGCCGAAAATCGCTCGGTACACCGTACACCCGTTTGGTCAGGGGGCTATAGGGATACCAGCCAGCGCCTTTTAATACGCCCACGCTTTCATAACTGTGTGCTCCCACCTGGAAAGTACCCAGCGCCGCCGGCCCGTGCTGTTTGCTCACGCCAATCAGCAGGTCGTACCCGATTACAGCGTCTCGAAATCTCTCCAATTGCTGCAAGCCTTTCAAGCCTAGGTACTTGACTCCCATAACCAGAAGTTTCCCTCCCGCTACCAAAGCAGTCAGCGGGTTGAGTTCGCTGATGACGAAGACTCCAATGATTCTCGCCGCTTTGAGACCCCGGCTGAGCGCCGAAGCACTCCTGCCGACAACCTGCGTCAGCTTTGCCAGAGTCGACGTACCGGCCGTAACGAAGCCCAATACATCGAAAAACAGATCCACCGCACCGTCGAAATACTTGCCGTTGATAAAGTTGGTGATCGCTGACTTGAACGGGATCAGGTCAACGACGAAATCGATAACCTTCTGCACGAGCGCATTTTCCCGTTCTTGCGTCGTCTGGCCCTGGGCTGCATTCAGAATGTCCTCGCTGTCCAGATCAAGGTGTTCGACGAACGCCTGGGCAATCAGCTCGGTTCGTACGCTGGAATAGCTGGCGGGCACCGCAATACCGTTCGAGGTTTGTGCCAGCACCTTCGCGGCCTTCGCCTCGTCAGCCAGACTGAAAGACTCGATGGTGTGTTTGATGCTGGGAACGGATGGGTTGGTGCGCTCGGTTGCTTCCGCCGGATCATAGGTACTGGTGTGGATAACCCCCTTCTTCAGGTCGATTTCATACAGCTTCGATTCGTGGCCCAGGTCAACTTTCACCCTCAGCATGCGGTCTGTGGATATCAGGTTCCGGCCCCACAGATTCAGACTCAAACGATAGGTCTTGTATTGGTAAAACGAGACGTGACCGTGTTCGAGGTTTTTTCTGTCCTCCAGCGGCAACTCGGCGATCAGATGTTTGACAAACAACCGCGCGCCCTGCTTGAGATTGCCGACAGCGTTTTCAAATTGCGTCTGGAAGGCCTCTGCCGCGCCAAGTTCCAGGGGGGCATTGATCTGGCCAAGCAGCGGCAGCAAGCGCGGATCGCGGGTCGTCCATTGATAGTAGGGCGGCCCACCCATCATGACGATGTCGAGCAGCGAATATCGGCCGTTAAGGGTTGGGTACAAGAAAAGCCCGTCGCCTCCGGCGACCTTGGGCTGCTCCAGAAGGCGTTCTTCAAACGGTAGATCGCCCTTGAACTTGTTCTTCAGTCTGTCCATCGCGATGGCCTTGCGGCTTGGTAATTCGCTGTTCAACAGAATCGAGGTATTGAGGCGATCGGTCAGTTGCAGGTTGAAGTGTGTCTTGGCCTTCTCCAGTTCGTCACGGGTGTAATGTTCATCGTGGTTCTTTTGCACCACGCCGTGGACTACGCCCCAATCTGCCAGCGCGGCGGCCTGGATGTGCTGAACAACTTGCGAATCGATCCGAACAGCGCTTTCGGCGCTGGCCATGACTTGGGCGAACGTCATATAAGCGACTTTTCCGGGGGTGTGTGCCTCGATCGCTCGCGCCGCAACGGTCAGGTTGAACCACGCCGTGGTGCCGTACTTCAAGTCAGGGGGCAGTTTCTCGATGAGAAACTCGGGCGCCTTGCGAACCAGCAACAGGGCGGCGGTCAATCCGGCCAGTCGGCGGCTGCTCAAACGCCCCTTGATCAAGTAATCCGCCAGATTATTGAATACCTGCACAGCGGGTTTGCCCCAGAGTTTCTCTGCGGCCAGATCGAAACCAGCAACTTTGCCGCGTGACGGTTGATCGATATCCCCCTGATGCAAACTCAAATGGATGCCGGCCATTGCGTATTCGCTGGCGCTGACATCCGTGGCGATGCCGTTCAAGCGGGTCTGGATGGCAAGTCCCAAAGCCTGCCCACGCGTACTGCTGATCAGGCTTGCCAATGCCGAGGGCGGATCTTTCAACGCCTCATCCGAGAGCCGCTCGTCTACGTCCAGATAGTCCAGCACCCCAGCACCCGGTATTGAAACCAGATCCAGGCTATCCAGATAAACACTGGTGGCGTGCAAGACTACTTTTTGTTGTGCGACAGTCAATGGAATGGGCCAGGACAACGCTCCGGCAAAGTCGCCAAATGGATGGGGATTGATTTTCTCAAGTTCAAGACTGGCGACAACTGTTTCAACCGGATCTTTCTCAGGTGCCGACACTTCATCAACTACTTTCATATTTGATTCTGACATTTGATTTACCTTGGAGGGGAATAAAACGGGAATCCAAAGTAAGCAATAGAGCTCGCCAAATATGAAGCCGAGAAGTATTACCGATCAAACTAAAACGGCCCCGCCAGGCATTAATCAAATACGCGACAAGAGAAAATCATTACCCAATAAATGTAGCTAATAATATAGTGTTCACATACAGCTCTTCCCGCTCGCAGTAAAACCGGCAGCAGACATTAGATTCCGCGATAGGCGGGACACTTGAAAATCTGCTTCTTGAGATTACCAGCGAACAGCTTTCAATTAATGCAACAACAAAAAAAGTCGTTTCCTGCAACAATATCTACCCCACTTGAGCGGTAAATATTACGGCAGGCAACGACTTTTTCCGATGGCCTTGCGTGCTTTTAAAAATTACGACGCGGAACGCACACCATCTGGCGACACATTATTCGGTTGCAACTTGAATACATGGAACAACACAGTCAGCAACAGCAGAAACGCCGGCCCCACATACAGCGCCACGCGCGTGTCCGGGAAGTAAGCCATCAGGCCGACCACCAGCAGCAGAAACGCCAGCGCAAAGTAAGAGCTGATCGGGTACAGCCACATCTTGTACTTGAGGGCGGCACGCTCGCTGGCGCTCAGGCCTTTGCGGAATTTCAGCTGGGCAAGCAGAATCATCACCCAGGTCCAGATCGCGCCGAAAGTGGCAATTGAGGTGACCCAGACGAAGACTTTTTCCGGCACCAGATAGTTGAGCAGCACGCCCAGCAGCAAGGCGCCGATCGACAGCAGCAAGGCACGGCGTGGTACGCCGTTGTTCGAGGTCTTGGCAAAACCGGCCGGGGCCTGGCCGTTTTGCGCCAGGCTGTAGAGCATGCGCCCGGTGCTGAAGATGCCGCCGTTGCACGACGACAGCGCGGCGGTGATCACCACGAAGTTGATGATGCCCGCGGCAGTCTTGATGCCCAGACGTTCGAAGGTCATCACGAACGGGCTGCCCTGAGTGCCGATTTCGTTCCACGGGTAGATCGACAGAATCACAAACAACGCACCAACGTAAAACAGCAGAATCCGCCAGAACACCGAGCCGATCGCATCGGGAATGGTTTTTTGCGGATTCTTCGCTTCACCGGCAGTCAGGCCGATCATCTCGACGCCGAGGTAGGCGAACATGACCATTTGCAAGGACATCAGCACACCGGTCACGCCGTTGGGCATGAAACCGCCGTGCGCCCACAGGTTGGAAATGCCCAGCGCCACGCCATCGTTACCAAAGCCGAACGCAATGATGCCAACGCCGCCGACGACCATCGCAATGATCGTGACGATCTTGATCAGTGCAAACCAGAATTCGAACTCACCAAAGGCCTTGACCGCGATCAGGTTGATCGAGCCCATGCTGATCAGCGCCGCCAGTGCCCAGATCCAGCGCGGCACATCGGGGAACCAGACGCCCATGTACACCGCCACCGCGGTGATTTCCGCCACGCAGGTCACCAGCCACAGGAACCAGTAGTTCCAGCCGGTGAGGAAACCAGCCAGCGGGCCGAGATAGTCCTGCGCGTAACGGCTGAACGAACCGGCCACCGGGTTGTGCACCGCCATTTCACCGAGGGCGCGCATGATCACCAGAATCGCCAGACCGCCAAGAATGTAGGACAGCATGATCGCCGGGCCGGCCATTTCGATGGCTTTGGCTGAACCGAGAAACAGACCCACGCCGATACAGGCACCGAGTGCCATCAGGCGGATATGCCGTTCGCCGAGTTCACGTTTGAGCGGACCGCCCTGAGCGGCGTCGCCGTGCGGCAGAGGATTGCCAACTGGCATAGGGGTACAACCTCGTCTTGTTATTGGGTAGGACCACCGGGTTTCGAAGCGTCGGCCGATAGGCCTTGGCTGGGCAGGAAACCGCGTCGGCTTCGTGGGCAGACGCGTCTTGCAGGGCAACCTGAAAGATCAGCGGGACGTCAGTATAAAAACCTTGTCGCAGGTCTTTTCACTCTATAAACCACAAGATTCAGCGGGAGTTGTCGCAAAGAGGCCAGTGACCCTGGAGGATCAACTGGCTCGCGTAGGAAAACTCGTCACAGAAAACGGCGGCGAGTATTGCATAAGGAGGTTGCAGCGTCTTTTCTACGTGCGGTTTTAGCTGAGCAATCGAGCGCTACGCCGCGTTGCCTTGCCGCGTTTGAGACCCCACGGCCTTTACCCGTTTGGCCCCGGTTCTGATGACTTTCTCACCGGAGTACACCTTGACCTGGCGGTTCGCTTCATCGAACCAGCCCGGTTCCTTGCGGGAATAGGAGGCCGCCTCCGGTGCGCCGCGCTGAGACTGGTAATGAAGCACCCACTCCTGCGCAACCCGGTCATATTTCATGTAGGCAAATGACGTCAGAATCATGTAGGCATGGCCCTGCTCATCGTTCAGCAGGCCGTATTCCGGAAACTCCATGGCCGTGCTCAAACCCCACCCATGCTCATGGGCAGGCAAATCATTGTATTGCGCCGCTTCCCTACCGGCCTCGACATGACGCACGCGTAAAACAGTCTCACTCATTTGGTCCACGACCCACGAGCACCCGCCGAAGGTCGGTGTGAAAACATGGTCAGGTTCTCCCCACCCCGGGTGCACGGGAATGTCCACGTAGCCACCCTGAGGAGCCCAGTATCCATGCACTGCATCGTTCTGGCCCGGCAACTCGCCTGCCGCCAGATCGATGAACTTGATGGCGTTGAATTCGCCTTGCGGGGTCGAGGCGTGGGTCAGACGCTCCATGGCGAACATCATCTTGCCGCCACCTGGCTTGTAATTGATTTGCGAGGCGATGTCGAAGGGGTGGGTGAGCCTGGAATATTGCGCAGTCTGCGGGTTGAACAGCCCGGCACTGATCGACACATTGCCAAACTCCGGCGCCGACAGCGCCGCGTGGATATTGGTCGGTCTGACCGAAAACGGCACGAGCTTGAACTCCCCCCAATCGTAGGACAAATGCCGCACGTCCCGGAGCGTCACGACCTCGATGCGCGGTTCCCACAGGCCATTGGGCAGTCGCTCTCGGCGAAAGGCTGGACGCACCCAGACCGGCCTGCCAGAGGTTCCCGGCTGCGCTCCGCTGACGGCGTCCGTGCCATGAAGATCATCGGTTATATCGCCGCCGAACAGCGACTGCGGTTGCCATTGATCTGGCGCCATCTGCCGGTATCTGCGAGACACGATTTCGTCGAAATCCGAATCGACAAGGATGACGTCGACACCTTCGGCGTTCAGGGTGAAATCATTTTTCACCCGGTACACCGCGACCTTGCCCGACTCATCAATATTGCGAATATAACGGCGCTGTCCATCAGCACTCTGCAGGATCCCTTTGCCTGCCGGGCTGAGGCGGGCCACTTCGGATGGCCTGACGGCATAGCGACGAAAAGGCCTGTTACGAAAGCCCGCCGGTGTCGGTTCTACAGTTGTCGAAGGAGCCGGCAACGCATGTTGCCACTGGCCGGCGCCGTCTCGTTCAACGAGCGGCTGGTAAGCCTGCGGTTTGTTCGGGTGAAAAATTCTCGATTGTCCGGTGGCCGGTTCAGTGACTTTCTCGAAGACGCCATCCCCGACCATCACATAGCGTTTGCCGCCGAGCGTAAATTGATTCTGTGGGTCAGGCTTCACACCTGCCAACGACACTTCGCTGCGATAGGGAGCAAGGTCAGGCTTCCACAAACGCTTCTGGCCAGCGGGCATTTCGATCGGCGTGAACTCCGAATGAATGCCAGCGAACAACGGCAGAGTCGCCACACCAATCCCAATATTTTCCAGCACATCGGTGATGTGCTCCCAGCCGGCCTCCTTATCACCCTTGCTGAGTTCCTCAAGCCCCTCAAGCACTTCGTCCATCAGCTGCACGGCGGACACCCCGAGCATGACCAGTCCCAACGGAGGCACGGCAAAAGACAGCACATTCAGCGCGGCCAGGCCGATTTCCAGGAAGATCGCGAGCAAGGGTTGTTCATCCCGCGCGTCGGCATCGGCATTGGATACAGCGGCATCGCGGGCATCACGGAAAATCCGCTGGTTGAACTCCCGCTGCAACGTTGTCCAGAGGTCATAGTGCTGAATCCAGGGATCACCTGATGGATCCAGCACCCTGAGCTGCAGAAGACAATCGGGATCATGCTTTTGCCGACGGGTTTCATGATCCCACAGCCGAGGCTTGCCTGACGCCGTTGGAACCTCTTCGGTAAAGCTGTAGTAGAACGTCGAACGATCCTTGTAAGGCATGAAACGGCTGAAAAATTGTTGATAGGCCGTGGGCGCGTTGGGCGAGTCTTTTTCAGAGCGACGCACGAACTGCCCGGTCAATCGGGCCTTGAGTTGCGTGACCGATGTGTAGTGCTTTACCGGATGATCGGGATCGTCGGGAATCCAGGCGATGAAATCGTTATTGGCGAAACCGTCCACAGTCGGCAGCAGGTCGTCCAGAATGCTGTCATCGTCCGGCTCGGCGATCTCGAAAATGATACAGCTGTGCACGGGCAACTCATTGAAACTCAGGCTGCGATACCACAGTGTCTTTCCGTCGACGTGAACAGGTTCCTTGCCGTTTATACTCCACATCAACGCTGCAAAATGTTCTCGCCGAATATCACCTTTACATAATGCAATATAACTCGCCGCCTTCAGCGCAGCCTTCTGATAGTTGACGAACAGTTCATTCAGCCTGTCGCGAGCACTGCCGTCGTCCCAGTGAAGTTGAGTATGCAGATGGGCCTGATATTGCTTGCCAAGATCGAGCATTCTGCACAACTCGATAAATTCATGGACATCAAGCCCAACGTCGACTGTCTTTCCGCCCGATGCGGTCATATAGCAATGTGGCTTGAAAAACAACATCGACTTTCTCTCGGCCGCATGGTTATGCAAGGCGGCGTCAAGCAGCGAAGCGGGTGGAACCTGCGAGGTATGAAAATCCCTTTTACCGGACAAATCCACCTGCACCCTTTTGACGTCCAGATCCAGGCCGGAGTTTTCCTTGATGGCTTTTGCCAGCAATGACGCGGCGAACTCATGAGGTGTCTTCACCGCCGCCATCGCGCTGTTCAACAAAGTGTGCGCCGCCAGACTTTTTTCTATCAGCCCCAGTACTTCTTCGCGTTGTTTCGGCGACACGCTCTTCAGCCATTGCGGCGTGACGACATCAAATGACTTCAACACCTCAAAATTTTCTTTTGACATATTCAACAATGCTGACGGTGTTGCTCCCTTAACAACATCAACATGCTCGGCAATACTGAATACCTGACTACGAGACTCAACCATGACCTCATCCTGAATATATAAACTTGAGTCCCGAGTTAACATCAAAATTTTCAACAGGCGAAGCTCACGAGTGCTACCAGGTTTTGGCAACTTGCACTTATATAAATAATCGCCACGAAAAAGTTACACCTGTATCTTTTTGATTCGCATTTTCGCAGTTTCGCAAACCGCCACATCGCATCGCACCCTCCGTTGCGGACCTCCCCCATGCCTGCCCGCCCGCACATTTTTTTCACCGGCTCCAAGCACCGTCTAAGCTTCAGACAAGTCCGATCAATCTGCGTGTATGGATCAATCGACTATGGGCGCTTTGTGGCAAACCGATTCGAGTAAAACCGTGGTTCCGACTGAACGTATGGATCAAGCGCCTGTCCCCGAAAAACCTCGTCGCCCTCGGCACGGGTGGAAGGCTTTCTGGTTGTTGCTGCTGATCATCGCGATCGTGGTGGGGCTGGCTGCGTCCCGAGAAATGCGCACCTCGCGCTTTCAGGCACGCGAACTGAGCCAGTACGCGGCTTCGCTGACGTACAAACTGGAGCCGGGGCCGAGCGAAGCGATTCGTTACCCGGGCAACGGGCCGTTCGATCTGCGCCTGGGGTACAGCTCGCTGGATGAGTTCCTGCCGCGCTTGCTCAAGCGCAATTACGTGATTACCGAACAGACGCGGTTTTCCCCGGCGTTGCTCAGCTACACCGACAAAGGCCTGTTCGTGCCCTATTCGGAAAAGATTCAGGCCGGCTTGTCGATCACCGATTGCCGCGCCGCGCCGCTGTACCGCTACAACTATCCGCAGCAGCTGTATGCCGATTTCGCGGCGATCCCGCCGGTGGTGGTTAACAGCCTGCTGTTCATCGAAAACCGTTTTCTGCTCGACCCGAAACAACCGCTGGCCAACCCGGCCGTGGACTGGCCGCGTTTCGGCATGGCCGCGTGGTCGCAGGTGGCGAAGCTGTTGCGCCTGCCGGGGCAATCGGCCGGTGGCAGCACATTGGCGACGCAACTGGAAAAGTACCGGCACTCGCCTGAAGGCCTCACCGCGTCGGGCGCGGAAAAACTCCGGCAGATGTTTTCCGCCAGCGTACGTGCCTATCAGGATGGCCCGCAGACATTGGCCGCGCGGCAGAACATCGTGCGTGATTATCTCAACAGCGTGCCGCTGTCGGCGGTGCCAGGGCACGGCGAAGTGCATGGCATGGCTGAAGGCTTGCGGGTCTGGTACGGCAGCGATTTTGCCAAGGCCAACGAGCAACTGAACAGTCAGGCAAACGACCCGCAGACCATGGCAGCCAAAGGCCTGGCCCTGCGTGAAATGCTTTCGCTGATGATCGCCCAGCGCCGCCCGTCGTATTACTTGACCAAGGGCCGCGAGGATCTCGCCAGCCTGACCGACAGCCACCTGCGCCTGCTCAAACAGAACGGGGTGATCGACAGCGCGCTCGCCGATGCCGCGCTGGCGAGCATCGTGGCGTACCGTGACTGGCAGACGCAACCGACGATTCAGCCGATCGAAACCAACAAGGGCATCAGTGCCGCCCGCAGTCGTCTGGCGAGCATGCTCAACCGGCCGCTGTATGACCTCGACCGCCTCGACCTGTCCGCCACCAGCACCTTGCAGGGCGACCTGCAGACCCAGGCTACCGCGTACCTTAAAAAACTCGCCGACCCAGCCTACGCCGCCGAAATCGGCCTGCTCGGCGAACGCCTGCTGACGCCGACCAGCACCACCCAGGTGCGCTACAGCTTCACCCTGTTCGAACTGACCCCGGACGGCTCGCGCGTACGCGTGCAGACCGACAGCACCGACCAGCCGTTCGACATCAACGAGGGCAGCAAGCTCGAGCTCGGTTCGACGGCAAAAATGCGTGTGCTGACCACGTACCTGCAAATCGTCGCCGAGCTGCACGACAAGTACGGCGCAATGAGCGCAGCAGAATTGAAGAAAGTCGAGGTGCCCGAACAGGATCGCCTCAGCCGCTGGGTCATCGACTACCTGATCCAGAACAAGGATCACGACCTGTCGAAGCTGCTCGGCGTCGCGCTGGATCGCAAATATTCGGCCAGCCCCGGCGAGGCGTTTTTCACCGGTGGCGGTTTGCACACCTTTCATAACTTTCGCAAAGAGGACAACGGTCGTCTGCCGACCCTGCGCGATTCGCTTCGCGAATCGATCAACCTGCCGTTCATTCGGCTGATGCGCGACATCGTCCGTTACACCACCTATTCCGGGCCGAACGCCGAACTGCTCAAGGATGATCGTGACCCGCGTCGTCAGGAATATCTGGCCAGTTTTGCCGATCGCGAAGGCACTTCATTCCTGCTCAAGTTCTGGAAGAAGTACCGGAACAAGGACACCCAGGCGCGCCTCGATACCTTTCTCGACAGCATGCGCCCGACGCCGATCCGCATGGCTGCCGTGCATCGCTATCTGCTGCCCGAGGCCAGCCAGGAAGATTTCAACCGCTTCGTGCGCTCGCACCTCAAGGGCACCAAGCTCAATGAAAAACTGACAGACGAGCGCCTGATCCGCCTCTACGATGCCTATGGCCCCGGCAGTTACGATTTGCCTGACCAAGGCTTCATCGCCAAGGTGCATCCACTGGACTTGTGGATGATGGGTTATCTGCTGCATCACCCGGAAGCGACCTTCAGCGAGATCGTCAAGGCCAGCCATTTCGAGCGCCAGGAAGTCTACAGCTGGCTGTTCAAGAGCCGGCACAAGGGTGCGCGCGACAGCCGCATCCGCACCATGCTGGAGATCGAAGCGTTCCTCGACATTCACCAGCGCTGGCAAAAAGTCGGCTATCCGTTCGATCACCTCGTGCCATCACTGGCCACCGCCATCGGCAGTTCCGGCGACCGCCCCGCCGCCCTCGCCGAGCTGATCGGCACCATCCTCAATGACGGTGTGCGCATGCCGACGCTGCGCATCGACAGCCTGCATTTCGCGGCCGGCACGCCTTATGAAACCAAAGTGGTCAACGACCCGCACGTCGGCAAACGGGTAATGCCCGTGGAAGTCGCGCGAGCCATGCGCGAAGCGCTGTCGCAGGTGGTCGATGCCGGTACGGCAAAACGTGTTTCCGGCAGTTTCAAACTGGCCGATGGCACGCCGCTGGCCATGGGTGGCAAGACCGGTACCGGCGACAACCGCATCGCGGCCATCGGCTCGGGCGGGCGCATCATCAGTTCGAAGTCGATCAACCGCACCGCGACCTTCGTGTTCTACATTGGCGACCACCATTTCGGCACCCTCACCGCATTCGTTCCGGGGCGCTCGGCGGAGAACTTCAAGTTCACCTCGGCCCTGCCCACGCAGGTGCTCAAGGGCATGGCGCCGATTCTGACGCCGTATCTACAACCGGGCAGCGACTCGCAATGTCAGCCGACGCAGACCGCGGGCGTGGCGCTGAACGAGGCGTCGCGTCTTACAGCGAGGTAACAAATCGTGTCGGGAGATTCGGAATCAGCGTGGGGGTTTTTCCGGCGGTGGGTGGTATTCATGTATTTTTCAGATTCGAATTTTCGGCGGATCGGCCCGCCGCAGCACCCTTTGCCACCCGATCTTTGAACTTTTGTTTTGCCCCGCCGTGGGTAGGCTGATCACTCCTCAACAATCAAGGATGATTGGCCATGTCTCTCGCTTCCCTGCCTGCCGTACAACCAGACAAAGGCCGGCATTACGAATTCATCAAGTCTGCGGTCAACGACAGTTTCAAAACCGCCACTGTCAGCCGCGTCCGCGCCCTGGCCGACGTGCCCTGGAAGATCCAGCCCTGGTACAACTCGGCGCCCGCCGCCTGGCTGAAAAAACTCGCGGCGGCCAATCTCAAGGCGTGGAGCTCGCAGAACCAGGTCGATCACCTGTTGGCGAAAACCGACCTGTACGCTTTCGCCGAACCGTTGCTCAAGGCGAAGATCACGGCCGTTCACGGCATCGAGCCGGACGTCAGAAGCACTTTTCTACGCATTTATCTTCCCGCTGAAACCCCTTGGTACGCGATCAATCTGTCCGAGGGCGCCGTCACCCGTACGGTGTCGCTGCTCGATGCCGCGCTACACAACTTCGCCAAGAGTGAAACGGCCGGGCAGGGTTCGGATTACATCAGCAAGCCCGATGAACGCGGGCTGTTCGACGTCTTGCCGATCAAGAGCGCCATGCCCATCAGTGACTTTCAAAAGCTGTGCCGCGACCTGGACCTCGGCGCGCAGTACCAGAAGCACCTGCAAAGCTACCTGCTGCCCGGTGAGCCGTTGGCTGAAAGCGTCCTGCAATACAAGGTCGGTCAAAGCCAGAAAGACGCCCTCGTCGTCGCCGCACATCTGGCGTTGATTCAGGAGAACATCGACTACGACGCGTACAAGATGCTCTTGAACCTGAGCGAGGAAAAGCGCCCGCTGATGCTCAACGAGCGCTCGATGCAATGTGCCGATCTGTCACTGCTCGGCACGCGCCTGACCGGGGTTCTGCTGCTGAGCCATGCGCAACCGGACAGCCGCGGCATTCGTCGTCTGATTGTCTACGTCCCGCACGACCCCGATCACCCGTTCAAGGAATACAGTTCCCTGAAAGCCTTCCGCGAGGAACTGACCCGGCAGCTTCGCGAAGACCGCTTCAGCGAAGCGACGCAACAGACCTACCGGCAATTCTTCAGTCAGTTCGTCGATCAGCAGCAACGCGGGCATTTTTTCGCCGAACTCGAACAGCGCCTGTTCGTCACCCGCTATCACCCGCGTGTCGACCCGACCGATCAGCGCCCGGCGTGGCGCAAGGACCCGGTGGACAATCCCCACCTGCAATTCGCGCGACTGAAAGTGCCAGCCGATTACTGGCGCCACGCCTATCAACAGAAGCTCAACAAGATTCTCAACGACACTCGGCAAATCGCCGTGTCCACCGCCGACACCGACAGTCATGCGCGCTGGGCCTGGTGGGATAACTTCAAGAAAATCGTTTCGGACATTTTCAACGTCGCCCTGCTGATCGCCACCCCTTTCGTGCCGGGACTGGGCGAGCTGATGATGGTGTACACCGCTTACCAACTGACGACTGACGTTATCGAAGGCATCGTCGATCTGGCCGAAGGCCTGTGGCAGGAAGCCGGCGAGCATGTCATCAGCGTGGTGACCAATGTCATCGAACTGGCTGCGTTCGGTGCGGGTGCGGAAATTGCCGGCGCCTTCAAGGTCAAGCTGTCGCCATTGGTGGACGGCATGAAACCGGTGCGATTGCCCGATGGCAAAGCATCGCTGTGGAGCCCCGATCTCGGCCCCTACGAAAGAACAGGTCTGCAACTCGATGCGGCGTCCAAACCCGATCCGCAGGGCCTGCACGAGCATGGCCCCGAGCGCATCCTGCCGCTGGACGGCAAACTCTTCAGCGTGGAAAAGGCCTCGACGCGCCCGGAAGTGAAAACCTGGCGGGTCAAACACCCCGAGCGCGCCAATGCCTACAAGCCGCTCCTTGAGCACAACGAACACGGCGCCTGGCGGCATGAGGCGGAGAACCCGGCCGACTGGCACGACAGCGCACTGATGCCGCGTCTGGGTCACCGCGCCGAGCGCTTCTCGCCCACGCAACTGGAGCAGATCCGCATCAGCAGCGGCACCGGCCACCATCACCTGCGCCGGATGCACAGCGACAGCAGCCCGCCGCCGCCGTTGCTGGCCGATGGCCTCAACCGTTACGCGGCCTACGACGATGCGAAAGTTGCCAGTGCCAACCTCCGCGCCGGCAAACCGATACCGGTCGAGTCGGACTGGTTCGAACCGATCGCCACCAGCCTGCCCGGCTGGCCATACGAGCGCGCGTTGAAAGTGCAGTATGACCATCTCGACGGTTATTCGCGCCAGTACGGCAACCCGATGGCCAGCGCCGCCGACACGCTGACCATTTCCCAGTCAGCGCTCAACGCCGGGCAGTTGCCGGAGCGTCTGCTGACCTTTCTTGACGAGGGGCAGATGCGCACTCTATTGGGTCGTGACGTGCCCGCCGCCGAACGGGTGCAAGCGCTGCGCAATGTGCTTGCCGATGCCGTCGACAAACGCCGCGACGACGTCGCCAAGCGTCTTTATCAAGCGGCCGATCGCACTCGCCAGGCCGACTTGCAAGTGGTTCGCAAGACATTTCCCGAGCTGCCGGTTCCGCTGGGTGAAAAACTGCTCGGCCAGGCCAGTGCCAGCGAACGGCAGCGCACCCTGAACGAACAACGCTTGCCGTTGCGTCTGAAAAATCAGGCGCGCGAACTGGATTTCGAAGCCAGGAGCTGCCGTGCCTACGAGGGTTTCTATCGTGACAATCAACTGAGCGCCGACAGCGAACGCCTCGCCCTTGGAACCTTGCGCCTGCACACCGACACCTTCGGCGATCTGCGCATCGAGGTGCGCGACGGCACCTTTGACGGTCCATTGCGTTGCAGCAGCGGCTCTGACAACGCGAAAACACTCAGGCGTCTGATCAGAAACGAACACGGCCGGTACGAAGTGTTCGACGCCAACGCCCGCTCGCTGCATGCCTCCGCCGAGTTTCATGAAGCGATCTTGCGTGCCCTGCCTGACGAAACGCTGACAAGCATCGGCTATCGACGCGGCCAGGGTGCTGCGCTGAAGGTCTGGCTGATGGAACTGGCTGCCGCGCCTGCCGAGCGCCGCACAGTTCTCGCCGAACCGCCGGTTCGCCCGGTGGTGAGCGTCGAAACTGAAACACTGCTGGGCTTGCCGAGGCTTCTGCGCCGCTCTACCCCCGACGAAAGGATCCGCGATTTGTATCCGGCGATGACGGAAAGAGAAGCCAGCACATTTGTTGAAGCACTGACGCGCAAGGGCGACCCGAAAGACGCCATCGCGCGGCTCGAACAGGAACGCCAGGATCTGCAAAACGAATTAACAGACTGGCGCAGCAGTTATACAGAGGTCGATAGGGAAACCGGTTATCCGGGCTTGTCCTCGGATTACCTGCACAAGGGCGGCGACTTTATCGAGGAGCGCCTGAAAGAGTGCTTCGAGCGCCGTAGCGAAATGTTCGGCGAGCGCAGCGCCCATCCAGATCAAGGCTATACGCTCGATCTGTCCTCAGATCTGGTGAGCCATGATCTTGAGCGCTGGTGGAAAGACCTGCTCCGACGGCCGAAAATGAAGGCGTACTTTGATCGCATCACCGCGCTCAAACTCGACAGGGCGCGTCTTTCGTCGGATCCGAGTGCGCTGCTGAGCAGTTTGCCCAACCTGCGCCAATTAAGCGCTCGGCAGTGTGAGTTGCAGGCGCTACCGGAAATCATCGGGCTGATGCGTCCCTTGCAGGTGCTGGACCTGGCCGACAACGCAATCAGTCTGAACGCCGAATCAAGGCAACAACTAGGCAGACTGACCCAGTTGCGCACGCTGAATCTGAACGGCAATCCGCTGGAATTGCCACCGGATGTCGGAGCGATGGACCACTTGACCGAACTGAGTCTGGCCAATACCCGTATCCAGACCTGGCCGGAGGGTTTGTTCAGCGTAGGCGCACTCGAGAAACAGCGACCGCCAAGCTTCATGCTGGATATGCGCGCAGCGCCGATCAAGACGTTGCCCGTGGTCGCATCCGGCTCTGCGCAGGCACGCATCCTCAGCCGTGTGCGGTTCGATTCGTCGCGACTGACCAACGAGGACCGCGTTCGTCTTGGCGGTTATCGTGAATCTGTAGGCTTGGCACTGGTGCAGGATTATTTCCCTGCGGCCGACAACGAGATCAGCCACTGGCGTTCGTTTCTCGACCAACCCGAGATCTTCAGCCCTTCGGCATTCTTGAGTAAATACCGCGAAGAATCCTGGCACGACCTGATGGCGGAACCGGATAGCGCCGGTTTTTTCAGTGTAATTCGCAAGCTCAGAGAGAGCGCCGATTACCGCAGTGATGAGGGTCGCAAGCGCTTGACGCACCGCGTCTGGGAAATGGTCGATGCGGTAGCACTGGACGCGAAACTGCGCGAGCAGCTGTTCAAACAGATTGCGACACCGGATGACTGCGGCGATTTCGGTGCGCAACTGTTCAACTCGTTGGGGATGAAAGTGCTGGTGTCCAAGGCTTACAGCGAAGCGACATCGCCCGCCATTCTCGAGGATAAACTGCTCCGGTTGGCCAGAGGCGCGGCGCGGTTGAATCGGGTAGCCGACGAAGCCGCGTTCGAATACAAAATCCAGGAGCACCTGAACAAAGATGATCCGGGCAATCCCGCGCCGGACGAAGTCGAAATACACATGGCATTCGAAACGGGCCTGGCTGAGCGCTTGCAATTGCCTTGGCAATCAGAAGGCATGCTTTACCGGGAGCGTTCGGGGGTGACCCAAAAGAAGGTCGACATGGCATACGCCACCATCACCAAAGGTGAACAGGGTGATGGCCTGGTCAACGGCATGATCGCTTTGTACTCCGACAATTTCTGGGAGGGTTTTCTGAAAAAAACCTACCCGGACCAATACGCGCACAACGCTACTGCATTCGATTCCAGGCTCAGCCTGCTCGAGGATCTGCGCAAGGCCAAGGCAGAATGGGCCACCCCCCATCAGCAGACCAATGCGCACACGCTGGCCCGAAAGATTCAGACCCTCGCTGAGCAATTGGGCATTGCTGACGCGCCGGACTTGTTCGACGACGCGCCGATGAGCGAGGCGCGTTATGCAGAGCTGGTGATCGGCATCGGCTATCAGCGCAATGAACTGTCGCGACGCCTGACTCGCGAGGCACTGGCCCGAGCCGGCCTCTGACAACGTCAGGCTTGCACGCGGCCAGCCCGGCAAGGGAGGTTCGCCGAGTTGCGATATCGAGTCGAGTCCGGGTTCTGAACAGCCTCTCACCCCAGCCCTTCCAAGGGGCTGGGGTGAGAGGCTGGCCGCGCTGCGTTCGCTAATCGACTTCCGAGTCCCAGATCACCGCGATATTGCCTTTGTAGGGTTGGCCCTTGGCGTTGTCGATCAGCCAGTCGGTCCAGTCTTTGCTGATTTCGAAGTGCAACGTCCCAGGCCGGCGATCGATATAAAAGCTCGGTTGAAACACCGGACTGGTCGCACGACCCAATGGGAAATGCCTGACCGCTTGTCCGGCGCTGTCTGTCAAACCATTGGGCAAACTGACCCTGACGTCGACGCCCCCCGCATAGCCGGTTTCACGGTTGACAATGGCGCAGCCCGAACCGGTGCCCAGCTCATGTTCGCATTCGAGTTTCATGGTGAACTTCGAAGACGCGGAGATATGAAAAATCTGGTCGCGGTAGAGCCGCACTGGCTTGCGCCCGCTTTCCAGCCAACTGCGCCAGCCACCCTGAGGTTCCAGCACGATGTGGTTACCGCCGGGCGGAATGTCCACTTTCAGGGTGTGCTGCACATCCAGCACGAAGTCCAGGGTCAGTTCAGTGACGTCAGGGTCCATGTAGGCTCCCATATCGAAATCAGCGCCAGGTCCTAACGTGTATTTGATTGAACCAAGGTAGCGGCCGGTCGACATGGTCAACGGGTTGGGGGTTTTCAGTTCGTAGGCAATATCCAGCGTATCGAAATACATCCACGATATATGCGCAGGAAACGCTACCTGCTTGCCACAGAACCCTTCCTTTACCGTCTTCCAGAAAAACCGGAAGTGTTCGGCGCCATAGGCACCGACGCCACTGTACTGACAAGGCACCGGTATCCCCTGCACCCAGTTGCCAGTGCGCCACAATCGGTTATGGCCTTCAAGGGCGGTGCTGCCGCCAGCAATCTCAGTCGCCGGACGGTTCAGCACGTAGCGCGAACCCACGCCGCTGATGCGCACCTCGACGGTTTCCGTCTGCTGCGCATCAGGATTGATCACAGTTACCCGTCGCTCATTCGCCGGAGCCTTGATCCCAACCGTATCATTGACTCCGACAAAACCTCTGGAGGAAAAACGAATAGGCAACTGAATACTGAACATTCCGTTTGCGGCACATTCGCCGGGATATAGCTGGCAGTAGCCGCTGTTCGGCGTCTGGTTGATGAATGCATTCTTGTTCGGCCTGGACGGATCCGGCTGAAACAACGCCCGGATCTCCTGGTTGAGTGCCTGCGCCTCAGGCACGCTCGCCATCAACAGCAACCCCAGCACCAAGGTTATTTTTTTCATGGTTGAAGGTGCCTGATGATCACGGTTTCAACTCGCCGGACGGCGCCGCGGCGCTGAACATCAGCAACACATTGCCGTTGTAGTCACCCGACCGGTAACCGCCCGCCGGCTCGACCGGCTCGATTTTCAGCGCCACGCGTTTGCCGCCGGCAGCTTCCTCTTTCGAGACCACTTGCTGTGGAACGATGTGCGAACTGAGCACAACGTTATTGAACGTGACGCGCAGCATGATCACCTCGTTTGGCCGGCCGTTTTCCAGGTAAGGTTCAAACAACAGGCGGGCATCGATGGCGCTGCTGTCATGCCGAACGTCGAAGTTCTTCTCGAGGCTGCCCAGGGTGGCCTTGGGATAATCCCACCACAGCTGTTGCGGCCGGTGAATCCAGTCCGGCTCGGCAGGGATGACATAAAACGGCCGGCTGGGGATGGACAGCGACACTTCGAAGGTGTGCTCTTCCCGAGCCGCCCACGCCAGCGTAGCGGTCAGCACTGTGGCGACCATCAGCGCGGCGGCGGTGCATTGCTTGATCATGTTGAATACCTGATGCGTCAAAGGAAACGGACCTAGCGGCTGGCGATTGTCACGGCTTTCTTCTCGGCCCCTTCAATCAGGAAGAAGCGGTATTCGCGGCCCTTCTCCTTGTCGAAATTGAAGGTCTTGCCGGCCAGCACATGGTGCTTGGTGGTCGCACCGCAGTCGCTGTCCTTGGTCAGTGAACAGCTCTTGAACTCGTCAACGATGATCACCGTATTGCCGTTGTTGCGCAGTTCGTAACGGTTGGCGCTGTCATTGACCACTGTGTCGAAACGCGCGTCTTTGGGCCGGACGAAAAAAATCGTGCCGAAGCCGGTCATCACGTTGACCCCGGCTGAGAGCGAGTTCTTGTAATCCTCACGCTCCTCGTTAGTGACCACGAATTCATCCTCCTTTTCTGGCACCACCGGCACGAAGCGCACACGGAAATAACGCTCGCGATCACGCTCGCCCATGTACAGCAGACGCGTGCCCTGCATTCCCTGAGCCGGCACGATCAGCCGCGCCGGGCTGGCCATCAGGCCGTTGCGCGAGGCGCCGTCGGCGGCGTTCTCGACGGCGATCTCTTGCGAAGTGCCGTCGGCGGCATAAACGATCTCCAGCACGTTGACCTTGACGAACGCGGTGGCGTCGCCGCTGTTGAACACACGCTTGAGGTAAGTACTCTTATCGGCATCGAGATAGTCGTAGACGGTGCCGACATTGATCTGCGGGCCAGCCTCGGCGGTCAGGCAGAACAGGCTGAGCACGCCCAGCAGAAAACCACGGTTCATCGTTGAGAACTCCGGAACGGTTGCGAAGATGCGGACTGGAAAGCTCATGCTTCCGAGTCCCAGATAACGGTGACATTGCCGCGCAGGCGGTCGGTTACGCCGGGTCTGAGGAGGAAGTTGATAGCAAACGGCGTCATGTCGAAGTGAATTGCACCGGGCTTGCGGTCGATGTAAAGCCCAGGCTGAAACGGCCCGGCCCAGTTGTTGATACGCAGCGGCATCCGAGTGACGTTATGGCCGCTAAAGGTGATGCCCGGCGGCAACGTCAGGTACACCTGGAACTCGGTGGTGTTGCCCTTCGGGCTGCCCAACTTACAGTTGTACCCACCCGTCGAGTGGCAGAGCAGCAACACCTTGAAGCGCGAAGACGCCGAAATGTGGAACGGCTGATCGCGGAAGATCCTCGTCGGCTTGCGTCCGCTGTTTATCCACGGCGCCCAGCCACCTTCAGGTTCAAGGGTGACGTTGTTGCCACCGGGCGGCAGGTCGACCTTGAGGGTGTGCTGGACGTCGAGAACGAAGTCGAGGGTCAGGCTGCTGTCGTCTGGTTGAAACGCAGCACCCATGTCGAAATCGCCACCCGGGCCCATGATGTAATTCAGTGATCCGGTGTACAGGCCGCTGGTCATGCTCAGCGGGTTTGGGGTCTTCAGCTCATAAGCGAAGTCGATCTTGTCGTAATACATCGAAGGGATAGCGAACGCCGCGGTCTTGGTGCATGCCGCTTCCACCGGCGTGTGCCAGAAAAAACGATAAGTGGTGGGGCTGTAGCCCGCCAGGCCACTGCCCAGACAAGGTGCCGGGGCATACAGCCAGCCGGAATTGGACGTCCAGAGGATGTCGTGGCCTGTGGGAGCGGCCACACCCGTCAACGTTTCCACCGAATCGCTCAAGACAAATCTGGAGCCAAGCCCCGTTACGCGCACCTCGACGACTTCCGTTTCCTGAGTATCCACATTGGTGACCGTCAACTGTCGCCACCCCGCAGGTGCGCGCAGCGAAACGTCATCTCCCGGCCCAAGTGCGCGGGTTGAGCTGTAGCGAGTGGGCAACTCGATGCTGAACATATTGTTGGCGGCACACTGTGCGGGGAAATTCACGCAATAGCCGCTATTGGGGGTTTGATTGACGAACAGATTCTTCGACGGCTGCGCTGGATCGGGCTGAAACATCGCGCGGATTTCCTGGTTCGCTGCCTTTGCCGCAAACGCGCTCAGCGTCAGCGCCAGTGCGAACCCCGTGGTGACTATCTTCATCGAATCAACCTGCCTTCTGTTCAGTGGAAGTGACATCGGCCAATGTGTCCGGCGTGCAGCGCAGATCACCGATCATCAGCACGTTGTTTTCACTGCGATGGTCGGCCTCGTCGAGTCGGAACTGGCACAGCAACTGATTGCCCTGACGCACTTCCAGGGTCGGCGAACCGGCATTCATCTCCATCGAAAAGAACCCATCCACTTCAGTCACGCCGCGGCTGGCGTGGTTGATCACGTGATGGCCCTTGAGCGGCTGCCCCTGCGCATTGACCAGACGGCCAAGCACGGTGAACGTCTTCATCACGCGCACCTTGCGGTACTCGACGCCGCCCTTGTTCAGGTGATAGCGGGTGCGCGCCGGCTCGATCGTTGCTGCCGGAACGTTGTTGCCTTCGAAGTCGAAACTCACCGAGCTGTTCTGGTACGCCGTGATCGGGATGAAATTGCGCCCTGGCTTCAACGCTGCGCCGCCACCGCTGAAGTCGTCGGCACGCAGGACGATGTCGTCAATGTCCGACTCGACATCGACGATCAGCCCGGCGCCGCGCACGTCGCTCTGGCTGGTCATGAGCATCTGCTCACCGCCCAACACCAGTGTGCTGTCGACGTTGAGGCCGCCGGTGTAATTGCCGTTGTACGAGGAGCGCTGGACAAACGCATCGCCATTGACCGCGTCGGTGCGGAAGTTGGTCAGGCCGGACATGCCCAGGCCATAGGTATCCGTGAGCGCGGTGACCGATACGTTCTGCAGCACGTGATCCTTGAAGTCCCTGCGCCAGCCGAGCGAGGCGTTGTTGTCGCGCTGGCCGTCGCGGGCGGTACGCGAGCCGATGCTGCCGGTGATCTGCTGGCCGGGCGCGCCGAGCGCCAGGTTGATGCTCAGGTCGACGCCACGATTGCGCGCATCGCCACTGCTGTAGCTGCCCGGCCGATCGAAGATCGACAGGCGCCAACTGGCGTCACTGCCCAGCAGCGTGGTGCGTTGGGTCCAGCCGAGGTCGACACCGAAGCCTTCGACGTTGCCTTCGCTGTGCGCGACCCGGGCATTGACCGAACTCTTGCTGCTGATCCGGTGATTGAGCGCCAGCGAAGAATTGCTGGTCTGGCCGATGAACACATTGCGCGGGCGAATGCGCGTGCCATCGGGCAAGGTGTCGTAGGTGTTGGTGGTGTCGAGCCAACTGCGGTTGTGGCTGACGACGATACTGCCGGCGCCATAGTTGTAGAGGCTTTGCAGATCAAGGCCGGTGCCGTAATCCTCGGTCTTGTAGACATTGGCGTACAGGCTGATGTGGTTCGCCAGCGTCCAGTCGATGGACGTGCCGTACTGCAGTTTTTCGCGGATCTGTCGCGCCGATGCGCCGAGGATGACCCGCGGGTGCAGCAGATAGTTGACCGCCGCCCCGGCCGTGGGGCTGCCGCTGGCCTGGGTTTCCCAGTTGCTCAGCAGTTTGCTTTCTTCGCCGGCAAAAAGGTTGTAGCGCCAGCGCTCGTCGAGATTGCGCCAGTTGCTGGGCTTGTACACCAGTTCCTGGGTGGTGGAAGTGATCTGGCCGTCTTCGATCAGACGCACTTCCACTTCATAAATACCGCCGGGCAATGGCCGGGTATCAAGGGTCTGCAACCCGGCTGGCACCGATTGCGTATTGATCAGCAGGCCATCGCGCCAGATCTCCACCGAGCCCTGGCGGTTGGCGGTGACATAGATCGGATAGACGCTGGGCATCGGGCTGTTGATGGCCAGGCTGTCGGAGCTGCCGTACATCACACCGACAGCGGTGTCAGGGCTGGTACCGAACGTGCGCGGTTGGCGCGTCAGCCCTTCGGAATTGGGGGTGAAATAGCCCAGGCGGAAAAAACTGCCTTGCAGTTCGCGCTGAGTGTGCAGCTCATGGACGGCGTGATAGAGCTTATCGTCCGGGCCGCCGAGACGAGCCATTTGCAGGTTGAGGGTCTGGCTCCAGTTGCCCAGGCTGGCGCTGGCTTCAAGGCCGAAACGCCCACCGAGGTCCTGATCCTGACCACCGTTGAGGTTGAGTTGATTGCGCACCATCAAGCCGCTGCTGCCGCCGTCGGGCTGCTCGTAAAAGCGCTTGGCCTCGACGTCGCGTTCGGCGTTTTCGGTGACGATCGAAACCAGCGAACTTTCCAGGTTGTAATGCACCGCCAGAAACTGATCCGGGCAGGAACCGCTGCACGCACCCAACGGCACGCCGGGCTTGAGAAAACCCGCCCACTTCTCCCGCTCGGCCGGGCCGAAACGGTTTTCGCTGGTGTCGGTGAATTCGAGAAGGGTGATGCGATCATCGCGGGACAACACCACCATGGCCTCGCCCAGCGGCTGCTGGTCGACTTCGACCCGCACCGCCAGCGGCACATCAAAGAAATGCTCCTCGAAATCCGCCGGCAAACCTTTCGCCTGTGCCAACAGACTGCGTGGCGTGGTTCCGGCGGTGTTGGATGCGACGGCTGCGCTGGCACAAAACAACAGCGCAAGCGCAGCCGCGATGGGTGTCATCGGGAACATGAACTCTTACTCTGATTTCAATCGAAGAAAATCCGGCGGGGCGAACAAAAGTGCGCGCCCCACTGGTCAGTGTTCTGCAGGAACGAGAACACTTAGCGCTTGATCAGGCGATCAAGGGGCTGGCGGAACGGCGTCGAAGATCATCGCCACCGAACCGGTGTAGTCACCTGGCTGGAAGTTGCTGCCCTTGGCGGTAATTTTCAGCGGTGCACGGTAGTTCACGTCAGATTCGGCTTCGCCTACGACCATTTGCGGGGTCAGGGTCAGTTCCTTGTTGTTCAGCATCACTTGCAGGTCGATGGACGTGCTGCCGGAAATCAGTTTCGGCTGGCTTTCCAAGCTGGCGTGTACCGAACCGTTGTTGTTGCGCACGTCGAAGAAACCGTTGACATCGGCCATTTTGCCGGTGGTCGGCTGGTAGCTCATGTCCTGGTCCTTGTTGACCAGATCAGGATCGGTCGGTACGACGTAGAAACCATTGGTCGGCACGTGAGCGATCAGGCTGATGGAGTGCGACGCTTCGCCCGCAGCGAAAGCACCGGTGGAGGTCATTGCCAGAAGAGCCAGTGGAGCAGCGATTGCGAATTTCTTGAACATCGTTCAGTACCTGTTTGCTTATATATAGGGGGGTGTCATCAAAAGTTCATAATCCGCTTGTTCATCACCAGCCAGATCAACTTGAACTTTCAACGGTGGGCATCATCGGCTGTTGCCTCTGGAATGTAAGCAGGCAACTTCCGACAAACTCGTAGTTCAACTACCCCGTACCCCGCCAGAAAAAGGAGCGAAAAACAGGTACTTGCAACATTCGCTGTAAGTTGCAGACTACACACAGTTATGTGCAAAAAACCATACAGCAACTTTGCCGCTTTAACACGGCAACTTGCGGAGAATTAGAATATATACTCAAGCACAACTAGAGCGATAACTTTAACTTCAAGGTCACCCTTTTTTTTCGAGTAATAAATAATATTTTTTCGCTTTTTTTGCGTCGACCACTCGTCCATTGCAGGGCGGATCAGCTAAAAAACGTCTTGCACAGCGATTAAGATATATCTTAAGTTGTATCTAAATACGACGAGAGAGAGAAAAGCAGTCATGAGAGACCCTCATTCCCCCCACCGCGAACACGGTGATGGCCGCGACGGCTTCGAGAAGCGCCCGGGTCGCGAACGTGGCGGCCGCGGCCCTCGGGTGTTCGCCCCCGGTGACCTGAAATTACTGTTGCTGGCGTTGATCGCCGAACAGCCGTGCCACGGCTACGACCTTATCCGCCAGATCGAAGGTATGTTCGACGGCGCCTACAGCCCGAGCCCCGGGGTGATCTACCCGACCCTGACCTTTCTGGAAGAGAGCGACCTGATTGCAGGTGACGCCGAGGCCGGCAAAAAACGTTACAACGTGACCGACGCCGGTCGTTTGTCTTTAAGTGAACAGGCAGTGGCGCTCGACGGCGTCCGTATGCGCATCGATGTCAGCAAGCGCTCGCTGCGCGGCCACGACCGGCCGCCGGAAATCCACGAAGCCGTGCACAACCTGCGGCACGCCTTGCAAATGCACCACGGGCGCTGGAGCGCGGAAGAAATCCTGCGCGTACGCGATCTGCTCAACAACACCGCCAAAGCCATCGTCGACGGCCCCGCCGCTCGACCCGCTACGGAGAAAGCCGAATGACCGCTGTCGATACTCAGACCATTCACCGCGTGATGCACGAAATCAAGCGGCGCAAGCTGCAAGTGTTGCGCGTCACCGACCTGACCCCGCGCATGCGCCGCATCACCCTCGGCGGGCCCGAACTGGCGGGATTCATCAGCCTGGGCACGGACGATCACGTCAAACTGCTGTTCCCGCAGAACGCCGAACAGGCAGCAGCGCTGGAGACAATGCAGCTCGGCGCCGGCAAGGACAACGGCACGATGCCCGAGATGCGTGACTACACGCCGCGTCGCTACGACCTGGAAAAAATGGAGCTGGACATCGATTTCGTCCTGCATGGCGATGGCCCTGCTTCGACCTGGGCCGAACAGGCGCAACCCGGTCAGTTCCTGCACATCGGTGGGCCACGCGGGTCGATGATCGTGCCGGACATCTTCGACAGCTATTTGCTGATCGGCGACGAAACCGCCCTGCCCGCTATTGCCCGCCGGCTCGAAGGCCTGGCAGCCAATCGCAACGCGCTGGTGGTGATCGAAGTGGAAAACGGCGCCGAACAGCAGCGGCTGGAAAGCGCAGCGCAGGTCAATGTGATCTGGGTGCTGCGCGAAGGCGGCAAGGACAACCTGCTGACCACGGTCAAACAACTGCAGGCGCCCAAGGGCAATCTGTATGCGTGGGTCGCGACCGAAACCAAGGTCTCACGGCAGATCCGCCGGGTACTGATCGATGAACATGGACTGGATGAACAGTTCATCAAGGCTGTCGGCTACTGGCGCGCCGAGGGCTCTGACGAAGAATAATCGCCTCCCTGCAATTTCGCCTGTGGGAGCGGGCTTGCTCGCGAATGCGGTGTGTCAGTCAACATTTATGCAAACTGTTACACCGCGTTCGCGAGCAAGCCCGCTCCCACAATGGATGATCTCAACTTCGTGCGGTCTTTCTGCGATCCAGGCCAATCACCAGCAGCCCCACCAGCACAAACCCCACCAAAATCCCCCCGGCGTTCGCCAGCACCTGTGGATAACCCAGCACCGCCACATCTATGAACGGGTACGCATACGCGCCAAGCAGGTGCCCACGCAGCAAGGCGTAGATGAAGTACACCAGCGGATAGATCAACCACACTGGCAAGTGCCACAGGCGCAACGTGCCTTTGGGGACGCAGCACCACCAATAGCCGAGAAACAGCACCGGCATGACATCGTGGAGCAATTCATCAGCGATGAACTGCCAGCCTTCGGGGTGCCACAAATGCCGCAGCAGAATGTTGTAAGCCAGACCGACCACGGCGATGCTCACGGCTATGCCACTGCTGACCCACGGTTGCAGAAACCAGCGCCGCGCGGCGGATTCACGCTGGCTCATGGCGCAGGTCAACACGGTCGCCACCAGCGTGTTGGTCAATATCGTGAAGTAGCTGAAGAAGCTCACCAGCCCGCCCAGCAGGCTGGCGCCGATGCTCAATCGCGCAAAGAAAATCAGGTACAGCTGAATCGTCAATCCGGCCCAGCCCAACACGGCCAGGCAGGTAATCAGGCGTCGCTGCCTCGCGCTGTCCATCTCAGAGCGGTCGCTTGGTGCGCATCAACTTCACGTACAGGCGCTCGACCTTCTCCCGCGCCCACGGGGTTTTACGCAGGAAGGTCAGGCTCGACTTGATGCTCGGATCGCTCTTGAAGCAACGGATATCGATACGCTCGGCCAGCCCCGACCACTCGTAGTGAGCGACGAGTGCATTGAGGATCTGTTCGAGGGTCACGCCGTGCAGCGGATCAGGGGTTTGTTCGTTCATGCCGGGCCTTTGAGCGAAGTGGAGATGCGTAAAGCCGCGCACCTTAGCCGAGGGGCTGAGCGGGTGGAAGGCCTTCCTGAAAATGTAGGCCAACCCGGGAAGATCGCAGGCTGTGACCCGCCCCACAATGCGCCCGTTTGCCGCACTGTTACCGAATCCGAAACGCTGCATGTCTGCAAAAGCCCTTTCTCAATTTGTTACAGATCATTATCCTGCCGCCCTTCCGCTGAAACGCTTCACTGCCTGCGACATTCTGAAGCGCTCGGCCTGCACTCGAAAAACATCAAAAAAAGACTTCTTCATGCCTGATTTTTCCTTCTCCCGAGACAGCGCTATCTCCACTCTGCGCACCCTTGGCGGCTGCGCCGCAGTCGGTCTTGCCACCTGCGCCCATGCGGCGCCGGCCTTCGACAGTGAATCCCCGTATATGCTCGGTGACTGGAATGGCACGCGCACAGAACTTGCGGAAAAAGGCTACGACTTCAAACTCGATTACACCGGCGAAATGGGCAGCAACCTGCACGGCGGTTACGACCATGACCGCACCGCGCGCTACAGCGACCAGTTCGGCCTCGGCACGCATCTGGACCTGCAGAAGATCCTCGGTTGGGACGACGCCGAGTTCCAACTGACCATCACCAAGCGCAGCGGCAACAACATCAGCAACGACCGCATCAACGACCCGCGCGTTGGCGGCTTCACTTCCGCCCAGGAAGTCTGGGGCCGTGGCCAGACCACCCGCCTGACACAGATGTGGTACCAGCAGAAATTCTTCGATCAGAAGCTCGACATCAAGGTCGGCCGCTTCGGTGAAGGTGAAGACTTCAACAGCTTCCCCTGCGACTTCCAGAACCTGGCCTTCTGCGGCTCGCAGGTCGGCAACTGGGTTGGCGGCATCTGGTACAACTGGCCGGTCAGCCAGTGGGCGCTGCGGGTCAAATATCACCTGACGCCCGAGCTGTACGCACAGGTTGGCGCCTACGAGCAGAACCCGTCGAACCTCGATCGCGGCAACGGCTTCAAACTCAGCGGCAGCGGCACCCAGGGCGCGATCCTGCCGGTCGAACTGGTGTGGACGCCGAAGCTCAACGGCCTGCCGGGCGAATACCGTGCCGGTTACTACTACAGCAACGCCAAGGCCTCAGACGTCTATAAAGACCAGAACGGTCAACCGGCAGCGCTGAGCGGCGAAGCCTACCGCAGCGCGTCGAGCAAGCACGGCGTGTGGCTGGGTGTGCAGCAGCAAATCACCAGTGTGGCCAGTGATAACAGCCGTGGCCTGAGTCTGTTCGCCAACGCGACGATGCACGACAAGAAAACCAACGCGATCGACAACTATGTGCAGGCCGGCCTGACCTACAAGGGCCCATTCGATGCCCGCGCCAAAGACGACATCGGTTTTGCTCTGGCACGCGTCCACGTCAACCCGGCCTATCGCAAGAACGCCGAAGCGAGCAACCGCGCCAACGCCGTCTACGACTACGACAATCCGGCTTTCCTGCCACCGCAGGACACCGAATACAGCGCCGAACTGTATTACGGCGTGCACGTGACCAACTGGCTGACCGTGCGCCCGAACCTGCAATACATCCGCCACCCCGGTGGCGTGAACGACGTCGACGACGCCCTGATCGGCGGGATCAAGATCCAGTCGTCGTTCTAAGCGCCCGGTCAAAATCAAATGTAGGAGCGGGCTTGCTCGCGAAGGCGGTGTATCAGGTGACACCTGCGCAACTGACAGATCGCCTTCGCGAGCAAGCCCGCTGCCACAGGAATGCATTTCGTTAGCCCAACAAGTTTTTATCTGAACCATGCCTGCGCCAAATCGTCATCTAAAGTGACTACAGCGCGGGACTACATAAACGTCACGGAGAATCACACTATGAGCACCGAAAGTGCTGCGAGCCGGGGTCGGCTACTACCCGCCCTGCTCGGCATCCTGCTTCTACTGATGGGCCTGGCCATGCTGGCCGGGGGAATCAAGCTGAGCACGCTTGGCGGCTCGCTGTACTACCTGCTGGCCGGCATCGGTATCGCCTTGACCGGCATTCTGCTGCTGATGCGCCGCCGCGCGGCGCTGGGCCTGTACGCCATCGTGCTGTTTGCCAGCACTGTCTGGGCGTTGTGGGAAGTCGGTCTGGACTGGTGGCAATTGGTGCCACGTCTGGCGCTGTGGTTTGTCCTCGGCTTCGTGATGTTGCTGCCGTGGTTCCGTCGTCCGCTGCTGCTCAACGGCCCGGCGAAATTGGGCACCGGCGGTCTGACCGTCGCGGTGATCCTGGCCGGCGTTACCGCTTTGGCCAGCCTGTTCACCCACCCGGGCGAAACCTTCGGCGAACTGGGCCGCGACACTGCCGACATGACCAGCACCGCACCGGCCATGCCGGACGGCGATTGGCAGGCCTACGGTCGCACCGAGTTCGGTGACCGCTACTCGCCGCTCAAACAGATCACCCCAGAAAACGTCGGCAAGCTGCAAGAAGCCTGGCGCATCCAGACGGGCGACCTGCCGACCGACGATGACCCCGTCGAGCTGACCAACGAAAACACCCCGCTCAAAGCCAACGGCATGGTCTACGCCTGCACCGCGCACAGCAAAGTGCTGGCGCTGGATCCGGACACCGGCAAGGAAATCTGGCGCTTCGATCCACAGATCAAAAGCCCGGTCGGCTTCAAGGGCTTTGCGCACATGACCTGCCGTGGCGTGTCGTACTACGACGAAGCCGCGTACGCCAAGTCTGAAAACGCCGGCTCGGCCGTCATCTCCGAAGCGGGCCAAGCCGTTGCTCAGGCCTGCCCGCGTCGCCTGTACCTGCCAACCGCTGACGCCCGCCTGATCGCACTGAACGCCGACACCGGCAAGATCTGCGAAGGCTTCGGCACCAACGGCGTGGTCGACCTGACCCAAGGCATCGGCCCGTTCACCGCCGGTGGCTACTACTCCACGTCGCCAGCGGCGATTACCCGTGATCTGGTGATCATGGGCGGTCACGTCACCGACAACGAATCGACCAACGAGCCATCGGGCGTGATCCGCGCTTTCGACGTGCGCGACGGTCACCTGGTGTGGAACTGGGACAGCGACAAGCCGGACGCCACCGAGCCTCTGGCCCCGGGCGAAACCTACAGCCGCAACTCGGCGAACATGTGGTCGCTGGCCAGTGTCGACGAAAAACTCGGCATGGTTTACCTGCCACTGGGCAACCAGACCCCGGACCAGTGGGGCGGCAACCGCACCCCGGGCGCCGAGAAATTCAGCGCCGGCCTCGTTGCCCTGGACCTGGCCACCGGTAAAGTGCGCTGGAACTACCAGTTCACCCACCACGACCTGTGGGACATGGACGTCGGCAGCCAGCCAACCCTGCTCGACATGAAAACCGCCGACGGCGTGAAACCGGCGCTGATCGCCCCTACCAAACAGGGCAGCCTGTACGTCCTCGACCGTCGTGACGGCACGCCGATCATCCCGATCCAGGAAATCCCGGTACCGCAAGGCGCTGTGAAAGGCGACCACACCGCACCGACCCAGGCCCGTTCGGACCTCAACCTGCTGGCCCCGGAACTGACCGAAAAAGCCATGTGGGGCGCGAGCCCGTTCGACCAGATGCTGTGCCGCATCCAGTTCAAGGAACTGCGTTACGAAGGCCAGTACACCCCGCCATCGGAACAGGGCAGCCTGATCTACCCAGGTAACGTCGGCGTGTTCAACTGGGGTGGCGTCTCGGTCGACCCGGTTCGCCAGATGCTGTTTACCAGCCCGAACTACATGGCCTTCGTGTCGAAAATGGTTCCGCGCGAAAAAGTCGAAGCCGGCAGCAAACGTGAAAGCGAAACCTCGGGTGTGCAGCCAAACACCGGCGCGCCATACGCGGTGATCATGCATCCGTTCATGTCGCCACTGGGCGTACCGTGCCAGGCCCCGGCCTGGGGCTACGTCGCCGGTATCGACCTGACCACCGGCAAAGTCGTGTGGAAACGCAAGAACGGCACCAGCCGCGACAGCTCGCCGATCCCGATCGGCTTCACCCTCGGCGTGCCAAGCATGGGCGGTTCGATGGTCACTGCCGGCGGCGTCGGCTTCCTCAGCGGCACCCTCGACCAGTACCTGCGCGCCTATGACGTGAATACCGGTAAGGAGCTGTGGAAATCGCGTCTGCCAGCCGGTGGTCAAGCGACCCCGATGACCTATACCGGCAAGGACGGCAAGCAATACGTGCTGCTCGTCGTCGGCGGTCACGGCTCGCTGGGCACCAAGATGGGTGACTACATCATTGCGTACAAATTGCCGGAGTAAGTTTTAGCCGGCGGTAACAAAAAGGCGATGCCCCTGTGGGACATCGCCTTTTTTGTGCACGCAATTTGGCAAGCACCGGAAAAACCTGTGGGAGCGGGCTTGCTCGCGAAGTCGGAGTGTCAGTC
>Ga0308159_1001466_pt1 | contig 33774 bp, 29 predicted proteins | sample PhyCR1_FD_201040 | JGI IMG/M metagenome (GOLD analysis project Ga0308159, IMG submission 201040) | Phyllosphere microbial communities from UC Gill Tract Community Farm, Albany, California, United States - DLSLC.R1 | ecosystem: Host-associated > Plants > Phyllosphere > Unclassified | place: USA... | reverse complement strand
TAAAATTAATTCCCGTAAGCCTTATTCCAAAAGATTGATTGTCGGAGCAGAGTAAATGTCAGAAATAAGAAATAAAGCCGACGTCGTGATTGTCGGACTAGGCTGGGCCGGTTCCGTCATGGCTGAAGAACTGACCCGCGCGGGACTTAACGTGGTGGCGATTGAGCGCGGCGCATGGCGCGATACTTCTACCGATTTTCCGGTCGCCGTCGACCCCGACGAACTGCGCTGGCACACCCGTCGCCAATTGCTGCAACCGATGAGCGTCGAGACCACCACCTTTCGCAACAACAGCAGTCAGGATGCCGCGCCGGTGCGTGACTGGTCGGCGTATCAGTTTGGCTGGAACGTCGGCGGTGCGGGCACCCACTGGGCCGGCATGTCATGGCGCTTTACGCCGTGGGATTTCGAGGTCGCCACCCGCACCCGCGAACGCTACGGCGCGGCGAGGATGAAGGATCTCCAGCTTCAGGACTGGGGCGTCACCTACGCCGAGATGGAACCGTTTTATGACCGCTTCGAGCGCATCGCCGGAACCTCGGGTATCGCCGGTAACCTGAATGGCCAGCCGCAGCCCAACGGCAACGTTTTCGAAGGTCCGCGCAGCCGCGACTACCCTACGCCGCCGCTGAAAGACACCCATTGGTTGCGTAAGTATCGCCAGACTACGCAAGGCATGGGGTATCACCCGTTCACCATTCCGGCGGGTAACCTTTCGCAGGCCTACGTCAACCCGCTCGGCGTGACCATGGGGCCGTGCACCTACTGCGGTTTCTGCGACTTCCACGGCTGCGGCAACTTCAGTAAATCGTCGCCGCAGGCCTGTATTCTCCCCGCGCTGATGCGCCGCCCGAACTTCACCGTGCTGACCGAAACCGAAGTATTGCAGGTCATCAAGCACGACGACGGCAAGACCGCCAAGGGCGTGCGTTTCGTGACTCGCGACGGGAAAGAGGGCTTCCAGCCTGCCGACGTGGTCTGCATCACGGCCTACCAGATGGACAACGTGCGCATGCTGTTGCTGTCGAAAATTGGCGAGCCGTACGACCCGAAAACCGGCAAAGGCACCGTGGGACGCAACTATAACTACCAGAGTTGTTCTTCCGTCACCGGTTTCTTCGACGGCGAATTCATGAACCCGTTCATCGGCGGCGGCGCGCTGGCGGTGCAGATTGACGACTTCAACGGCGACAACTTCGACCACAGCAACCTCGACTTTATCGGCGGCGCGGGCATCATGGCCTACAACACCGACGGCCGCCCTATCCAGCACATGAACAGCCTGCGTGAAGGCACCAAGCGCTGGGGCAGCGAGTGGAAAGCCGGTTACGCGCGGGACTATCAGACCGCCGCGACGATTTTCTGTCAGGGGACGTCAATGCCGGTGCGCGAGGCCTATCTGGATCTCGATCCGGTTTACAAGGACCGTCATGGTCGCCCTCTCCTGCGTGTTACTTTCGACTGGAACACCAACGATATCAAGATGGTGGACTTTGTGACGGACAAAGCCAAAGCCATCATGAAACAGGCTGGCCCTGCGGCCACTATCATGGAAAAACAGACCGACAAGGCGTGGAATCCGTACCAGCAAGAGAGCTCGCACACGATTGGCGGTGCTGTGATGGGAGCGGATCCTCAAACTTCCGTGGTGAACCCTTACCTCCAAAGCTGGGACGTGCACAACGTCTTCGTGGTCGGCGCTTCCGCGTTCCCGAACAACGGTGGCTACAACCCGACCATTACCGTCGGCGCGCTGGCCGTCCGCGCGGCCCAGGCTATCCATCAGACCTACATTAAAAATCCGGCCCCTCTGGTGAAGGCGTAAATCATGAGTGCAAAAAAGAAAATCGGCTATAGCCTCGCAGCCCTGGCCGTCGTGGCCGGGATTGGGGTGTTCGGCAGACTGTGGATGGTGATGGACAGCTCACGCTCCGAGGTGGCCGACAACACCACCAAACTGGCGGACTTCCACAGCACCGACGCCGCCGCCATCAAGCGCGGCGAATACGCCATGCGGCTCGGCGACTGCGCCGCCTGCCACGAGCAGAGCTTCGCGGGCGGCTATAAAATCAATACCCCGTTTGGCGAGTTGCAGACCTCGAACATCAGCCCCGACCGCGAAACCGGTATCGGCAACATGACCGAGCGCGACTTCTTCAACGCGGTGCGGCTGGGGCGCGGCGACCACGGCTTCCTGTATCCGGCGATGCCCTACACCGCCTACGCCAAGATGAGCGACCGGGACATGCACGACCTGTGGGCCTACATGTCGACCCTGAAACCGGTCAGCAACAAGGTCGACGAAAACGGCGGCATGAACTTCCCGTACAACATTCGCCTGGCGATGGCGGGCTGGAACCTGCTGTTCTTCGACAACAGCGGCTTCAGGCCGGAGAATCTCAAGACCACCAGCAATACCCCCAATGCCGAAAACGCCAGTGCGGAAGAGGTTATTAACCGCGGCAAATATATAGTCGACGGTCCGGCGCACTGCAGCGTCTGCCACACGGCGCGCAACGCGCTCGGCGGCGAAATCGGCAGCCAGTATTTGCAGGGCGGCAATCTGGGTGACTGGTACGCGCCCGACATCACGCCAAATCCGCATGCCGGTATCGGCGCGTGGAGCAACGACGAGATTGCGCAGTACCTGAAAACCGGTTCTGACGGCAAAAGCGTGGCGGCGGGTCCGATGGCGGAGGCGGTCGAGCACTCGATGCAGTACTTCACCGACAGCGATTTGCAGGCCGTCGCGGCTTATCTCAAGAGCCTGCCGGCATCAAACACCCCCGCGCCGAAGGCCCTGGCGATGGATGACGCGGCCCGCAGCAAGGGCGCGCTGACCTTCGAAGTCAACTGTTCGGCCTGCCACGGCGAAAAAGGCGAAGGCATTGCGGGGATGGTACCGGCGTTTGCAGGCAATGGCTCGATGCTGAATAACCCGACCAACATGATAACCGCCATGCTCAACGGCGCGCGTGCACCCCATACTGCCGATCGTCAAACCGCGGCGGGCATGCCGTCGTTCGACTGGAAGATGGACGACCGGCAGATTGCCGACATCCTGAACTACGTGCGTAATTCATGGGGCAATCAGGCGGGCGAGGTAACGGCACAGGAGGTTGCCGCACTGCGCAAGCAGACAAAGGCGAGAAATAACCTGCAGCCCGCCGCATTGAAAGACGCAAGTCAAAAAAATGACGCAAGATAACCCATCAATAATAACCTTTATTGATTGACCGTTATTATAAAAAAAAGAATCAAGGATGATTCAGGTTGATGACTTTGGCGCTCTTTGAGCGCCTTTTTTCATTACTCATCATCCTAAATGCCAATATAACGTGAACCCCCCTTCCAGGCAGAACCCGATTCTTCATGCCATTACCGCATAATATTATAGAGAGCAGAGGCTATTTCCACTTAGCCTATAACTTCTCGCCAGTTTGTTATCACTAAAATGAATTAGGAATGTCAATAAAGTACTTATTGTCTGCATTGCCCAGGAATAAATTGGCTTTAAGATGAATCCGCCGAATCATTCTTTTCCAAGGGACGACACAATTAATGACCCACGACATTCCCGGTATCGTAATCTTTGATATTGATGGCACCTTGACTGACAGCGTTGCACAGCATCAGCGCGCATTTGAATCCGCCCTGCGTACTTTTTCTTTTCCGGATCTGAGAACAGACTGGAGCAATTACACACACCATACGGACAGCGCAATTTTCCAGCAAGCCTGGGAAGAGGCGCAATTTGATGGTCGCGCAAAGGTCGCGGATCTCGAGTCAAGGTACCAACTCGCGTTGGAACACGAACTTGCATCTAGCCCTTTCACCGAAATTGCCGGCGCGACTCTCTTTTTGCAGTGGTTAAAAGAGCGCGCATGGACAGTGGTTTACGCCACGGGCAGCCTTCGCTTTGGCGCAGAGAAAAAACTGGCGGCAGTCGGTGTGGATGCCGAAGAGGTCATCCTCGTCACCGCCTCCGAGTTTTCCACGCGCGAAGATATCCTTCGGAAAGCTATCCGAGTGGGAAGTCAGCATTTTCGCGAACAAAAGCCAGGCTCCATTATTTCTATCGGCGATGGACTATGGGACTTGAAAACGGCCCGGAATCTTGCCCTGCCGTTTATTGGCATAGGACGCGACGCCAAGGCAGGACTGTTGAAGGCGTCGGGCGCTCCCGTATTCAGTGATTTTCATGACCTGATGAGCAACGGCACTGCCCTACTGAAATAGCTGAGAGTCTTGAAGAGGAAACCAGACGGCCTCGAGAGGCAATACTTGAGGCCCTGTTAATCTACTGAATGCGTTTGATTATCTGGCGTGTCGCAGGCAAAAATGTTTGATATCCGCCGTCTGGAAATCTGACAGGTTTTCGATGATTTTAGCGAGGGGCCAATCCCACCAGGCAATCTGTGCGAGTTGCAACGCAATTTCAGGGTCAAATCGATTTCTGATTAACTTGGCCGGCACACCGCCAACAAGGGTGTATGGCGCAACATCTCTGGTTACTACCGCACCGGCCGCCAGAACCGCTCCGTCACCGACCTTGACGCCGGGCAATACGATAACCCCGTGGCCTATCCAGACATCGTTTCCTATCACGACCCTGTCTTCATGGCGCGCGGCAAAAAACTCGGCATCTCTTCTGGCATCAACGTCATAGTATTCGGGGCAATAGGTGATACGGTGCTGCGAGGCGCGATCCATCGGATGATTGGGAGCGCCGATGCGAACCTGATTGGCAATCGCCGTAAACCGGCCAATGTCGGCATCGGCGATACAGCAATATTCACCCACATAAGAGAAATCACCCAGCGAACAGTATTCAAGATAGCTGTGGGCCAGGATCTCGCACTGCCGACCCACTTGCGTTGCGCGCATCCGCACACTGGTATCGATAACAGTTGTTTCAAGCTTGGCAGGCAGAACGGTAGCGACGGACATGGCAACTCCAGACTTATCATCTCGTTAAAAGTAACGTGCGCACGATGTTACAGCGCCAAGATGACAGCAAATTGACATGGCCGGTCGACAGCCAACGTTTTCTCCTCGGCAGAAAGCGCAACGCCGGTCTGCAAATCAGTCGCGAGCATCAAACCTTTTCGCCGTGACTGGCGTCGATGATGGGAGACGCCTGTTACGTGCGGCGTGAATGCAGTGCAGCCGACCAGATTTCCCGTCCGCACACGGGGCATTGCCGTTTGTCTCCGGCCGTCATCTGTCGAGTGGTGCCACAGCGATTGCAGGCAAACAGCCCGTTATGCGGAATGAGCGAGAAACAGGGGCGATGTTCTGCGGGCAGAACAGAAAGGCCGGGGACGACATCGTCGTCTTTATAGAAATAGAGACTCAACTGACCATCGACCTCCACCAATCCAAGGCGAATCTGGCCCAGATGTTCCGTACCCTTGAGGCGTAACTCCATCAGGAATTCATCTTCGGAGATATTCAGCCGGTCGAGGTTGGTTGAAACGTATTTTCCGTCGGCAATAAGCGTGACGACTTTACCCTCCACAAGCGTTGATATGAAAGATGATTTTGTCATCGACCAGGTCGTCAGCCGATAGAGCATAAGCAGCACAACAAAAACCAGAACGACCGGCAGTATGGGAACATCATCATAGAACGTGACATCGCCGGAGGCAGACCCCAAGGTCAGTATGATAACCACTTCAAACAGTGAAAGTTGCTGAACCCCTCGGCGGCCCGACACTTTGAGAAAGGTGAAAACTACCGCATAGGCAATGAAGACGCGTAGGATGACTTCGAAAAGAAAGGTGTAGGGCTGGTCATTGATAAGGAATTTATGTAAATCGAACCCTGACATGGCGTACCCCTGCAAACTGTCATTTATTTCAGGTGAACCTTTGTATTATCAGTGCATGGTATGAAAATTTGCGTCCGATGCATGTTTCCATTCAGTATAGTCCAGATGCGTTAAACGAATTTGCAAGGGCAACCACACCACCGCCTTGGAAATAGCTGTAAGCAATGCATTATTCGACATGGCCGATTCTATTCCCGAGCCTGCGTCTTTTTAAAATCACGGCCCCATAAGCGTCGCATTTTTATTTCCTTCCGCCTTCTGTTTCGATATTTCGCGCAGAACATCGAGTTATTCTCCACGAAATTCACAAGGCGATTCGGCAACATCTCGTGCCTAAAAACAGTTAAGTGATGAAGGCGGGATGAAGTAAACTCCAAGGCATTTACAGGTTTACCGACCATCCTATATGGCTTATAGGCAGACTCTTTCCGGAGGTCAGAATTGCAGACATCCCGTCGTACATTTATTGGTGTCATGGGCGCATTGGGCGCTGGAATACTCACCCGTGCGCGCCCTGCCCATGCAGCAGAAAAGCCGCTTGCCCTCGAGATTGCCGTGCGATCGCCGTGGATGGCCAATCAGGTTGCATTAACCCGTCATAACACGCTTTTTTTAGGGCTCCCCCGTTACGCCGCCGATAAACCGACGCCGTCGTTGGCTCGCCTTGAAAGCGACGGGACGTTGGTAGCCTTCCCCGGCAATAGCTGGAATGAATGGGCGCCCGGCAAGGACGGACGCGAGGCCTTTGTTTACCTGAATTCCGTGCATATTTTCGAAGACGATACGATTTGGTGTGTGGATCAAGGCTCCGTGAGCGCCGGTGTATTTCCGGCGGAGTATGCCGTGCCTCAAACCGGTGCGCAGAAACTGGTGCAACTCGATTCAAAGTCGGGGGCTATTCTCAGGATAATCCGCTTTGACGACACGATTTTGCCGCCTGGGGCGCAGATGAATGATTTACGCTTTCATGGCAACAAGATGTATATCTCGGATTCTGGACTGGGCGGAATCATCATTCATGATCTGCAATCAGGAAAAACAGTACGCAGGCTTTCGGGCAAAAAGGCATTACTCGCGTCGGCAGCGAAAGTGCCCGCCATTCTGGCCCACATCAAGGGAGGCGACGTTTTTCATCCGCCCAATAGCGACATGATTGAAATCACTTCCGAGGGGAAATGGCTTTATTGGGCGGCCCCTACCGGTCCGCTATATCGACTCGAAACGCGGTTACTCAACGATGCCGATGTTTCCGAGGAACAACTGCAACAAGCCATCGAGCGTGTTTACGACAACAATTTTGCGGGCGGATGCTGTATGGACTCCCTGGGCAATGTGTATTTTTCAGAGACCATTACGCACAATATTACCCTGCTTTCGCCATCCGGAAAGACCGCCGTCATCGCCTCGGGTCCAGAACTGGTGCGCCCCGATGGCTCGTTTATCAGCCTTGACAGAAAACTCTATATACCGGTAAAGCAGCCTGCGCCCCATGCTGGTTCAGATGCGCCTTTCATTGTTTATTCCATCACGTTGCCGGAAGAATTTTCCGGTATAAAGCTGGGTGGTCCGGTGAGAGGCTAATTATCTCAAGCCCGGGTAACGATATTCGCGATACCCGGGTAATATTATCGAAAGCTTGTTACAGCAATCCCCAATAAGCGCCAAACTCTGGAAGAATATGCCCTTTGAGAGACTCAAGCGCGGTATCGAGGTCGTTATCCCGCAGTGCGGCAACAATTGTCACATGCTGCACATAGGAACGGTGCATATGCTCATCATTGCTGCCCATATAATGACGAATTGTCGCCATGCGTGATGAAATAAGCCCGTATGCCTGAGTAAGATAAGGATTCTGACACCAGTTGAATAACGCCTCGTGAAAGAGATTATCGAGCCGAATATATTCCACTGTAGAACCGTTGTTGATGCAGAAATCCATATTATCCAGAATGGACGATATTTCCTGCACCAGCTGTTTAGGGTTCTTTTTCAATGACAACGACATGGCTTTAGATTCGATATAAAAGCGAAAATCGAGTAAATCCTTGAAATCCACGTCGCTGAGACTGAACACAAAGGTGCCGCTCTTGGGTTTGATTTGCACCAGACCTTCACTCTGCAATCGGCGCAGGGCATCACGGACCGGCGCTTTGCTGGCCGAGAGACGGGTAGCTAAAACCGTCTCTGACAGTTTCCCGGCCATCGGCAGAGAACCATTGATGATCATGTCCTTGATTCGCTTGTAAACTACATCCTTCAGAAGGTCCTGCGCCATGCTGTTCTGCTTCTCCATCGCCACGCCTGGTGGATAGACGGCTTTTTTGCCGTGCCCAAGTCCTATGTATACCAGAAAATTCTTCCCTAAGACACGTCGGCTGGCCTTGCAGCGCATCTCGTCAGGAGGTGCGTCACATCTTGCTGTTATCGGGAGATTGTCTTGATAAAGTGCTCGACCTCCTGTCTTGAGGGGATTGGCTTGACGGCACCATAGCCCGTCGTAGTCAGGGCTGCCGCGGCGTTGGCATAGTCAAGCGCCCGCTCGGGTGAACATCCTGAGAGATACTGCGTCAGAAAGGCTCCGGAGAAACAGTCGCCTGCCCCGGTAGCATCAACGGTCTCGACGCGATGCCCCTTCACCTGCCATCGTTGATGTGCATTGGCATACATCGCGCCTTCGCTGCCCAGCTTCAAGACTACCTCCTTGACGCCGAGATTGAGGTAAAAATCGGCAATCGCCTCGGCCTCGTGCAATCCGGTCAGTAAACGTGCCTCATCAAGACTCGGCAGACAGAGGTCAACCGAACGTGCGACTTCATGAATGATGGCCCTTGCACGGGAAAGTGGCCACAGCTTGAGCCGGAGGTTGGTATCGAAAGAGACAAGCGTATCGTGGCGGCGTGCAAGTTCGATGGCTGAAAATACGCTGTCGCAGGCCAAATCGCTGATAGCCAGTGTGATGGCAGAGGTGTGCAGCAATTTCGCGTCTGCGATGGCCTGTTCGGGAAGTTGGGAGGGCTGGAGACAGGCAGCCGCCGAGCCTTTGCGATAAAAGGTAAAATGATGTCCCGTGTTGTCGTGGGTGATGAAATAGAGGCCTGTCGGCGCGCTGTCGTGACGCAGCACATGCTGATAATCCACGCCCTCACGCCGCCATAACGCGATAAATCTGTCGCCAAAAACGTCTGCGCCCAGTTGAGTAAACATGGCCACTTTTGCGCCCTGTCGTGCTGCACTGATGGCAAAATTCGACGTATCGCCGCCGTAACCGCCGAGATAGTGGAGCGCTTCCCCTTCCTGTGGCAACTCGCTGATTTCGTAAAGCGGCTCGCCGAAAGAAAGAATATCGAAATTTTTCATTTTCCCTGTCCTCCCGGCCTCGCCTCGAAAAGCATCGGCGAGGCCGCTTCTAGCTAATCAAATACGGCCATACTTGGCCAGACCTTCACGCAATGAACCCGATTCGATAATAAGCTTGGCCTGTTCCAGTTCACGATTGTCGATGGAAACCGACAACGCGAGTACGGCCTCGACATGCTCTTTCGGAACGCATACCACGCCATCGACATCACCGACTATCAAATCGCCCGGATTAACCGTGACATCGCCCAGGGTGACAGGCTGATTGGACGCCAGCGTTTTGAAGCGTCCAAGCGTTGTGCCCGGCGTGACGGTTTTGGCGAAAACCGGGAAATCATAATCACGGCGAATTTCAATTAAATCGCGCACGCCGCCCATCAACACCGCCCCTTCATGCTTGTTGGCGACGGCACCCGCCGTCATCAGGCCGCCCCACACCGCCACCGTTTCAAGCGCCTTGCACCCTCCGATGACGATGACTGAACCGGCTTCCGATTCATCAATGGCATCAAGCGCATGCTGCGGCGGCAGTTTTTCTTCGGTAACATCTTCCAGAATCGTGACCGCCGGGCCGACTATCTTTTTGTCATTGATACGATTCTTGACTTCGAACGGCAGGAACATGGTTTTACCTACAATAATATCGCAGGCATCGGCGATGGATGCCGTTGAAAATATCGCGCGATAACCTTCAATAATCTCTTTGCTGTACATCGTATACTCCTGATTACATTGTATTTAAATTATGGATTCACCCAGTGCAGGGGTCGGTTGCCTTCAAAAACACGCAAGACCTCCTGTGCGGCTTTGCGCTGGAGCTCAATCACTGACTCTTCGGTAAACCAGGCGGTGTGATCGGTACAAATCACATTGGGCAGGCTCAGCAGAGGGTTGTCCGCGTTGACAGGCTCGGTTTCGAACACGTCCAGACCTGCGGCAAACAGGCGGTTATTGCGCAGCGTGTCATACAGTGCCTGCTCATCAATTAGTCCGCCGCGCGAGGTATTGACTAAAACTGCCGTGGGTTTCATCAATGCCAACTGTTCCCGGCCCATCAAATGCCGAGTCGCCTGAGAGAGCGGAACATGCAAAGACAGGAGATCGGCTTCGCGACACAGGTTCTCCAGAGAGGACTTGACGACGCCCGCAGCCTCCGCCTGCGCCTCGTCAAGCAGGGGATCGCACACCAGAATATTGCTCAAACCCAGCCCGCTGGCCTTGGTGGCCAGACAACGGGCAATGCGCCCAAAACCCACAATGCCGAGGACCTTGCCGCCGAGTCTGAACATCGGCTCGGCCTGACCAATATTCCACTGCCCCTGATGAACCTGGGCATTGCGGGAAGCAATACGACGGACACTCGCCAGCAGCATGGCCAGCGCATGCTCGGCAACATCCTCCGAGCCATAATCGGGCACATTTGCGACATAGATACCCTGCGTTTTCGCGGCGTCCAAATCCACATTGTCGACCCCAACCCCGTAGCGGACGATAATCTGGCATTTTTCCAGGGTGCGAATTGCACTAGCCGGGAGTGGCGCTTCGCGAATCATGACAGCGTCAGCGTCTGCCAACGCCTGTTTGCGCACCTCGTCAGACGCCCCTTTGGGGATGACGACGAACTGAGGGTTAAAGGCAGCCAACACGGTTTCTTCTTCATGATAATTGGCATAACCCGGTTCAAGGACGACGATTTTTTTCATTGCCACTCCTGAAATCTGACATGTTAGTTTTAATTGATACTGACAAAGCCTATCTCGACTGGCAATATTTATTGTTGCCAGTAGTGATTCACGTCACACTAAAATTGCAAATCTGAAATGTCAGTTAGTGGCCTGCAACAGGAGCGGCGACAACCGTCTCGCCTTTGCGTTGCAGCCATTTGATGATAAGGACGGTACAGATTCCTCCCACCAGCATCACGATACTGAGGTAGATCATGGGCGCAGAGGCACTCTGCATTTCGTCACGCACTAAAGGAATGGTGTTCTGGGCAAAGAAACCGCCGAGATTTGCCAGCGAGTTGATAATGGCAAGACCCGCCGCCGCCGATGCACCAGAGAGGAATTTGGTCATATTCCAGAAGCAGGGCTGGATAGCAAAGACGGAGAGCACGACACCGCATATGAAGGCGAAACTGACGACCGGTACGGCATAGAACCACACCGATCCTATCAGGCAGAGTGACGCGGTAAACATGGGTAGCGCAACATTAATGAAGGGGTTATTGGTACGCTCCGGATTTTTGGTCAACCAGCGCAGCAGGATCATGACCAGTGCCCACGGGATCATATTGACCAGGCCATTTTTCATATCCGAAACACCAAACGACTTGACGATGGTGGGCATCCAGTAGCTGATACCGTAGGCGCCAAAACAGATAAATCCATAGACCAGCGCCAGCGCCAGTACACGCTTGTCGGTTAACGACTTGAAGAGCGTATTGACGGACTGATCGGTTTGCTGACGGCGCTCTTCGTCAAGACGCTTGAGCAACCACGCTTTTTGGGCCGGTGCCAGAAAAGTGGAGTGCTCCGGAGTGCCCGGGAAAAAATACAATACGGGGACTATCAGTATCAGCGCCAGTAATCCTGTCACAAAGAATAACCACTGCCAGCCTTCATACCCCATAAAACCGTGCAGACTCAGCAACCCGCCGTTGAGGGGAGCCCCAATCATGTTGGCAAACATGCTCGCCATGACCAGAAAACCCACGATTCGCGGACGGTATTTGGTCGGGAACCATTGGGTTGAATAATAGATAAGGCCCGGATAAAAACTGGCCTCTGCCAATCCGAGAATAAAGCGCAGCAGATAAAACATGGTCAGGCTTTGAGTAAATGCCAGCGAAATGGTGATAACGCCCCACGCGCAGAGGCTCAAGGCAAACCAGCGTTTTGCGCCTACCTTGGAGAGGATGAGATTGCCGGGCACGCTAAAAACAAGATATCCGATAAAAAACAGTGAAGAACCCAGTCCGAATGCCGATTCACTCCAGCCCAGACTGCCGATCATCTGCAATTTTGCGAAGCTGATATTTTGGCGATCAATATAGGCAATCACGTACATAGCCACCATCAGGGGCACCAGCATCATAATGGTTTTACGCACTGTAGATTGCTCAAGGTCTCCCGCGCTTGCACTGCTTTGTTGGGTCAACGTACTCATGGCGATTTTCCTGCTTATTCTAGAGGTTGAAGAACGATGAGTGAGTGAGACGATGACCGCAGAAATGGAAAAGCAGGGATCTGGAAAGACCTTCCGCTCGTTATCACTGGCGCTCACAATCTGACATGTCACAAATTTATCAGATACGTTTTCAAACACGCTAAAATTGTTAAATATTTGCTAAAAAAATCACAGAACCCAGATATATTCGGCAAGTGTGGTGAGCAAGATCACAGTCGATCATTTTCATGGCACGCAAATTGCTGTGCTTGCCTTTGACCCCACCTCATGCTGTATGGAGACACGAATGATTCACAATCTGCTGTTATCTTTCGATTAATTTTTTCGACTGTCTTGCTTCTGATGTGAGGGAGAAAGTTGGGCGCAATTTTTGTGAGGTTAGAAGCATTTCAGAAAATTATTTCAAGAGAAATAAAAAAGGAATGCTAAATTCTGACATGTCAGAAAACCCACTGCATACTTTATGGAGTCCGTATGAAATCAAACAGCTTCAAGCCCGGCCTGATTGCCCTTTCCATGACTTCTGCCTGTCTAGGCTTTGGATTTACAGCACTGTCATTCGCTGCGACGCAGCCCGAACTTACGGTCGTGGCCGAATGGAACCGCCTGCCCTACGATTTGGGAAACGCCACTGCCGAGGCGCAGTGGAAAAAAAATGATACCAAAGCGATGCTCCACGGGGTCAAGGTGGATGCCCATGACAATATTTATGTCAGCACCGCACGATGGGGAGGTCCCGAGGTTCCGGCTACACTCTCAAAACTGGAAAAAAAGGATGGCCAATGGGTGTTGAAACCTTTTCCAAGCAGGGAAATGAACGACATCAATAACCCGCAGGGATTGAAAGCCGTACTCGGCTTCGAAATTGATCGAAACAACGTGATGTGGATTCTGGATCAGGGCCATATTGCTGGTGCGCCGAACAAGCCGGGAGATGAAAAACTCATCGCCTGGGACTTGAACAGCAACAAGGAAGTGGCGCGATATCAATTTACCTCGGATCAAGTGGATTTCACCTGCTCCTTCCTGAACGATGTGGCCGTTGATAATGATAACGGGGTTGTTTACATCACAGATTCCGGGATTATGTGTCACCCTCTCAAAGGCGCTCTGCTGGTCTATAACATGAAAACCGGTCAGGCCAAACGTGTGCTGTCGAATCCTGCCTGGGTTAACGATCAACCCGGCTTCACCTTTCGCATACATGGCGAGAAGGTCCTGAAAGACAAAGACGGCAAGCCTAACGCCATGCTGACAGGGGCCGACGGTATTGCCTTATCCGGCGACAAGAAAACGCTCTATTGGACCAATCTGACGGGCAACCGTTTGATGAGCGTGCCAACCTCATTGCTGCGTGACTTTGGCAATAGCGAAGAAAAAATCGAAAGCGGGATAAAAGTCGTGAATACCTTGCCCTCCAACACCGATGGTATGACCGCCGATCGCGCGGGCAATCTCTACCTGACGGCGCTTACCTTGAATGGTTTGACCAAGCGAGACGCCAAAACCGGCAAGATAACGACGCTTGTGAGCAGCCCGGATATCGCCTGGCCCGATACCATTGGCTGGGGGCCTGATGGCAGCCTCTATTTTGTCAGCAATCATCTTAATTCCTGGGTCGGTGGCGAGATGAATTTTGATAATCCGAAGGTTGCAAACTTCCGCGTCTACAAGGTTCAGGTGGGTGGGAAACCTTATACCGCACGTTGAAGTCCCGGCAACAAAACAGCAAGGCGGAATATTCTGCCTTGCTGCCCGTCTCGCTAACTTTCTGGCTGCAGGCGTTCGTCCATCACTTCACTCTCTTTTTTCACAATGGGTTTGCGAACCAGAAACCAGTAACAGAAACCGGTCAACGCGGCGATGGCACCGCCACTCACAAACGCCATGGCATAGGAACCCGTCGCATCGGCAATATACCCGGTCACCAGCGGTGACAGCGCCCCGGCAAAGAAACCGCCAAAGTTCTGTATCCCGCACACCGATCCAACGATGTCATTGGAAGCCACATCGCCGGGAATAGCCCAGCAGGTGCATGAAACGGCCGAAAGACAGAACATGGCCACCGTCATCATCACAAGCGTCAGGGTCAGGGAGTCGCAAAATGGGACGGCAATCGTTGCCGCGCCACTGATCAACGCCGCGACCATGATGACTATCTTCTTGGCTTTGAGCGGATCGGACTGAGTCTGATGATCGGTTAGCCATTTTACGGCGTACCCCCCCAATGCCGCCCCGACGATACCCGCCAGATAGGGAATGCTGGCATAAATGCCCATCGCGTTAAGCGTGACATGCTGCGTTTTCATGAGATACAGCGGGAGAAAGGTGACAAAGATATTGAACAGCCAGATATAACAGAACCAGCCCAGCATCATTCCCCACATAGACTGATATCGAAACAGCGACGCCCATTTTACTCTCGCGCCCGGCTCTGCACGCGGTACATTCCCTCCCCCACCCGCCTGAATATAATCCCGTTCGCGAGAGGAAATACGGGGATGATTTTCAGGTTGGCGATAGATAAGGAAAAATATGAGGCCAAAAATAACGCCCAGACTTCCCGCCAGATAAAACAAGGCACCCCAGCCGAAATGAATACTCATAAACACCAGTAAAGGCGGGGCGAATGCCAAACCCCAACGCGATGAGGCATCCCAGATAGAACTTGCCAATGCCCGCTCTTTTCGTGGAAACCAAATCGAGGTGATTTTGGCGGAGGTTGGCCAGCCGGGCGCTTCTGTCATTCCCAGCAGCGCACGGGCACAAAGCAGGGAGGTCAGTGAGCTGCAAAGTCCGGTCAGCATGGTTGAAAGCCCCCACAGCGTCGCGGCTCCGGCATAGACCTTACGCGGGCCGAAACGGTCGGCCAGCCAACCGGCAGGAAACTGACTAAAAGCAAAAAAGAGTGAAAACACCGATCCCATCAGTCCGATATCCGTGTTGGACAAATGCAGATCCTCCATCATGGTCGGCGCAGCAACAGATAAACTCGCCCGATCGAGATAATTGATAAAACCACCAACCAAAAGGATAAACGCGACAGACCAGCGCCTGTTTCCCATCGTGTCATTCAGAGATTTTTTAGCAGAGTACATAGTTATTTTCCTGTTTCGACAAGATCAACTGACATGTCAGAACAGTAAAGAGCGAGAAGCTGAATTTAGGAAGAGTTTTATCAAACAAAGCAGACTTCGATCACAAACAGAGATTTTGCCATGCTAAATCAACTTTTATAGGATGACCACTGTAAATTACCGGTTATTATTTACTCCACTCACCTCAATAATGACATGTCAGTTAAAGCAAGGTTCGTTTGCTTGCACTGACTTGAAACTCTCGAAAACGAGGAGATCACGATGGAGCAAAAAGATAAAAATCTGGATACGGAAACGTTGCGCCGTATGCCTTATCAATTTTCACAACCTTCGGAAATGGTGCCGGATCTCGTTGTCAGCCAGGCGATACCGGAAGACCCTCGTATCTGGGTGCCTCAGGCGGAAAACGTGTGGTTTCGCCCTCTCTGCCTGAATCGTTCCGCAGGTTATTGGGTCAATCTGCTCAAAGTCAGAAAATCGGGTGTGCTAAGTCGTCATCGCCACCCTGCGCCGGTTCATGCCTATGTCATTAAAGGTCGCTGGCGCTATCTGGAACACGACTGGGAGGCCGTGGAAGGCGGTTATGTTTTTGAGCCACCGGGTGAAACCCACACTTTGGTCGTAGATGAAGATGTGGAGGAGATGATCACGCTGTTTCAGGTCAATGGCTGTATGTATTACGTCGATCCCTGGGGCGCTAACGTCGGCTTTGAAGATGTCTTCACCAAAATTGATATGTGCCGCAAGCATTATGAATCCTGCGGGTTGGGCGCCGATTTTGTTGACCGGTTTATTCGCTAGGTTTGACTTTGGTGATGAATGACTTTCACCCGCGAGTCGTGAGTAAAAGTTTGTCATTCGTCTGGCCGCGTTTCTATGGAGGAATCAGTGCATGATGTCGTTTTCCACTCATTTGCTGGCGGGTAAAACTGCGCTGGTGACAGGAGGCACAACCGGTATTGGCGCGGGCATCGTCACGCTGCTTGCACAACTTGGTGCACGAGTTATGGCAGCAGGGATTCGATGTGACGATAATCAGTTGGCATTACAGGACACCGTGGAGATTCGTGAACTCGATGTTCGCGATAACTCGTCCATTGTCGCGTTGATGGCCGACATGCCTAAACTCGACGTGCTCGTAAACTGTGCCGGCATCATCAGTCGTGGGGCTGAACATCAGGTCGACGTCTTTGAAAATGTGATAGATATCAATCTCACCGGCACACTGCGTTGCTGTTCTGCGGCCCGTGAAAAACTGGCGCAAAGTCAGGGCTGTGTTATCAATATGGCCTCGATGCTCAGTTTCTTTGGAGGCGGATTGGTGCCGGGCTATAGCGCAAGCAAGGGCGGGATCATGCAATTGACCAAATCGCTGGCCATTGCCTATGCCGAGGAAGGTATTCGGGTCAATGCCGTGGCACCCGGCTGGATAGCGACATCATTGACGCAGGCGCTTCAGGACGATCCTCGCCGTGCGGCCCCTATTCTTGAGCGCACGCCTCTCAGGCGCTGGGGAACACCGGAAGATGTTGCACAAGCCGTGGTGTTTCTTGCCAGTCCTGCGGCGTCTTTTATCACCGGCATTATCCTGCCCGTGGACGGCGGTTATCTGACCGTTTGAGGGCCTGCCCATGACTTTGACGGGCTCAATAAACAACGCTTTTAGCGGCGAGGTTTTTTTTCAGTGCGCTGATGCGCGCGAGAGGAAAACAGGAGATTACGATTAAAGGTAGGGAAATAAGCCGTTATCACCCCAGTTTGGGGCGATAACGGGAACAGGCAGCGTGATTAGGCTTTTTTGGAAGCGGCTTCGATTAACCCATCGAGCCATTCCTGGTGTCCGTTCAGCATAGGGTTCGGACGGGTTGTCGCCAACGCTTTGGCGGGTGCGCCGTTCTGGGTTTCCTGCGTCAGGATACGCACACGGTTACCCGGCAAATCTTCGAGCAGCCACGCATGATGAACATCCAGACGATCGGCGGCGTTTTCTTCACCAGACCAGCCGTGCCAAGCCACGCGCGCAGGTTGTCCTTCGGCAGGCGCAACATATTCAACGACTTGAGACTCGACAGGAAAACCAAAGGTGCTGAAGTAAAAGCGCACGCCGTTTTCCAGTTCAGGACCTTTGTCGTCGTAGAAGCGTACGTCGGCAGAGTTTTTGTAGTACGTCGGCCAAAGGAAAGGCTGATTCAGGAACGGCCAGATGTCTTTGACACTCAGGTCGGCCACAATCATTTCGTTAGACACAAAGTTATCGCTAAAACCGGGAACAAAACCTTCAGGCCAGTGAATCGAATGCATAATTTAATCCTCATTTTAAAATCGCCACCTCAGGTCAAGGTCGCATCAACATGAAGCTATTATCGGCCCAAGGTTTTATAAGACAAATTATCGTTAATGATAAGCAATATAAGATAAGTAATATTACCTACCCCACTCCCTGCCTTCCCCGTTTAATATTAACGCTATGATGGACGATTCTGGCTGACTTCGACACAAAGCGCACGAATCCATTGATGGGCCACATTTCGATGAGCACGCTCGTGCCAGGCCATACTTTTGATAAATCCCGGCACCGCAAGCGGCGTTTTCATGATGACTAGATAGTCGTGATGATAAGCCAGACGGTATGGCACGACGGCAATCATGTCCGTCAACCTGAGCAGTTCAGGCAATGCCAGAAAGCTGTTTACAGACATACCGACGCGGCGGGTCAGCCCCTTTTCGGCCAGCGCTTCGTCAGTGCCTCCCCAGAAACGGCCTTCGTTGGACACCAGAATGTGTTCCTGGGCGCAAAACTGCTCCAAGGTGAGAGAGCCTTGCGCCGCAAGGGGATGCCCGGCCCGCATGACACAAACGTATTCTTCCTGATAAAGCGCGCGGCTGTGAAGATCAACAGGCGTGGTTTGCGGCGTCAATAGCGCCAGATCGACATCGCCCCGCTCCAGCTGATGAAATATTCGTTCGCTGTCATAGCTCCGTACCGCCACGCGGATCAGGGGCGCACGCTGTTTCAGCGCCAGCATCAGCGGAGCAATGACCGCTCTCAGGGCGTAGTCCGTCGCGGCAAGGGTATAAGTGAGTTCTGCCCTGACAGGATCGAAATCAACCGGTTTCAGCAGGATGGAAATTTCCGTCAAAATCTGTTTAACGGGACCGCCAAGCTCGAGGGCTCGAAGGGTGGGCACCATCCCCTTGTGCGTGCGAATAAAAAGCGGATCGTTGAAATAGTCACGCAACCGCGTCAGCATTCCGCTTACCGCAGGCTGAGTCAGAGAGAGACGTTGCGCCGCCAGGGTGACACTGCCTTCATCAATCAGGGCATCCAGGGCTTTAAGTAAATTAAGATCCAGTGATCTTATATCGTTGTTCATTCCAACCCCTGTTGTGAAGATGAGCACTTACCCTATCGAGGCTCTTTAACATAATTCCTGCCTAGTGTAATCGTCTAAAAATATCGTTCAAGACTGGGTAAAGTAAGCCAGTGTCGCCAATCCGTTTTCAACGTCATAGTGAACCTATTTACGAACAGGGGCATCACAATTAGAAATATTGATAAAATACATAATAAATTCTTATGTATTTGCATAAATAAATGATGACGATCACAAAACGAGAACTTGATAGTAGGTCATCTTCGACCTCCTCTAAATGCCTTTGTCCCCTCCCCTCACGCACTTGCAGTCAGTTTACGATAGAATGTAAATCCAACAAAAAAAGAGTCAATGGTGGCAATTTTGATGCTTTACGCAGCTTTTGTGATCATCTTTTTGGGATAACGCCTTCCTCTATGGAGCAGATATCACCCCCTTTTCGTTAACTTAAGAGCAAATTTCCGTAAAAAAACACTCAAAAAAGTTTGGCAGCGCTTTATAATTCGGCTAGCTTTTAGTTAATTTTTCTTAAGTATTTATTGTCCTGCTACCTTAAATCGATAGGGGATTCATGCCATGCCTAAAGTGCAGATACATTACAAAACCAACGTTCAGTCCGAGCTTACGTTTGAAGGCGTCATCGCGCCGGATGGAAGCCGAGGTTACACCTTTTCGGGGACGTTAATCGCACGATCCGGACTCAATAGATCCGGTGGAGGTTTAAAGAACATCGTGCGTTTCCAGCATGGAGGCTCGAAGAGTGGTTATAACGACATCGACTACGTACTGGAGAACAATGGGGATAATCGGATAGCCGTGGAGGGGAAAGGCACCCGCGAACCCAACGATACCGTCGACTTCAGGATTGCCTTTAACGAAGGCACCAGCGGCCAGTTTCCTGACAGCGCCACCAGCTTTAGAAAGAATGTCACCCCCGGCGGCCCGTGGCAGAAACTGGCTCCCCTTTACATTGCCGAAGACTCCCTTGGAAATCGGACCTATGATGTGCGCTTTGACGGGCGCGCCCGCGCGGATGGCCCCGATGGATATGTTATCGAAGGCACTTTTGATGCATCCGAAGGGCCGGGCGCAATGACCACGCAATACGCGAAGTTTTGCTATAAGTCATCGAGCGAGTCATGGTCCAATCAAACCTATGACTGCAAACAAACCCCTGTCGAATTGAAGCTGTCAGGCAGCCGCAAAGCCGGAGATAAACTTTATGTTCAGGTGGGGGCCACGAGCAAAGTGCTTAATCTGTATGGCTATGGCACGGAAATTTCGTGCGAACTTCCGGACAATTTTTAATGCCGGTGCCGGAGATTAGTTTGCCCTGCCGCTAGGCCGAAGAAGGTTAATCGTTGGCAATCAGGCGAAGCGTGATGCTCCTCATCGGGTATGCGTCAATTATTCTGACTGCTAAAACAGAAAGATTAACCTTCTTTTTCCTCTTCACCGTGACACCCTTCCTCCATTGCCGACAAACGGGCAACCCGCCTCGCTATGCGGTTACCGTGGGTCAAGCTGCCTACCCGCGCACCGCTTTTCATCAGCTAATGTCGCGCGAAACTAACTTAATCCTCCCCCGCCCCTTCGATCATCGCCTTTGAGAAAATCCAAACGAACCAAATGGAACGAAATGAAAGGAGATATGTTCCACTGTTACAATTTAACAACTAATATTTTCATTTGAGCTTTTTATGTAAATAAAATGATGCAATTTCTTGTCAGGGTAGTTAAGTAAAAGCTGTTACAGGGTTCAGCTTTTATGATTATCCACAGAATAGAGACGTATTCTGCCCATTTTTGACAGGGCAACGCCCCGCCTGTCAGAACAAAAATTATAAGGATCGATAATGATTAGTCATGAAAATGCCTTGGCGAAAGGAGGCAGAAGACTGCTTTCATTCGTTTTAGGTGTGTTTGGACTTGTACTGGCTATCGGTGGAACGTGGCTCATCACGTTGGGCGGTAACTGGTACTACGCAATAGCAGGGTTATTAAGCATTATCAGCGCGGTATTATTGGCGCGTCGATCACCCAAAGCCTCCTTGATTTTCGCTTTACTCTTTGTTTTCACACTGATTTGGACCATCAGCGAATCAGGTCTGGATTACTGGGGTTGGGTACCGCGATTCGCGCTGATGCTGATTTTCGCCATCGCCTTCTCGCTTCTGCTTCCTTCTTTACACCCCACGCTCTCCCGCGCCGTATCACGTTCGGTATCCGCCGTGCTGGTGCTGGCCTTTGTGATAGCAGGCGGTCTTGCCTTCGTGCCGTATCATGTCACCGAAGCGAAGGATGTGCCTGACGGCGCAGACAATCCTTTCCTGGCCAACACCGGTACAGGCGTGAATCACACGATTCCATCGACCGACTGGACCTCCTATGGCGGTAATCAGGCTACCGATCGTTACTCTTCGGCGACGCAGATTACGCCTGCCAATGTGAAAGACCTCAAGGTCGCCTGGCAGGCCGAAGTTGGCGACGTGCCTAAAGACACGCGCTGGGGGGTGCAAAATACGCCCCTTAAAATCGGCAACTCACTCTATGTGTGCGGCTATCTGAACAGAGTGGTGGCACTCGATGCCACTACGGGTAAAAAGCAGTGGGAATTTGACCCAGGCATTACACCCGAAGCGGTTCCCTACACGCCCTCTTGTCGTTCAATGGCGTATTATCAGGACCCCGGCCTTCCAACCAACACGTCGACAACCGCCTCTTCTCCCGCGGCCGCCTGTGAGCGTCGAGTTATCGTGGGTACGCTTGATGCCCGCATCATTGAACTCGATGCACAGACCGGCAAACGCTGCGAAGATTTTGGCACCAAAGGCGAAGTCAGCCTCACCGGCGATATGGGTGAAGTCTATCAAGGCTATGTTTCAATCACCTCGCCGCCCGTGGTCATCCGCGATACCCTCGTCGTGGGTCATACCACGGTGGACGGGCAACGCGCATTCGGCCCGTCGGGTGTAACCAAAGCCTTCGATGTGAAAACCGGTAGATTGAAATGGGCGTGGGACGCTGCCGACCCGGAAAACACCGCGCCGCGTCAGGGCAAGGATCTCTATAAGCGCGGATCGCCCGACGTCTGGGCTCCGTTCACGGGCGACGACAAACTGGGACTGGTTTATCTTCCTGTGGCAAACGCCTCGGGCGATTACTACTCGAGTACACGTTCCGCCAACGAGAATAAATATTCCCCTTCTCTGACTGCGCTGGATATCGAAACTGGCAAGCCGCGCTGGTCGTTCCAGAATACGCACGACGATGTGTGGGACTATGACCCGGGTGCCTCACCGACGCTGGTCGACTATCCGCAGGCTGATGGCTCCAGAATTCCGGCCATTATCTTCCCGACCAAAAACGGTGAAACCTATGTGCTCAATCGTGAGACGGGTAAATCGCTGTTCGGTGTAGAAGAACGCCCTGTTCCGCAAGGCGGCATCGAGCCGCAGGCGCGTAGCAAGACCCAACCCTTCTCGCTGTTTAATTCCATGGCAAAACCGGATCTCAAGCCCGAGAATATGTGGGGTCTGACGCCCATTGATCAGATGGTGTGTCGTATTCAGTTTGCCAAGGCGGATTATCGGGGCAGGTTCACGCCGCCGAACACGACCAAACCTATCATCGACTACCCTGGCTATAACGGTGGCGTTGACTGGGGTGGCGTAGCCTTTGATCCGGCGCGTGGCCTTATCATTGCCAACTATAACGACATGCCGAACTACACCATTCTGGTCACACGTAAAGACGCCGATGCGCGTGGCTGGAAGGCGCGTGACATTCTCAATGATCCTCAGACCGAGGGGAAAGCGGAAGGTGCGGGCGACCCGCAGGAAGGTATCCCTGTTGCGGTGAACGTTAACGCTGGCTGGCAGTTGCCGTTTACCGGCATGCTTTGTAAAGAGCCGCCTTACGGCGGGATCCGCGCCATTGATATTCGCGATGGCCGTACGGTTTGGGATCGCCCACTGGGTACTGCACGTGAAAATGGTCCCTTCGGCTTGCCAACCGGATTACCTATCGAGATAGGCACGCCAAACAATGGGGGATCGGTGGTCACTAAATCGGGGCTGGTGTTTATTGCCGCCGCGACGGACAACCTGCTGCGCGCCATCGATATCACGACCGGCAAGACAGTGTGGTCAGTCGCGTTACCGGCCGGTGCGCAGGCCAACCCCATGGTGTATGAGCAGAACGGACGCGAATACGTTGCCATTACGGCAACCGGTCATCACTTCATGCATACACCACGCGGTAACTTCGTTATCGCCTATGCCCTGCCTCAATAACGGCGAAGTGTAACAACCGCCGCCCTCTCCTGCAGAGGGCGGCTTTTTTTTGTCCGCGACCTTCCTTACTCGTGCAGTTACCAACCCCTAAGAGGACTTCACGAACTCAAAACACCAGCTGGACCTTGGCCGCGCGTGCCTTGTCTGAAGCAAGCTCCAGGGCGTGCGCGGCTTTCTGCATGGGCATTTCTGCCGACAACAGCGGCAACGGGTCAATTTTTCCTTGTTCCAGCCAGCGAACGGCCGTAGTGAATTCGTCGGTAAACCGAAATGAGCCTCTCAACTGCACCTCTTTGACCAGCAAGGGACCTATCGGATAGTTAACCTCCGCCGCCCCCATGCCAAGTTGTACGATTATCCCGCCGGGACGGGTGAATTCCACCAGCGACACCACCGCAGCGCCTGCACCCGATGCCTCGAAGCAGACGTCGAAGCTGCCTCCGTTTTCAGCCCAGACGGCGGTGTGAGCCGTGTCTCGTGGATCCAGCGTCAGGCTGGCGCCCATCTGTTTTGCCAGTTGACGGCAGCGGTCGCTGACATCCGTTGCCACGACTTCTGTCGCGCCGCTTGCAAGCGAGGCGGCAATAACCAGACAACCAATCGGCCCCGCGCCGGTAACAAGTACACGCTTTCCGACAAGATTTCCGGCCTGACGCACGGCGTGAATGCACACCGCCAGCGGTTCGGCAAAGGCGATGACCCTGGCCTCGGCATTCTCGCTATAAGCAACACATTGCTCCGGGCTTACCGCCACATAGTCTGCAAATCCGCCATCGACATGCGGGAAGTATTGCGCGCTGCCCATAAAGCGCATAGCGCGGCAGAGATTCTGTCTGCCCTCCTGACAGAGCCTGCATTGTCGGCAAGGCCGGGAGGGATTCACAGCCACGCGCTGACCCGTTTTCAACGCGGCATTTTCAGGCGCATACTCGATAACGCCGACAAATTCATGCCCTAGAATCATGGGCGCTTTCAGCACCGACATTCCGGCACGACCCTGCTGATAATAATGAATGTCAGAGCCGCAAATCCCCCCACGCTCAACCTTGACCAGTACCTGCTCGTCACGCCAGCTCATCTCGCGTGATTCGCAGCGCACATCATGTGCGGCATTGACGATAACCGCGTTGACAGTTTTCCGATGCATTTTGCCTCCCTTATGCGTTTGACGGGGTTTTGAATGTGTTCTTTTCTGCGGCGGACGCTTCACCCGGGGGTGTCATGACTTCGATTTTTCCCACCAGCAGCAGGTAGGCCAGAAAGCCCATCAGGGCGACGGCGGCGATATACCACATGGCGTACTGGAAATTGTGGGTTCGCTGTAAAATGACGCCAATGATAATGGGGCTGACGATGCCTGAAAGATTGCCGAAGATATTGAGAAATCCGCCCACGGTGCCAATGAGATGGCGCGGAATCACATCGCTGCACACCACCCAGCCCAGATTGGAGAAAGCATTGGCGAAAAAGGCAATCGACAGGATACCGATGGCAATGACCGGGCTGTCCTGGAAATAATTGACCAATGCTATCGAGCAGGTCAGCAACATTCCCGCCATCACCGGCAGTTTTCGGGCAAAGGTCCGGCTGCGGCCGCGCTTTAACAGAAAGTCACTGAGGGTTCCGCCACACAGTACGCCCGCCATCGCCATGAGATACGGGAACATGGCGCCCATTCCTGCCTTGTCGATAGACAGATGCAAACCTTTCTCGAGATAGACGATAAACCAGGTCAGGAAAAAATAGAGCGTCGACGAGGCGGCAAACTGCGCAATAAACAGCCCCCAGGTGGTGCGCTGACGCAGAATGTATTTCACCGATTTCCAGTTGACTCGGCTGCCGCTATTTTGCTGATTCACCGACCCGTATCCCCCGCCCCGACGAATAAGGTCAAGCTCCGCGTGGTTCACTTTATGGCTGTGCTGCGGATCCCGATAAACAATCAGCCAGTAAATACCAAAGACAATGCCGACCAGACCGGAAAGGTAAAACGACATCTCCCAGCCCCATTCACTCACAATGAAAGACAGCAGCGGTGTGAGCAGAGCCAGACCGATATATTGCGCGCTTGAATAGGTCGCGGTCGCTCTGGCGCGTTCGTGGTCGGGAAACCAGGTGGCAATGATTTTCGTATTGGAGGGAAAGGACGGGGCTTCAGCCACACCAATCAGCGCACGACATACCAGCAACATCATGAATGACGCCGTTGCCGTGGTGAAAAAGTGATGGGAAGCCAGTCCCATCAGGAGCGTAAAGAGACTCCAGAGTACAATCGCGCTGCCGTAGAGCCAGCGCGAACCCAACCGGTCAAGCAGATAGCCGACCGGAATCTGGCTCATGGCGTAGAACCAGGTAAACATCGAAAACAGCAAGCCAAGCTGCGTGGCGGACAGGTAGAACTCGCCCTGAATATGCGATCCGGCCACCGCCAGATTCGCCCGGTCCATGTAGTTGATTGCCGTAACCACAAACAGCATCAACAAAACGCGAATACGAACACGGGAAGCGTCTTTCATCATCACCTTTTCTCCCTCAGTAAACCGCGCGAACCTGTGCCGCTGGCGTCTTCATACTGCTGAAGGTCGTGAACGCGGTCAGTAAAACGGCAACAATCAGCGATCCTCCCATGAAGATGTACGACGCGCCCGGACTGCCGGTCAATCCGTTGAGGTAGCCGACTATCCAGGCTCCCACGAAGGAACCCAGCGCGCCGAAGCAGACCACAAAGGACATGGCCCCCGCCACGACATTTCGCGGCAGCATTTCTGGAATGGCCGCAAAGAATGGCCCGTAAGGCGTATACATCGCCCCGCCTGCAATAACCAGCAACACCCACGACAGCCAGAAGTGCGTCGCGCCCAGTGTAAAGGAGGCGATAAAGCACACAGCGCCAATTCCAAGGAAAAGCACAACAATAAGCTTGCGCTGCTGGAATTTATCAGAGAACCATGACGCGCCGAGCATAAGAGGAACGGCAAGCAGATAAGGAGCCGCAGAAAGCCAGCCGGTCGCCACAATGCCCATTCCGGAGGCGCTTTTCAGCATCGACGGCAGCCACATGATGAAACCGTACATTCCGATGTTCCAGAAGAAGTGAATGAAGGCTAGCGCCAGCACCTTCGGCGAACGAAATGCTTCGCGGTAATTTTTAACCGGCTTGATGGATTGCTGTTCCGCCAGCAGCGCATTTTCCACCGCCCGCTTTTCGGCCTCGGTAAGCCACTTCGCATCGCGAGGCCTATCGGCATAGATGCGCCACCAGATGAACGCCCATAATATGGCCGGCACCCCTTCAATGATGAACATGCCGCGCCAGCCAAATGAATTCACCAGATATCCCGAGAGAATAGACATCCACAGCACGGTAATCGGATTACCGAGGAACAGGAAGGTATTGGCTTTCGAACGTTCCGCACGGGTAAACCAGTGACTGAGAAAAATGAGCATCGCAGGCATGACCACACTTTCCGCAACGCCGAGCATGAAACGTATTCCCGCCAGCAGTGCCACGCTGTGCACCATACCGGTGGCGGTAGCCAGCAAGCCCCAGAGGATCAGGCTCCAGAAAATAAGCCGTTTGGCCGAATGTTTTTCTGCATAAATGCCCCCCGGAACCTGGAAACAGAAATATCCGAGAAAAAAGAGAGCCCCCAGCAAGGAGGAGATAGCGGGCGTGATATGCAAATCTTCGGCAAGACCCGCTGCCGCACCAAATCCATAGTTGGCTCGGTCGAGGTAGGCGAGGCTGTAGGTAATAAAGGCGATCGGAATAAGTTTACCCCAACGGCTGGCCGGTAGATTCCCTGCAATTTTTGAGTTCATAGTTTAACCTCGTGACGCTTATCAGGTAGGGTACGGCCAAGTCTGAAGCTCGGCTCTTGCGTAGCAGGCTGTTGTTTACAGGGTCGCCAGCCAGCCGCCATCGACGTAAATCATTTGACCATTGATATAGTTGGATGCCGATGAGGCCAGATAGATGGCCGTTCCGACCAGTTCGTCAGGCTTGCCCCACCGGCCGGAAGGATTACTGCTGCAGACCCACTGATTGAATGTTTCGTTTTCGACCAGCGCTTCATTCATATCGGTCAGGATATACCCTGGTCCGATACCATTGGTCTGGATATTGAAAGCGGCCCATTCCGCTGCCATCGATTTAGTCAGCATCTTGATACCGCCTTTCGCCGCCGTATAAGGTGCGACGGTAGCCCGTGCCGCCTCACTGGTCAGCGAGCCGATATTGATGATTTTGCCGCCGCGCTTGCGTTCAATCATGCGTTTTGCCGCCGCGCGCGAAACCAGAAAAGTGCTGGTCAGATTGACGTCCAGCACGCGCTGCCAGTCACTCAAGGCGAGTTCCAGCATCGGTTTTCGAAACTGAATACCGGCATTGTTGATGACGATATCGACGTGCACGTCTCTGGCATCGAGTTGACGAAATACCGATTCGATCGCCTCTTCATCCGCCACATTGAACAGAAAGCCTTCGGCTTCCAGATCCTGTGCGTGCAATTTTTCCAATGCCGCACTCATGTGCTGCTGCTGTGTCCCGTTCAGAATGACTTTGGCACCCGCCTGCGCCAGGCCTTGTGCGTAGGCAAATCCCAGGCCGCGCGTCGAACCGGTAATCAGGGCAACTTTCCCCTCGAGATTGAATAACGTCTGCATGAACCACTCCTCATGTAACATGACTAACAAGTGAATGAAATGGTTTTACGTTAAGCTCAATTGAACGGCAATTGGCAGGGTGCAAATTTGTAAGACAACTCACAAACTTTTAACGTCATGGTGGAGAGCACTTAGAGGGTAAAACTTTTAAGATATTGATTAAAATAAATAATAAACCCTCACCTGCGTTACTCACTTCAATGCCTTCAAAATAATCGCTTGTCATTACCGTTGCCACAGGTTAAAAAAACGTAAGACATGTAGGACAAGTGAGAGATGCCGTGGCGTTGGAAAGTATCCAGAAACATAATGTGGTCGATGTTATTTACGAACAGATGAAGCAGAACATTCAGAACGGGTTGTGGGAACCCGGCTGCAAGCTGCCTTCGGAGGCCGAACTGACGGCCACGTTCAAGGTCAGCCGCGTGAGCGTCAGGAGTGCCGTGCAGAAGCTGCGCGACCTGGGCGTGGTCGTGACCCATCAGGGAAAGGGAACCTATGTCACTCGCGAGGTTCAGCGTTATGGTGCGTTTAACGATAATCAGCCAATCCTGCATCTCTCTCAGGAAGAGTTTGATGACATGCGCGTTTTTCGCCAAACCGTCGAGTTTAAATGTCTGGAGTTGGCCGTTCAGAATGCCAACGAGGAAGACGTGAAAACCCTCGAAAATGCACTGAATCGCATGTTAATCAGCAAAGATGACTACAAAAGATATTCGGTGGCAGACTACGATTTCCATCTTGCGATTGTGAAAGCGTCACACAACAAGGTATTCATTCACGTAATGGAATCTCTTAAAGGGATCTATATCCATTATCTTGAGGAATTAAACCGCGTACTGGGCATCACCCTCGAAAGTGTGGAAGCCCACATCAAAGTGTTTATGGCGGTGAAAAACCGCGATGCCACCCTGGCGGTTGAAACGCTAAATGGCGCCATGACCCATAACGTACATGCCATTGAGGATGTTCGTCACAAGTAATGATTTAACCAGCCCGCAAGGGCTTTTTAATTGATAGAACATGTAGGACATCATACAACAAAGTGGCTTGGAAAGAGCGAGGAGCACTATGAGTAACCTGAAGATAACTGACGTCAAGACTATCCTGACTGCGCCTGGCGGTATCGATTTGGTCGTGGTGAAAATTGAAACCAACGAGCCGGGTTTATACGGGTTGGGATGTGCGACTTTTACCCAGCGAATTTATGCCGTCGCTTCGGCCATCGAGCATTACATGAAGCCGTTTCTTATCGGCAAGGACCCTGCCCGCATTGAAGATATCTGGCAATCCGCGGCAGTGAGCGGCTACTGGCGTAACGGGCCGGTAATGAATAACGCCCTGTCGGGCGTCGACATCGCATTGTGGGATCTCAAGGGCAAGGTGGCCAATTTACCCGTTTACGAACTTTTGGGTGGCCGGTGTCGTGACGGCATTCCGCTTTACCGTCATTGCGACGGGGCCGATGAATTCGAAGTAGAAGACAATATTCGCGCGCGTATGGAAGAAGGCTATCAATATGTGCGCTGCCAGATGGGGATGTACGGCGGAGCCGGAACAGAGGATTTACGTCTGATTGCCGGTAAGCTTGCCAAGGCACGCAATATTCAGCCGAAGATCTCGCCCCGCAATCCTACGCAGGGCATTTACTTCGACCCCGATGCCTACGCGCGTGCGGTTCCGCAACTGTTTGATCATTTGCGTAATAAACTCGGCTTTGGTGTTGAATTCATTCATGACGTCCATGAGCGCATTACTCCCATTGCCGCGATTCAGATGGCGAAATCCCTCGAGCCTTATCAGCTGTTCTTCCTTGAAGATCCGGTCGCGCCAGAAAATATCGACTGGTTGAACAAAATGCGCAGTCAAAGCAGCACCCCTATTGCCATGGGGGAATTATTCACGCAAATCAATGAATGGAAGCCGCTCATTCAAAATCATCTCATTGATTATATTCGTTGCCATGTCAGCACTATTGGTGGAATTACACCTGCGAAGAAACTGGCGACGTTCGCCGAACTCTACGGCGTGCGCACCGCCTGGCATGGTCCGGGGGATATTTCACCGGTTGGCGTTGCAGCGAATCTGCACATTGATATGAGCATCACCAATCTGGGCATTCAAGAATATACCCCGGTCAATGAGGCGCTGCAGGAGGTGTTCCCCGGTTGTCCGGAAATTGATCGGGGTTATGCGTATCTCAGCGATCGTCCGGGGCTGGGCGTGGATATCAATCTCAAAGAAGCCGCAAAATATCCCGTATCCGGCGGCATTCCAGAATGGACTCGCGCGCGACTGCCAGACGGCACGGCGGCAAGGCCGTAACATTGCCCCGCTCAGGCTCTACATCACAGTCGGGCTAACGGGAAGACGCCTCCCCTCGCCCGCCGCAAGGCGGGTTGTAGTCGTGCAACATTAAGCTGCACCTAAATATTATGCGCTGCTCGGCCCTTCCCTGCAGGCGGACTCCGCATGGCGATTACTGCCTTGACTCGCCCGAAGAGTACGCCACTCTCATCGCCCTGCGGTCAGGCTTTGCGGGTTGAAAGAAGAATACTGGTTTCCGTATTGTATATCCCCTCAATGCGTCGAATGCGCCCCAATATCTGATCAAAAGCCTCCAGATTGTCTGCGCGCAATTCCACCATTAAATCCCATTTTCCGTTGGTGGTATGCAACGTGTGCACCGCCGGTTCGCCTCTCAACTGCTGAATGATCGTTGACGCCCTCGCCCCTTCCACCGCGACACTCATCCAGGCTCTGATGCGGTTCTTCTCTATGCCGGGTTTTATCTTGATGGTATACCCGGTAATGATCCCTTCTGCCTCCATTATCTCGATGCGTTTCTGCGCCGTAGTGCGAGAGATGCGCACTATTTTGGCAATATCTGTAACCGACATGCGGGAATTGTCTCTCAACAAGGCCAGGATCTGGCGATCTGTATCATTCATTTAATCAATTTGCTTATGTAAAGATTCGATATGCTAATTATCTATTCTTTTTGAACATTTTAGCAACTATCTCAAGTCATTTCGTTTTTCCATACTGTCTATCTTTATGACAATAGTGAGAAAAAACGATGACACGCTTTATTGACCTCGCGGATATGAGCCGACTGGTGAACTTGACCGGCATTGCCCCTTTCATCAAGCAGCTTGTTGATTATATTGAACATGATTTCAAACGCTGGTCAGCGTTCGACAAAACGCCACGGGTTGCCAGCCATTCCGCCGTGGGCGTTATTGAATTGATGCCTACCGCCGATGCCGAGCTGTACGGATTCAAATACGTTAACGGGCATCCGCAAAATGCATTGAACAATCAGCTTACTGTCATGGCCTTTGGCGCACTGGCCGAGGTGAAAACCGGTTTCCCCCTGCTACTCTGTGAGTTCACATTGGCGACCGCCCTACGCACAGCCGCGACGTCGGTGATGGCGGCGAAATATCTCGCCAATCAGGATGCCAAAAGCATGGCGGTTATTGGCAACGGTGCGCAAAGTGAGTTCCAGATTATCGGTTTTAACGAGGTTCTGGGCCTCACCGACTTCTATCTCAATGACATTGATCCCCAGGCTACCGAAAAATTGATGGGTAATCTGAATGCCTATCCAGGTATTACCCTGCATTTTTGTCGTTCTGTCGATGAGGCGGTAGCAAACGCCGACATCATTACCACTCTTACTGCCGATAAAGCCAACGCGACCATTATCACTGCGCAACAGGTTAAACCGGGCGTGCACGTCAACGCCGTAGGCGGCGATTGTCCGGGTAAAACCGAGCTGGATGCCGAATTATTGACGCTGGCTGACGTCTTCGTGGAGTTTCCGGAGCAGACTCGCATTGAAGGTGAAATTCAGCAGATGCCGCAAGACTTTGCGGTGACGGAGCTGTGGGAAGTTATCTGTGGTCATGAAATCGGCCGCCGCTCTCGCGACAGTATTACCGTGTTCGACTCCGTAGGTTTCGCCATCGAGGACTTCTCGGCACTGCGCTTGATGCATGATCTCGCGCAGCAACATCACATTGGCAAATCAATCGATCTCGTCCCGCAACCTGAAAATCCTCGTGATCTCTACCGCTTGCTGTGCAGGCAGGAGTAATTACGCATGCAAACCACCAATACTGTCCTCATGGTTCGCCCCGCAGCGTTTATGAGTAATCCTGAAACACGGGCGAGCAACGCGTTTCAGAAAAGTGCGGGAAACCTCCAGGATGTGCAAACCCGGGCGCAGGTTGCTTTCGACAGCTATGTTCAGGCGTTGAGAAATGTGGATATCGAGGTCCATGTTATTGATGACGCTGCCGAACACGGCACGCCTGATTCGCTCTTTCCGAATAACTGGATTGCGATGCTGGAAGACGGAACGCTGTATACGTTTCCGATGGAGGCACCGAATCGCCGTCGCGAAAGACGCGAAGATATTATTCTTCAGCTTGCCACCGACTTTGTCGTGAACAAGCGGATCGATTTATCCGCGCATGAACTTGAAGGGCGCTATCTCGAAGGAACGGGGTCACTCATTCTCGACCATGACAACCGCATTGCCTATTCCTGCCGATCATCGCGCAGTTCCACACTGGTGGGACAGGAGTTCGAGCGGCTTTCAGGGTACCGCATTGTCTGGTTTGACGCGCATGACCAACATCGGCAACCGATTTATCACACCAACGTCATGCTCAGTGTGGGCAGTCGCTTTGCCATTGTCTGCCTGGATGCCCTGCCTTCGCTGCATGAGCGTCGGCAACTGATTGATGCGTTGCAAAGCACGGGGAAAACCCTTATTGCGGTCACCTTTGAACAGATGGCCTCTTTCACCTGCAACGTTCTTGAACTCAAAGATAAGTCTGGAAAACCCGTGTATGCCATGTCGACACGCGCATGGGAAGCTTTCACTACCGCACAACAATGCCAGATTTCGAGTTACGCCAGACTGGCTTTGGGGCCGCTGGATATCATCGAAGATCTCGGCGGAGGTGGCGCTCGTTGCATGCTGTGTGAAGTGTTTCTCGAAAAGCGCATGGCCTATAGCTGATTATCCGTTGCTTTACGTCGCCCGACATCGCGTCGGGCTGAACATCTCACGTCACGGCTTCCCCTTATAAGCACATGAACTCGTTAATACCGGAGTGGTTTATGCACAATAACAATATTTCGGCAAGACATTGCCGGGCACCATCCGATACCCGAAAATTGAAACAACAACTCGACAACCGCCATATACAACTTATCGCCATTGGTGGCGCCATTGGTACCGGACTGTTTATGGGGTCGGGTAAAACCATTAGTCTTTCCGGCGTCTCCATTATATTCACCTACTCGATTATCGGTTTTTTCCTTTTTTTTGTTATGAGAGCCTTGGGCGAATTGCTGTTATCCAATCCTCGCTACCATACCTTTGCCGATTTCACCGGCGAATATTTAGGTCCCTGGGCGGGGTTTGTGATTGGCTGGACCTACTGGTTAAGCTGGGTGGTCGCCTGCGTGGGAGATGTCGTCGTGATCGGCGGCTATATGCAGTTCTGGTATCCCGACCTTCCCTTGTGGATCCCCGCCTTTGGCGCACTGATATTGCTGCTCTTTCTCAATATTCTGTCAGTCAAACTCTTTGGCGAGATGGAATTCTGGTTTGCTATCATCAAAGTGGTGGCCATCGTGGCACTTATTGCGGTTGGCTGCTGGATGGCGTTTACAGGTTATACCTCGCCCGATGGTGTGAAGGCCTCGTTTAGTCATCTGACGGAGCGGGACACGTTATTTCCTCATGGTTTTGGCGGATTTTTGGGCGGCTTTCAAATTGCCCTTTTCTCTTTTGTCGGAATAGAACTTATCGGTGTCACCGCCGCCGAAACCAAGGATCCTGAAAAGACCTTACCCAAGGCAATTAATTCGATTCCGGTACGCATCCTGCTTTTTTATGTGCTTTCGATGGCCTGTATTATCGCAGTCTCTTCATGGCATCA
>Ga0308159_1001464_pt1 | contig 33817 bp, 20 predicted proteins | sample PhyCR1_FD_201040 | JGI IMG/M metagenome (GOLD analysis project Ga0308159, IMG submission 201040) | Phyllosphere microbial communities from UC Gill Tract Community Farm, Albany, California, United States - DLSLC.R1 | ecosystem: Host-associated > Plants > Phyllosphere > Unclassified | place: USA... | reverse complement strand
GGCGGTTTGGGTGCGAGGAAACCAATGTCTTCCTCTGCACCGAGGCGAATCAGCGCCTGCCCGAGGGCATTCCCGCCGCCCAGTAACATAAGGCGCATTCGCATAGATTGAGCAGGCCCGGTCTGTTTGGAACGATGGTTATGGTCGGCAAGCCCGTGAGGCGTGCCGTAGGTTTATTCCAGAATCGTTGCATTTTGCGGGTTTGTAGCGCAACCGTCACGGATAAAGTGCGGGGTTGCAACTTGTTGGAGCGGGCCGCATAACTTAGGCATGAACCTTCCTGAATCAACCGACACGGTATTGAACGGCTTCCACCCCGCCGTCAGCACTTGGTTCCGCCACACCTTCCCTTCGGTGACCAGCGCCCAGGCCCAGGCGTGGCCGCTGATCCGCCAGCGCCGCTCGACGCTGATCGCAGCGCCCACCGGCTCCGGCAAGACGCTGACGGCGTTCCTCGCGGTGCTCGATGACCTGGTTCACCAGGGCCTGGCCAACGGCGGGCAACTGCCGGACGAGACGCTGGTGGTGTATGTGTCGCCGCTCAAGGCGCTGTCCAACGATATCCAGATCAACCTGCAAACCCCGCTGGCCGGGATCACCGAGCATTTGCAGCGCCTGGGCCTGCCGCCACTGGTGATCCGCACCGCCGTGCGCACCGGCGACACCCCGCAGAAAGACCGCGCACAGATGCGCAAGCGCCCGCCGCATATCCTCGTGACCACACCGGAATCGCTCTACGTGCTGCTGGGCTCGGACTCCGGCCGGCAGATGCTGGCCAGCACGCGCACGGTGATCGTCGATGAAATCCACGCCATCGCCGCCAGCAAACGCGGCAGCCACCTGGCCCTGAGCCTGGAGCGCCTGCAAGGCTTGTGCGCCGAGCCGCTGACCCGCATCGGTCTGTCGGCCACGCAAAAACCCATTGAAGCCGTGTCGCGCTTTCTGGTGGGCACTGAGCGAACGTGCGACATCGTCGACATCGGCCATGCCCGCCCCCGCGACCTGGATATCGAAGTGCCGCCGGTGCCGCTGTCGGCGGTGATGGCCAACGATGTCTGGGAGCTGGTCTACGACCGTCTCGCCGCCCTTGCCCGTGAGCACCGCACCACGCTGATCTTCGTCAACACCCGGCGCCTGGCCGAACGCCTGGCTCGGCACCTGAGCGAGCGCCTGGGCAAGAGCGCCGTGGCCGCCCACCACGGCAGCCTGGCCAAGGAAATGCGCCTGGATGCCGAGCAACGGCTCAAGGCCGGCGAGTTGCAAGTGCTGATCGCCACCGCGTCACTGGAGCTGGGGATTGATATCGGCGATGTCGATTTGGTGTGCCAGATCGGTTCGCCGGGCTCCATCAACGGCTTTCTGCAACGGGTGGGCCGCTCCGGGCACCAGGTCGGCGGCACGCCCAAGGGGCGCCTGTTCGCCACCACCCGCGACGATCTGATCGAATGCGCCGCCCTGCTCGATTGTGTGCGGCGGGGAGAACTGGACACCTTGCAGATCCCGGTGGCGCCCCTGGACGTGCTGGCCCAGCAGATCATCGCCGAGGTCAGTGCCCAGGAGTGGCCGGAGCAGGTCCTGCTCGACCTGATCCACCGCGCCGCGCCCTACGCCACCCTGGATGAACGCCACTACCAGGCGCTGTTGCAGATGCTCGCCGACGGCTACAACGGGCGCCAGGGTATCCGCAGCGCGTACCTGCACCGCGATGCCCTGACCCGCACCCTGCGCGGTCGCCGTGGCGCCAGGCTGACCGCCGTGACCAGCGGCGGCACCATCCCCGACAACGCCGACTACAGTGTGTTGCTCGAACCCCAGAGCCTGAACATCGGCAGCGTCAACGAAGACTTCGCGGTGGAAAGCATCGCCGGGGATATCTTCCAGCTCGGTAATACGTCCTACAGGATCCTGCGGGTCGAAGCCGGCAAAGTGCGGGTCGAAGACGCCCATGGCCAGCCGCCGACCATTCCGTTCTGGCTCGGCGAAGCGCCAGGGCGCAGCAATGAGTTATCCGCCGCGGTCGCGCGTTTGCAGGGGCAACTCGACACCCTGCTCAGCGCCAGCCCCGGCGACCTGCAACCGGCGCAAGAGTGGCTCACCGGCACCCTTGGCCTGAACCGCGCCAGCGCCGAACAGATCCTCGACTACCTGGCCCGCGCGCGCCTGGCCCTCGGCGCGTTGCCGTCCCGGGACACGTTGATCATGGAGCGGTTTTTCGACGAATCCGGCGGCACCCAGTTGATCATCCACACGCCGTTCGGCAGCCGCATCAACCGGGCCTGGGGCCTGGCCTTGCGCAAGCGTTTTTGCCGCACCTTCAATTTCGAATTGCAGGCGGCAGCCAGCGAAAATGCGATCGTGCTGTCGCTATCCACCAGCCACAGTTTCGAGCTGGATGAGGTGTGGCGTTACCTCAACAGCCACAGTGCTGAACACCTGCTGATCCAGGCGGTGCTGGATGCGCCGCTGTTCGGCGTGCGCTGGCGCTGGAACGCCGGCGTGGCCCTGGCGCTGCCGCGCTTTACCGGCGGACGCAAAGTGGCGCCGCAGCTGCAGCGTATGAAGAGCGAAGACCTGATCGCCAGTGTGTTCCCCGACCAGATCGCCTGCCTGGAAAACCTCGCCGGCGAACGCGAAGTGCCCGAGCACCCGCTGGTGGAACAAACCCTCGATGACTGCCTGCACGAAGCCATGGACAGCGACGCCTGGCTTGCCTTGCTGCGGCGCATGGAGCGCGGCGAAGTGCGCTTGATCAGCCGCGACCTGCCGGCGCCCTCGCCCATGGCCGCCGAAATCCTCAGCGCGCGCCCCTACACCTTTCTCGACGATGCACCGCTGGAAGAACGCCGCACCCAGGCCGTGCTCAACCGCCGTTGGAGCGACCCGCAGAGCACCGACGACCTCGGCGCACTGGATGCGGACGCCATCGCCGGCGTGCGCGAAGAGGCCTGGCCGGCGCCCCATGGCGTGGATGAAATGCATGAGGCGCTGATGAGCCTGGCGTGCATCGCCAGTCACGAAGTCACGGTGCCATGGGCCGAGTGGCTGAACGCCTTGGCCAAGGCTGGCCGCGCCTTTCAATTGTCCAATGGCCTGTGGGTCGCGGTGGAGCGCCTGGGGTGTTTGCAGGCGATCTACCCCAACAATTTGCCGTTGCTCCCCGGCTTCGATGAGCCCTGGACCTTTGACGACGCGCTGGTGGAACTGCTGCGTGCGCGCCTGGGTGGCTTCGGCCCGCAGAGCATTATCGAGATCGCCGCGCCACTGGCCCTGCCGCTGGCCGACGTTACCCAGGCGCTGGCCCGCCTGGAGCAGGAAGGCTACGTGCTGCGCGGTCGCTTCAGCCCCGGCGCACTCGAGGAACAATGGTGCGAACGGCATCTGCTCGCCCGCATTCATCGCTACACGGTCAAGCGCCTGCGCCGGGAAATCGAGCCGGTGGCGCTGCAGGATTTCATGCGCTTCCTGTTCGATTGGCAGCATCTGTCCGACAGCACGCGGGGCCAGGGCAACGCGATGCTGCCGCAGATTGTCGGCCAGTTCGAAGGCTACGCCGCCGCCACGTCGGCCTGGGACAGTGACCTGCTCAGTGCGCGGCTCAAGGATTACTCATCGACCTGGCTCGACGAGCTGTGCCGCAGCGGCAAGCTGGTGTGGACGCGCTTGAGCAACAAGTCCGGCGCCATCGCCCTGCGCAGCACGCCGGTGGTGCTGTTGCCGCGCAGCCAGGTGGCATTGTGGAGCGGGCTCACCGAACCCACCGATAGCACGACGCTGTCGCCCAAGGCGCAGAAAGTCCACCTGGCCTTGCGCGAACACGGCGCGCTGTTTTTCGATGAGCTGGTGCACGAAGCCCATCTGCTGCGCAGCGAACTGGAAAGCGCGTTGCAGGAACTGGTCGGCGCCGGCCTGGTGAATGCCGACAGTTTTGCCGGGTTGCGCGCACTGACCACCCCGGCCAGCAAGCGCCAGGCGCGCAGCAGTCGGCGCGGGCGCGGGGCGTTTATCGGCGGCATGGACGATGCCGGGCGCTGGGCGCTGATTCGCCGCCCCTCGACCGCCGCCGGCCCGCACTCGGCCGAGACCCTGGAACATGTGGCGATGACCTTGCTGCGCCGTTATGGCGTGGTGTTCTGGCGCTTGCTGGAGCGCGAGGCGGATTGGTTGCCGAGTTGGCGCGAACTGCTGCGCACATTCCATCGGCTGGAAGCCCGGGGTGAGATTCGCGGTGGGCGGTTTGTCAGCGGGCTGGCGGGTGAGCAGTTTGCGTTGCCGGAGGCGATCCCGTTGCTGCGCGAGGTGCGGCGCCGCCCCCATGACGGGAGTTTGATCGCCGTGTGCGGGGCTGACCCGCTGAACCTGGTGGGCACATTGTTACCGGGCAGCAAGGTGCCGGCGGTGAGTGGGAATCGGGTTGTGTATCGGGATGGGTTGCCGGCGGCGGTGATGGTCGCCGGCAAGCAGCAGGTGTTGCTGGAGGTGGATCAGCAGGCGGTGCAGGAGAAGTTGATCAGGCATTGAATTTGAGGGCCTCATTGAGGCCTGGGCTGCTCCGTCAACACCACCGACGCCGGCACCTCTTCATCCGGCTCATCCACCTGGGATGTACGCTTGGGCAACAAAACCTGCTGTGGATAAGTCTGCGCGAAGTGCACCGCATCACAGTTATCCACAAGCTTTTTCAAACGCTGGTTGAACGCACGGCTCACCGCGTATTGCCCACCCGACACAGTACGAAACTGCGCCGTGAGCACCACGCCATTGAGGTCCATCTTGTCGACGCCAAACACCTCCAGCGGCCCTTGCAGGTTGTACTTGAGGAACACATCGTCGCGGATCGACTGCCCGGCCTCGCGGATCAGCTCCACGGCCTTGTCCACATCGGTGTCGTAGGTGAACTGCACCGAGAAGAACGCATAGGCAAATTGCCGCGACTGGTTGGTGACCGCCTTGATCTGCCCGAACGGCACCGAATGCACGAACCCCTTGCCATCGCGCAGGCGCAGGGTGCGGATGGTCAGGCCTTCGACGGTGCCGGCGTGGCCGGAATCAAGCACCACCCAGTCGCCGATGGACAAGGTGTCTTCGATGATGATGAACAGGCCGGTGATCACGTCCTGCACCAATTGCTGGGATCCGAAACCAATCGCCAGGCCGACCACACCGGCCCCCGCCAGCAACGGCGCGACGTTGATGCCGAGGTTGGCCATGGTGGTGATTGCGCAGATCACCACCAGGATGATTTTGATCGCATTGCGCAGCAGCGGCAGGATGGTCTTCACCCTTGTGCTGGGCTGGCGATTGGAGCGTTTGTTCACCGGCGGTTTCAGCGCTTCCTGGATCGCCGTGTCGAGTACGACCCAGAACAACCAGGTCATCAACAGGATCAGGCCGATACTGCTGAGGGAGTCGCTGATCGCACGGCCTACCGAGTTGCGCTGGGCAAATTCGAACAGCGATACGCCCCAGATGCGCCCGAGGATTTCGATAAAGGCGATGGCCATGACGATACGCAGGATCGCGTGCAAGAGGCTGAGAAAACGCTCCTTGTAGGCACTGCTGCGCTGGATCGCCACTTGGCTGCGGGACTTGAACAGGTGTTGCAGCACCGTGCTCAGGAATACCGTGCCGATCAACAGAATCGTGGTGAACAGCGCGCAGCGCAGGGCTTTCTGGTTGTCGTCGCCGGCGCCGATCAGGTTGATCGCCGAGACCAGCACCATCAACAGGATGGGCCAGTACCAAAGGCCGGAAAATACCCGCAGCGACTGCTGCAACGCCGGGTGTTTCAGGCGCTGGGCCAGCGGTCGATTACGGATCAGGTGGGCCACCGGGCGGCGCAGGCGCACCACCAGCACGCCAAAGATCACCGCCGCGAACAGGCCGGTAAACACCGCGATACTGCTGGTGATATTGCCGCCGAGCTGGCGGGCGATCTGTGGACTGGTCAGGGCGTCGCTGAGGGCGGCGAGGAAGCCGATCAGAAACAGCGGCTTGGGGCAGTAGTCGCGAATGATCTGCACCGCCGGCCGCTTATGGCCGACGTTGAACATCACAATCACGCACAGCAGCATCGACGTGGAGAAGATGCCGCTGCTGGTCGCATAGGCAAAGCACAGCGCCAGGGCGCGGCCTATGGACGTGGGCAGGAAGTGACTGACATAGAGCGTCAGCGGCAGGCAGATCAGCGCCGGGATCGTGTAGGGCACCACATAACCCAGTACGCCTTGCAGGCGCCCGCGGCGCTCGACGAACGGGCGCCGGTTCAAGCGCCGCACGATAAAGCGCCCCAGCAACGTCAACAGCGCGAAGGCGCCAATCCACACACTGGACAGCAGCAGGAAGTCGCCGGCCACGCTCCACGGCGAACGCTCCGACGTCTGGTCAACCAACCGGCCGACTTCATCCGCCGCGCGATCCGCGCGCAAGCGCCAGGCATCAACGAGGTTCTGATTGAGGTCGAGCTTGTTCTGCACATCATCGATGCTGGAACTGATGGCACCGAGCAATCCACCCTCCACCAGCAACTCCGGCTTTGCCGGCGCCTCGGGCTCCGGCGCGGTGGCCGCGGCGTACAGTGCGCCGCTGCCGCAGAACAGCAGCGCGCCGAGCAGTAATGCAGTCTTTAGATTCAGCAAAACACCGGGCTCCTTCAGAAGGGTCTGTAAGGAACTGACGAATTTGAGCACTGATCGTTCCCCTGTTTCAGCATCTTTGCCGCTTGGGCAACTATCAAATGCGGCCTGCATGCCGGGGTGAGGCGTGGTGGCCCTTGGCACAGTTTTGAACCTGCACCGTCTGTAGGACGGTGGAAACTTTCGCGCAAATTGCACGGTCATCCCAAAACGGAGGTCAATCGACCCACATCGACGGGAGTAACCATGGCGGCGATTCATATCGGCATTTCCGGCTGGCGCTACACGCCTTGGCGGGGGGATTTCTACCCCGAGGGGCTGACCCAGAAACGCGAGCTGCAGTTTGCGTCACGCGCCGTCAACAGCATCGAGATCAACGGTTCGTTCTACGCGCTGCAAACTCCCAAGCGTTACGCCGAGTGGTATGCCCAGACGCCTGAAGACTTCATGTTCAGTGTCAAGGCACCGCGCTACATCACGCATATCCTGCGCCTGCAGGATGTGCACAAGCCGATGGCGAACTTCTTCGCCTCCGGTGTGCTGGAGCTGAAAGACAAACTCGGCCCGATCCTGTGGCAGTTTCCGCCCAGCTTTAAATTCGATCCGCTGCTGTTCGAAGCCTTCCTCGCCGAATTGCCCACCGACACCCGGCAGGCCGCCACCCTCGCCCACCAGCATGAGCCGCGCCTGAACGGCAAGGCCAGCCTGCAGGCCCACGGCAAGCGCGCCCTGCGCCACGCGGTGGAGATTCGTCATAACAGTTTTGCGGTGCCGGAGTTTGTGCAGATGCTGGAAAAGCACGGCGTGGCGCTGGTGGTGGCAGACACCGCCGGCAAGTGGCCGTATCTCGAAGATGTTACCGCCAACTTCATGTACTTGCGTTTGCACGGAGACAAACAGCTGTACGCCAGCGGTTATACCGATGAAGCCCTCAAGCGCTGGGGCGATCGCATCGAACGTTGGGCCCACGGCAAGCAACCGGCCGATGCGCACCTGGCCGCCCCGCAGCACAAACCGCGCGCCCGCAAACAGCGGGATGTGTTTTGCTTTTTCGACAATGACATCAAAGTGCGTGCGCCCTTCGATGCACGCCACTTGCTGCAGCGTTTCGGGCTGGACAGGCAGCTTTGCACCGAACCCGGCAAGTTGCCTGAACCGGGGGTGTTGCCATGACGCATCCGGAATGGGTCCCCATTACACCCACCGTCGCCATCACCCACTTCACAGTGCTGACGGTCAATATCCACAAGGGCTTCACCGCCTTGAACCGACGTTTCATCCTGCCGGAACTGCGCGAAGCAGTACGCAGTGTGGGCGCTGATATGGTGTTCCTGCAGGAAATCCACGGCACCCACGAGCGCCATCCCCAGCGCTACAGCGACTGGCCGAACATGCCGCAGTACGAGTTCCTCGCCGACAGCATCTGGCCGCAGTTCGCCTACGGGCGCAACGCGGTCTACCCCCATGGCGACCATGGCAATGCGTTGCTGTCGAAATTCCAGATCGTGCGCTACGACAACCTCGATATCTCCCAAAGCGGCCATGAAAACCGTGGCCTGTTGCATTGCGTGCTGCGCTTGCCTGGCACCGGACAGGAAGTGCATGCGATCTGCATCCACCTGGGCCTGCGCGAGGTGCATCGCCAGCAGCAATTGCGCTTGCTGGAGCAGCGTATCAGCGAGATCCCGGCGGATGCGCCGTTGGTGGTGGCCGGCGATTTCAATGACTGGCGCCAACGCGCCGACCTCAGCCAGAGCGGCCTGCAGGAAGTCTTCATGCAGACCCACGGCAAACTCGCACGCACCTTCCCGGCGCGCTTGCCGCTGCTGGCACTGGACCGCATCTATGTGCGCAATCTAAAGATTCATAACCCCAAGGTGCTGACCACCCGCCCCTGGTCCCATCTGTCAGACCACGTGCCCCTGTCGGTGGAGATTGAACTATGAACATTGCCGTTGAGCACATTGCTACCGACCAGCCGCCGGATGAAGCCAAGGCCCGCGACCTCGATTACGGCTGGCAGCCTGACAACCGGCTCGCGTTGCTGGAGAACGGCGAGGCCTACTTTCCCAAAGTGTTCGAGGCCTTGCGCGGGGCACAGCGGGAGATCCTGCTGGAGACCTTTATCCTCTTCGAAGACAAGGTCGGCCATGAGCTGCAACGCATCTTGATCGACGCGGCGCAGCGTGGGGTCAAGGTGGTGGTCAGCCTGGATGGCTTTGGCTGCGGCGAACTGAGCCGCGCTTTTCTCGGCGAATTGGCCCAGGCCGGGGTGGCCGTGCAGATGTTTGATCCGGCGTCCAAGACCCTGGGTATTCGCACCAACTGGTTTCGCCGCCTGCACCGCAAGATCGTGGTGGTGGATGCCGCCGTGGCGTTTATCGGCGGGATCAATTTTTCTGCCGATCACCTGGGGGATTTCGGCCCCGAGGCCAAGCAGGATTACGCGGTGCAGGTGATAGGCCCGGCGGTGGCCGACCTGCATCATTTCGCCCTCGCCCAAAGCGGTCGCCAGGTGCGCACGCGGCGCGGTTGGCGACGGCGCCAGCAACGGCCATCGCCTTGGCCGACCGATACAGGCGACGGCCTGGTGCGCCTGATTTACCGCGACAATCTGCAACACCGCGACGACATTGAAGAGGCCTACATCCATGCCTTGAGCAAAGCCCGGGAACGCGCGGTGATTGCCAATGCCTACTTCTTCCCCGGTTACCGCCTGCTGCGCGAGATCCGCAATGCGGCGCGCCGTGGCGTGAAGGTGCAATTGATCATGCAGGGCCAGCCCGATGTGCTGCTGGCCAAGCTGGCCGCGCGCATGCTCTACGACTACTTGCTCAAGGATGGCGTGGTGATTCATGAATATTGCCAGCGCCCGCTGCACGGCAAGGTTGCGCTGGTGGATGACGAGTGGAGCACCGTGGGTTCGAGCAACCTCGACCCGTTGAGCCTGTCGCTGAACCTGGAGGCCAACGTGCTGATTCGTGACCGGGCGTTCAATCAGCAACTGTACGAACGCCTGGACGCACTCGCCAAGGAGCATTGCCAGACCATGCCGGAAAACCGCAAGCCGCGCCTGTGGCTATGGCGATTGACCGTCGGTTTCCTGGTGTTCCATGTGATGCGCCACTTCCCCGCGCTGACCGGCTGGTTGCCGGCGCACAAGCCACGGTTGAAACCCTTCGAGGCTCGCACCCATGACATCTGAAGCCAGCGATTCACGCTTCAAGCGCTGGAAGAAACCGCTGACCGTGGCGTTCTTCCTGTTGCTGATCGTGCTGTTCACCCTGCTCGCAAGGCGTATCGACTGGAGCGAAGTGTTCCAGACCCTGGGCGATTTCAAGCCGCGCACCCTGCTGATCGCGGGCACGCTGACGTTGTGCAGCTTTATCGTCTACGCCTGCTTCGACTTGATCGGCCGCACCTACATTCGCCAACCGCTGCGCTGGAAGCAGATCCTGCCGGTCGGGATCATCAGCTATGCGTTCAATCTGAACCTGAGTGCCTGGGTCGGCGGAATCGCCATGCGCTATCGGCTGTATTCGCGGCTGGGGGTGAGCACTGGCAATATCGCCAAGATTCTCGGGCTGAGCCTGGCCACCAATTGGTTCGGCTATATGGCATTGGCCGGGGTGGTGTTCAGCAGCGGCCTGGTGACCATGCCGCCGGGCTGGAAGCTCAGCAGCGGCGCCCTGCAGGGCGTGGGTGTGCTGTTGGTGCTGGCCAGCCTGGGCTATCTGGCGGCGTGCCAATTCTCGACAAAGCGTGCATGGTCGATTCGCGGCATCGAGATCAACCTGCCGTCTCTGCGCATGGCGTGCCTGCAGTTGGCATTGGGCGCGTTGAACTGGTCGCTGATGGCCGCGGTGATTTTCACCTTGTTGCCCGCCAAGCTGGACTACCCGCTGGTGCTGGGCGTGCTGTTGATCAGCGCGATCGCCGGTGTCATCACCCATATCCCCGCCGGGCTCGGGGTACTGGAAGCGGTGTTTATCGCACTGCTGCAACATGAAGCGTCGCGCGGCAGTTTGCTGGCCGGGCTGATCGCCTATCGGGCCATCTACTTTATCCTGCCGCTGCTGATCGCCCTGGTGATGTACCTAGGTGTCGAGGCCAAAGCCAAGGCGCTACGGGTGAAGAAAACACCGGCATGACCGCGTTACTGGGACTGGATGATGCTCAACCGTTCCCCCACCACCATCTCGGTGATCCAGTCCACCAGGATCGAGGTGTAGGCCTGTTGTGACACTGGATCGCTCAGGGAGTGGTCGGCACCATCGATGATGCGGTGCGTCAGGGAGTGCGTGTGCTGGCACGCCGCGCGGTAGCTCATGATGGTGGCGTGGGGCACATGGTCGTCGGTTTCCGATTCGACAATCAGCACATCACCGGTAAATTGCGCGCAGGCCTGCAGCGCGCGGTTGGTTTCGGCATGCACCAGCGTGCTGCGGTAATCCATCAGGTCGGCCTTATCGAGGTCACGCTTGGGCTTGAGCCATTCCTGGTCGCGGTACAGCGCCGGCACGCGCAGCGCCAGCCAGCGCACCGGGCGCAATGAGGTGAGAATCGCCGCCAGGTAGCCGCCATAGCTGGTGCCCACCACCGCCACCGCCGAGGTGTCGATGGCCGGGTGCGAGAGCAGTCGGTCGTAGGCCGCCAGCAGATCGCGCAGGTTGTCTTCCCGGGTGACGCGGGACAACGGGATACCTGTGCCCGCGTGGCCACGCAGATCGAACGTCAGGCACACGCATCCCAGGCCGGCGATACCTTTGGCGCGCTCCAGGTCGCGCTCCTGGCTACCGCCCCAGCCGTGCACGAATAACACCCCCGGCACCTTCGATTTGGGGCTGAGGAACGTGCCGCTCATCTGTTCATCGTCGATGTCGATCGCAATGCTTTCGCTTCTAGCCGTCATAAGATTTGACCGTCACGTACTTGAGAAGAAAGTCGCTGTTTTCCGCCGGGCCTCGGTACACCTCGATAGCATCCGCGGGCAGCGCCTGGTCCACGTAGGTTTCTACCGAAGACACCTGAATGGCCTTGAGGCCCGGGTGGTTGATAAAGCTCTGCAGCGCCGCGACTTCCGCGCTGCTGGCGCCACCCATGCGCCAGGATTGTTCAAGCACACCACTGCGCCGCTGGCCGTCGCTGTCCAGACCCTGGGCGATGTCGTAGTTGCGCCGGGACGCGTAGAAACCTGGGTAAGCTTCGTCAGCGGCCGCGTCGAAGACCTGGGCTTGCTCGATGGCTTGGCGCACGTCGCCGGGCAGCTCGAGCTTGAGCAAATCGTCATAACCGCCAGGCACCACCAGCAGGTTGGAGCCACCGTAGACCTCCTCGCCCTGTCCGTCCTGGGTCAGGTATTGCTCGCCGCAGTAGCTGATGACGTGATCGCCGATAAAACTCTGGCCCACACTATGGGTGACCACATCGTGCAGGTCTTGTTCCAGCACGACGCCTTCGCTGAACATCCGGGCCGCTTCGGGGCGCGCCAGCACGGCCTCGAACTCATCCAGGCTGTGGATAACCTCTTGGCCGCGCCCGGCGCAGGCATGCACCGGCTTCAGGCGGATCGGCCCGCTGTAGAGCAGGCGTTTGGCGGCTTCCCGTGCATCGTTGAGCGCAAATACGCTCAGGCCGTCCAGCACAACGTCGCGCACGCGCTCGCAGAACAAGGGCGACCAGCCTTCGGGAGCTGCGGCGTCCGGGCCCAGCAGGCCGTGACTGATGGCTTTGGTGCCGATGAAATCATGCTCCACATAACCGCCCCACAGGTCTTCGGGACCCTTGATATCAAGGGCCAGCGCCTGTGCAGGGCCAATCAGTGTTTGCGTGGGAAGCAGGTAGCGTTCACGGCCGGCGTGTTTGCGTGGATCGTAATCACCGCCGTACTTGAGCCCAAGGATTTGCGCCAGCCACCGCGCAAGGGCTCGGTTGGTTTCGACTTCATGCCGGGGAGCGCCCTCTCGCGTGGAGTGAGCAACTACCCATTTCTTGCGTTGAGTCGGGGTCATGCATCCCCCTTGGCCATCCCGCCATGTGTGTGGGTGGAAGGTTGCAGGGATCAGGCCAACGCAGGTTCAAAAGTGATGGCTTTGAAATCAATCGCTTGCGCAAAAAGCGATAGCAGTTGGCCTGTATTATTCTGCACGACACCACCCTGACCGTGGGGCGTTCTGCACGATTCACACGCCAAAACGGCTGCGGTAATCACTGGGTGCCAAACCGGTGATTTTCTTGAAGGTGGCGCGAAACGCACCAGGGTCCTGATACCCCACGGTCCAGGCGATATGGTCGATGGTGGCGGTGGTGAACTCCAGCATTTGCCGCGCTTTGCCGACGCGCAAATGCTGGCAGTATTCGGTGGGTTTCAACCCCGTGGCGCTGCGAAAACGCCGTAGGAACGTGCGCTCTTCCAGCCCCGCCTCTTGCGCCATGGCGGCCACGGACACATCCACCGCGCCACTGGCTTGCAACCAATGCTGGACCTTGAGGATGGCCACATCGCCATGGCTGAGGATCGGCGCAAAGTTGCTGCCGCACTGGCTGGCACTGTCGCTGTGCTCGATCACCAGGAAACGCGCGGTAGCGGCGGCGACGCTGGGGCCCATCAGGCGGTCGACCAGGCGCAGGCCCAGCTCGGACCAGGCCATCAGCCCGGCGGTGGTGATCAGGTCGCCGTCATCGACGATCGGTTTATCCGCCTCAAGGCGTACGGCCGGATAACGGGTCGCGAAGGATTTGGCTGAGGACCAATGGGTGGTGGCGCTGCGCCCGTCCAACAGACCGCTGCGCGCCAGCAGGATCGAACCGATGCACACGCCACCGAGCACGGTGCCCGCAGCGTGTTGCTGGCGAATCCACTCGAGCAGTGCAGGCGGCGCCTGGTCTTCGGTGAACTCGCCGATTGAAGGCGGCACCAGCACCGCCATCATCGGTTGCTCAGGCCCTGGGTGGGTGTCGAATACCCGCGTGGGTATACCATCGCCATCCACCAGCCAGTGGCTCACGCGCAGCAACGGCAGCTGTGCGGATTGATGCTCGGCGGCGATCCGGTTGGCGACACCAAACAGATCGGTCAGCCCATGCACCGCTGCCAACTGCGCACCGTGGTAGATCAACACGCCCAGCTCAACAACCGCCATTGTCAGTTTTCCCCCTGTTATTGTCGGTGCAGCCAATCCCCCGCCCCGGCGCCAGCTAACATACTGGCCCCATCAACCCATCACGAGGCAATACCCATGGCCAAACAAGCGCTCATCCTAATCGATATCCAGAACGACTACTTCCCTCAAGGCAAGTGGCCGCTCGATGGCGTGGAAGCCGCCGCGGACAAGGCTGCGCAGGTGCTCCAGGCGTTTCGCCAGAACGGGGAGGCAGTGATTCATGTGCGCCATGAGTTCACGTCCGAGGATGCACCGTTTTTCACGCCGAACTCTGAGGGTGCCTATTTGCACCCCAAGGTGCTGAACGAGGGCAGCGAGCCGGTGGTGCTTAAACATTTCGTCAATGCGTTCCGCGAAACCCCTCTACGCGCCCTGCTGGAACAGCGCAGCATCACCGAACTGGTGGTGGTCGGCAGCATGAGCCATATGTGCATCGATGCGGTGGTGCGGGCCGCAGCGGACCTGGGCTACAAGGTCACGGTGATTCATGACGCATGCGCCACCCGCGATCTGGAGTTCAATGGGCAGGTGATTCCGGCGGCGCAGGTGCATGGCGCATATATGGCGTCGTTGGCATTTGGCTACGCAGGCGTGGTGTCGGCGGATGAGTATTTGAAGGCGCAAGCAGCAGCGGCGTAAGCGCTGCTTGCTTCTGTGCCGTCAGCGGGTCGCGATGATAAACAGGCGCGGGAAGGGCAGTAATACAGTGCCATCGCCTAGTGCTGGATAAGCCTGTGTAATCCGCGCCTGGTATTCCTGTAGGAAAGCGGCTTTTTCGCTATCGGTCAGTGGCGCGAGAAAGGGTCGCAAGCCCGAGCCCTTGAACCACTCCACCACAGCGGCATGATCCGCCAGCGGGTGCTGGTACGTGGTGTGCCACACATCCACGGTACTGCAGTGTTGGCTCAGCAACTCGTAGTAGTAGCTCACCGAGTGGCGCTCATTGTGTTGGAACGCGCCGATCTTTGCCGCCCATGGGCCATCTGCCGCCACTTCGCGCGCCAGCCGGTGGGCGGGTTCATTGAGGTTGTCCGGGGTTTGTACGGCGAGCGTGCCGCCAGGCGTCAACTGGTCGACCAGATGCGGATAGAGCGTGGCGTGGTTTGGCAGCCATTGCAGCGAGGCGTTGGCAAGGATCACGTCGAATGGCTGCGACGGACTCCAGGCACCGATGTCCGCCAGCTCAAAGTTCAGCGCGGGCAGGCGCTTGCGGGCGTCGACCAGCATATCCTCGGAACTGTCCAGGCCCGTCACCTGCGCCTGCGGGAAACGCTCGGCCAATACCTGGGTGGAGTTGCCGGGGCCGCAACCCAGGTCCACCGCTGTGTGCACCGCGGTATTCGGAATGGCCGCGACCAGGTCACGTACCGGACGAGTGCGTTGTTGTTCAAACATCGTGTATTGCTTGGCAGACCAGGTCATCGCGGCTCTCCTTGTTCTGTGGAAGTGGGTTACAGCCTAAATCGAGTGGCCCCTGAGGACAAATGTCGGGGCCGGCGATCGTCCATCCCATCATTTAATCCGTTGCGGGTGCAGCTTCATGCATCACGAAATTACAAAAAAGCCCCGAGAGCAGGGCTCACGGGGCTTTTTGGGAAAGCTATACGGATTGCGCCGAGCGATATCCTAGAACGGTTATGACTACCAGACAGTCAGCAAGACGAACGACTGAGTGGGCTTAAGCTCATATCTTATTGGGTATTGGACGGATCATCACTACACCGGAACCTTATCAGTGTAAGGTTTTTCGTAAATTTATGCCGTGCAAGGCTTAGGAAACTTTACAAAATCGATAAGTATATTTCTCAAGCTGCTTGTCTGAACTTCGCTTAAATTCAGACCAACGGTACGAGCCTCAGAACATAGAGTGCCAAACGATTTCCATTGAAGGCCTGGAGTCACGTTTGTAGCATCCGCCTCCACCAGCCTAAAATTGAATGGAGCATTTATGTATGGCGCCTCGACCGAGGCGCCGCGTGCACACAACGCCCCGTTGAGCTGAACATACTAGAACTGTAAAAATTCTAAAGCAGCCCGTTATAACCCACTAGAATTTTCTAGGCGGCTTCTTGATTGTGAGCTTAACTTGGCTAGACATCGGAAGTCCGGACCCACTGGACTGGATTAGCTCCAGGCGATCCTTTTCCATATGATTAGCGATGTCTCGCTCAGAATCCTCACTCCACACCACATGGCCCTCACCTCTCCCGACCAGTCGGGAATTTAAGAAGCTGTCAATGTGGGCAACACGCTGCGGATCACAGGTGATGTAACCAATCGGGACCGTCGCCGCGCTCTCGTCACTGGGCTGAAAGTGGTACTGCACCACGGCCAGCTGCCCAGGGACCAGGAAGATCTCGAACCGGTCCTGAAGATCCGCTCCTTCGAAAGCAATTCCGTTAGGAATCCGATTGTGATACGTGCTGCGCAGCTGGCCGAACTCCCTTTTTTCATCGAATGGGACGATAGCGGTAATTCGACCTTTGACGTGAGGCGCCTCACTGAGCTTCTCAGCGGTCCTGCGGCAGAAGTCGCTGAGCAATGTCCCGTTGGCTGCCCACAGAGGCACAGAGCTCGACAGCCACAATGCCGAGTGAACCTGACCCTCTGGCCAGTCCCGAGAGAGGTCTTCGAGCATCCGCCCCAAAGCAATCCGGTTGTTGTTCTCGTAAATCGGCCCGATCATAGCCCTAGTGGCTTGGCTGCCGTAGCCCGTCCTACGTTCCTTATGATCGATCAGCCACGTGTTGATATCCAGACCTCGGTCATCTAGATAACGGGTCAACACTTCATCCCCGAACTCCTCACAATAGGCTTGGAGAGTCATGCCGCCCTTAGGCATCCGTAGGCTATTAAGATAGTCGGAAATCTTGGCTTCGAGCTCCATACTTAAGGGGCGCTGGCGAGTGCCGCCAACTTTCTCGGCAACGCGCTTGATGACTTCGACATTGCCCGCCTGGGTTGGCAGCAGACCGATTTCCAGATCCACCTGAATGTTCACTGGAGCCGCCTGATCGCATGCACCGACCTTATAGAGCCTGGTCTTCCGAGCTTCGGACTCGGGCAGCTTGGAGTAATCCAGAAAAGCGCGATACTGGTCGCCGAATGCATCTGCCACAGCCTGAACGGACCAAGCTTTATTTTCCGCCGGCACCGGAATTTGAGGCAGCCCCCAGCGAGTGCGATTGTTCTGACTGGCCGGCATTATGGTCTTGGTCAGCAACTCAAAAATCGGTCGCTCGATCCGCTCTTCATACTTGGTGAGACTCGGACTGGCCGATGTGCTTCCCTTGGTGCGATCTGTGAGCATCGCTGAAGGCGTCAAATGTCCGTCATTCGTGTAGATGGCCAGCTTGTTTCGGATGAGAGTTTCGATCAATACCTCGCATTCGCGCTTGGACAAGCCGAAATACTCACGAATCTCTCCAGGCAGCACTTCGTGCAAGGCCAACAGCAGACGACACGTGAACTCCTCCACCGCAGGCAAGGAGACTTCCTTCGTCCATGAGCAGCTTATTTGATACTGGTATGCAGGCAAAAGCAGGGAGATTGTGTTGCAAATGCGAAAGCCTGAGGCATCAACAGCTTGGTATTCTTCACTCATGGCGCTGACCCTCGATCACAGTGGTGCCATCTACGATTTCGTAATCGTCAGGTGACTTGGCATGTTGCTCGGTCACATAACTGACCACACTCCCTAGTGCAGTTGGTGTATTCACCCCGCTCCACATTTTCTTGGAACCGATGATGACTAAGCGATCTTTGGCCCGGGACAAGGCAACATTGATTCGCGATTGATCAACAAGAAAGCCTTGGAGGCCTTTGTCATTGTTCCTCACCAAGCTAAGAATTAATAACGTGTTTTCGCTGCCTTGGTACGAGTCAACCGTATCGATTCTGACTGCATCTCTAAGCGGTGCCGCCCACTCAGCACGACTCAACTCTTCCTCGATCAAGCGCTTTTGACCTCGGTACATGGTGATCAGCCCTATGGGTTGAGGGTTCATCGGCGTACGTTTGGCATTCAGCTTTTCCATGTGTTCGGGTCTTGCGAGCTGACGCAGCAAGTGCAAGCAAATCGCAACCTCATGCTTGTTGACGAATTTACCCTTCTGGGGCTCATCCTCATTGACCGCGCGGTCTCCCGAACCACTGTCGATCCAGCTGACAGGTTTGTTGAACGGATACGGAAGTTCATCGCACCACGAATCCGCTTTCTTGCGGTAGCTGTGCAGCTCGTCGTTATAGAAGCAGTGGCTGACAATGTTTCCAATCGGCTCAATCATTCGGTACTGAGTGTCGAGGGTAATGCCATTGTTCACCGTAAAGGCGCGCTCGAAGTCGGTCTTCACCACTTCACGCTCATCAATCTGCAGGTTCCTGGCCACTGCGCGCACGTGTTTTTTCTCGTACATGGGGGCCAACTGTTTGTGGTCACCCACCAGCAAAACTCGGCGCCCGCACTGCATGGCAATCATGAGCTCCGAAGCTTGCGCACGGCCTGCCTCATCGACGATGACCCAGTCGAACTCCATCTCTTCGATGTGCAAGGCTCCCGCTCCAATGCCTACCAGGGTGCCGCACACCAGTTGGGAGGTCTTGACCAGAAACTTGTCGTAGTTGGCCGCTCCCGAGCCCAAAACATCGATCCAGTCCTGGCTGATGCTGATCAGGTTGTTCAGGCGCTGCAGGGCCAGCTGATTGGTCACGCCGTGCTGGCGCGCCACCTGGTTGGACAACTCGCGCCAGAACTCGGGCGCGGTGGGCGAGGGCAGTGTGAATTCATAGCCCCGGCTGTCCATGTGATGCTGCAGTGACTCGACACAGCTTTTGATCTTGTTGTCATAGTCGATCACCCTTTCACTTCGGATTTCTTCGCTAATTTGCCGCTTGGAAGCGATATCGTCCCTCTGCTTGGTGTACGTGCGCATACGATCGAGAAGCGGACTGATGCTGCGGTGCAGCTTGGCCAGTTCTTCGACCAGATCTTGGCTGAGCATGAGCCGGGAAGCCAGGGCATTGATCCGCTTTTCGTACTCACGTTGAAACTTGAAGCGGATCTGGCGCTGAATTGAACTGGAATGGCACTGGAGCATCTGATCGTCAATGGCCGATTCGTGGCCCAGGCGAATGACGCTGATGTCTGTGCCGAGCTCTGAGCACAGTTCGCGAGCCTTGAGCGCGACCGTGTCCACCGAGGCATGTGATTGCCCCACCAGCAGGATGTTACCCGCCAGCTCATTTTCAAACAGGTAGTGGATCAGCTTGGTGACGAAGGCGGTTTTCCCCGTGCCAGGCGGCCCCTGCAATACACCGATCGGCCCTTCGGAGATTACCCGCTGGAAAGCTATGACTTGGCGTGGATTGAGTTGCCCCTTATCCGAGTCATAGCGCTCTCGGATAGCAACTTCATCCGGGATCTTGCCAGTCACCTTGGACTGCAGGGCCCCGGCTTGATCGAAGTAGACAGGGAGGTGAGCAATTCGGGACACTCCGTTGAGCACGCGCTCCATGGCTTTCTTGCGGCGCTCGCGAGAGGCGTTGTTGAGCTTGGACTCAAAAATAAGCTCCGTGCCCGGAGTCAGCTTCTGTTTGACGCTGCGAATGCCGGCAGAAAAAATACGCACAGCCATTCGTGTTGAACTGCACTCTTCGGCCACCACCTCACCAAACGGGCGGTTCTCGCCCTCCAGGAAGATGCCGATGTCACCGGCATCTTCGTTGAAGTCTAGATCCTGGCCATTTTGCGGCACATAGGGAATGAGTAGTGCTCCACTAGCGCTCTCTTCAAAGGCGGCATTCTCGATTTCGACGCGCATCAGCTGGTCACCTTCGGTTTCCAGCATTGCCTTCCAGATTGCCGATGGCCTGATGCTCTGATCGGCGAACTCATCACTGTCTTCACAGCCCTCCTCTTCACCTGACACCGACTCGGGTTTCTTCAGGAAGCTCTGCACGGGCTCTTGGCTCAGCAGAAAGTGTACGAACGCCTCATCAGTAGCCTTGGTTGAAATACCTTTCTGAACGGTGATGGGTTGGATGAAGGTAGCCTGAGCTTTGTGCCCTGCCGAAATGTAATCGCTGAACGACACATCGGAGAGCCAAGGCGAAGACAGCGTCTGGTGCACGGGATCAAAATTGAATGCCAGACGCCTGTCCAGCGCGGTCAGCCTGATGTATAGCTGCTCTGGATTGCGGTCAGCGCGCTCGACCTGCAGGTAATACGCAGACTCTCTGCCCTGAAGTAATGTCTCTTCTGTGGGCCACCGGAAGACGTCAGCGACAAATTTCAGCGCAGGTAATTCAGGTGCGATAGGCTTTCGAAGAGCTTCGAGCTCTGCCTTGAGGGTCTCATTCAGTGGATCGATGGCAACGGGAATCCCGTTCGGCTGCTCTTTAGCCAAAGCTAACTCGGCGACCAGAGATGTAGGGGCTTCAGCTCCTAGGAGCTCGCCTACGATCTTGTAGAGCGCATAGCAGTCGCGACCAAAGCTGTCGGTGCTGGCCGGGTTTGCCGGGCCATATTCGACATTGTAGGGATCAGAGGTGTCGCCAAAATCGAGTGCGTCAATGAACATCAGCGAAAGAGGGTCACCCTCATCGCTTGGACGAACCAGAATGTTGTCTGGGTGCAGATCCCCGTGCGCAAAATCTAAGCCGTGCACGTTGATCAGCAGATTGCAGAGTGCCGAAGCGGCCTCCAGCTTTTGCTCAAGCTTGTCCAGGGTCGTAACAAATTCAGGCCAGCCAGTGCCCTGCTCGAAGCGCGTGACGACAAACAGTCCGTTGCCGCCTGCAAACATGCCATGGGTCAGCAGCGCTGGCAGTGGCAATTCGTCCTCAAGGGACTGCTCAATGCGCTTTCTCATGCGCAGGATACGGCGGTTGGTACCAGGATTTTTCAGGTCGACCACGGCCTTCGGCCAGAACTTGAATAGCGCCTCTTCAGAGTCGAACACACACCGATAAACCATTTTCTCTGCAGTGCCGATAGGAACGATCCCTGGCGCTGGCGGGAAGTAGCTCATCAGCATGTAGGGGTTCCAATCGGCCTTGACGAAATCGCCCTTGGCAATCTCCTGCATGACCTCCTGGGTGTCGTCATATTGCAGCGGTTTGCCGATCGCCAGGGTGTTAAATTCAGCGAGCATTTCAGAAGCATTGGCAAAGCGGTTCTTCTGCTCTAGATCCATTGCCTTGGCGAAGAATGCGTCCAGTTTGCCATCGAAGGGGTCACTGGCCACCGAGCGCCATACGCAAATGCCTTCTTCTAGGACAAACTTAGCGCAGTGAAAACAAATCTTGTGGGCGACCAGGGCCAGCAGGTAGACGTCTTTGGCAAACGGGCTGAGTACATCACCCTGTGAGGCATAAACATCTTCTGGAAGGAGAGTCGTGTTGCTTTTTAGACGTTCGGCCAGATCCTTGACCGTGCCTTTGTCAGGGACGAAGGCTGCGTGGAAACTGGAGGCCAAGACGATGCGCGAATCCTGAGAGTACCAAAGGTTCTGCGTGTCGATGTCCCGGTGTGCAAAACCCATGCTGTGCATTTCGGCAAAGGGCGCCAATAGGGCCTTGGTCAGGTCAAGACGATCATCAACCGACCATTTGTGGCCATGCAGATTCAGGTGCTGCTCAAGACGCAGGGTGTTCTTGCGAATCTCGAATAGTTCGACGCAGTCACTAGTGATGTTGTCCTCAACCATCGGGGACAAAGGCCTGAGAAGAAAATCTTCTAGCGGGCTGTTCGCAGCGCTGGCGGTACGAAAGACAAAGTCTTCTCGCGTCACCACACGGCGCCAAGTCTCGTCATCGTGAAATGCCAACCCCAAAGCTGCCAAATCCCAGCGACGCATCATGGCCTTGCCAATAGGAGGGCCGACGTTGGTGGCGGGATACTCACTGAACAGATGCTGATCATGCACGCGGTCTGGGGCATGAGCAGCGGTGTATTCTAGATATTGGAATTCAGCAAGTTCTACACGGTTACCCCGAAAGAAGCTGTCGAAAATGGGCTGGGCTTTGTTGGGTCTTAGCCTGCCCATTTCGTCGAACTTGATCATTCGCACTTGCTGAACGAGGCTCTCATAGCCTTTGCCCGCGATCTTCAGAAAGTCTTCAAGGGTGTGAACATACTTGCGCTCCCCTTCAGGCAGGTGCTCAGGCGTCGCGCTACCACAGAGCACCACGTGCGCTTCGACGTAGGGGTCGTAGGACAGCTTGTGTCCTATTTCTTTTTTGAGAATGGCCGCCAGACGATATCCCTGGTCTCGCTTGCGGTGATAGGCACTTTTGCCCCTGTTCTGCTCGCCACGCGGGGTGGTAATGATCCAGTTGCCATCATAGTTGGTCAGCTTGCCGTGCCATTCTTTGAGTTCGACCACGAGCACGCGGTCATGCGTCACGACAATGAGGTCGAACTCCATCGACCCCTGCTTATCCGCAACCAATACCGATGCGTAACCGAACCAGCTCTCACGCAGGTGCTTTTGCATCTGATCCAGAGCGTTTGTCTCGCTCTTGTGCAACCCATTGCCCCGAACGACGATTTGCATAATGGCTTCCCTGTTGCCGACCTGCAGCCTATGGAGCGGCGCCTAGGGAATAGTGCCTCCTTGGCAACCAGCTCGTCTCAGCCACAGCTCCTGCTGGCTTTTAATAAACGCTGTCAGTGCTAGCTTCAGACACAGATAAGTCCCGTAGGCTTGTCCCTGTATCCCGATTGATGCGAATGGTATCTGAATGATGGCATTGTGCCCATAGACAGCAGCTACATCGAACTGGTTGTTTGGTTCTCCTTACGAGCGAGTAATAGCATATAGACATTAGTCCAGCTAAGCTTTGATGGCTGGATCAACACGCTTAGCGGAGCCATCATGGATGAAATTCACTATTTTTTTGTAATCCCTGCCCTCACGGAAGAAAAATTCACTACCTTTCAGGGGGCCACCCAGGGTTAGCAGAAATAGTTGAACACCTGGGTCAGTTTTCGGTCAGCGGCAACACACAGCTATGAGTATAGGAATAAAGTCTTATACTCAATACGATTCAGTCAGAACTGCGTTTTGCTTGGTAAGCTTTGCTATCGCCATGCATTTATGCAGGCTTACAGCAATATTGCTCAAAGTAAGAAAAAAGCTTATGTCACCGTAAATTAGCACATAGGACTCACACAGCTATCTTCTAGCTATGCCACTTAACAACATCGGTACTACGTCATTTACAAAACGGGATGGCAACACATCTGCACACGTTAAATCAAGCCATGAGCGACAGATGAGCACAAGGAAGATTTTAACTTTCGAACTATTAACAAATAATCCTTTTGAAAGCTATAACCAAGATAAAAACGTCGCACGGACCCAAAATAAAACCACCTCAACAGGAAAGGAAACAGTTTTTACGACCACCCATTTTCAGTCAAAAAAAATACCCACAGAACTCTTCTATATAACTCAACAGCAGGAAGCTCTCCATGAGAGAAAATGCAACTTTTCGGGATGGAGAACCATTTTTCTCCAATGCGTGCGTTGGTACAAATGGATCTCCAAATTACTACCACTACGCCAAAGGCTACTCTTCGGCCGCAAACCTATTAATAGAACAAACTCTAAAGCAAGATTCCCCTTATCCGGTAGACACCTTCGTATATCCGATCTGCTTTAACATGCGCCACTCCATAGAGTTACGCCTGAAAGGAGCTATTGAAAAGTTAACTAACATCTACGGCCATAGGAAAAGCTTACCCTACTTCAGTTTAGAGGGTTCCCATGACATCGGAAAAATCTGGCTATACTTCAAAATTAACTCAGTTAGCCTCGACGACAGAATCGAGCTATACACCTACCTTCTCAACGACACAATCGATGATTTTGCAGACATTGACCCTACAGGACAAACTTTCCGCTACCCCTATAGCACGGAGAAGTCAAAGCATTTAACTACCCTTGATTCCATTAACATTAGCATACTGTCAGAAAGATTTAGCTTCATAGAGTCAGTCCTTGACTCATTGGAGGAATACATAGATGAACTTGGAATAGAGTGCGCTTGGAAAACTTACACCTCGCGCCTTTCGAGAGCAGACATTTTAGCTATAGCGACGAAGCTCCCTCCTAAGTCTACTTGGGGAAACACAGAATTTAAAATGCTTAAAGAAGAAGTAAAGAAAGAATATAGCATTGGAAGCGCTGGATTCAATGATGCAATCGATATCATCTCCAAAACCTTCAGAACAAATCGCTCAGGAATACCATCTCCGTCGTTAATTCACCTAAACCAAAATGACATTGAGAGCATAGCATGCCTATGGCAAACACTAAACAGCGACAAAAAAAATCAAGAAATAGATTTAGAAAGTAGCAAACAAGACTTCGAAAGGCTAATTAGAAGTGAGAAAAACCTTAACACCCAAAAAGATGAGTTCTTAAAGCTTCTTGATAAGCTTAACCGCAACAAAATAGCCGACCTACTAGCCATTTATAAAACGAGCAGCCAAAACTACCCCGAGGAATATCCATTTCTCGTTAATTATTATAAAGGACAACTGCACACACCATCAGATCTAGCGCGCGAGCTTAGAAAAACACTTTTACGCCGCAATTTTATTGAAAGTCTACTGCGATTTCACTATTTGATCGGGCATTATGACGCTGCCGATTCATTAATTACTCGCTTCAACCTTAGGAATAAATTCTCCTGGATCGAAGATGCTGAAAAAGAAAAATATATTGCAGCTCCTTGTCAAGCAATCCTAGCAGACTGCATTCTAATTTTTGGACAGGGCTATACCGAAAGTAAATATCCCAACTATCCTGGAACCAAAAGAAATCCGCACCCGAAGTCCAAGAACACTAATTAATGATAAAAAATTGGGATAGAATCATTTTTCATCAGTAAGCTCCAGAAAAATAAATCCGTCCCATTTTTGGTCCCGGCGTCTTGCTGACTCCAAGCGCCTGATTGGTTTCTACCATGCAAACATGCACGCGTGCCAGCGCCTCATCGAGATAGAGCTCCGTCACTCGACCCTTCCTGCTCAAGCGCACTACGACCTTGCTTGACCAAAATCTAGTTGAAGCGAAGTAAAGGCCCGTCCAATTGGAGACGGCATGCGCAGAAGTCCTTCATCCCTGCGGAACAATCAAGCCCAAGGTTTATCTACGTACAGAAATCACGAACGGCTGGAGTCGGTTAACCACACTGGAGCCAGATTAATACCCCTGACTCCGCTTGGCGTGAAATTCTTTCACCTCATCCCACGTCATCTTAATGGCGATGATCCTCGCAGCCGACTCATCGACGATGTAGACCTCCACATCAGGATCGCTGATAGGAGACACGAGCCTAAAGGGGGGTTCCAAACGGCCAGTGCCCACCATCCCGTCCTGGCTAAAGATTACAGCTGGACAATGATCTCCATTTTCAAATAGCGCCTTGATCCCAGACTTGAGCCACTCCCAATCCACTCGTGCAGGAAAAGGGGGGCGTGTCGTGTGGAGAACAACCGGGATAATTGAATCTACACCTCTGACAATTGCCCCACAGAAGCCTGAGAGAAGTTCTTTGTCAGCAATGGCATCAATCACCGCGCTTACTGCTCCATCATCTCCGAGCTCTATGCCAGAGCTTAAATACGGTTCTAGGAATGCCATGAACTCGAGGAAGCCTGGAGATTGAAGCATCTGGCCCTGACTATCCTCCGCACGTGATAGCACCCCCTTGAGGATGCTACGCACGATACAAGCAGCTGCCTTCGGTTCGTCCGGGCTGAGGCGATCAATGGCTTGCTCACTAAGTAGGTTGAAGAGCAACGCATGACGGTAGCCAAGGTCGAAGCACGCCTGGTGAAAGGGATGACGTTTACTGATCAGATCTGTCCGTACCCATTGGGCAAGCTCTTCTGTGGCCTTCAAACGCTTAGCAGGCTCATTGGACAGCATCGGCATTGGCGTCACGACTTCCTCAGTGATGTCGTACATTTGCTTCATCTCAATCGCAAAGCGTAGCGCCTCCAATTGGGCCCATTCGACCATGGGCTCAATCCTCGCGGCATGCTCTTTGTCCGGAGCAGCGTTGAAGGCGGCGACGGCTAGATCCCCAAGCACTCGGCCAGTTAAAAAGGCATCGCTACATTTGATTACACCTCTAGGGAACGGTGCACCGAGCGAGAGGTTGGCTACTAAAGTCATCGCAACCGCAGGATCAGTCCAATCCAGCTGATTGAGAGCAACGAATGGCATGTAGTTATTGCGAACGGACGGGTTAGAAATGAATTCTCGGGCATGTTGCCCGATGCTGCCCCAGAAATCGAACCGAGTAGGCACGACTCGATTTCTGTACTGACGAACCTTTAACTGCCAGTGGTAATCGCCGCCAAACTCAGGATCGAAATGCTCTTTCAGCAGAGGAAATGCAGTTTTAGCAATGTCATACACCGTCTGCGGGGTCTGGCCTAGGAGGTCATCCCTTCGATTGTGCAGGAAAGTCGCAGCCTCGGACTCCCTCTGCGGTAGTCCATGATCACGGCACCACGCGTGCATTGCGTACGGGTCAATGGCAGTTAGGGTAATGCACCATCGACCACGGCCAAAGCCATTAACGTCACGCCAGAGCATCATAAAGCCATGCGAGCCTGCTCTGTCTCCTTCCCGAGCGATCACATCCATGGCGGTAAGTACTATTCTCGGAGGCCAGCGCTCATCGCCTTCATTTTCACTATCGGAGTCGGTATCTTCGTGGTTGCTTTCAGGATCATCGATCCCCTTATAAGCTAGATAGAGATCAATCGACGGGAGCGCTTCGACTGGCAGATTGGTACTACCGGTCAGATGCCAAGCCTCCGGCAGGTGCGCTATGAGTCCAAACCCTGAATCATCGCTGGTCAACTTCAGTGCCAGACACTGCTTACCCGACCATGCGTTCATGCTGCCAACGGCATGCACCAGAAGCGTCGACCAATCTGCCGCGACTACTACGAAGCAAACGTCGAAATTGCCCAAAAAAGGAAGCATATTTCGGAGTTCCTGCTCATAGCCGGCAAGCTCAGTGACAGTCTGTCGCTCCGTTTCGCTGGCCCTTTTGACCTCAAAAACTACTAGCGTCTTCGTCTCAGCATTGAAACAAAGTATGTCTGGGCGCAGCACCTCTCCTGTGGTCATTGAGATACTGGTGTTGATCGAGACGATCTCCAGCAAGCTCAGACGCCCCAGCACATGCTCTGCCGCCTCTGCTGAAGCACGTCGAGAGATGTAATCAATACCAAAGGATGGAAGAAAATACTCCTGTTCTACCGAGTTCGTTAAAGAGTTGATAGCTTCTTGCCCTTGGATTGACTCAAGCAGTTTCTCCTTTTCAATGAGGTGCTGTAGCCAGGATACGACTTCGGACTCTGGGGGGAACTTGATCTTGGACATAAATCTTCCTTGAGTTAATGGGGCTATCCTCTGAACGAGGAGTATTACTGACGGTCAGGGCGATCATAACCCTCGACATACTGAAGCAGTGCCCGTTGCTCTACCTTCGCGTGGCTTCCGTCTAGCGTATAGGCCGTATTAACCAGTTGTTAACAAGATGCTATTGGCTGGTAATACAGTTGTACGCAATGCGCGATTGGCCTATCTATGTGGTTTTCTTAAAGCTAAATCGATCACTGTACGGTCGTTCATTTTTGACTTGAGTGCCCGGTTCTGGTCCAGTAGCACCTCACTGACGGAGGCGAGATTGGATATCTTGGCTCAAAGTTCTGCGATATCCTGACGATAGGCTGCTGATTCCTCTCGCTCGGCAGTCAAGTCCTCAGGCTTCACATCTCGCATGGCACGACTGGAGCGCCCCTAAGCTTCGCGGATAGCCTCGGCGGCGCCTGGATAGTGGTTATTATCAATGCTGTCGATACGCCGGCCTCGCGAGCTACCTCGGAAATGGTTACCTTGATTTCACCGGTGCGCGCGCAGCTCTTCTGAATGCGATAAAGGGCAAGCCTCAACTCCTTTTCGCGAGCATTAAATGGCCAACCGACCGGTTGACCTCAAGAAGGCGAATTATCGTCTTTACGTATTACCGGTGAGCTAACCCTAGCTCATCCATGAGCGCTATCGTTCACCGATGACCTACCCCTAGCTCATTCATGACCGCTTTCCCAGCTTAAGGCTTAACCATTCCTTCATATACGCACCATCTCTGATCATTTCTGCGCGCAACGATTGCAATTCATTCTCAGTAAGAACCGAACCACAACGAGGACGCTTTCCAGAAGACTTAGATAATTCAAGATTGGTCAATCTCGAAATTATTTCGCTCATAGCTAGAACACCCAGCGGGCCATTCGGGGGGATCTTCATAAACATGTACAACCCTCCATACACCAAACCTACCTAGCCAAGCGCAATGATTCATTGATTTAAAGAGCCTCAATGCAATATTACGCTCAGGGTCCAACCTCCGAAGAGCCACGATCCACAATCGGAAGCGGCGCATCCAGCTTCTCTGCAGAAACGTTAAACTTATAAGCGTTGTACTGCCAGCGAACAAACCTTTCCATCAGGCAAGCATTTTCACGTTCAAGTCGATGGTTTTCTGCCTCCAGCCGCCGAATCCGCTGCTCGGCAATACTCAAACTCGCCGGGCGTTTCGTCGAAACGAAACCTGACTTCATCCTAGCCTTATGGTGAGTGAACGCGCTCTTGATCTTCTCGTGCGAATTCAGGGTTTGACGAGTCGGCCGCGTCCCTATCAACGGTTCAATAGCTTCGCAGAGCCCCTCCCAGGTAAGCTTTCCCTCCCAGCCGTCAATCAGACTGACAATCAGATCCAGGTCTTTTGGACTCAAATGCTTTGCCATGGCTTATATCCCCATCAACGCACGAAGCTCGTCCATATCTGGGTCTTCTTTGGGAGCAGGTAGGCTTGGCGCAGTTGACCGGGCGGCGATAGCACGCTTCAGCGGGCTGAACTCTTGATTATTGCTCAAACGGATGATGGTGCCATCAGGAGTGTCCTTCGATTCCAAAATCTCGATCAGTTGATCAGCCCGTTCCAAGGTTTTGATCTGATGCTGACTCCAGCGGTCGGCACCGTAGATACCGTCTTCGTTCGCCGCCTGAGCTTTGCCAAGCTGAAGGCGGATACTGTCACGATGACTTTTGAGTCTTTCGATCTTGTTGGCATCACCCTTGACGCAGACTTGCTCAGTGCAATTCAGGCAGTCACGGTGCTTCTGACACGGAAGCATTGAATAGTCATGCACGCAGAAGCCGAAAATTGTGATGTGGGCAATTCCCTCCCCCGTGGCGTCAAGGTCAGCCAACGTCACTGGCGCGTTCTCCCTGATCTTGGTCAACGCGACACCGATACCCGCTTCCCTGGCCATCTCGACGTGCTCATCGGCTGTCATGTGGTTATAGGTAGCGTTCTGGTGGATGTTGGCTCGCCCTGACCATTTAGCAATGTCCAATTGGCCTAAGCTGCCGCGCTGAGCCAGCGTATTCAGGTAGTGCCGAACTTGATGAGACCCCATAGAAATAGGGGTTCCATCAGGATTTTTATAGCCATTCCGTTCCCAGATGCTGCGCTCTTGGCCATCGATGTAGTTGATGTCGGTGGTGAACGTACTCTTCCCCGGAGACCAGACAATGATCGGTCGTGCGGGATAGTCCATCCTCAGTTCGTTTTGCCTGAAACAGCAGAGCGCCTCCGAATACTTGATGTGCCGCTCTTTGTTGAGCCACGGCCACCCCTTCGGCAGCTTGCTGTGCATGAAGCCGTTCAGAAACCGCAATGTGACGTACCCGTTCTCTGCATAAAAGGCCGGAAATGGTTTGTAGGACTTCATTCCCGCTTTCAGCCTAACGGTAGCTACAGCCGCTACGTCACTCGGATCTAACCCCAGAGCAAGGCAGGCTTGGGTGTCACTTAAAGGGTGATCTTCACCGATGTTAGGGCAGTTTTCATGGCGATAGAACTTGTCCGGATGGCTTTCAATCCACTTCGCGAGCCTGCGCCCAGGCTCGGACATTTCTGTGAGACGGCGAACAGCTTCCTCAGCGGTTTGCATCAGAACGGAAGGAAGCCATTTAATATCAGATTCATATCCCTTCCCAGCGTAAAACCTGAGCCCGAGACGCTCTACGCCTTTGCTGTCGGTCTCCCGGTGCAGGCAGTTAAGGGGAAGGTCTTGTACTTCGCTAATGCGGGATGGAGCGCACATGCAGAGCGCAAAGATTGATGTAGTGAAGCGATCTCGCGCTCCCTGAAGGTCGTTGCTGAACATCTCCGCCATTGCCTCAAGCGTTCGCTCTGGAGGCATTTTGTCCTCGCGCCGTTGCTTGCCGACGGAATCAGTACGATGAATCTCCTTAGGTTTTTTAACCGGGTTCTTCCAGGAAATTGGTGCTGGGATGATTCGGCTTTGATTCAGGAATTCAACGAGTTTCGCCAAGCTGATGCCCGCTTGATATGAACTTGCGCCGTAAGTAAACGCTACCTTGGCGGCTTCATCCAAGACACTGATATCGGTCTGCGTGATGTCAGCACAGCCTTTGATTTCAAGCAAAGCAGCTTCAACGCAGCGAATGGCCTTGAACTCACTCTTCAGCTTGTTAGGGTTATGGCCTTGCTGATAACGAACGTATGCCTTGGCGAATGGAATGATGCCTGCGTCCAGAAGTTGCGCTTCGCTATAGCCGCGAGACGGAGCACCCTTTTTTGTGAAGTTGCCTACACTTGGCCAAGCATGGCTGTACCAATCTAGATCGGCACCAAACACTGTAAGCCTGTCCCGACACATGACGATGAACTCATCAAGGTTCTGCAGGCTGGCAGCTTGGGCCTTCGGAATAAACTGAAAGATGTTAGACATTGGCGAGATCGCTCTTCATGGCATTGCAACGAGTTACTACATTACTAACTGCAAGAATGAGTCGGTCATTGACGGATGCGATCTTCAAGTCGCCTGTGTCTTCATAAACGCCGTCACGCTCAAGAATTAGTTGATCTAAGACAGCCTCATGAGGTCCATCCAGCCAAGGCTGAAAATGCGAACAGGTATAACAGGCGACCGGGGCCAGAGCGCCACAAAATCCATAGCTCCCGCAGCTACCTACGTTGCCACCTGCACTGCAAATCCTGCTTGAACGATCCCCACCACGGCGAGCCTTGGTTTCATCAACAACAAGGACGCCTTGGAACGCTTGCGCAAGTGGAGCCAATTGCAGCGCCACAGCTTTATCTATGCGTTCAACGATCTCGGGGATGTTCCTCACATAGACGCCAGCATTTTGGATGTCGGAGTGATCAAGCGCTTGCGCGATGATGTATTCCCCTCTGCCTTCCCTCGCGAGGTTGGTCCCGAGGGTGTAGCGGAAGCGGTATGGGTTAATGTTGGTGTAAGCGCCAGTTCTGTGACTGGTAACGGCGATCACTTCTTTAACGCTCGACATCGAGTGACCGATCTCACTCACCCGGGCATGCAAAAAATCTCCTGCCAGTTGCGCCTCAAGGTCTTTATTCACGTCGTAGTGTTTGATTGCCGGAAACAGTGGCAACTCGGGCACAAGATTCTGCTGGTTAGACCAACTGCACAGATCAGAAAAAGTTGATTTAACATAGCCTGCCTGCTCATTAAGAAGCGTCCACAAGTCTTCAACAACCTCAAACTTAGAGAACGACTGGCGCCACCCCTCGTGCTTTTGCTTACCACGCGGAAAATTGATGAAATAACGCTGCCCGACAGACATAAGGTCTTTAATTTTCAAAGCTGCTATTTGAACTGGGCGTCTGCCAGTCATGGCCAAAATCATCGCGAAGCAAGTTGCTCGCAAATCGAGTTTTCCAATTGCATAACAATCAAGCACGCCTGAAACGATAGCCTCCATCTCAATATCTGTAAGCGGCCCATTTTCTGGACACATCGACTGTACCGCGTAGCCTTTTTCGCTCCCTTTGATCCTCCAGCCCTCCATCATTTTCAAGGTATCAGCGGAGGCTCCAGGATATCCAAGACTTACCCATGTTCGAATGAATGCACGCATAGGGCTCAGCTCCCACTCAGTATCAGCTATTTGCGAGCGGTAGGAGATCATCGATTCTGGACTAAATAGTGGGAGACTATGAGTCGCCTCAAAATAAGATTTGAATCGGTGGTAAAGTAACATCGTGTACTGCGCTGAGCAGGTCTCTCCATAGATGGCCAAAACCTGCTTAAATGTGCGTTTTAAATCACCATCCAGCCATGCAGGAAGAGTACCAAAGTGGATTCTAATATCTTTACTCAGCCTCCACTTACTCGAGTAAACCTCCACTTCATAGCCATCTTTTGATAAAAACGAAGCGCGCTCATACCGGGCTAGGGCTGCACTATTATTCACTATCACCAGATGACCTCCTCAAGTGTTTTATTTGCAACCCCATCACAGCCTTTCCAGCTGCTTCCTTGATATGGCGCTTGTTGTAAATTGACGCAGTGCCAGACGTTTCACTCCACCCCATCAAGTAAGAGCGGAGCTTTTGTTCTCGCTCAGTGGTTATGCTGTCTTTATCGCAGCTCCTTGAAAAAATATAGTTCCAATGGTGCCGAAGGGCATGGGTATGCAGACCAGAAAATTCATCTGCTAAAGTCGACAGAGATGCAATAAATTTTCCGAAGCCAGAATTAGAAAGTGGCCAGCCACCAGTTCTTCCTGAGCGATGAATCACAAAAAGATATCCATGCTTACGAGCACCCGGAATCTTGTTGCGGAACTTGGCGATGTATTCATGGACTCGCTGCATCAGCTCAGGGATTAGAGGAAATGTACGCTCCCGCGTTTTAGCGACCGGCTGATAAGTTCTCGGATCTCCAACAGAGTCTGCACGCCGCACAATTTTGACCGTGTTTTTCGAAAAGTCGAAATCTTCCGTTTTGAGGTTCAGCAATTCTCCACGCCGCATTCCGGTGAGACGAAGAATTGTGAACATCAATGCGTTCCGAAATTGAAGGCCCACCTCAGTAACCGGGTTGGATGCGCTACCTGGCTTGAGAACTTCTTCAAGCGTATCCAAAACGGAGTCATCCAGATGGAAATCAGATCTGTCCTCGTCAGTTTTATCGCTAATCTTTGGTCGATTAGCTTTGATCTGAGCCACCATGACATCAATTTCCTGCGCGCTGTTCTCTGTTACTGGGTGCAATCTGCCCGCGAGAAACCCGACATACGCAGCGATAACGGTGATTCGGTTGTACTGATTGTCCTTGGCGACCCTTCTATGACGGCCTTTGAGGGCCACGACCTGCTTGTCCTTTGAACACATATCTTCCAGAGGCTTTTGCATGAAGTCCCGCAAAGAATGGATCTCATGACGACAAAGCAGCTCGCTACGCTTAAAACGCGACTCTAGATCAAGGTCGTAGTAATTCTGCCAAGCGCACATGGCCTTGAGCGCCGATAGAGCGTTATTGATCGTGTTAATGGAAAGCGAGCGCCCACGCATCTCTGCGGTCACGTACAGCGCGGGGTAGTAAAGCGGCATGCCGGCGTTATCGACGAGGATTGAAAACCTTTCTCCTGACTCCCCCTGAAACCGTCTGATTGCTAACTGCATACGCACCTCGAATTACTTACGTAAATTCAAGGTATGAACCTAGTTAAAACAGGTCAACTTATTTTTTACAACGCGAAAACGAGAAAGCCCCCGCAATGCGGGGGCTTCCTGAAGAAACTTTACAAAGAGGTCTCTACGGTTCCTCAGAACGGAATATCGTCATCAAAGCTGTCGAAATCCGGAGCTGGCTGCGGAGCGGCCTGTTGCGGCGCTGGACGCGACTCACGCTGTGGCTGCTGGCTTGGCTGCGGACGCGACTGCTGTGGACGCGGTGCCGAGTTGGACATACCGCCCTGGCCTTGTTGGTCACCCTGTGGACGACCGCCCAGCAGTTGCATGGTGCCTTGCATGTCGACCACGATTTCAGTGGTGTAACGCTTGATGCCGTCTTTTTCCCACTCGCGGGTTTGCAGCTTGCCTTCGATGTAGACCTGCGAACCTTTG
>Ga0308159_1001462_pt1 | contig 33880 bp, 24 predicted proteins | sample PhyCR1_FD_201040 | JGI IMG/M metagenome (GOLD analysis project Ga0308159, IMG submission 201040) | Phyllosphere microbial communities from UC Gill Tract Community Farm, Albany, California, United States - DLSLC.R1 | ecosystem: Host-associated > Plants > Phyllosphere > Unclassified | place: USA... | reverse complement strand
TCTATTCCGCTAGGGCTTTGTCGCATTGCCGGCAGATGCCGGCGCGCTCCAAGCCCAAGCTCCACCGAGCCCCGCTGCGCGGGTCTCGGCCCTGACGGGTCACGATCCCTTGCGGGAGGTGGCCGCGCCCACCCAGGGCAGCGTTATCGCAACCCTCACGCTGAAGGGCGCGGGGAGAGCACAATTCTAAAATATTCTTACACTGTAGGCCAAGTTTGGCAGGCGTCGGTTGGCGTCCGTCAAGGATCCGCGGTTCCCCCAATTTTCACGACATCCCTCCGCTGCGCTCCAGGACGCCGAGAAAATCGGCTCCCCCACGGCCCGCTGCGCGGCGGCCTCCGGCCGTCCCTGACCTCCTGACCGCCACCTGCCTGATGATGGGGGTCATCAAGAGGATGACAGAAAAATGGAGGTTTATCATGACCAAGTTCAACAACTTCGCCGATCTCGCCGCTAACCTTGTCGCTGACCGGATCGCCCGCGCTGATGAAGCTCACGAGCACAGCTACGACGGCGCCTTCATCGAGCACTCGGAACTCGCCAAGCTGAGCATCATGGATGAGCCGATGGCGACCGAGATGCCGGACCCGGACATGGCACGCGCGGCGGTGGAACTGGCCGTCGGCACGATCTTCGACGTCTTCCGCGACACCCGCATGGAGGAGTTCGCGCAGCAGATCGTCTGGGGCTTCGTCAACTCCTTCCACATGACCGCCCGCCTCGCCGAAGGACGCGAGGACGACGCCGCCAAGAAGCTGGGGGAACTCGCCCGCAACTACGAGCCCTCGGAGATTCACGCCGTCGAGCTCGAGGAGACGCAGCTGCTCTGCCAGACGCTGCAGGGATGCCGCGAGGCTCTGGAAGCCATGCGCGACCACGCCTCGGAAGTGTACCGGGTCGAGACCGGCAAGCCCTTCACCGCCACGCGTGGGTCGCAGGTCGCACGTAACGGGGTCACCGCCTCGCAGATCGCCGCCCGCGACTTCCTCGCCGCACGCAACCGCCAGCGCAACGAGGAGCACGCACCCACCGGCCCGATGGTCATCGTGTCGGGCGGACAGGTCTGGCACGACCACGAGATGCTCTGGGACATCCTCGACGACATCAAGGCCCGGGTCCCCGAAATGGTCCTGGCCACGACCGGGATGCGCAAGGGCGTCGACGCCATCGCCACCTCCTGGGCACAGTCGCGCAAGGTCAAGGCGATCAGCTTCATCCCCAACCGCGCGCACGGCAACCGCGCACCCTTCCTGCGCAACGAGAACCTGGTCAAGCTGCGGCCGATCGAGGCCATCGTCTGCGAAGGCTCGGGCATCCAGTCCAACCTCGCGCAGCGCCTGCGCCAGGCCGGGGTGCCGCTGCACATCCGCCGCCTCACCGACCAACGCGCTGCACAGTCCACCCAGCGGGCGTAAGCCCCCATCGGGAGGCTCGGGCATCCGCCCGGGCCTCCCTCCTTCTTTTTGTCGCGCTACAGCGCGGCTCAGGGGCATCGAGCCCCATCGCCGCGATCGCGACGTGCCCGCCAGGCAGATCGCCCGCGCCCCGCCGAGAGGTCGGGAAAGGGATCTCTCTAGTCGTCCCAGTGTGTCGGCCGCGCCGGACGGTCTCAAGGACGGCAGGGTCCCACCATTTTCCTTCGGAAAATCGTTGCCCCTACCGCCGCTGACGCGGCCGCTACGCGGTCCTGTGACACCATCCGGCGCAGCCGACCCGATCACTCCCGTCATCAAGACAAAGGAGGAACGATCATGCACATCACGTTGTTCAAAGCGCTGAAGAACGCTAATATCTCCGACGACGCCGCCGAGAAGGTGGTGCACGCCTTCGAGGAGCACATCGACATGGCCGTCGCTGAAGCCATCAAGCATTACGACCAGCGCCTGACCGCGATGCAGGCCATCCTCGAAGCCCGGCTCGAAAGCGGGCTCAAGGGCGTCCAGACCTCCATTGACGGGCTCAAGTGGTACATCGTCGTGCAGGGCTCACTCATGGCGGCTGCGGTGGCCACCGGCGGCATCCTCACCGCATACTTCCAGTTCATCAAATAGCCGGGGGCTTCGGCCCTCCAACAGTACCGTCTCGCGAGGGGTCGCTCGGGTAACCGGGCGGCCCCTTTTCGCATGGCGGCCTCCGCGGTGGCCAGGCCCGGCTCGCTCGCATCCGCACAGGCCCTTCGGCCTGCACGTCGCTACGCCTTGCCGGGCCCGTACACCGATAGCTCGCGCCCCGCCGATAGGGGGCATCCCTCTCCCGGTCGTCCAATCGTGTCATGCGCTGCGGTTCGCCTCAAGGATGATCGGTACCCCCAATTTTCCCGCCGCTGACGCGACAAGAAAATCGGCTCCCCCGATCCCCGCTACGCGGCACGGGCGTCGCCCGTGTCCTTGACCCGAGCCCGGTCACATGACCGCCGATCGCCGTCAGGACAAGGAGATTACACATGCCGCAGGAGATCAACACCGACCATCTCACCGCCGCCGAGCCGGACGTCGCTGAGGGGCATACGCTCACCTGCTGCTGGTGGGCCGATTGCGACTACGAGGGCGAAGAAGACCTCGACATCAACGACGACTGAGCGCCAGGAGGCAGGGGCCGGTTTAACCCGGCCCCCGCTAGTCATTCGCGGCGACCGTCGCGGGTCGCGCGATCGCCGGCGTTGTCCTGTCCGGAGGGGTCGCACGCGCGCGGGCAGGGCGGTGGCCGGCGCGGCGGTCCCTTGCTCGCTGCCGGCCCTTCGGCCGTCTCGCTTCGCGCGGTCCGCCTTGCCGGATCACGGCATCGCCGATCGGCTTGCCCCGGCCCGCCTACGCGGTCCAGGTGCATCGCCCCGGCTCGCCTGCGGTGCGCAATCCCGGAGCCGAAAAGAGGAGGGGGAGGAGGGGAAGCAGTCCTTGAGATGGAGAGAGACATGCTGACCATCTTCCGTATTGTCGACACGCACACCAAGCTCCTTTCCAGCCCCGCGCCGCTGAACGCGCGCGAGCTCGCCAGCTTGCGTTCGATCCTTCAAGGCGCAGGTGTTTCCACAATCCTGGATGACGGCGAACTCGACGGCACCGCCTACAATTTCGAGGCGAACGCAAACGCGATTGCGCTCGCCAAATTCGCCCCTCTCTTCCGTGATCGCCTGGATCTTCTTGCGGTCCTTGAGGAAGCTCAATTCCTCGGCAGATCAATCCGTGTCAGCCGGACTGCCCGCAACTGCGACGCGCTCCTCGAGGTCAGCGAACACATCGCCCTTTCACCCGAGATCGCCGTGACGCGGGCTCAGGGAGATCACGTCCTCGAATGCCTCGATCTTGATCCGACCACCTCCACCGAGATCCCACTGGATGCGCTCCGTTCCAAGTTGAGCGATCCGGCGATCTATTACCGCTTCAAGCGACAGGACCTTGCGAACGCATACGAGTACCTTTCGCGGCTCTCGTACACCGATTGCGGAGAGCAATTGCCACACCTGGCTTGGGCCTAAGCCTCCTACCAAGCCACACACTGAAAAGGGCGCCGGAGCAACCTCCAGCGCCCTTTTTTTGCAAGCTGCTCTCGCGACCTTCGCCCAGTCGCAAAGCCCCTTACGCTGGCTCCAAAGCCTTCTCGCTCTGCGGCTTGCTAGTCGCCTTTTCTCCAACCGCCTGCAGCGCCTCAAGCGCTGCCTTCGGCTTGACCTCCACGGCACGCGTCAGGATCGCGATCGCGGACTCGATCGTCAGCTTTTTGACAAGCCTCTGGAGCTCCTTCTCCCGCTCCTCGCGCTCCATTTCAACGAGCCGGTTTCGACGTTCCACCAGCTCGCGTTCCGCGGCTGCGATCGCCTCACGTTCCTTGTCCAATTTCCCTGCCATAATCATCTCCGAACAAGTGGAGTCCTCGCGATGGTTTCTATCACGATTTCGCAATGTGGCGATCCACCATCTTACGTCGGCACTGACACAGCACTGTGCTCGATCGTAACCTTCTCGGAACGCCATACGCCTCGGCGAACCAGGCTAGACGTCCCGCTGAAAGCGATTTCCCCGAGGCGGTCTATCGACCGAACTGTCCCTCACGGGACTCCGATCCTCTTCCCAGGAACCGCTCAGGCAACGATCAGAGACAGGTAGGCCGATCAGTCCCTATTTTTTGTACACCCTACACGGCTGCCGTAAGTGTAAGTATTTGAATTTCCGCCGTTAACACCTGTAAACGCTGTTAACACCTGTAAACGCCGCAATGGCCCGGGCACTTTGCTAGTGATATCAGGGCCTTAGCTGTTTACCGCCGTAAACGCGAACTGGCTGGACAGCACTCTGACCAACCAGTAATGATATGAACGCGATACCCGAACCAGGCCTTTTCGAAAGGCTTGGAAATGAAACCAGTACCTGACAGCCAGGTTGTCGGCGCGCGCTTGCCGACAGATTTGGTCCGCATGGTTGACGATGTCGCCAACCTGAAGTCTTGCGACCGATCCGAAGCTATACGCCACATCATTCTGGTTGGCGCACCGCTCATCATAAAATCCAAGAACGTGAACATCGAGCGCCTGCTTACAGGCCTCGAAATTCTCGTCATCGACTGCCTGCGCAAGGCGTCAGAAACGAACCCTGACGACGTCGATATGCTGGTCAAGGCGGCCTCCACCAACGTGGAGACGTACCATGTCTGACCAGGACATCCGCTTCAGCAAAAAAGCGGCCACGATCGAGCACCACTCCGCCCGCGGAAAGGTCGTCCGAAACTCAGGCAATTTCACGCGCGGATCACAGCTCTTTTCGCATGAGTTGATGATGACCTGGGCGGGCGTCCGGGTTCCGATCATGACGTGGCTGGCCACGTCCGCAATCCTCCTGTCGGTGGTCTCATTCTTCTACTTTCAGGAGCACGAGATCCAGCTCGTCCTGATGAAGATTTATGCGGAAGTGTGGAACTGGGTGGCGCTCAATCCACACAAGCAGGTCAACCTCACGCTGCCAGATAGTTCGGTCGTGGTGGGGCAGATGTCATGGGTGCCGTACCATTCAGCAGTGGTGGCGGCTTGGGACAAGTTCATCAGGCTCTTGCTGGCATCGGGACTCGGCTCGGTCTTCATTTGCGCCCCTTTGACGCTGTGGTTTGTCGACTACTCCAAGAAGCGCGGAAAGGAGATCCTGAAGGAGCGGCACGAACGTGGTGCACTGCTGATCTCGCGCGAGCAGCTGACCGAGGAAATCGGGCGTCACAATCGCGAAGAGTTCCACAAGGAATGTGCCGAGCGGACGCCGCCGGTCTCGCCTGCCAAGGTGTTGAAGCTACCTATCCGCAAGCGCATCCAGAACGATTTCCACGTGCCCTATCGGCTCGCAACCATCCCGGTGCCGTGGCGCCTCGAGCAGAGCCACATGATGTTCATCGGCACCACCGGCGCCGGCAAGACCACGGAGCTCAAGAAGCTGGTCACACAGGCCCGTGCGCGCGGCCACCGCTGCGTCATCTTCGACCTCACCGGCAGCTTCGTGGAGAGCTTCTACAACCCTGAGACCGACACCATCCTCAACACGATGGACAAGCGGTGCAAGCCTTGGACGATCTTCTCGGACTGCGACAACTACGCTGAGTTTCTTTCCGCGGCGGAGGCCCTCGTTCCGGGCGGCCATAACTCCGAGGACGACTTCTGGCAGAAGGCGGCCCGAACCCTCTTCGTCGAGATGTGCATGAAGCTCATCCAGAAGGGCGCGACCAGCAACGGCGCCTTGGCGTATCACCTCATGCAGGCTGACCTCAAAAAGATCAGCGAGGAGCTGGAGAACACGGTCGCCGCGCCGCTGGTCGCGACCCAGGCTGCAAAGATGGCGGAATCGATCCGCGCGACCTTCAACACACACGCCAATGCCCTGCGCTTCCTGCCCGATCCGGCACCGGGCGAAGAGGGCTTCTCTATCAACCGCTGGATGGCTCAGGAGGGCGATGAGGGGGCTATTCTGTTCATCACCTCGACGCACCCTGATCTCGTGCTCAACAGGCCCCTGCTGACGCTCTGGATGGATCTGGCGGTGAACGCGCTGTTTCGCATCGGCCGCACCCGCAATCTGCGTACCTGGTTCCTGCTGGATGAGGTCCACGCGCTTCATCGCCTGCCGGCGATCGAGCATGGTCTGCAGACCGCCCGCGCCGTTGGCGGCGCCTTCGTCCTGGGCATTCACTCATTCGGCAAACTGGCCGAGACCTACGGCGAAAACGGCGCCATCAATCTGGGCTCGCTGGCGCGGACCAAGCTCATCCTGACCACTTCGGATATCGAGACGGCCAAGCGCTGCTCGGACTTCATTGGCAGCCGCGAGGTTCGCCAGATGGATGAGGCCTACAGCTACGGCTACAACAACTCGCGCGACGCCTCCACGATCACGCCGCGCAAGGAAGTGCAGCACCTGGTCATGCCCGATGACATCAAGGAGCTGCCGGCTCTCCATGGCTTTGTGAAGTTCCCTGACGGCTTCCCAGCGGCGCAGATCCAGCTCAAGTGGCAGCCCTATCCTGAAGTCGCCAAGGGCTTCGAGCGCGTGACCACGATGCGGGCATCTGAGTACACGCCGGCGGAAGAAGGCGACGAAGATACAAAGGGTGAGGAAGGCCGGGAAAGCGACACGCCCGACAGCAAGCCGACCGAGGTCCTGCACTTGGGTGAGCGGCAGCCGGATCATGACCCCGTGACGGGGGAGATACTGACCGAAGCGGAGCTGAGTGCTGAGGCCTTGCGCCAGGCATTTCCGACACCGGTCGCGGAGCAGTCCGGCGCTAATCTGACGCCGACTGCTGGTTCGACACAGGACCCAAATACCGCAGCGAAGTGGCTGTCGGCAATGCCCCCCCGAAGCAGCTCATCGGATGACCCGAAGGACGCTGAGCGGGGACATACGAACAGCACGGACGCGCAGCGGCTGCAGAAGTCGGATGAGCGGAAGGATGCCAACCGACCGGGTACGCCGAAGCAGGATCAGGAAAGCTTGATCGCACGGGAAGAACGCCAGGGGATTGGTCTTGAGAAAGAAGAGCACCGCCGTGAGCACGATGCCAGCGACGGGTTCGAGATGGAGATGTAACCCATGCATTCCATCGCATCCGTGCGCTCCGCAGGGGGAGCGGCAAGCTACTTTGCCAAGGACGACTACTACACCGCCGAGCATTCATCAGAGGCGACAGGGTGGGGTGGCAAGGGCGCGGAGGAGCTCGGACTATCGGGCGACGTCGGTAAGGAGGACTTCGAGAACATCCTGAACGGCAAGCTGCCGGACGGGACCCTGGTCAACCAGACCGCCAACCGCCGCACCGGCATCGACCTGACATTCTCGATGCCGAAATCTGCCAGCGTCATGGCCTATGTCGCCGGCGACAAGAGGATCCTCGAAGCCCACATGACCGCGGTCAAATCCACCATGAGCTGGGTGGAGCGGACTATGGCGGAAGCGCGCGATTACAGTCGCAGCAAGAACGGGGAGCCGGTTCGCACAGGCAATCTGGTCTACGCCCTTTTCGAGCATGACACGAGCCGCAAGCTTGACCCGCAGGGGCATATCCATGTCGTCATCGCTGCGATCACCAAGACCGCTGCAGGCAAGTGGCAGGGCCTGTGGAACGGGCAACTCTGGAAGAACAATACGACGATAGGTTCCGCCTATCATGCCGCCTTCCGCCAGGAGCTTTCAAAGCTTGGATACGAGACCCAGCTGACCGGCAAGCATGGCGCATTCGAGATCAAGGGCGTGCCGAAGGAAGTCATCCAGGAGTTCAGCAAGCGCCGCGAAGAGATCGTGGCGAAGGCGAACGAGATCGGTGTCACCACGCCCCAGGGTCAAGATCGGGTGGTCGTCAACACACGAGACGCCAAGCTCGAAGTCGAGGACCGCGCCAAGCTCGGCGAGACATGGATCGCGCGCTCTGTCGCGCTGGGGTTCGATGGCAAGGAACTGCTCGCCGAGGCGCTTGGCCGCAGCGGTGGGTCTATGGCGAACGATCGCGATCAGCCGATCGGTTTCGCCAGCAGGCTAGCGGATATCCTTGCCAGCGTACGGAACGTCATTGGTGATTATGTCCGGCCTTCCGACGATCTGACGACGAAGGGCCTCGCGCGTATCGCGCTGACACCGGCGCAGCTGCGCACGGAGCTGGCCGTGGGTTCCGCCATCCGAATCCTCGGGCAGCGCGAGGCGGCATTCTCACTGACCGATGTCTACAAGACGGCCTTGAACCTTGGCCTTGCCGGAGTGACCATCGAGGGGGTCGAGAAGCGTGTCTCGGCGCTTATGGAGGGTGGGCAGCTCATCGAAGGCGCCACCGATCGCCTCGATGGTGTGTTCACCCATGTCACTACCCCGGAACATGTTGCCCAGGAGAGGCAACTTCTTTCCGGAATCGACACCGGCCGTGAAGCGTCGATGCCGATTGTGCCCAGCGCGGAGGTCGCAGAGCGCCTCAAGGCAACGGGCGGCGAGCATCAACTGAACGGCGAGCAGCTCGCGGCCGCGACGCTCGCGCTGTCGACCTCCGACCGCATTGCCGTGATCCAGGGTGTCGCCGGCGCCGGCAAGACCACGCTTGTGCAGTCCATCAAGGAACTAGCCGCGCAGGAGGGCCGGGAAACCCTCGGCCTCGCCTTTGCCAACAAGATGGTCGGCATGCTGCGCGACGAGGCGAAGATCGAGACCCAGACCGTGTCGAGCTTCGTGAACGCGCATCTGCGGGGGGTACTTGCGGGGAGCGGACCGGCGTTCGATGCCTCCAGCGCCGCTTTGGCAGGCAAGGTGATTGTCCTGGACGAATCCTCGCTGGTGGCGAACGACGCCATGAACAACCTCGTGACGATCGCCAACAACCTGAAGGTCGATCGCCTCATCATGATCGGCGATTTCAAGCAGCTGCAGTCCATCGACGCAGGCAACGCCTTCCAGCTCGTGCAAAGCCACCAACCCGCAATGGCGAAGCTCGACATCAGCCAGCGCCAGAAAACCGAGCACATGCAGCAGGTCGCCGCTCTCAGCCGCGCCGGCAACTTCCGGGAGGCCTTTGACGTGCTGGGCGACCGCGTTCAGTCGCACGGCAACGACTACCTCGAGAAAGCCGCAGAGAAGTGGCTCGGCCTCGCGCCCGAGGAGCGTGACGGCACCGCCATCTATGCGTCCGGGCGTGCATCGCGCACCACTCTCAACAGGCTCGTCCAGGAGGGGCTCAAGGCGGAAGGCACCATCAAGGGCGAAGGCCTCAGCCTCACGACCCTTCAGCAGGTCAACGCAACGCGCGAGGAGATGCGCTACGTCCAGACCTACAAGGCAGGGCAGGTTCTCGATGTCGTGCGCAACTCGCCCACGGTGAGCCTCGCGCGGGGGCGCTATGAAGTGCTCGGCTCCGACACCAAGGGCCGCGTTGTCGTCCGCAACGAGCGCGGGACCGAGATCCGGTTCGACCCACAGCGAGTCCATCCCGACGACAAGAAGGAAGCCCTGAAGCTATCGGAGAAGATGGATACGACCCTCCACGAGGGTGACAAAATCCGGTGGACGGCGAACGACAAGCAGCGAGGCTTGGACAACTCCGACCAGGCGCGGGTGCTGTCGATCACCGAGAACGGCGTGAAGATCGAAAACGCCAGGGGTGAGATCCACGAACTGCAGCATGGCGACAAGATGCTCGAGCGGCTTGGGCTCTCCTACGCCATCAACATGCACCAGGCTCAAGGTATGACCACCGACAAGGGCATCGGTGCGATGCACTCGGCCGAGCAGAACCTCGCAACCCAGCGCCTCACCTACGTGATGCTCACCCGTGTGCGTGACGACATCGAGATTTTCACGAACGACAGGGACCAGGTACTCCAGACCATCACCCACAACCCGGGCGATAAGCCAAGTGCCCTTGAAACGATCGGCGAGAAGCGGATCGACACCGGGCGAAGCCTCGACTCTGCAAAGGCAGGGACTTTCAGCCCGACCATCCCCGCGGACATCCTTGTAGGGGGCGCCGCCAAAGCGGCCTTTCCAACTACCGGGATCGATGCACCGACAACGGCCAAGGAGCCAACAATGCCGCCGCCGGCGAAGGAAGTCGACCTACCCGAACGCAACATTGAACGCAGCCGATGAGGAGCGAACATATGACCGAACCGTCCACCGTCGTCGCCTCCGTCGTCCGGCAAACCGGGCTTCAGGATGTTGCGGAAGCCATCACCATCGATCGGCCACTGGCGTGCGGGCAGCAGGCCCAGGTTACTCCTCGATGTCAAGAACTGGCGGCCGGCAATGCACGCCAGCAAGTTCTTGCGGATGTTGCCGCGATCGGCGTCGCCCTGTTCGTTGCCGCAGTGGTCGGAAGGATCGCTGTAACCTTCGTCAAGGTGTTCGGGACGTGCCTGAAATACCATCGCACCAGAATGCAGGTGCGGGCTTCAGCAGCGAGGCGCCCTCCGCATGGGGGGCTGCTCGATGGCTGACTCCAGCATTCTCCATAGCCTCACTCCCCTTTTCATCGTCGCCGTTCTCGCGGTGCTCCTCAAGGCATGGCTTAGCCGACCTTCGGGCCCAACCCTCGACGTAAGACCGGCTCCGTTGATGTCGAACATGGAGCGGCGAACCATCACGTATCTTGAGGCGGCGCTTCCATGGGCGAGGATCCACGCGCAGGTCTCGATGGGCGCGATCCTGGCTCCGAAGAAGGGTCTGAGCCGCTCACAGGCCACCACCGTCCGGAACAGATTCTCCAGCAAGCGCGTGGACTTTGTCGTCGAGGACAAGGGAACGGGAAAGGTGGTCCTGCTTATCGAGCTGGATGATCGATATCATCGACCCGAACAGGATGCCCAGCGCGATCGCATGATGGCAGCTGCGGGCTATGCGACGCTGCGACTGCCGGCATCCGAACAGCCGACGCGGGAAAGCGTCCACCGACACCTTCGGCACGCCTTCGAACAACAACCCGAACTCCTGCCGATCCAACTCCGATCGAACTCAAGATCCGTGTGAGGGCATATGATTATCAAGAAATCCACGCGAAAAATAGAAATCGAGCAATTTAACTTTTGGTATAACGAGGAAAGGCTTGCGACCTTTTCACCTGCCGTCCGGAAGGAGCTATTCGCATATCGCCGCGGCCTGAAAGGCGAGGCGGAAACGGCGTTCTATCTGGACCGGCACTTCGCGAGGTCCGCCGATCACGCTCTTATTCATGACCTGCGTATTCAGGACACGCCCGGATCATATGCGCAGTTCGATCACGTGCTCATATCGCGGCTGTCGAAGACTATCTCGATCTTTGAGGTCAAAAATTTCAGCGGCAGGCTCTCGAAGAACGATTATGGCGAATGGATGGTCTGGTACGATGGCCAGCGGCGCCCCGTCGACATCCCAAACCCAGTGGAGCAAGCTCGACGACAGCGGGTAGTCCTCCATCGTTGGCTAGAACGAAAGAAGTTCGACGGCTTCTTTCCCAATATTGGCTGCTTCGTTGTGGTCCCGCCCAAATGCGCCGTCGATAGGTCTAAGATCTCTGCAAGCGAGCCGATCTTCAAAGCGGACAATGTCATCCGTGAATGGACAGATTTCGGCGGGATATCTCCAATTGGAAGACTCTTCTCGACCCGAGTGAACGCGGAGAGCTTGCGCGCGATCGGCAGGTCGCTTGTCCGCGATCATGAGGAACCAGAGACAACTATTTTTCATCGTCTCGACGTGCTGCCGGAGGAGGTAAAGCAACAGCTTCATGCCGCATCGGTCTCGCCGGAGCCCCACAGCCTGCGCCCTCCGGAGAAGGGTCAAGCGGATCAGGCGCCCGACAGCGACGAAGCTCAGCCGACAAGCCCGGTACAATCATCTCTAAATGGAGCAGACCTATGAAATCCTACATCTTCGCCCTTGCGATCGCCGGATCTATCGCGTCACCCGCCATGGCCCAGAAGCTGGGGCAGGGCGGTACCGGCGTCGATGAGAACTCGCAGCTGCCGCAATGCGCACAGCCACTTGGTACGGTCGCCCTGATTGAGGACAAGGCACCCAGCGTCGATGACCAGCTGCCCCCAGGCATGCGCGCGCTCGTGCAGATGGCAGAGCGCCAGAACGGCGGTTCGACTGCCAAGGTCGATCCCCTGCCGCTGCTCAAGCTCTTGGCCGCTCGCTCCAACTGCTTCCTCGTCGTTGAACGCGGCGGCGGGTTCGACGCCCTGCAGCGAGAACGTGCGCTGGCTGCCGGCGGCTCGGTCGCCAACGGACAGGCGCTTACCGGCGCGACGCTCACGGCCGCCGACTATTTGCTACAGGCTCAGGTGCTCTACTCGGATGCCAATAGCAGGGGTGGCGGCGGCGGCGTTGGCGGCGCCTTCGGCTCGGCAATCGGCCTCAAGACCAAAACGCTCGAGAGCCAGATCATGCTCTCGCTGGTCGAGGTGAAGACAGGCGTTCAGCGTGTCGTGTCCACCGGCTCGGCTCGGAAGAAGGACGTCAGCCTGGTGGGCGGTGGACTGCTGCTCGACATCGGCGTTGGTGCCCTGGGCGGTGCCTATACCTCGACCGACATAGGCAAAATCACGTCGCTGGCGATGCTCGACGCGTACAGGAAGCTCTCCACGGATGCCCAAGCCAGACTGACGCCGGCAGCGCGGTGACTGACGTGCACCACGTTTGGATCTACGGCCTTGCGGTAGCGGCCGTTGTAGTCCTCGCCGGTCTGGTCAGGTGGAAGATCCGCAGGGAAAGGCGCTTCGCCGCAGGACGCGAAGCGTTTATGGCACAACAGCGGCAAGATGCTTTGAAGATGGCAGACGATATCATCGGTACTCTTCAGTCCGACTGTGAAAAGAGGAATGCCACGATAATGCTGTCAGCGCCGGAGCGGCTGCGTCCCTCTTTTCTCACTATTCTGAACCAGGAACTCGATGATAACGGCCGGTACTCGAAGGCAGACTTCATCTTAACTGCAGATGCCATTTTCCGCACAATTGCCTTGGATTGGGCGGCGGATTACGCTGAGAGGTTTCCGCCAGATCCAACCATCTCCGCGCCAATTACTGAGTAGTCAGTTGACAGCACCCCCATCAAATCGCCGCACCTCACCGGCCTAACTCTGCCTCTTCGAAAAGCTCCCTGATGGCCCGACGCCGGAAAGCATTCCACCAGCGTTGCCACCGGTGCTCGGCCGCGTCGTGCAGCATGTGGCAGCGCTGGCATAGTGCAGCTAAATTGGTGGGATCGTTGTTGCCTGGATCGTGGTCGAGATGGGCACAAGCGAGGACCACATAGGTGCTTCGCACATTCGCCAGAACTGCGCCGCGAACCCCCATGATCTTGCCGCAATCCGATCGCCAGCGGCGAGCATCCGCATCCCACCATCGGCCATCGCCGAGGTGCAGCACTCTGCGCATGTGGGGCCGCTTGCACCGCTCACAGCGCGCTCGAGCCCGGCCAAATCGGATCGCGTTCGACAGCTGCGGCCAGTCGATCGGGTAAAACCAGCGGTTCTCGGGACGGATCGGCATACGCCTCTGTGAATCATACGCGGTGGTTTTGAAAGCACTTTGTACCCGGTTTATCCCCTGAGTGTTCCACCGCTGTTCACGACCTCGACGGATGTGGCCGCTCGGGAACCCTTGACCGCAGAGGTGCATTAGCAGAACATATATGGAACAGTTGAGTTTGATTTCATGCATGCCGCGAACGAAAAAACACATCCGATTCTTGCGCAGTTAAGGTCCCTTGCGGAGCCGGTGACCGCGCACCGTAGCTTGCCGTTCGGCCTTGACGCCCTCGATAGGCGGCTCGCAGGAGAGGGGCTTCGCGCCGGCGCCCTCCATGAAGTCGCCCCGGCGAGCTGCTCCCTGGTTGACGATGCGGCCGCTACAATCTTCCTGGCCGGCATCGCTGCACGTGAAGCGATCGCAACCGGTGCCCCAGTCCTCTGGGCCAGCTGCCGTAACGACCTCTACGCTCCTGGCATCGAGCAAGCCGGCTTGTCGGCGGCACGAGTCATCTACGTCGAACCGCGTGACGAAAAGACCTTGCTGGCGGTCATCGAAGATGCTGTTCGCGACGGCACGCCCTGCGCGGTCGTTGCGGAGGCACGCAAGACTTCGATGGTGGCTAGCCGGCGCCTGCAGCTCGTGGCGGCTGAAGCCGATCTGCCCGTTCTTATCCTGCGGCAACGGCGCAACCGCGACCATGACCCGCTTGCAGAGCCATCGACAGCCTGGACACGCTGGCGGATCGGAAGCGCGCCGTCCGAGCGCCTCGGCGTTGCTGGGGTCGGCCGGCCGCGCTGGATGGTGGAGCTGGCGCGTCAGCGTGGCGGCGAGCCTTTCTCTCTCATTCTGGAGGGTTGCGATGAGACGGGTCGTCTCGCTGTTCCTACCGAACTTGGCCATCGAGCGGCTGAGACGGTTGGAACAGTCCGCCAGGCTGCTGCCTGAACGCGCACCTCTCCAGCTTCCTGTCGACGATGATCCGGGTGTCTGCTCCGTTCCGCGCGGAGGCGGGTGGCGTCCGGGTGCGCGTTGGGCACAGGCTGGTCGCGGCGAGGTCCAAAAGCAGATCGATGCCCTGCCAACTCATGCGCAGCCGCCGATGCGCGAGCTCGGACGGCGTTCTGAGCCTGCAGGCCATCCCTTCAAGGGGAGGGCTCTACAGGCAGAGGTGGCCAGCGCCGGCTCACGTGCGAGCGCTCAACTAGCTCCGCTCGCGCTCATCGGCAAAGTTGGCCGGCGAGAGGAGGTCGTCGCTGCTTGTGCGGCCGCGTCCAGGCTCGGCATTCACGCCGGCATGGCGGCGACGCATGCGCGAGCGTTGGTGTCAGATCTGGACTTCCGACCCGCCGATGCAGATTCCGATGCACGTCTGCTCGACCGATTGGCGTTGCTCGCCGTGCGCCGGTGGTCACCCATAGCAGCTGCAGCACCGCCCGATGGGTTATGGCTCGACCTGACTGGTTGTGACCACCTCCACGGCGGCGAGAAGCGCTTCTGTGAGCGCCTCCTGGCATTCTGCCGGCGCGCAGGTTTCACTGCGCGCGTCGCGATCGCCGATGCGCCTGGCGCCGCTCATGCACTGGCACGATTTGCACTAGGCGATCTCACCATCGTCCCACCTGGCGCGACGGTGCATGCGATCACGCCATTGCCGATCGCCGCGTTGCGCTTGGAGAACTCTGCCTTGGCTGCGGCCCGCAAGTTTGGGTTCGAGACGATCGCGGATCTGCTGCCGGTTGCGCGCGGGCCGCTCGCACGGCGGCTTGGCCTGCCTGCCATCAAACGCCTCGATCAGGCGCTCGGATCGATCGCAGAGCCGATCACGCCGCGCGAGGACCTGGAGATCCCGCTGGTCGAACGCCGCTTGCTCGAACCCATTGGCACGGCCGAGGCGATTGCTCAGGTCATGGCCGATCTGCTTGGCGACATGGTCGGGGTCCTACAGGCGCGCGGCCTTGGCGCCCGCTCGCTGCGGCTATCAGCCCTACGCATCGACGGTGGCGAGGAGGTCGTCGCTGTGGGCACGTCGCGGCCGACGCGAGAAGCTGCGCACCTTCTGCGGCTCCTCAAGCTCAAGATCGAGCGGGTCGACCCCGGAATGGGCCTCGAGCAGTTTCGTCTTGTGGCTCCGCATACCGAACCGCTGCAGGCTACCGACCTTGGCAAGATCCTCGCGGGCGACGTGCAGCCGCGTGATCCTGCCCGTCTCGTAGATGTCGTGGCAGGCAGGGTTGGCGAGCATGCGGTCTACAGGATGGCGCCGGTTGCCAGTCATGTGCTCGAGCGCGCGGCAACGCGCGTCAGCCCGATTGCCGTGCCGGAGAGCTGGCCCAAGTGGCAGCGTCCGGTTCGAATGTTCGCGCGGCCCGAGCCGCTATGGGGTGTCATGGCGCTGTTGCCCGACCAACCACCCAAGCGGTTCGAGTGGCGAGGCACGGCGTACAAGGTGGTCGCTGGCGACGGTCCTGAGCGGATTCATGGCGAATGGTGGCGCCGCGACAAGGAAGTCTGGGCGGTGCGCGACTACTTCCGCATCGAGGACGAGCAGGGCGGGCGCTTTTGGGTGTTCCGGCGTGGCGACGGGATGGACAACGCAACCGGCGATCTCTCGTGGTGGATCCATGGAGTGTTCGCGTGACCGACTACGTCGAGCTTCAGGTGCTCACCCACTTCTCCCTGCTGCGCGGCGCATCGAGCCCTGAGGAGCTGTTCGGGGCCGCTGCGATGCAAGGCTATCCCGCGATCGGCATCGGCGACATCGGCACGGTCGCGGGCGTGGTGCGTGCCTGGGAAGCACAGAAGGTCACCGGCGTGCGCTCGATCGCCGGCGCCCGCGTGGATCTCGCCTGCGGGCGTCGGCTGATCCTCTACCCTACCGATCGGACTGCCTGGTCTCGGCTGACGCGGTTGCTGACCGTGGGCAAGCGCCGCGCTGGCAAGGGTAAGTGCGAACTGCACTGGCACGATCTTGCACCCTGGTCCGAGGGGCTGATCGCCATCCTTCTTCCGCACGAAGCCGACGAGGACAACATTGCGACGCTCGCGGATCTCAAGGCACTCTATGGCCGCAGGGGTTACATGGCGCTTTTCCAGCGCCGCCGTCCCGGAGACGCCGTCCGCATCGATGCCCTGGCGCAGCAAGCACGCGTCGCCGGTGTCCGTGCCGTCGTGACAGGCGATGTGCTCTACCATGCACCAGAGGCGCGCCTCCTGCAGGACGTGGTCACCGCCGTGCGCGAGAAGTGCACCGTCGACGAGTTAGGCTACCGCCGAGAGGTCAATTCCGATCGCGCGTTGAAATCGCCTGCGGAGATGGTGCGCCGCTTCGCTGCCTATCCTGACGAGCTGCGCGCCAGCGTCGATATAGCGGCCGCATGCACCTTCGACCTTGGTGAGCTTGCCTACCAATACCCGCACGAACGCGTGATCGACGGGCTCACCGCTCAAGAGGCGCTCGAGCAGATGACGAATGATGCCGTCGAGCAGATGTTCGATGGCAAGGTGCCCAAGCCTTACCGAGATCAGATTGCGCATGAACTCCGCTTGGTCACCGATCTTGGGTATGCGCCCTACTTTTTGACCGTTCACGCGATCGTGCGGGAAGCGAGGCGCCGCGGCATCCTGTGCCAGGGACGAGGCTCGGCCGCCAACTCGTGCGTCTGCTTCGTGCTCGGGATCACCTCGATCGACCCGATCAAGCACGAACTGCTGTTCGAGCGCTTCGTGTCGGGCGAGCGTCGGGAGCCGCCAGATATCGACGTCGACTTCGAGCACGAGCGCCGCGAGGAGATCATACAGTGGATCTACGAGACCTATGGCCGCAATCACTCGGCGCTGACGGCTGTCGTGACCCGCTATCGTGCGCGCGGTGCCGTGCGCGACGTCGGCAAGGCGCTCGGCCTACCTGAAGATCTTACCTCGTCGCTCGCCGGCATGGTCTGGGGTTGGTCGGCTGAGGGCGTCGGCGAAAAGCAGGTCGATGAGCTCAACCTCGACATGGGCGACCGGCGCCTGCGCCTTACCCTCGATCTTGCCCGCCAGCTTATCGGCGTGCCGCGCCATATGAGCCAGCACCCCGGCGGCTTTGTGCTCACGCATGACCGGCTCGACGACCTGGTGCCGATTGAGCCAGCGGCCATGGAAGATCGCCAAATCATCGAGTGGGACAAGGACGATATCGACGCGCTCAAATTCATGAAGGTCGATGTCCTGGGCCTGGGCATGCTCGGCTGCATGAACCGCGCTTTCAATATGCTCGAGGAGGTGAAGGGCATCCGCAAGGGCCTTGCGGACCTGCAGGACGATGATCCCGGCGTCTTCCGCATGATCCAGAAGGCGGACACGCTCGGCACCTTTCAGATCGAAAGCCGGGCGCAGATGTCGATGCTGCCGCGCATGAAGCCCCAGCGCTTCTACGATCTCGTGATCCAGGTTGCGATCGTGCGTCCGGGTCCCATCCAGGGTGACATGGTCCATCCGTACCTGCGCCGGCGCGAGGGGCTGGAAAAGCCCGAGTATCCACGGCCGGAGCTGCGTGCCGTGTTGGAGAAGACGCTGGGCGTACCGCTCTTCCAGGAGCAGGCGATGAAAGTGGCAATCGTCGGCGCCGGCTTCACCGCGGCAGAAGCCGATCAGCTGCGCCGCGCCATGGCGACGTTCAAGTTTACCGGAGGCGTCTCGCATTTCTCGGAGAAGCTCGTCGAGGGCATGGTCACGCGCGGCTACCCGCGAGAGTTTGCCGAGCGGACCTTTCGCCAGCTGGAAGGCTTCGGCTCCTACGGCTTTCCCGAGAGCCACGCCGCGAGCTTCGCCAAGATCGCCTACGCTTCGGCCTGGATGAAGCATCACCATCCCGACGTGTTCTGCGCCGCGCTGATGAACGCACAGCCCATGGGCTTTTACGCCCCAGCACAGATTGTGCGCGATGCCCGGGAACATGGCGTCGAGGTGCGGCCGCCGTGTGTGAATGCGAGCCGCTGGGACTGCACGCTCGAACCCACCGGCAAGCGATACTTCGCGGTCCGGCTTGGCCTGCGGCAGGTCCGTGGCATCTCCAATGCGGATGGCGCGGCGATCGTGGGCGCTCGCAGTACCACGTCGTTCGACTCCGTGGAGGACGTGTGGCGCCGGTCAGGCGTCCAGCGAGCCGCGATCGAGAAGCTTGCCGACGCCGATGCGTTCCACGCCTTCGGTGCCGATCGCCGGCAAGGTCTCTGGAAGGTCAAAGGCCTTGGTGAAGCGCCGTTGCCCCTGTTCGCCGCCGCCGATCGCGCGGCCGAAACGTTCAGCGCTGAAGGCAACGAACCTGCCGTCGAGCTTCGGTCGCTTACCGACGGGCGCGAAGTGATCGAGGACTACCGCGCGCTACAACTCTCACTGCGCGCCCACCCTTTGACCTTCCTGCGCGAAGAGTTCAGCCGGCGTGGCATCACCCGGTGCGCGGATCTGCTGACCATCCGCGACGGTCGCCATGTCGAGGTCGCCGGCATCATCCTGGTGCGCCAGAAGCCCGGCAGCGCCAAGGGTGTACTTTTTATCACGATCGAGGACGAAACTGGGATCGCCAACGGCATCCTGTGGCCCGACCGATTCGAGGCGCAGCGCCGCACGGTGATGTCCGCGTCCATGATCGGCATGAAGGGCCAGGTGCAGAAGGAAGGCGAGGTCATCCACGTCATCTGCAGCAAGATCATCGACTATGGGCCGCTCCTTCGCCGTGTCGGCGAGATGTCGTTCCCTCATACGACCGGCCGAGGCGACGGGGCACGCCATGCCGGCTCACCGGACCGTGGCGACAAGGGGTGGAGCCCCAAACCGAGTAACTCGTACTGGCCGGCGCACGCCAGTGGCATGGACCCGGAGGAGGTCATGCGGTTCAAGTCGCATGACTTCCGTTGACCGGTGGCCAAGCTCCATAAGCACCAGCGCGTGGTTATCGCGCTCTCGGTGCATGTCCTGCGTTCAGGTGTTGCCAGATCATCGGAAAGCCGTGTCGACAGCGTGGAGGTACGGCTCGCCTTGCGGTGCCTGGTTCAGCACTGCCCCGAGCGGTGGCCGCTCGATCTTTATTGGGACGCAGCGAGGCAGGAGAACGAGATCGGTCGTGCCCAGGGTGTGACTGCCGCCTACAACGGAATTGTGCGGCAGCTCAGGCGAGCGGGTTGCTATGAGGAGTGTCAACCGGCGCGCAAAACTGGCTCTGACTCAAATTCCGTGCAGATTTGACAGGATCGGGTGATCTGCGGTCGTGTCTTGCTTCCAGGCCAGAAGGAGCAGGAGCCGATGGGGTCAAAAGCGTGGGACAGCATTCTGTCGCTTCCAGGCTTGATCGTGGAGCACAAGGTATTCGCGGACGGCATCGTGCGGATCTCAGGCCGGTTAGCGACGTCGCACGCTCCGTGTCCCGACTGCGGCACGACATCATCATCCTGTCACAGCCGGTATGATCGCACCCTCTGCGACCTTCCAATTAGCGGAGCCAAAGTCCAGCTGCGGCTTTCCGTACGGCGTTTTCGGTGCGGCGAGACGGCTTGCCGGCGACGTACATTCAGCGAGCCGTTAGCCGCGACTTTTGCACTTCGATATGGCCGGCGGATGGGTCGCTGCGATGCACTGCTGCGGGCAGTTGCCGTCGCGCTTGGCGGCAGGCCGGGCGCACGCATGATGGCGCGATTAGCGGCGCCGTGGTCGCGGGACACGATGCTACGTGTTCTGCGGCGTGGGGAGCCAATGGCAGAGGCGCCACCGCCCCCGCGCGTCATCGGCATAGATGACTTCGCCTGGCGGCGTGGCCACAGCTATGGCAGCATCGTTGTCGATCTCGAACGCCGCCAAGTCATCGACCTCTTGCTCGACAGGCAGCGCGACACCGTGGTCGCATGGCTTCGTAGTAACCCGCAGGTCGAGATCATCTGCCGGGATCGCGGTCCCGGCTATGGCGCTGGCAGGCGTAAACGAGAGATCAGCGTTTCGACAAAACCGGCAATTTCCTCGTCGCTGACTGGCAGTGATCGAGTGAGAACGTGCGAACGCCAGCCCCACAGAGAAGCATTGATCAGGATGGCGAGCCGCGCTGCTTCGTCCCGTGTGGAGACCGTTGCTAGATACTCGGTCAGCCGATGCAAAGCTTCAGCGGGCCCGCGAACGTAGAAGATTGTATTAAGCTCGGGAAAGCGCCCCTCCTCCCGAACGATGAGACGAAAGAGCGCAATCGCATTTGGATCCAAGAGGGCGCGCAAAAATGAAAGGCAGTAGCGCCTCAGTCCTCCCACGGAGAAGCGCTGAGTGGCACTACCATCATCGATGATAATGCTTGAGAATGCGGCGATCTGCGCGTCGACCACGGCAGTGAACAGCTCCACTTTCGATGGGAAGTAGGACCACATCGTTGCCTTCGATCCACCGATTTCTTCGGATATGGCGGACATACTCGTCGCGGCATATCCGCGCTCGAGGAAGTATTGAGTGGCTAGCTCAACGATGAGCGCACGCCTCCTCCGCCTGTTTTGCTCGCGCTTGCCGCCTGGTTTGAAGTTGGACTCTGGCGTCGATCGCACCACCATTGCAGCGCTTCTTGCCATAGCTTAGTCCATAGCAATCGCGTTGATGTTGGCTTGTGAGATGGAAGGGAGCCAACGCGCAAGGCGCGCTCGCTGATCTTCGTGCCGCACGATCTCGCTTTCATAGGCGAGCGAGCGGACGATGTCATCGGCCCCCTCCAACAACGCGGCCTTTCGCTCAGCGTCGATTGCGAAGGCAAATCTGCGTCCGGCGGCCGTGATCGTCTGGGTCGGCAAGTCGATCGTCATCTCGGCCGTATCTGGGTTTGAAATACAAGCTATCAGAGCCTCGACTTGCGCCGGAGGCAAGACGATGGGCAAGATGCCGTTCTTGAAGCAGTTATTATAAAAGATGTCGGCAATGCTCGGCGCGATAACGCAGCGGATTCCGAAATCCACGAGGGCCCAGGGGGCATGCTCGCGGCTGGAGCCGCAGCCGAAGTTATCCAAAGCGACGATGATCCTCGCCGACGACCACGGTGCGCGATTCAGCACAAAGTGTGGGTCGGTGCGCTGCGTGGCGAACAACGCAGCGCCAAGGCCAGCGCGCGTGATCGTCGTCAAGAAACGTGCAGGCACAATCATGTCGGTGTCGATGTTGGATATAGGTAGCGGTGCCGCGACGGCGGTGAGACGAGTGAAAGGTTGCATCGGTCAGGCCAGTTCTCGAACGTCGACGATCTTGCCGGCAATGGCAGCGGCCGCCACCATTGCGGGTGACATCAGGTGGGTTCGGCCTCCCGGTCCCTGTCGCCCTTCGAAGTTACGGTTGGATGTCGAGGCGCAGCGCTGGCCAGGTTGCAGCTTGTCCGGGTTCATGCCCAGGCACATCGAGCAGCCGGCATCGCGCCACTCGAAGCCGGCATCGAGAAAGATGCGATCAAGCCCTTCGGCCTCTGCCTGGGACTTCACTGCGCCCGATCCGGGCACAACGAGCGCGCGCGTGTTGGGCGCGACATGGCGGCCTTGTGCCACCCTTGCCGCTGCCCTCAAGTCTTCAATCCGAGCATTGGTGCAGCTTCCGATGAAAGCGACGTCAATCGGCAGGCCGAGCACTGGTTCGCTCGCGGACAAGCCCATGTAGGCGAGCATGCGGGTGATCTGGTTGCGCTTGCCTTCGCTTGTCGCCCGGGGATTCGGAGTGATCCCTCCCACATCGATGACGGTCTCCGGGCTGGTGCCCCAAGTCACCATCGGACCAATGGACGCGGCATCGATAACCACAACTTTGTCGAACTTGGCGCCTTCGTCGGAATGCAAGTCACGCCAGGCGGACAGCGCGTCTTCGAACGTGTCGCCTTGCGGGGCGAAAGGGCGCCCGCGCAGGTAATCGAACACGACCTCGTCGGGGGCTATCATGCCAGCTCGCGCGCCTAATTCGATGGTCATGTTGCAAAGGGTCATTCTTCCGGCCATGTCGAGCGCAGTCACCGCGGTGCCGGCATACTCGACGACGAAGCCGGTGCCGCCGGCGGTTCCTACAACGCCGATGATGTGCAGGATCAGATCCTTCGCCGTCACTCCGTGACCCAGTTGCCCATCGACTTGGATCAGCATGGCCTTGGCAGGCGCTTGAAGCAGCGTCTGGGTGGCCAGTACATGCTCGGCCTCGCTGGTGCCGATTCCAAAGGCGAGAGCGCCGAAGGCACCGTGAGTGGAGGTATGGCTGTCTCCGCAGACCACGGTCATGCCGGGCAAGGTCAAACCCAGTTCGGGGCCGATCACGTGCACGATGCCTTGGGTGCGACTGGTAAGCGGCACATAGGGCACACCGAACTCGGCGACGTTGCGCTCCAACGTTTCCACTTGGTTGCGGCTGGCCGGATCGGCGATGGCAGCCACTCCGCCGGCGCGATGATCGGTCGGCACGTTGTGATCGGCTACCGCAATGGTGGCGTGGGGAGCGCGCACCTTGCGTCCAGCCAGGCGCAAACCTTCGAAGGCCTGCGGACTGGTGACCTCGTTCACGAGGTGACAGTCGATATAGAGCAGCTCCGTGTTGTCACCGATTCGTGCGACGACATGATCGTCCCAGACCTTACGGAAAAGGGTGCGGGGTTCCGTGCTCATGCAACCGGCTCCATCCGGCACTTGCGCGCAGCGAACGCATCGCGCACCCGGCCGCCCACTTGCGCCCCGTCGATCGCGGTCACCTCGCGCGCGACCGCGATCAGCGCATCCATGCTGACGCCGCTGTCGGCACCCAGACCGTCGAATAAGTAGATCAGGTCCTCGGTGGCGACGTTGCCTGTGGCGCCCGGCGCGAAGGGGCAACCGCCGAGCCCAGCGATTGAGGAGTCAAAAACACGGACGCCGGCGTTCCACGCCGCAAGCGCGTTCGCGGCGCCCATGCCATAAGTGTCATGGCCGTGGAACGCCCATGCACGGACATCCGCGAAGCGGGCCATGGCGGCCGCGAAGAGGGAAGCTACGTGGCCCGGCGTGACGCGGCCGGTCGTGTCGCACAACGCAACCTCGATGTCGCGACGTTCCTCCAACAGGGCATCAAGCAGCGCTAGCGTCTTCTCGGGAGGCACCGGGCCGCCGAATGGACAGTCGAACGCGGTGGCGACGTTCAGCCGCATGCGCGTGCCCTCCGGCATCAAGTTCAGGATATCTCGGTAATCCTGCACCGACGCCTGAGGCGAGCGGCGCACGTTACTCCGATTGTGAGCCTCGCTTACGGAGAGAACGAAGCCGAGATGTCGGGCGCCCGCTTTGAGTGCACGTTCCGCCTGGCGTACAGTCGGGATAAGAACTTGCGGGTCAAGCCCGGGCAGCGATTGCGCCGCTGCGAGCACCACCTCAGCGTCCGCCAGCTGCGGCACGGCCGATGTGCTCACGAACGAGGTGGCCTCCATGCGGCGCAGGCCCGCTTCGTACAAGGCGGTGACGACGGCGACCTTGCGGTCGGTCGGGATTAGCGGACCAACGGATTGAAAACCGTCGCGCGGTCCCACTTCGACGATCTGCACCGTGCTCATACGACGCCTTCCTTCCGCAGCTGGGCGATCGTTTCGGGGGCATGGCCCAGTTCCCCAAGGATCGCATCGGTGTGTGCGCCGATGTCTGGCCCGGTCCAGCGTACGGTGCCGGGGCTCTCTGGAATGTGAGGCACGACGCCGGCATGGAGCATGTCGCGGCCTAGCCCGGGATCGTAGACTTCCCGAACCATGCCGCGCGCTTGATATTGAGCATCGGCGGCGCAATCGGCGGCAGTATAGGCCTTGGATGCCGGCACGTCGGCCTCCTCCAGCAGCGCCAGCAGCTGCTCGGCGGTGTGCTGCTTGCTCCACGCCGTGATGAGTTCGTCGAGTATGGCGACGTTGCCTACCCGCGCCGCATTGTTGTCGTAGCCCGGCGCGCCCACAAGATCCTCGCGACCGACCAGCTTCATCAGTCGTGCGAAGATCGGTTCAGAGTTGGCTGCGATCAACACCCACGAACCGTCGCTGGTCGGATAGGCGTTGGTCGGGGCGGCGGTCGCGATGCCGCCGCCGGTCGGCTGCTTGATGCGGCCCAGCGCGCCATATTCGGGGAGCATGCCCTCCATCATGCTGAAGACGCTTTCGGTCAGCGCGACATCGATGGTGCGCGGCGTCCCGTCGCCGCCAACGCGGTCGCGCTGCCACAAGGCGGCCATGATGCCCATCGCGGCATAGAGCCCCGCGATCGAGTCCCCGATGCTGACACCGACACGAACGGGCGGCAGGTCACTGACGCCTGGAGGCTGGTTGGTCAGATAGCGCAAGCCGCCCACGGCCTCGCCGATCACCCCGAAGGATGCACGATCACGACCAGGGCCGGTCTGGCCGTAACCGGAGATCTGGCTGATGACCAAGCGCGGATTGACTTGTCGCATCTCCTCGGGCCCCAGACCCATGCGTGCGAGCTGCCCGGGCCGGAAGTTCTCGACCACTACGTCGCAGTCGCGCACAAGGTCGAGAACGATCTTGCGTGCCTGCTCGCTCTTGAGGTTAAGCGTCAGGCTGCGCTTGTTGCGCCCGTGCATCGACCACCAGAGCGACTTGCCGTCGACCATCGCACCCCAAGTGCGGACCGGATCTCCAGTCGGCGGTTCGATCTTGATCACGTCGGCACCGAGGTCGGCAAGAAGCCGGGTGCAGAATGGCGCGGCGACGAAGTGGCCAATCTCCAGCACGCGCAGCCCCGCCAGCATCGGACCGGCGACTGTCGGACTCGTGGCGGCAGTGTCATTCATGAGGCTCTCCGGGCGCCAGCGGGCGCTTTGCTTCGGTCGATCACTTAACGTGAGCAATCAGGTGACGATCAACAGAGGCGCTTCCACCAGCTCCTTGAAGGCAGCCATGAACTGTGCCGCAACGGCGCCGTCGATGGCACGATGATCGAAGCTGGCGGTCGCGGCCATGATCGTGGCGAGGCCGATCGCTCCGTCGACCTTCCATGGCTGCTCGATTCCCGCGCCCACGCCAAGGATCAGAGCCTGCGGTGGATTGATGACCGGGAACATCTCGTCGATGCCGAACATGCCCAGGTTCGAGATCGAAGCGGTTCCACCCTGGTACTCCTGGGGTGCCAGCTTGCCTTCGCGAGCCTTGGTCGCAAGGTCTTTGCTGGCCAACGCAATTCCCGAGAGCGACAGATTGGCAGCGTCCTTGATGACGGGCGTGATCAGCCCGCCGTCGATCGCGACGGCCATGGCGATGTCTACTCGGCCGAAGCGATGGAGCTGATCCCCGCCGAACTGGACATTGGCATCGGGCACTTGCTGCAGCGCGACCGCCATCGCCTTGATCAGCATGTCGTTGACGCTGAGCTTGACGCCGCGAGTGGCGAGACTTGCATTTAATTCGCCGCGCAGCCTGAGCAGCGCGTCCAGATTGCAGCGCGACGTCAGATAGAAGTGCGGGACGGTCTGCTTGCTCTCGGTCAGGCGCTTGGCGATCGTCCGGCGCATATTCGACAGCTTGACGCTCTTCACCGGCACGCCATCGGGCGGGGGCGCAATCGTCATTGCGGACGCGTTTTGCGGTACTGGAGCGGGAGCCGCTTGCGGCAAAAGCGAACCGATGCCTAGGTCAGCGCGAACGATGCGCCCTTTGGGGCCCGTGCCCGCCACGCCGTCAAGGTCGATCCCTTTGAACTGAGCGATTCGGCGGGCGAGAGGGCTCACCTTGATGCGATCCGCCGGTGCCTGCCGCGCTTGGCGTTCGGGAGTGACCGGCACCGTCTCCGCTCGAGCCGAAGCAGCGATCGCCTCTACGGGCGCCGTCGCGGTGGACTCGGGGGCGGGCTCAGTTGGTCCGGAGATTGCCTCGATCGCTTCCTCGGGCAGGGACTGCGAAGGAGCAAGAGCCGGCGCAGCATCATCTTCGGAGCCCGACGCCAGCACGGCGATGACCGTCCCGACGGCGACATTATCGGTACCTTCGGGGACCACAAGCGAGAAGACCCGGCCTTCGTCCGCTGACTCAAATTCCATGGTCGCCTTGTCGGTCTCGATCTCGGCAATGAGATCACCGGCCTTGACCGTGTCGCCTTCACGCACGAGCCACTTGGCGAGAGTGCCCTTCTCCATCGTGGGAGTAAGGGCAGGCATCTTCAATTCGAGCGACATGTCAGCTCCTCAGGAAAAGCTCGGCCGCGGCGTCGATGATCGCATCGGCGTTAAGGCGGTACGTGTCATAGAGATCCGGAAGGTTGCCCGTTTGGCCGAAGCGGTCGACACCTAGAGGGCTCACGCGCATGCCCGAGACCGCGCCGAGCCAGGACAGCGCGCCGGGCGAACCGTCGATAATAGTTACGAGTGTCGCGCCGGGCGCAAGGGCCGAGAGCAGCGTCTCTGCTTGGCATGATTCTGAAGGACCACCATTCCACCGGGTTGCATGGCGCTGCGACCAGCCACGGTGAAGCAGATCGGGCGAGGTCACGTTGAGCAGGCCCAGCCCAGGAATATCGACAGAGAGCTGCTCCCAGGCAGCCAAAGCCTCGGGTGCAACGACCCCGGTGAAGACGATGGCCATTTCCGCTTCGGGCCCAGGCCGGCGCAGCCAGTAGCCGCCGTTCAGAGCATCGCTTTCCCAAGCATCATCCTCACGCGCGACTTGCCCGATCGAGCGAGTGGAGAGTCGAAGGTAGACCGAACTTCCGTCCGCTTGCTGCATGTGCTCGAATGCCCAGCGCATCATGACGGTGAGCTCGTCCGCGAAGGCCGGCTCGAAGTAGGTGAGGTTTGGCTGCCCCATGCCGATCAGCGGCGTGTTGATCGACTGGTGTGCACCGCCCTCAGCTGCGAGCGTCAAACCTGACGGCGTGCCGACCAGCAGGAAACGCGCATCCTGATAGCAGCCGTAATTCAGCGCATCGAGGCCGCGCGAGATGAACGGATCGTAGACGGTACCTACAGGCAGCAGCCGGGTACCGAAGTGCGGCGCTGCAAGACCTAAAGAGGTCAGCGCGATGAAGAAGTTGTTCTCGGCGATACCCAGTTCGATGTGCTGACCTGCGGCGTGCTGGGACCATCGCTGGGCCGAAGGGATCTTCGCCTTGTGGAAGACGTCCGCCAGCTCCTGCCGACGGAAAAGGCCTCGCTGGTTCACGAACGCGCCCAGATTGGTGGTCTGCGTCACGTCAGGCGCGGTGGTGACGATACGGTCCGCCATCGGGTGACCAGACTTTGCGAGGTCGAGGAGGATGCGGCCGAAGGCTGCCTGGGTCGATTGCTCAGCCCCGTCCGGCACTGGCAGGCGATCAGGCACCGGGACCATGGGAGCGGTTGGTTCACTCTCCTTGCGGGCCAGCGGGCTCTGCGCGACAAACGCTTTGAGCTGCGCTGCGATGTTGTCGCCAAGTCCGCCCCAGGGCTCCCATTCCTGCCCTTCGGCAATACCCAGACTGGAGCGGAACTGCTCCATCTGAGCCTTGTTCATCATGCCTGAATGGTTGTCCTTGTGCCCTGCGAGCGGTAGGCCAAAGCCTTTGACGGTATAAGCGATAAATAGCGTGGGCACTTCGTCCTGCGCTGAATCGAATGCCTCGATCAAAGTCTCCATGCAGTGGCCGCCGAGATTTGTCATCAAATTGGCCAGCGCATCGTCGTCGAAGCTGTCGATCAGCTTCCTGACATTCGGCGAAGTGCCGATGTCGGCCATCAGCCGCTCACGCCAAGCTGCGCCGCCCTTGTAGGTGAGGACCGCGAAGTCGGCGTTCGGACAGTTGTCGATCCACTGCTCGAGCGTCCGACCGCCAGGCCGTTTGAAGGCCTCCAGCTGACGCTTGCCGTACTTGAGCGTGATGACGCGCCAGCCGCAGGTCTCGAAGATGTCGTCGAAGCGGCGGAACATGCGATCGGCAGTGGTGCTGTCCAAAGATTGGCGGTTGTAGTCGACCACCCACCAGCAGTTGCGCAGATCGTGCTTGTAGCCTTCGATCAGGCATTCGTAGATGTTGCCTTCGTCCAGCTCTGCATCGCCCATCAGCGCGATCATCCGGCCGGCATCCTCCTGCTTCACCGCTCCGTGCGCGATCAAGTAGTCCTGCACGAGGCTCGTGAACGCAGTGACGGCCACGCCCAGGCCGACTGAGCCGGTGGAGAAATCCACCGGGATCGCGTCCTTGGTGCGCGACGGGTAGCTTTGCACGCCCCCCAGGCCGCGGAACCGCTGCATTCGGTCAAGCGACTGATTACCCAGCAGGTAGTGAATCGCATGAAGTACCGGCCCGGCATGCGGCTTCACGGAAACTTTGTCCTGCGGGCGGAGCGCATGGAAGTAGAGCGCCGACATGATCGCGGTCATCGAGGCGCACGAAGCCTGGTGGCCGCCGACCTTCAGTCCGTCGACCTTGGGGCGGATGTTGTTGGCATTGTGGATCATCCACGACGACAGCCAGCGCAAGCGTGTGTCGAGTTGTTCGAGCGCCGGCACCAGTTCTTGGGTGCCCGTCGCGACGGCGATTTCCCTAGGCATCATCCCTCCTTAATTATTAGGGGTGATAGTATACGTCAGACCGGTTGTCTCCCAAAAAAGTTTGTTCTCATCGTGCGACGCGAAGCGCGCCTGGCAGAGGGACCGTCCGACCCTATGGGTCATGCGGCTCTGGAAAAAGGCACCGGCACAGCTGGCAACTTGCATATCGCCGCTCGCCAGTCGCGTCGCGCCCTACCGCTCGAGGCGACCTTGCTAAATGACAGGAATGTAAATTATAGATGCGTGACATCGGCCCGCGTACGGGCGGCATTGAGGATGCCAAACAGCATGCAAGAGAGCTTACCGCTCCCCATCCCGCACGAGTCGGGACGATGAGCCGCAGCGTAATCGTGGTCGGCGGCGGTATCTCCGGCCACACGGCAGCGTTCAGGCTGCATCAGAGAGGCGCGGGGGTCACTGTACTGGATGCCTCGCCCGACACCGTCGGGGGCGAAATGAGCTCCGTGCGACGGGAGGGTTACGTCTTCAATCAGGCTTCGACGCTGATCCCCAGCTCCTACACGCAGATCACCGGCCTCATGCAGGAGCTGGGTATCGGCGACAAGCTGCACGGTACCGTCGGTGCGGTCACCAGCATTCCGCGCGAGGGCCGCATGAATCGCATGCGTGTATCGGGCGCGGCCGCGCTGATCGACGGATTGACGACGCCCCTGCTGTCGCTCGGCGCCAAGCTGGCCCTGCGGCGGTTCGGCGCCGATGTCGTGCGGCACGGGCGCGGGCTGGGCTATGCCGACGTCGCGGCCGAACTCGACGAGGAGAGCGTCGCCCAGTACGCGCAGCGGCGCCTGACGCCCGAGATCATGGCCTATCTTGTCGGGCCCTTGTTGCGGGCCGCCTACCTGACCGAGCCGGAAAACCTTTCGGTGCTCGACCTGCTCTTTGCGGTCAGCAAGTTCGCCGGCGATCGCTTCGTACGCTACGATGGCGGAATGGGGGCGCTGAACGAAGCGATCGCTGCTCGGCTCGGGACAATCATGGGGGCTCGCGCGATCGCCGTCGAGGAGCGTGGCGCAGGCGTCCAGGTGACGTGGCACAAGGACGGCGTCGAGCGCACCAGCGAGGCCGATGCTTGCGTGATCGCCGTGCCGGCGCCGCTGGCAGCCGAGTTGGCGCCGCAGCTCGATCCAGCACTCAGGGAGATCCTGGCGAAGCGCATCCCCTATGGCAGCGTCATCAAGGCGTCCCACGCGCTCCATAAGCGCTCCGACGATCCCACCACGATGATGAGTTTCCCCCATGCCGAGAGTGCAGGGTTGGCGGTAATTACATTCGACCACAATTACCGCGTGAACTGCGCTCCTGAAGGCAAGGGTTTGATCGCCAGCTACTGGATGCACGATTGGAGCGTCCAGCGGATGGACCCCGAGATGTACGATGATGCGGCCATCGAGCGCGAGATGACGCCGGAGATCGCACGCTTCATTCCGGGCTTCGAGCACAACCTGGCGTTCAGCCACATCTCACGCTGGCCGCGCGCCACGCCGGTCAGCTATGCCGGCATGTGGAAGCAGGTGAGGATTTTTCGTGAAAGCGTGCCCGCCAACGCACGCATTCAGTTCGCCGGCGATTACCTCAACATCCCAGGCACCAAGGCAGCCTCGTACTCGGGCGAGCGAGCTGCAAAGCGGATCATCAGCTGGCTGGGCCTCTGACGCGCGCTAGGAGCAGATTGCGAAAGCAGGCGGCGATCAGCGCCACGCCGCCGCAGCTGACGGTGACCAGCAAGGCGTAGCGAAGCGCGTTCGCACCTCGACTCGCCGTCAACAGGTCGCTCAATAGGCCAATGGCAACCGGCCCGACGCCCTGGCCGATGACCGAGGCGAGCAACATGGACAGTGCAACCGCGCTAGCGCGGCGATCGACAGGGACTTCGGCATGAATACCTGCCCACAATCGGCCCGAGGGCAGGCCGAGTATCACGGCCGCAACCCCTGCCAGCGCAGTGGCGGCTTTGGCGTCGCCGACGAGGTAGACCGCGCTCAGCACCGGTACGCCGCTGATGCAGAGGGCGGTGATCAGGCTTTCGGGCCGAACTTTGCTGCTACGCGCGAGCCGGTCGAAGACGGGTCCGCCAGCTGCGGTGCCGATCAACATACCCACGCCTTGCGTCAACGCCAGCATCGGACCGATCGTCGGGCGGGGCAGGGCGAAGGTGCGCTCGATATAGGCTGGGAGCCACTGCGCTTGTCCGAAGGTCAGCAGGCTGAGGCAGATGATCACTACCATGGTCCAGCGAACGCGCGGGATGGCGAGAATGTCCGTGCTATCGCGAAGCAGCGGCGTCGCTGCCCCGGCCGGGCGGCTCGTGCCATTCGCGCGGCGCTTGAAGGGCATTGGCGCAAACGCAAGAGCCAGAAGAAGGCCAGGCGCGCCCATCATCAAGAACGTCGCGCGCCAGCCCAGCGCCGACTCCAGCCCGCCGGTCACCAGATAGGCCAGGAGAATGCCGAGCGGCCCACCCGCCATGAACACGGAGATCGCCGTGTTCCGGCGATTTGCCGCGAACGCTTCGACCAGCACCGACTGCCCCGCAGGAACGATCCCGGCTTCTCCGGCACCGACACCGAAGCGCGCGAGCAGCAATTGCCAGAAGTTCTGGGCCACGCCGCACAACGCCGTCATCACGCTCCAGACTACCAGCGATCCCAGGATGATCGTCCGGTGCCGGCCTCTGTCGGCCATTCGGGCAAGCGCGAGGCCGCAGCAGGCATAGAATGCTGCGAAGGCGAACCCGTTCAGAATACCGATCGCAGTGTCTGTCAGGCCGAGCTCCGCCTTGATCGGCTTGATCATCATGGCCAGCACCGTTCGGTCGGCGAAGCTCACCACCATCGAAGCCGTGAGCAGGCTCAGCAACAGCCAGGGTCGCGGTTCAGCCGTCGGCTGCTGCAGAGCGCTTGGCAGGTTCATCGCGCGCCGAACTGGACATTGAAGGAGACACCATAGGTCCTCGGCGAGGCCGGTGTCGCGGTGTCTCCGTAAGTCTGCGGGATGATCGCGGTGTAGTAGTGATTCTGAGCCAGATTCTTGCCCCACAGGCGAACGCCCCAGGCTCCCGAGGAAGGCTGATAACCGATCGAGGCGTTGATCAGGTTGTACGATGGCTGCTTCACCGCATTCTGTGGGTCGAAGTAGAAGCCGTCGTTGTAGACCCATGAGGTGTTGAGCGCGATCTCGCCGTTGCCGACAGGGACCGAGTAATCGGCCGAGACCGATCCGGTCACCGGCGGAGTGTAGATCGTGTCCAGTCCGCTGGCGTCACCCACGGCCGCTCCTGTAGTCCGGGTCCCGTTGCGGTTGTAGAACGAGGCGCCGGGGTAGCTCAGGTACTTGCCGTCAAGCCAGGTAACCGAAGCGCGCAGCGACAGGTTGTCGACCGGGCGAGCCTCTGCTTCCAGCTCGAAGCCGTAGGTACGTGCCTTAGCGGCATTGTTGAGCTTGATGCCGCCCACCACCTGGCTTTGCACCTGCACGTCCTGGAAGTCGTTGTAGAAGGCGGCTGCGTTCAGCCGCAGGCGACGATCGAACAGGTCGCTCTTCACGCCAATCTCATAGGTGTCGAGCGTCGTTGGACGGGCTGCAGGGTCGAGGTAGGCCACTGCGCTGAAGACGCCGCTTTTGAAGCCCCGGCTGTAGGCTGCGTAGACGAGAACCTGGTCGGAGAAGCGATGATCGAGCGACAGGCGCCAGGTCAGCTTCTTGAACACGGCACGCTGCTCGGCCACCGAAGGAGCGAAGAGGACGCCATTGCGCAGGTCGTAGCCCTCGATCTTGCGTACGTCGCGCGTGTAGCGCAGACCTGCGGTCAGGCGGGTCTGTGGGCCCAGGTCGAGCGTTGCCTGTCCGAACCCGGCATAGGACTCGGCGCGCATGGTCGAGAAGCGCTCAATGGTGAAGATGTTGAATGGCGCGTTGGTGCCGAACAGGCGAAGGGGCGCGTATCGCCCGACGTTGTTGAAGTAGTACAGCCCCGCGATCCACTGGAAGGGACCTGACGATTGCGAGAGGACCTGCAGTTCCTGGGTCCAGGTTTTCGAAGGCTCGACCGAGTCGGCCGAGACAGCGTTGATCGGCCCACCATCCTGGTCGAAGCGCCACAGGTTCTTGGACCAACGATAGCTGGTTATGCTGACCAGATCGACGGCGCCTAGACCCTGGCGCAGCTGCGCGTTGGCACCCCACTGTTCTGCGACCGTTCGGACGTCGCGGTTCTCGTTGACGTTGTAGAAGCCGTTGTAGCCGGTGGAGACCGGGAAGGTGCCCACGCCGGTGGTCAGGACGCGACCCTTGATGGCGTTGTAAGCGGGTGGCGTGTTGGGCCGGACCTTGGCGTAGTCGGCGGCGAGCTTCAGCTCGGTGGTGTCGCCCAGATCGAACACCCACTTTGAACGGACCGAGTACTCGTACCCTTTGAAGACGTCATTTCCGGTCGCGAGGTTGCGGCCCCAGCCATCCCCTTGGTGGCTGCCAAAGGCGGTGATATCCGCGCGAATGCCGGGAGCAATCGGTCCTGTGAGATAGAAGCTGCCTTCAGCGGTGTCGTAGTTTCCGTACCCCACGCGAGCACGCAGCCCGACCGTGTCCTTCGGGTCTCGCGTGATGATCTGGATCACGCCAGCGGTCGCATTGCGGCCGAACAGGGTGCCCTGGGGCCCTTTGAGAACTTCTACCCGCTCGACGTTCTCCAGCGAGAGCAGACCGGCAGAGAGCGTCGGCATGTAAACGCCGTCGACGTAGAGCGGCACGGCCGACTCCTCGCCGGGCGCGGTGCTCCGGATGCCGATCCCGCGGATGAACGGGGCGATGGCGCCGTTCTGCCGGCCCAGTTCGAGGCCTGGTACCGCCGAAGACAGGTCATTGGTGCCGCTGACGCCCGACGTCGCCAGGCTTTCGGCCGT
>Ga0308159_1001459_pt1 | contig 33899 bp, 30 predicted proteins | sample PhyCR1_FD_201040 | JGI IMG/M metagenome (GOLD analysis project Ga0308159, IMG submission 201040) | Phyllosphere microbial communities from UC Gill Tract Community Farm, Albany, California, United States - DLSLC.R1 | ecosystem: Host-associated > Plants > Phyllosphere > Unclassified | place: USA... | reverse complement strand
GCGTGAAGCAATCTGATTCGCTACAATAGATTGCTTCCCAGAAAGGTCGGAGGTTCCTTCTCGCAAGGACCAGGAGGCAAAGTAGCCACGAAAAATCCGTCATTGCGAACCGAAGGGTAAGGCTTAGCGGAGGCGTGAAGCAATCTGATTCGCTACAATAGATTGCTTCCCCGAAAGGTCGGAGGTTCCTTCTCGCAAGGATCAGGAGGCAAAGTATGTCATTCCTTCTCGCAAGGACCAAAAGGCAAAGTAGCAACAAAAAATCCGTCATTGCGAACCGAAGGGTAAGGCTTAGCGGAGGCATGAAGCAATCTGATTCGCTACAATAGATTGCTTTCTTGACTGAAAAAGCTGCCTCACAAATGATAAAAACCTTTCAAAACAATTTAAGCTGCTCATTTCTGGGTGGCTTCTGTTTTCCAAAAATAGTTCTACCACCGTATTTCCAACTTTCAGCCCGTTCCTTTTCAATCACTTTATCAAAATCCAGGTTTGGAATAAAATCCTGTTCTGCTTTTTTAGCAATTTGATGAAGTGATTTAATCGCTTGTTGCTTATCGGTTTCACCAATTTTGGCTTTTTTCACAGCTTTTTGCAATTGGGAAATAGTCTCATCGTAAACCTGCTCAGGTACCGGAAAAGGATGTCCGTCTTTACCACCGTGCGCAAAGGAATATCTCGCTGGATCAGAAAAACGAGATGGTGTACCGTAAATAACCTCACTAACTAAAGCCATAGATTGTAAGGTTCTTGGGCCCATGCCTTCCAATAATAAAAGAGATTCAAAATCTACAGGTTGTTTATCGTGAGCTAACCATAAAATACTGCCCAAACGTTTAAGGTCAACATCTTTCGATTTTACTTCATGGTGGTTGGGCATAACCAGCCTTTGAATTTCAGAAATCATTCGATCTGGTGATTCTGCTGTTATATCCATTAAGGTCTTTCGAGTAATATTAGCCTCATTTGAAGTCAGGTTAAGAATTTTACCTTGATTAACGCCACAAATACCAGTATGAGGTTCCTCAACAAATGACTTTAAGTTTTCAGAATGCCAGTGATATCTTCTCGCTGTAGAACTGGCATCGCTCATGCCTTGCTGAACAACAGCCCAGTCGCCATCGCTGCTGAGTATAAAACTATGAAGGTACAATTGAAATCCATCCTGAATTGCCGTATTATCTACCTTTGCACTCAATTTACTGGCCCTTACCAGTTCAATTCCATTTAAACCTGTTTGATCAGCAATCTTAAAAAGCTCATGAGGTGTTTCCCTGCTGGATTTTCCCTTTCCACCACAAATATAAATGCCAAGCTCTTTAGAAAGAGGATTAATTGATTTTTTTAGTGCACCCATTACAGAAGTAGTAATGCCTGATGAGTGCCAATCCATGCCCATTACCGCACCCAGGCTTTGAAACCAGAACGGACTACTTAACCTTCGGATAACTTCGGCTTTGCCATATTCTATTAAAATAGACTCCACTATCGCCAAACCAAGTTTTGCCATGCGCTGCGATAGCCAGAGTGGAACATGGCCATAATGTAAAGGTAAATCTGCGCTTCCTGATCGTTTCAATGCTAACGAAATTAGTAAAATTATTTCTAAAAACAGAATCGAATTCCTTATTTACCTTTTAAAAGTCAGTTACTTTTGAATTTGCTTAAACTGCCGATCTAAAAAATTCAACATGATAGCAGAAACCTGCTCAAACCAGGGATTAAATAGCCAAAAAGGATGAGGAGTATCAGGTAAGATATGAATTTCAGAATAAATGCCAAAAGGTTTTATTTTAGCTATGAGATCATCTCTTCCTGCATGAAAACGTGGCATAGCACTATTAATAAATAGCAATGGAACGGTATGCTGATCTGCATGGTTAAGTGCTGATGCATGATGCCACAAGGCTGGATTCTCATTTAATTCTGCTCCGAGCCAGATGGCCGCAACTGATTTTCGGTTAGGATCTGTGCTTACCTCCGCAGATTCGGGATGATCAAAAGCCAATACGCCATCAACATCAATTACTGCCTGAACATTACAGGTATGCCCATTTATTTTCTCTTTTTCGAATTGAGTATCGTTATTGGTGGTGCCAACTAAAGCCGCCAGCTGACCACCGGCAGAAAATCCTGTTATGGCAATCTTTGTGGTATCGATATGATACTTTATTGCATTTGCCTTGATCCATCGGATGGTGTTTTTGAGATCATAAACTGCCGCCGGAAACTTTGCATGAGTGGATAAACGATAATCGGTAGTGATGGCAACATAACCATTTTGAGCCATTTTTTGCGCAAGCGGAATGTTTTGCGCTCGATTACCTGATCGCCAGCCACCGCCAAAAACAAATAGTACAGCTGGTAACAATTTGTTGTTTTGCTTTGGATAAATAACATCAAGTGACAAATTTCCGGTTGGATATTTAGCGTAAATGATATTGCTTTTGGTTTTGAAATTACCCTTTGCTAGTGGTTGTGCAATGCTAATATAGGGGCGCTTTTTTTTCTCCTTTAGATAGGTTGTATACACACTAAAAGAGGTATCTGCTGGTATTTTTTGAGCTTGAGCGGCCGAGTAAAAAAATAATAGTAAAAGGCTAAGGAATTTCATTATTGTAAATATATAGAATAGTTAATCATCGTTTAACCTTAATTTTGCTATGTTTAAATTTTAATAGTGAAGTGTTAATGCGTAAATTTTTGCAACGTCTGTTTGGTAATTGGATAATTAGAATGTCGAACAGGTTTGGATCACGACCAAATCTTAAACGTATTCATGAAGCTTTAACCAAACTTTTTAATACCATTACCAGCGAGCCGGGAAAACGGGGTTTAATATTTGAAATTACGGAAAAAGATAAGTTTATTATTTTTTCTGATCAGCACAAGGGTGCCCGTGATAATGCAGATGATTTTATGCTGGCAGAACGTAATTATTTGCAAGCACTGGATTATTATAACAACAAACTGTTCCACTACATCAATCTGGGTGATAGTGAGGAACTGTGGGAGAATTTATTGGAATCGGTTATTAAACACAATAAGCAAACTTTCGAACGGGAAAAGTTATTTATCCGCCGCAATGCTTTTACAAAAATTTTTGGAAATCATGATCTTTACTGGGATAATGATCCCCTGGCTGGTTTTAACCTCAATCGCATTTACGGAAAAAAGATTTCGATTTACGAAGGTGTGATTTTAAGAATGAAGTTTCAAAATCAGTTCCTGAATGTTTTTCTCACCCATGGCCATCAGGGCGATTTACAAAGTGATGGGAATTGGTTTAGTAAGTGGTTTGTAAGTACGGTATGGGCACCGCTGCAATCTTATTTACAAATTAACCCCAACACACCAGCCTATGATAATCAGCTGAAAACGCTACACAATGGTATGATGTACAGCTGGCAGGCAGATCAAAGAGATACCGCATTAATTACCGGGCACACACACCAGCCCGTATTTGCATCACTTACACACCTGGAGCGGATTTATTTGAAACTTAAAAATGCAACGATTCAGCATCAACAACCCGAAATTGATAAATTAAATGAAGAGTTAAAGAAACGTGTTAAAAAGGGCGATGAGGCACCTGAATTTAAAACATACAAACCAGGTTATTTTAACAGTGGTTGTTGTTGTTTTAGTGATGGCGATATTACCGGCATAGAAATAGAAGACGGTTTGATTCGGCTGATCAGATGGTCGTTTCAAAAAACCGGCACTCCTGAAAGAAGTGTTTTGGAAGAGATGAAATTAGTAGAATTATTGGATATTACTTAATTGGTAATGCTACAAAAAAGGTCGTACCTTTTCCTTTCCCATCACTTTCTGCCCACAGTTTGCCCTTATGCATATCGGTAAACATTCTGGCTACAATTAAGCCCAATCCGTTTGAGTTTTCGTGGTTGGTTGGTGTTGAACTTAACCGTGAAAACTTGATGAATAAAAGGTCGAGGTCATCTGTGCTTAGTCCAACACCATGGTCTTTAATCGCAATGGTAACCAGATTTTCAGCAATTTGATGCGTGATCACAATTTCACTATCAGCATGCGAGAATTTACTGGCATTATGGAGTAATTGATAAAAAAGTTCACTGAGTTTAACTTCATCTCCAAAAATTTCTACCTGTGTATCTATGCGAATGTTAAAAAACTGCCTTTTATCTCTGGTAATAATTTGTAAATCCTTAATGCTTTTGGATAAAAGTTCCCCAAGATCGATCTTATTTTTCTGCGGTTTAAAAGACCCGTTTTCTTTTCTGGCCGAACTTAGAATCTGGTTCAGGTGGTCTACCATCCGTTTCGATTGATGATTGATTTTTCCAGCGATGGTTACAGTTCTATCATCAGCATCAGGGATTCTACCCACCAATTCAGATTGTAATGAAATGGTCGTCATAGGGTTTTTAAGGTCATGAATCAGCACATGCAGGCGGTCATCCTGTGCCCTTAGTGTTTTTCGTAATGCCTTTCTCACTTCCAGTTTATCAGCAATCATTTCTGCCAGCATGTTCAACATGTTTAATTGGTTTGGAGTAGTGGTATGAGGATCGTCTCCATATACTACTAAAGCACCCAAAAGTAAACCATCCGCTGATTTAATAGCAGCAACTATAATAAAGGGAATAGGTGGTTTGCTAACGTTGGCAAATTGTTGTGTAATGTTTATCGCACCAACATTATCCGTCTCTTTTAGCAAATTATAAAGATGATGATTGCTATTCGAATCCAATGGATTGCCTATTGCAGCCTTTATAAAAATCCCATCTTCAGCAAAAAATCCTAAAACAGCATTTGGCATTTTGAATATATCCGCGGCCAGTTGTGCAAAATGATCAAAACTTTTTTCAGCAGGTGTATCTACAATTTCATATTCTGATAATTTTTGCTGGCGCAATTCTTCATTAACAGGAATAGTTGAAGCTGAAATTTTTGGTGAATACATTTGCTGGATTTTCAAAATAGGATTATGAGTTAAAGGTAGAAATTATCATCAAATGGATAAATAATATAAACAATTAAGTTGTAACTTTAGTTACTATAGTTCATGCAAATTGTTAAAAATTAACAATAACTTTCAAAACATTGATTAGATAATGAGATTATATATAGAACGTAAACCTGTTAAGGTTAACCCTGATACCAAACGAGTAATTGCCCGTTTTTTTTTTAACGGAGAAGAAAGAGCCTTAGAAGTAATTCGAAAAGTTTTAGAGTTTTCAGATGAGAAAGTATTTTCATTGATTTCGCCAATACTACAGGAATATTCTAAACGACACCGAAACATTACCAAAATTTTAAATCGACACTGTAAAAAGTTAAAAAAACAATTCACCGCCCTGGGTAAGGATGTAGAAGACCTGGATCAATATACAAGATTACTCATTGGTGCATACTTTACACATGAATATTCAATTGAATCTGCAGCCTTTTTTAATCCGAGTATTGTAGATGATCCTGATCAGACTGATTTGGTTGAAGGGGAGAAAAGAGTCATTATTAGTTTCAGGGCTGTAGGTGAAGGACATATATCTTCTATTGTTTTTCGCCGTGCACTGATTGATAAAAACAATAATATCCAGGTTTTACCTGTGGGGAATTATGTAGATGAGGCTGAGGTAGTTAAAAATGCAATTTACGTTAAAAAGTTATTCTTTAAAAAAGCAGCTTACGCACAGATTGATCCATCTGTGATTGAAGAGATAGAAGCTAAACTTGATGACAAATTTGAATATACCAGTCTGAGCAATATTATCAAGGACTCTAAAAACCTGCATACCGAAAACCCTACCCGATTAATTGAGTATGATAAAGTGCTTTGGCTATCAGATACCTATCATACGATTTCCTTCTCTAAAGATACAGATATATCAGACCGTGTTATTTTTCCCATTTCGGAATTTGAGCGTAAAGGAATTGAAGATGCCCGTTTTGTAAAGTTTGTTAAGGATGACGGGAAAGTTTTATACTACGCTACCTATACCGCTTTTGATGGTTCGCTCATTATTCCAAAATTGGTGCAGACAGAAGATTTCTATGAGTTTAAAGTTATTCCATTATACGGTGATGGGGCACAAAATAAAAACCTTGCACTATTTCCACGTAAAATAAATGGAAAGTATGTGATGATGAGTAGAATTGACGGATGGAATAATTACCTTATGTTTTCTGATAAGGTAAATGTTTGGGAAAATCCTATTCTACTTAAACAGCCTCGTTATGACTGGGAACTGGTTCAAATAGGGAATTGTGGCTCGCCAATTGAAACAGAAAAGGGCTGGTTAGTGATTACACACGGGGTGGGACCAATGAGGCGTTACTGTATAGGTGTGGTATTGCTTGATCTGGATGACCCGGGTAAAGAAATTGGTCATTTAAAAGAACCGCTAATTATCCCAAATAATGATGAACGTGAAGGATATGTACCCAACGTGGTTTATTCATGCGGTTCTATCGTAAGCAATGGCGAACTGATCATTCCTTATGGACTATCTGATTATAGTTCATCTTTTGCGACGGTTAACCTGGAATTGTTATTAAATAAGTTGTTAGAAAATGGAAAGGCATAAAATCCTCTTGTGCTGATTTTGATCAGTATTCACATAGATTTACATGTATGAATGTAAATGAAATTTAAAAGAGTTTATAAAAAAAGAAGGCTGGTTCAAATTAATGAATCAGCCTTCTAACATTTACTTAAAATTTTTTCGTTTTTGCATATTCACCTTCCTCAAACAGAGGAGGAGAGAGGGTTTCATATTCTGCTTCTGCAGCTTTTAACACTGCTAAATGAGAAACAAAATAAGCCAGTGTACTTTCTGCGCCTTGATTTCTATTTACGCTATTAAACTGTAAGCCATCTGCACAACCGTGTGTTTCAAAATCGTATAATGGAATGTGTAAACTATTCTTACCTAGAAACCATTCATAACTTGTGTACATTAAACTAAGGTATTTATTATCTTTTGTAACATCATAGGTCTTACCATATAAAAGCACCATCGCCATTGTTTCAATAGCTTGCTGATCGTATATTGGGTTTTTTTCATGCTTCTTCATCCAACCAGCGTTACCTACTGGATTTAAATAGCCATTTTCAAAAGAAAAACTATTTAAAAAATCAATGCTTTCCATCGCTATTTTGTAAGACTCTATATTACCAGTTGCCTCAAAATGATGTAAAAGTGCTAATGGTAAGATGGCATTATCATAAGTTAGTATATCTTCAAACCAATGCCAGTTTTCATCCTTATTGGCTTTGTATGCATTTTTTAAACTATTGGCTAATTGGTTAGCTTCTTTTATGATCAATTCATCTCCCGGGTGCGCACTCAAATAATAAGCAACACCAATAAGCGTATTGGCCATGCCTCTTAAGTGCCTTAGTGCTTTAAAATGAGCAACTGAATTGGAAAAAAGCTCCCTTCCAAATTCACGGTAAGAATTATTTGGTGCTACACTTATTAAATAACCCAAAGACCATATTGTTCTCCCAAATGAATCTTCAGAACCCACTTCATCCAAATAATTTCGATTGAAACTTAAAAAGTTCCTGAAATTTCCATCATCTGTATGCATATATTGAATAAAACTCAGATAGATGGGCATCAATTTCAATGCCGAGTGATTTTTATTTTGCTCATAGGCCATTAAGGCTAATATTAATGCCCTGGCATTATCATCTATGCAATATCCTTCTTTAAGATTCGGAATACCGAAACGAGCATGTTGAATAATTCCAGTATCATCAGTTAACAAGTTGATGTGACTAAGATTAAGCGCCGGCATCTTTTCTACATCAATAATTGGTGGACTTATTCTTCTAGGTTTCTCTCCGGCATCTATAGCGTATTGTAAAGTTTTTAAATACACATTACCAATAGCAGGCCACCTTAGTTTTAGCCCATACTGGTAAGCATTCCCTTTAAGTTCATGATATTTGCTTTCGTCAGAAAGCAATTCATTCACAATATTCGCCAATGCAACATCATCTTTAAAATCAAATAACCTTCCACGTTTCTCAGCTAAAAGCTCCTCTGCATGCCAATAAGGAGTAGAAACCACAGCTGCGCCAGCACCAATAGCATATGATAAAGTTCCGCTGGTAATTTGAGCTTCATTAAGATATGGTGTAATATATAAATGGCATGCAGTTAAATATTGATGAAGTTCATTTTCAGATACAAACTTATTAACAAAAGCAATATTGTTTTCTACGCCTAAATCTTTAGCTAAAGCTTTTAAACTGTCACGGTATTCTTCACCGTTATGTTTCACCACACCAGGATGAGTATTTCCTAAAATAACATATAACACATCGGGATGCTGCGCTACAATGCTCGGCAAAGCCTTGATCACAGTTTCCAAACCTTTGTTTCGGCTAATTAAGCCAAACGTAAATAGAACTTTTCTATTCTTGAATAATTCGCTTTTTGAAATCTCATTGTTAACGATAGGCTCAAGATCTGGCACCCCATGCTCAATCAATTTTATAGATGTACTTGGAATTTGATAAATGCTGGTTAAAAATAATACCGCTTTCTTACTCATAACCACAATTTTAGAAGACTTTAAAGCAATCTCCTTAATAATGGTTTGTTGCATGAAATTTGGTTCTTTCAATACAGTATGTAAAATCGTAATGAAAGGTTTTTCCAATTTATTAATTAGGGAAAGAAGAAATACGCCACTATTGCCTCCATAAATTCCAAATTCATGTTCGATTATACAGGTATCTACATCGCTATTATTAATGAAATTAGCCGCTTCAATATAATCCTGTTGGTTCTGCTGCCTAATTATAAATTTAACTTCATTCGGATAAGCATGCTCATTTACATCATCAGACTCATTCATTGCAACAACGAAACTTTTGTCTGCATCATAAGATGGATTAATGCTCAATGCATTCACTAAATTTTGATTGAAAGTGGCTAGACCGCATTCGCGAGGGGGATAAGTTGAAATGTATGCGATTTTCATAATATACTTAAGTTAATGTACAATAGAGTTACTGTAGATTACAGTACATTGTTAACACTAAATAAGGCTAAATAGTTTTATTTCAGTAAGATTTATAGAGAATTTCATTAATATTTACAAAGATTTTTGGAAAACAATATCAATTCGTCCAATGTTCATTTGAAATAATTATAAAATACTGCTATGAGATCGATTTGGAAAGGTTCAATCGGATTTGGGTTAGTTAATATCCCTGTTAAGTTATTTTCTGGTGTGCAAACTACGCACCTGGATTTGGATATGCTGGATGAACGCGATCATGAAAAAATCCGCTACCAGCGTGTAAATGATAAAACGCATAAGGAAGTTCCTTTTGATAAAATTGTGAAAGGTTATTTCTTAAAGGATCGGTATGTAATCTTAGAAAAGCATGATTTTGAAGAAGCATCACCAGAAAAAACTAAAATAATAGAATTGGAGAATTTTGTAGATATGAAGGAAATCAATCCTATTTATTACGAAACATCTTATTATACTGAACCCGAAAAGCAAGGAAAAAAAGCTTACGCATTATTATTAAAAGCACTTCAAAAATCAGGTAAGGCCGGTGTTGGACGTTTCGTGCTAAGAAATACCGAAAATCTTTGTGTCATTCATCCAATGGAAAATGTGATCGTAATTACTAAGATCAGATTTGAACAAGAAATTAGAAGTTTAGATGAGCTAAATAAGGCAGATGACATCACCATCACAAAAAAAGAAATGGATGTTGGGCTTGCGTTGATTAAGCAATACAGCTCAAAATTTGATTTAAGTTCCTTTAAAGATGACTATAGCAATGAATTATTAAAAATTATTAAAGCCAAGGCAAAAGGCAAACGTGCAACAGTAAAGAAAATGAAACCTCAGAAAGCCACAAGTGATGATTTATATGATCAGTTAATGCAGAGTTTAGGTTCAAAGAAAGGCGCTTAATTTAGTAATGATTGTAATCGTTCATCTGAATTGGCTATTTATGGCCAATTCAGATGAATAAATTATTTTTATTTAAAGGCAGCTTTTAACTGATCAGCAGCATAAGCTTGTGCAGCCTTAGCTTCAGGAACAATTGCAGCCATTCCAAAGAACTCATGCGTAACCCCTTCGTAATTTCTACTCGTTACCTTTACGCCAGCTTCAGCAAGTTTATTAGCAAGCATTGTTCCGTCATCATGTAAAGGGTCAATTTCTGCAGTAATGATGGTGGTGGATGGCAAACCTTTTAATTTTGCATTAACTAAGGATATTCTTGGATCTTGCGCTTCGATCATTGTGTTTACGTATTTTTCAGTAAACCAAGCCATCATAGCTTTATTTAAGGGCTTAGCATTCGCATACATTTTATAAGATTCGGTATTCATATTTGCCTGAGCAATTGGATAAACTAAAACTTCATGAACAGGAACCATAATGTTTTTATCTCTGGCCATGATAGAAACATTTGCCGCCAGATTTCCTCCTGCACTTTCACCAACAACCGCAATCTTCGCTGGGTCTCCTTTTATACTTGTTGTATTTTTAACTACCCATTCATAGGCAGCAAATGCATCATTATGGGCCGTAGGAAATTTGTTTTCCGGTGCTAAACGATAAGCTACAGAAACTACTACCGCATTTACCTGTTCTGCCAAACCCTGAGCCGATGCATGATATACATCCAGATTTGCAATAACGAACCCACCGCCATGATAGTAAACAATTACAGGAAAGGGACCGTTTCCTGATTTTGGAGTATAAATACGCAGGTGAACTTTTCCACCAGCTACATCAATATCTTTTCCGGTAGTATCTACCTTTGGTGCAGGTACTACAATTTTATTTGCTGCAATCAAATCCATTACTGCATCAGTAGGCGTATGGTTCTTTCTGGCAGCAGTAGCATCTAAAGTCTCTATTGGTTTATCACCATAACTTGCTAATTTTTCGATAACAGCTTGCATTTCCGGCTTAATACTTTGTCCCCATTCTGGTGGTGGACCAGCTGGTTTTAAAGAAGAGTTAACAGTTGAATCAGTTTTTAAGGAATCCGAATTGTTTGAGGTTTTCGAATCATTTGAGCAGGCAGATACCATAAAGGTAAGTGCTAGTGCTGCAGTAGATAGCTTTGTTAAATTGCTTTTCATAAGTTTAGTTTCTCGTTTTTGTAAAGAGATATTTTCTAAACGTAATCAATCAGTTAAGAGTTTTAAATGATTCACAACTTTTTAGAATTTCACCTATTCCAAAACATCTTTAGTATTAGCAGTGTTCTACAATTAAAACCAACACCATATGTTAACAGAAATTACAGGATTGCCCGACCATATCTTTGGTGTAAGGGCTACTGGAGAAGTAACCACCAATGACTTGAAAGATGTTCTGCTACCTGGATTAGCCCGGACATCTGATCGTTTCGGAGAAATCAGGTATTTACTGGTGTTGGAAACTGAAGTGAAAAACTTTACTACAGGTGCTTGGATTCAGGATGTGAAAGCTGGATTGCAAAATTTTACCAAATGGAAAAAAATTGCAGTGATTAGCAATGAAAAAAGTGTAGAATGGTTTTCTAACTTTTTTACATTTTTAACACCCGGAAGTGCTAAGGGATTCAAGCCCGAAGAATTAGAAGAAGCGAAATTATGGCTTACTGCCGAGGATTAAATATATAAAACGAAATAAGATGAAAAATTCAAAAACATCAGCAGAGAAAAGCAAAGCTACCGCACCAGATGATGGAAAGGCAAAAGGAGCAGAAGAAAAAGTAACTTCAGCAAAAGATGCTAAAAAAGTAAATACCGCAAAAAAGAAAGAAGTTAAATAAGTTGATTGGTAGCCTTAAAATTTAAAAAGATGCTGCTGCTATGTGGCTTTCTAATTTATATTTTAATTGCGCATCTTTAAACATTCCAATCAGCAGATCTTATTTTTTAGTGAAAAAACTAAAACTGAAAGGAGTAAAGTAGTACTTTTAAAGGATGAAATTTAAGCCACTTTTTCAAGAAGGGCGTAAATTTTATCCATTAATTCATCAATATTAAATGGTTTTGCCATAAAGTCATCTGCAGCAATTCCATTCAAAACATAGTTGTCTGCATGGTATCTTGCCGAGATCATCAATACCGGAATGTGACTGGTTGTTGAGGTTTCTTTCAAATCTTTTAATAGTATTCTTCCATCAATGTCAGGAAGCATAATGTCCATTACAATTACGTCAGGCCTGAATTCTTGAACATAATTAAGGAAATTTATGCCATTGTTTAAGCCAGCAACATGGAAAGCTTCGCTTTCCAAAATGAGCGTGATAACATCTAATATTGCATGGTTATCTTCTACAACCAATATATTTTTTTTAGCCAAGATTTGAAAGATGATTTTTAAATTCAAACAAATATAAAATAAAAAATAAATCTTAAAACTAATCTGTTAAATTGTATCCCTTACTAAACTGATGTTGCAGGTATATTAATTAATTAATTAGAAAATTCTAATATTTTTGCAGCATCTAAATTATATATGAATAATTTTTCTGTAGATCTTTCGAACTGTGACAAAGAACCCATCCACATCCCAGGTAAAGTTCAGGCACATGGTTTTTTAATTGCCGTAGATAAGGTTAGTTTTTTAATCACTTATGTTAGTGATAATATTGGTGTCTTTTTGAATGAATCCGCTAAAGATCTTCTTGAGAAGCCACTTTCATCAATTCATAGCTTTTTGATTCAACAAGAGGCCGAATTTAGTATTGAAGATTTATTAAAACTAGGTATTGTTAGAAAAAGTTTTGATGCAATCAATCCACATCCCGTAAATATCAATAAAAATCCTTTTTATATTGTTATTTCAGAATCAGAAAGTAACTGGCTCATTGAATTTGAACCAGCAACGCTTCAATATGATATTCAAGGTTTAATCGGCCGTTCTGCATCGGTAATGCTACAAGGCAAAAGTATTTCTGCACTGTTAAATGGTGCGGCCAGCGAAGTTAAAAAACTGATTCATTATGATCGGGTAATGATCTATAAATTTCTGGATGATGGCCATGGTGAAGTAATAGCCGAAGATAAAAATGATGATCTGGAACCATTCTTCGGATTGCACTATCCGGCATCAGACATTCCTAAACAAGCCAGGGAATTGTATAAGTTAAACTTAACGCGGCTTATTGCTGATGTTAATCAAAATGATTCTCCTATTGTTACTTTTTTAGAAGATCAACCGTTAGATTTAACAAACTCAGGTTTGCGTGCTGTATCACCCATTCATATTCAGTATTTAAAGAACATGGGTGTGCATTCAAGCTTCAGTATCTCATTAATTTCTCATGGAGCGTTATGGGGACTAATTGCCTGCCATAATTATTCACCAAAATTTATAGATTATAAAGCCAGAGAAGGAGCAAAGCTAATTGGCCAGATACTCTCATCAGCTTTAGAATATCGTCAGGATGAGGAAGACGCTAAAATGGTTGAGCAATTTAAAAGTACTGCAGCTATACTTTCTGAGCATCTTAGTCGGGATAAGTATTTATTAGATGCCATTACCAGTCATGAAAGAAATATTTTAGAAGTTACTAATGCAAGCGGAGTTGCAGTCATTTTTGAAGATAATATAAAAACCATTGGTATTGTACCTGATCAGGAAGATATTATAGAATTGTCAGATTGGTTAAAAGCAACCAGTGATGAATCGATCTACTACACACACCGTTTATCAGAAATACATTCTCCGGCAAAAAAATACAAAAGTATTGCATCTGGAATATTAGCATGCAATATTAGTAAAGATCATGGTGAAATGATTATTTGGTTTAAGCCAGAGCTGATCACCAATATCAACTGGGCTGGTAATCCTGATAAACCAGAAACAACTTCCGAAAATGGCTTACTCAGTTTGTCTCCAAGAAAATCTTTTGAATCCTGGTCTGAAGAAGTCAGTAACACTTCGGAAAAATGGCAGTCGGAAGAGATAGCATCCGTTTTGCGCATTCGGGAGATTATTATTAATGATGTAAGTAAGAAAGCAAATGAAGTTCGGTTATTGAATGAAAAACTGCAATCTGCTTATGAGGAATTGGATACTTTTAGTTACACCATATCGCATGATTTAAGAACACCGCTTACATCCATTAAAACTTATGCAGAATTAATGCTCAAAAATAAGAGTCTTGATGATACCGCAATTAAAATGTTAAGTCGGATTTTAGTTGGTGCAGATAAGATGAATTTTTTGATAAAGGAGATTTTAAACCTGGCAAGAGTTGGTCGATCAGAAATTAGTTTTGAGCATATTAACATGCAAACCTTGCTAAATGAAATTGGATCAGAAGTTTGGGCGGCTTTTAAAGCAGACAAAGCCGAATTGATTTTAGGCCAATTGCCAGACTTAAAAGGAGATAAGACTATGATTGCTCAAGTGTTTACAAACTTGATTAGTAATAGTGTTAAATACTCTTCAATGATCGAAAAGCCAACAATTGAGATTTCTGGTGATATTGAAGGCGATGAAATAGTTTACGCAGTTAAAGATAATGGTATAGGAATTGATAACCGATACTACGACAGGGTTTTTGAGCTATTTAAGCGCATGGATAATGTTAAAGAAATTGAAGGAACGGGAGTTGGCCTGGCTATAGTAAAACGAGTGGTTGAAAGACATCAGGGAAGGGTATGGTTTGAAAGTAAACTAAATGCCGGATCTACGTTTTATGTAGCTTTTAAAAATATAAAATAATGAATACGCCAGATATATTTTACGTGGAAGATGATGAAGATTATGCTTTTTTCATGCAGAGTGCTATACAGGAAGTTGGTGATACTTTAAATTTAGCCATTGTGGAAGATGGTGCCAAGGCTTTGATGAAACTGCAACAATTTGCAGCGCAAAAAACTAAACCAAGATTAATTTTATTGGATTTAAATTTACCAGGTTTATCCGGACTTGATTTACTTAAATTTATACGAGATATTCCTTACTTAAAATCAACACCAGTAATTCTATTCTCAACATCTGATAATCCAGATGATGTAAAAGCTTCGATTGAATTTGGCGCTAATGCATATCTTACAAAACCAAATGGTTATGATAATCTGGTAAAGTGTATACATTCTGTACACGATTTTTGGTTTAATCAGCACCTGAAGATGAATTAATACATCACGATTTAACATATAAAGATTCGGATGTTTATTCGAATCTTTTTTTTTATATCTTATTTTAAAATAAAAATAATGATTGCAGAATTATTAAGAACTAAAACAGCAGATAAGCATAAAGAATTAGAATCTATGATGTTTGTAAATGACATCATGGATAATTCTTTGAGTGTAGATAATTATAAAAAGCTACTGACTATAAATTATATTATTCATCAAAAATTAGAAAATAGGTTAGCCAATATGCTGGAGAATAATCTTGCGCAGAAATTGGAAATGAATAGCAGATTTAAATTGCAAGCCTTAGAGAAGGATTTGGAATACTGGCACATTGATAGTTTAACTTTGCCGGCTTTAGATTTTGAATTGTTTATTCCGGATCAAAATCGTGCATCAATTTTAGGCGCATTATATGTGTTAGAAGGAGCAACACTGGGTGGTAACGTGATTAAAAAGCATATTTTAGCTAATCAGAATTTTAAAAATGCTGAAGGAGGTTTAAATTATTATGGCGTGTATGGATCAGAATTGGGATCTAAATGGAAAAGTTTCATTACCGTATTGAATGAAAGTGTTGCAGCTGATGATTATGATGATTGTATAAATAGTGCAAATCAAACCTTTGACAATTTAATAAAGCTTTCTAAACAGCTGAATTAATTGAACAGATTTTCTCACTTTTTTGCTAAAAATACATCTGAAAGAGCGTAAGGGCATTTTTTAGATTGTGAATATGTGTAAAACTTATTGTAAATTAATATATGCTTTATCTTGTTAATTCAAGGTAAATATGTATTATTGGAAATAAATAATTTTTTTAAACCTTAAAAACATCAATTAGCGATGGAAAAATTCTCAAAAGTTAAAGCTGCTGTTGCTGCGATTGAAGCAGATGTAGAAAAATTTTATAATGCTGGCAATGCAGCTGCTGGTACTCGTGTGCGTAAAGCAATGCAAGATCTTAAAGTATTAGCACAAGAAATCCGTGCAGAAGTAACCGAAAAGAAAAACTCTGAAAAATAATATTTCGTGAGTATGAAACAAAAAGGGTTTCGGTAATGCCGGACCCTTTTTGCGTTTAATTAACTTGTTTTTTTAAAGTCATATTCATACTTATAGTCTGTTTATGAGGTAGTTTCTTGAATTTTGGGATAGAATTATAATTCTTAATTGGCTTGAAAAGGCAAGGTTAATCATTTGATAACTTATAAAAGTTGTGATTTGCTTTCATTCTTTGAACTACTGATATTTACAACAACTCAGAATTAAATTCAATATGTTCTGATATTAGTTTAGTTTCCAGCAGACAGAAGAGGAATAAGGTCGGTTTTACCCCTTAATTTTCAAGGCAAAGGAATATCAGGTTATCCTTGGACTCTATTGGGATTCCATTGGAGTCCTAAGGCATGATAGTCGCATTTTAAGGCATCTTTAAAAACGGGACAAGTAGCTGGAGTTGTTAAAAAGTCAGTAAGGCAAAATTATGTTTACCATTTTTAGTTATCCTTTTCATCCAGATTTAACTTATCCATTATTTGAAAACCTACCTTAAATAGCATTCAAAACTATTTACATCCAAACCACAATATCTTTTAAATTTCAAGTAACTTTTCGTATCTTTGCCTGGCAAATAATAAATCGTAATTTATTTGCTATGCAACTCGACTCCACAAAATTTATCGCAACAGGTTTGACATATGACGACGTACTTTTAGTACCCGCTTATTCAGAAATTCTGCCCCGCGATGTAAATACAGCCACTTTCTTAACCAAAAAAATCAAGCTTAACGTTCCGTTGATTTCTGCCGCGATGGATACCGTAACAGAAGCCGAACTCGCCATTGCCATTGCGCAAAATGGAGGGATCGGGATGTTGCATAAAAACATGACGATCGACAGACAAGCCGAAGAAGTTCGTAAAGTTAAACGTTCAGAAAGCGGAATGATTCAAGATCCGGTTACCCTATTAGAAACTGCTGTTGTTGCTGATGCTTTCAAGATTATGAAAGAACACAAAATTGGTGGCATTCCGGTAGTAAGCAGTGATAATAAATTGGTAGGGATTATTACCAATCGCGATTTACGTTTCCAGAAAAATATGTCAAGACCAATCGCAGAAGTCATGACCAAAGAAAACCTGATTACCGCTCCGGAAGGTACAAATCTGGTTCAGGCGGAAGAAATTCTTCAGAACCATAAAATCGAAAAACTGCCAGTAGTGAGCAAAGATGGTTATTTAAGTGGGCTGATTACCTTTAAAGATATTTCAAAAGTTAAAAACTATCCTGCCGCCTGTAAAGATGAGCGTGGTCGCTTACGCGTAGGTGCAGCAGTAGGTGTAACTGCTGATACTTTGCAACGTGTTGATGCTTTAGTTCATGCAGGTGTTGATGTAATTACCATCGATACCGCTCACGGTCATTCAAAAGGCGTAGTTGATAAATTAAAAGAAGTAAAAGCAAAATATCCCGATCTTCAGGTAATTGTCGGTAATATTGCCACTGGTGCAGCCGCTAAATTTTTAGCAGATGCTGGTGCTGATGCAGTTAAAGTTGGTATTGGTCCGGGTTCTATTTGTACCACAAGAATTATTGCTGGTGTAGGTGTTCCTCAATTATATGCGGTTTATGAATGTGCCAAAGCATTAAAAGGTACAGGTGTTCCGGTTATTGCCGATGGTGGAATTAAACATACTGGTGATATTGCAAAAGCAATTGCATCCGGAGCAGATACCGTAATGGCGGGTTCATTATTCGCCGGAGTAGAAGAATCACCAGGTGAAACGATTATCTACGAAGGACGTAAATTTAAATCTTACCGCGGGATGGGATCCATCGAAGCGATGGAGCAAGGATCAAAAGACCGTTATTTCCAGGATGTGGAAGACGATATAAAGAAATTAGTGCCTGAAGGAATTGTTGGTCGTGTCCCTTTTAAAGGTACTTTAGCGGAAGTAATGTATCAATACATTGGCGGACTTCGCGCTAGTATGGGCTACTGCGGTGCGGCGACTATTGAGGCTTTACAAGAAGCGCAGTTTGTTCAAATTACAGCTGCCGGGATACGTGAAAGTCATCCACACGATATTACCATAACTAAAGAGGCACCTAATTATACGAGATAAGGTTAAAAGGCGAAAGCTCTAGGCTGAAAGGTAAAAGCTAAAAGAGTAAAGCTTTCCAGTCTGTTTGTATATTTAACGGCATTGGGAAATCTTCTAAACAAACATATTACACTGTGGGGCGTCTTAAAGATAGCCTCACTTTTTTTATCCTTATTCTCCTTCCTTAACAAGGTATAAATCGGCTTCTTCACTTTTGGAAATGATACAAGCGATCTAAAATCTACAGTTAAAGAGCACTATCAATTCCGTGTCACTCTATCTTTTCGTAGCAATTAAACGTTCATTCATTCAATAGTCAATAGTTCATTGGTTTGTATTTAAAATTGATCCGTGTTTCCATTGTAAAGTATTTCAACCCCAAATCCTCCAATAATAATTATCACAAAATAAAATTTGGCAAATACTTTTTTTTAATATATTTGTCTACTAATTCTATAGATTTAATATAATTAAGTATGAAGCCATTCAATCAAAATTTAAAACTGTGTTGCTGTTCTGCGCTAAGTGCTCAAACAAAACATCTCCGAAGGGATCAATAATCACTATATCTAAACCAAACACATTAATGTAATTATGAAACAAAGTTTACTTATTTTATTTGCTATCATACTATCTGCAACTGCCGCATTCGCTCAAAATACGGTAAAAGGAATAGTGAAAGGTACTAATGGCATAACCATTCCAGGCGCAACAATTACGGTAAGAGGCACAAAAATTGCAACTATTACCGATGTTGATGGTGCCTTTACCATCGATGCCAAACAACAACCTCCATTTTATATCCGGGTGAGTTATGTTGGATATAAACCTCAGGATTTTCAAATTTTGCGACTTCAGGAGGCTCCAATTGAACTGTTTTTAGTAGAAGATACCCAACTTGATGAAATTGTAGTAACCTCAAGAAGACGTTCGGAAGTTTTACAGGATGTGCCTATACCAATCACCGTTATCGGCGGTCAGGCGGCAGAAAATGCAGGTGCTTTTAATGTTAACCGTTTAAAAGAATTGGTTCCTTCGGTACAGTTGTATGCTTCAAATGCCAGGAATACTACATTAAATATCAGGGGTTTAGGATCTACTTTTGGATTAACCAATGATGGAATTGATCCGGGTGTAGGTTTTTATGTAGATGGGGTTTATCACGCCCGTCCGGCTGCTACTTCCACCGATTTTCTTGATATCGAACAAATTGAAGTCATCCGTGGACCACAAGGAACGTTATTTGGTAAAAATACAACCGCAGGTGCCTTTAATATCACCACCACTAAACCTACACAAACGCCGACAGCAAAAGTTGAAATGAGCGTTGGTAACTATAATTTTATTCAGGCGAAAACATCAGTTTCAGGTGGTGTTGCAAAAAATCTTGCTGCAAAAATCTCGATATCTGGTACACAGCGTGATGGTACCATTTACAATACCAGAGAGGAGCGAAGATATAGCGGTCAAAACAATTTAGGTTTCAAGGGTCAGTTATATTTTACGCCATCTGATAAATTAAAAATCTTATTAAGCGGGGATGTGAGCATTCAGCATCCGGCAGGTTATCCTTTAGTCATTGCAGGTGTTACCACAACCGAAAGAAGTGCCTATCGTCAATATGCCAGAATTGTTTCCGATTTAGGCTACCAACAGCCCAAAATTGATCCATTTTCAAGAGAAATCAATACCAATACGCCCTGGAGACATAATCAATCAATTGGTGGTATTTCACTAAATGTAGATTATAAAATTGGCAACGGAACATTAACTTCTACCACTGCCTGGAGGTTCTGGAATTGGGATCCAACAAACGATAGAGATTTTTCTGAATTATCCGCACTGACTAAATCACAAGGTAATTCCCGTCACGATCAATACTCACAAGAGATTAGATATGCAGGCGACATTACCGAAAAGTTAAGTGGTGTTTTCGGTGTATTTTTTCTTGGTCAAAATCTTCAGGGTTTGGGTCAAACGGAAGAAGTGGGCAAAGATCAATGGAGATTTGTACAAACGGCCAGTACCGGCGCACAAGCGCTATACTCCACGCCAGGTTTGTTAGATGGATTCGGAATTAAAACCAATTCAACTATTAAATCATTAAGTGCTGCAGTATTTGGACAAATCGACTGGGAAGTAATTGAGCACTTACACGTGCTGCCAGGTTTAAGATTTACGTACGATAAAAAAGATGTAAATTACGATAGAAATACTTATGGCGGTTTGCAAACTACTGATCCTGCATTATTGGCTCTTAAGGCAGCAGTTTATGCCAATCAACAGTTTGCTACTAAAGTTAATAATAATAATTTATCCGGAAATATTACTGTTTCCTATCGTCCAACGCCGAAGGTAAATGCTTATGCAACTTTTTCTACAGCCTACAAACCAGTTGGGGTTAATGTAGGTGGTTTACCAACTACATCAAACGGACAGGCAGATTTAACATTAGCAGTTGTGAAGCCCGAATATGTAGAACATTATGAACTTGGTGTTAAAACCAAACCTTTTAAAGGTGCAATATTAAATGTAACGGCTTTTAACACAGATATAAAAGATTATCAAACCAATGTACAATCGCCTCAATTAGGTGTAAACAGGGGTTATCTTGCCAATGCTGAAAAAGTTCAGGTTAAAGGATTGGAGATTGACGGAACCTATCAGTTGGAACGTTTTTTATCCTTAAATGCAGCTTTGGCCTATCTGGATGGAAAATATGTAACCTTTACAAATGCACCACTTCCGTTAGAAGAAACCGGCCATACCGAACTGATAAATGGCGTGGCAACCCAAGTAGCATTTAAAGATGCATCGGGTGGCAGATTACCAGGCATTTCAAAATGGAACGTTTCCGGCGGTGCAGAATTTAGCACGCCAGGTAATTTAGCTACTAAACCAGGTCGTTATTTTATCGCAGGCGATGCCAGTTACCGTTCTACGTATTCATCAAACCCAACTCCTTCGAGCATTTTAAATGTTCAGGGATATTCGTTGTTAAATGTGAGACTTGGATTTAAATCTGATAAATTCTCCGTATTTGTATGGAGCAGAAACTTAACCAATAAAAACTATTATGAGCAATTACAGGCAGCAGCAGGTAACTCAGGCTTGTATGCAGGTGTACTTGGAGATCCAAGAACTTACGGCGCTACTTTCCGTTACAGTTTCTAAAATTTTTTAACCGAACCTTAAGAGTCTTAAAAGATGTTAAGGTTTTGTATACTTTTCTCTTTATTTGGATTAGAAGCGTCGATTGTTCGGCGCTTTTTATTTTTGTGATCTGAATCATTTCAAAGGAAGATAACTGTTTTAAAACTTCAATATATTTGGAATTAGGATTAAGTACATCTAAAATACACTGCTGAAAAAGTATTTTAGATTATAATAACACTAGAGTAACAGCTTTGTGCAGAATAAAAATTTATAGCAAACGGATAAAATCTTAACTTCGCTAAATTTTTAAATCAAATGAATAAGCTAAGAGCGGTTTGTGTTTATTGTGGCTCAAACTTTAATGGAGATCCACAATTGCGTAAAGCCATTAAACAGTTGGCAGATACACTTGTCAAAGAAGAGATCAGATTAGTTTACGGCGGAGGAAGCGTAGGCGTGATGGGCGTTCTGGCGAATGATATTTTAGAAGCTGGTGGTTTGGTTACCGGCGTAATTCCTCAATTTCTGATGGATAAGGAGGTAGGTCATAAAGGTGTTTCCGAAATGATTTTGACTGAAAACATGCATCAACGCAAGCAAAAAATGGCTGATTTAAGCGATGGTTTTGTAGTTTTGCCTGGAGGTTTCGGTACGCTAGAAGAATTTTTCGAAGTGCTTACCTGGCTACAATTAGGCCTCCATCATAAACCAATAGGGGTTTTAAACGTAGGTGGATTTTACGATCCGCTATTCGCACAGATGGAAATGATGGTTAAAAGCAAATTTTTAAAGCCTGCCAATCGCGATTTGGTTTTCAATGAAACTGATGCCGAAATATTAATTGAAAAAATGGATAATTATTCGGCTGTGCCGGATGAGGTTTGGTTTAAGGAAAGAAATTCAATCTAAGCAATCGTAAACATAAACAGTTTTCGGAATTGCTATCACAATAAAAGATTCATAAAAATGCAAATTATTACATCTCACGCAGAATTTGAACAACATTTAGGTAAAGAACTTGGTGTTTCTTCGTGGCATACCATCACACAAGAACAGATTAACAAGTTTGCAGATGCCACGCTGGATTATCAGTGGATTCATACCGATGAAGAAAAGGCAAAAAATGAAGGACCATTCGGTTCTACCATTGCTCATGGCTACTTAACACTTTCGCTTATTCCATATTTATGGAAAGAGATTGTTGATATTCAAAAGCTTAAAATGGAGATTAATTATGGTATCGAAAGCTTAAGATTTGCGCAACCAGTTTTGGTTAATGCGAAAATAAGGCTTAAGGCTAAACTGGCTTCCATTGTTAACTTACGTGGTGTAACCAAAGTGCATATGGCAATAGAGATGGAAATTGAAGATCAAAAGAAACCTGCTTTTACAGGTGAAGTGGTTTTCTTATATCACTTTATTGGTTAAAACAGCTTATTGAGTTGCAGGGCGTAGAAATTTTACATCCTGCAACCTCATCAACAGCTGTTATTTTTTAAATTTCTTTTTGATGAATCCACCTAATGATTCATCGTCTAAATCTTCTAAAGTACTCAATTCTAATTCGAGCGCTTTCGTGCTGAGTTGAATTTCTATTAGTGAAATAATCAGTGAAATCATAAAATATATTAAACTCAATGCAAAGAGCATTTCGGCTATTATGTTCCATTCAAGGTAAATAAAAAACATGCAAAACAAACAACTGGCGAAACTAAGCACACCGAAAGCCTGCATGTTTTTGATCAATCTTAATCGATAGCGAAGGTTTTTGATTTGATTTTGTAAACTGATATTTTTCTCGCCTTCTTCATATTTGGCCTTTAAACTCCTCACTAGTGTTGCCAAAGCTAAAAAACGATTGGTGTAAGCTAGCATGATTAAACTAATAGCTGGAAATAGTAAGGCAGGAATATTGATGGTTAGCTCCATTTAATGAGATTTCTTCAAAAGTATCGTTTTAAAATGATTTGTGATGGCTAATCGCAAAGTAGGGCATTAAGTCTTTACCACTGAGGGCACAGAGATTTTCACAGAAGACATAGAGTGGAAGCAAGATGTAATGCTCTGTGTTAACCCAGCTTGGCGTTCTTTGCACCATTCTCTCTGTATCCTTTGCGGTTAAAAACCAGCGTAGACCAGAAACCAGTTTGGTCGCCATGCTTTATTCCAAAATAAGATTTAAATTGCCAACATGGATATCGAATTCAACAAGAACGAAGACGTAAACAAACAATTGGTTTACGAGCTGAAAACCAAACTTAAAAAGATTTACCTCGGTGGTGGCGAAAAAAATGCTGCCAAACAAAAAGAGAAAGGTAAATTATTGGCTCGTGAACGAATTGACTATCTAATTGATAAAGATTCAGAATTCCTGGAAGTTGGTGCTTTCACTGCCGATGGCATGTACGCAGAACAAGGTGGTTGCCCATCTGCTGGTGTAGTTTGTGGAATCGGTTATGTGAGTGGCAGGCAGTGCATGATTGTGGCCAATGATGCAACTGTAAAAGCAGGCGCATGGTTTCCAATGACAGCCAAGAAAAATCTCCGTGCGCAGGAAATCGCCATGGAAAATCGACTTCCTGTGATTTACCTGGTTGATAGTGCAGGTGTTTATTTACCGATGCAAGACGAAATTTTTCCAGATAAAGAACATTTTGGAAGAATGTTCCGCAATAACGCGATGATGTCGGCAGATGGAATTGTACAAATTTCGGCAATTATGGGGGCATGCGTAGCTGGTGGTGCCTATCTTCCCATTATGAGTGATGAAGCCATGATTGTGGATAAAACCGGTTCAGTGTTTTTAGCAGGTTCCTACCTGGTAAAATCTGCAATAGGAGAGGATGTTGATAATGAAACTTTGGGAGGAGCCACTGCTCACTGTGAAATCTCCGGTGTTACTGATTATAAACATCCAAATGATCAAGCTTGTCTGGATAGTATCCGGAACATCATGAGCATGTTAGGAGCGACTCAAAATGCTGGCTTTGATCGGATTAAACCCGCCAAACCAAAAGAAAGCGAAGAGGAATTGTATGGCATTATCCCGGAAAACAGAGATAAACAATATGAAATAATGGATATCATCAACCGCTTGGTTGACAATTCTGAATTTGAAGAATATAAGGCGGGTTATGGACAAAGCATTGTCTGCGGATTGGGTCGAATTGATGGTTGGGCAGTAGGCATTGTAGCTAATCAGCGGAAGGTAGTCAAATCGAAAAAGGGAGAAATGCAATTCGGTGGTGTGATTTATTCTGATAGTGCGGACAAAGCTGCACGGTTCATCATGAATTGCAATCAGAAGAAAATTCCTCTGGTTTTTCTTCAGGATGTAACCGGATTTATGGTTGGAAGTAGGTCCGAACATGGTGGGATTATTAAAGACGGGGCAAAAATGGTAAATGCGGTTGCCAATTCTGTAGTGCCAAAATTTACGATCGTAATTGGTAATTCCTATGGTGCAGGTAACTATGCCATGTGCGGGAAAGCATATGATCCGAGATTAATTTATGCCTGGCCAACGGCTAAGATAGCAGTAATGGGTGGCGCTCAGGCTGCTAAAACCCTGCTGCAGATTCAAGAAGCATCATTAAAAGCAAAGGGTGAGGTAATTACACCAGAAAAAGAAGGGGAACTATTAAGAGAAATCACCGATAAATATGATAGCCAGACTACACCTTACTATGCTGCATCAAGACTTTGGGTAGATGGTATTATTGATCCGCTGGAAACCAGGAAAGTAATTTCTATTGGCATCGAAGCGGCGAATCAATCACCAATAACCAGGAAATTTAATGTAGGCATTATACAGACGTAGAATTTTAAGATACAAGGAATAAATACTTAAGTTTTAGTTTTAATCTAATATGAACCCATTAGAAAGATTCTTTAGTTAGGAAATGTGATAAGTTGATTATACTAAATAGACACTCGTACAACGATTTTCTCGATGTAAAATATTTCGGATCTTTAACCAATATTTTAATGAAAGATATTAAAGATGAATTACGAAATATCATTATCGGCGATGGATCAATTGGCGAGACAAGCCCACTCAAAAAAAGACAAAATTTCCTTAGAAGATATGCGGAAGCAAGCATCAGAACTAAATAACAAAAGTATCTCAAAAGTGAAGAAGAAATCAGTTTAATTGATTTTGCTGTAAAGGAGAATCTTTTCTATTTAAATCAAATCTTTGAAAAAGAATTTATAAGTGCAGGTGCAGAACAACGAGTTTATCGCTATGGTGATTTTAATGTTGTTAAATTAAACGATTCTACTTTTTACGAATATTGGTTAGATTACTTTAATAGTCTAATAATTCACAATTATTTCTTTCAATCCACGGCTTACCAATTTCTAGGTTTTAAGTTAATAAACAAACAACTTTTTGCTGTGGTAAAGCAAGAATTTATCGTTGCAAACGAGCTTACGAATTTAAAATATGTAAAAAAATTCTTGCGTTTAATAATTTCGATAATAATAGAAACCAAGATTATATCAATCCAGAGTTAGGTATAATTGTGAAGATTTACATGATGAAAATGTACTTTTAAACAATGGTATTCTTTATTTTATTGACAATTTTTTATCTAACAGAAAACTTTTACAAATAACAGTATACTCTTTTTGGAAGTTGCTAATAAGTAAACTATGTTGACAATGAGTACTTGCCAACAAATGTTTAAAGCATTAAATTTGCGCTACAGTTTAAGAATTTCAAACACACACTATAATGTCACAAGAAAACGAACACGTTCAGTGTTTAATCATTGGTTCTGGTCCTGCAGGTTATACTGCTGCAATTTATGCTGCCAGAGCTGATTTAAAACCAATCATGTATACCGGCATGCAAGCTGGTGGTCAGTTAACGCAAACTACTGATGTAGAAAACTTTCCAGGTTATCCGCAAGGAATTATGGGGCCGGAAATGATGGAAGATTTCCGCAAGCAAGCAGAACGTTTTGGTACTGATATCCGTTTTGGTTATATCAGTTCTGTAGACTTTTCATCAACGCCTCATAAAATTGTAGTAGATGAGATCAAAACAATTACTGCAGACACGGTAATTATTGCTACTGGTGCAACAGCAAAATGGCTAGGCTTACCGAGTGAACAACAATATAATGGTTTTGGTGTATCTGCCTGTGCGGTTTGCGATGGATTTTTCTTTAAAGGACAAGATGTTGCCATTGTAGGTGCCGGAGATACAGCAGCAGAAGAGGCAACATATTTAGCTAAGCTTTGTAAAACGGTTCACTTGTTGGTTCGCAGAGATGAATTCCGTGCTTCTAAAGCAATGGTGAGTCGTGTTTTAGCAACACCGAATATAGTGGTTCATTATAATACCGAAACTCAGGAAATTCTTGGAAATGGCAAAAACGTAACTGCGGTTAAGGTTATCAATAGTCAATCGAATGAGGTGTCTGAAATTGCTGTAGAAGGGTTTTTTGTAGCTATTGGGCACAAACCAAATACCGATATTTTTAAAGATCAATTGGATATGGATGAAACAGGTTATTTATTAACCAAGCCAGGATCTACTTTAACTAATATTGATGGCGTTTTTGCTTGTGGTGATGTTCAGGACATGTATTATAGGCAGGCAGTTACTGCTGCAGGCTCAGGATGTATGGCAGCGTTAGATGCCGAAAGATACCTGGCTGCAAAGGAACACCCGGTTGAAGCATAAGATTCTTTATAAATATTTTGAGAAGAGAAACCCCAATCAGGTTTCTCTTTTTTTTGCGTAACAAAAAAGTGTGATGAAGAATCTTTCTGTTATTTATATCTTAGATTAATTTAATTAAAATTTATTTTAAAATAAACTTACACATGAACAAAGCTGTACACGTTGTTATTGGAGTATTAATCAGTATAAGTGCCTTTGCGCAAGGTGATCCAAATCTTGGAATCATTCCAGCACCGGTATCCATTACAAGAGCTAACGGAAATTTTATCTTAGATAAAACAACAATTCTGATCAATCAGAGTATCGATGGAGCAAGAATAAATGATTTATTAAACGCATTCATCGTAAGCAGAGCTGGTTTTGCACTCAGAGAAGTTAAAGTTAATCAGCCTAATCTAAAAAGTATTCTTTTAACTTCGGTAGGAGCAGATAAGTTACCTGATGAAGGATATACTATCAAAGTGAACTCGAATCAGGTTGTTATTACAGGTAGAGGTGCAGGCTTATTTTATGCGGTTCAGTCTATGATGCAAATGATGCCCGAAAAAGCAGGTGATAAAATCCTGATACCGGCGGTTACCATTAATGACTATCCACGTTTCAGCTATCGCGGAACAATGTTGGATGTTAGCCGTCATTTCTTTCCGATTTCATTTATCAAAAAATATATTGATCAGTTGGCCTATTATAAAATCAATACTTTTCATTGGCATTTAACTGATGATCAGGGATGGAGACTGGAAATCAAAAAATATCCAAAGTTAACTTCTGTAGGCTCGATTAGAAATGGTTCAATCATTGGTCGCTATCCTGGAACTGGAAATTACCTAACGGAGGTAAAAGGTTTTTACACCCAAGATGAAGCCAAAGAAATTGTAAAATATGCAGCGGAACGTTATATTACAGTTATCCCGGAAATTGAGTTGCCAGGCCATGCATCGGCAGCAATTGCTGCATATCCAGCCTTAAGCTGTTTTCCTGATCGTGATACATTTGTGAGTGATAAGACGGCATGGGCTGGATCAAGAAAGGGAAAGCAAGTACAGCAAACCTGGGGTGTTTTTGATGATATTTTTGTTCCTTCACAAAACACATTCAATATGCTGAATGAGGTTTTGGATGAGGTAATTGCTATATTTCCTTCTAAATATATTCATATTGGGGGGGATGAAGCACCCAAAACCTATTGGAAAGAATCTCCATTTTGTCAAGCTTTGATGAAAGAAAAAGGTTTGAAGGATGAGCATGAATTACAGAGCTATTTTATCCAAACGATAGAGAAGCATGTAAATGAAAAAGGTCGTTCTATTATTGGTTGGGATGAAATTCTGGAAGGTGGTTTAGCTCCAAACGCAACAGTAATGAGCTGGAGGGGAGAGGCTGGTGGAATTGCCGCTGCTCAACAAAATCATGATGTAATTATGACGCCAGGCTCAATGGGTTTATACATTGACCATCAACAATCTGAATCGCCTGACGAGCCTGTAACAATTGGTGGTTTGGCACCTTACCAAAAGATTTATGGTTATGACCCAATTCCACAAGTTTTAACTGCTGATCAAAGAAAATATATTAAAGGCGTTCAAGCCAATATGTGGACGGAGTATATTAAGACAACAAATAAAATAGAAAATCATGCTTTTCCACGTTTAATGGCCCTTTCTGAAATTGCATGGACTCCAATTAACCGTAAAGATTTAAAAAACTTTTCAGAAGAACGTTTGCCTGTTCACCTGGCCCGCCTGGATAAAATGAGTGTTAATTTTTGGGTACCAACACCTATTGGTCAAAGTGAAAAAACACTTAATGGTAGCGATTTTACTATTGATTTGAAAGTACCTGTCATTGGAGGTAAAGTTTACTATTCATTAGATTCTTCACGTCCATCTGAAAATGCATTTTTATATACTTCACCCTTTAAGGTTGTTGTTCCAAAGGGAGAGAAAAGAGTATTAAAAACCATTGTTATTGCGCCTAGTGGTAAAAGAAGCGTGGTGACTGAAACGTTATTAAATAATGGAGCCCCTGAAGTAAAAGCTGAAGCCAAAAAATAAAAAAACCTTGTTTTGAAAAGTAATTAATTCATCAATGACGAATCTCTATAGAAAAGTCGTCATTGCGAGGCACGAAGCAATCTTAATGATAGGGTTTAGTACCATCGTTATAAGATTGCTTCGTCGGCTGAAAAAGCCTCTTCGCAATGACGCGAAGTTGAGTAGATCGTCCTCTTGAACTTGATTCAGGACCTTTATGTAGATTAGATGTTTAAATAAATTTAGTAAACGGGATTTAAGAGTAACCTTTCAAACAGAAGCAAATATCATTATCTTTCTAACGAATAGCTTTAGTACCTTTAACGCCATGGAAAAAAGCCAGAAATTTTCTGTCGTAAATCGTTTAAAAAGCTTTAAATATGCTTTTAGAGGATTGAAGTTTTTTTTTATTCATGATCATAATGGGCGTTTGCATTTTATTGCTGCAACGATAGCCATTGGGTTATCATGTTTTCTTCATCTTTCAGCATCTGAATGGATGATAATTTTGCTCATAATTGGTGCCGTTATCGTTACTGAAATGATTAATGCATCTATCGAAAAACTTGCTGATGTAGTTTCTCCGGCATATCATCCAAAGATTAAAATTGTTAAAGATGTAGCAGCTGGAGCTGTATTGGTAGCTGCATTTTTAGCAGTAATTATTGGTGGGATTATATTTATTCCGAAGTTACTTTCCTGCATCAGCTAAACTTGCTGCTCTGGATTCTTCTGTTTTATCCTGAATAATCTGATCCCAGCGGGCTTGCATTTTGTGGTTGCTGCCGTGTTCCGTTTCTTCATCGTAGTTCCGCTGCATGGTATCAAAGTAACTGCTCACTTCATTGGCCAATTGTGAAATTTGTGCTTTATAGTTTTTAACAGAATATGTTCTGTTTTTTAATACCCTTTCTGCTTCTGAGAGCAAGATATATTGAATGTTTACATGTCCTTGTTCGTGATGTAACAAGTCTGCACTAACTTGAGGGTTTTTAATTTTATCCCACTTCACCCAAGAACGATTTTTATCGATAGTTACTTCATTTTTAAGCTTAATAACTACCCGGTTTCTATATACTGTAGATTCATAGCTATACTGCCATGTCATTGCTGTCAAAGCAAAGAATGGTGAATTCTCATCAGCCTTTGCTTTGTAGTAAGTTTCCCAGTTTATTTGAATAGGTTCTATCGAATCCTGTCTAAATCCAAATGTAAGTGGCAATGCCAGTAAAAAAATAATAGGTATCAGCAGTTTTTTCATTTAAACTAACCGCTAAAAAACCGTGCCTAAAATCTCAAGGTGTAGAAATTTGCTGACTAATCCTTTCAAATTTTTCAATTAATAAAGCAATTCTTTCTTTTTCTCTTTTAATTACGGCTTTCCTAAGGATGGTTGAGCAAAATAAAATCCAGAGAAATGTTAAACCTATTGCAATTACTTTTTGAATCAAATTAAAAAGACTCAGAATTTCTATAAAATAAAAGATAATTCCCATAGAAAGCGCTACGGTGTAAAACCAGTATAAAGTGTTATAAAGCTTGTAGCGGTTAATTTGATAGGTTTTTAAATTATTCAGATATTCATTGGGATGCGCTGTGAAATCTGCTTTGGAAATTAACCGGTAATCTCTGTAAAGAATAATGGTATAGACACCAATGGTAATTATCGTGATGCTAATACCCACATGTGTAGTCCATGAATTGAAATGAAAGAAAATCCACAATGCTGCAATAGCAATGAATGAGGCAGCCATGCCCAGGATGTTCAAAGCTGATTTTAACTTTAAACCATTTACTTCTTTCTTGGCCTGTTGCAACATTTCATCAGCAGAAAACTTAACTTCTACCTCGTGCTTTTGCCACAACTCCTGTATTTGATCAAACGCTTGCATATTGGTTGTATAGTTCTGTTAATTTTTGTTTAATGCGGTGAATTTTAACTCTTAAGTTTCCTTCGCTAATACCAGATATATCAGCAATCTCATGATAGGGCAATTCATCCAGTACCATTGTAATAATCAAACGATCGTTTTCTTCCAGCTTAGAAATGCATTTATATAAAAGTGCAACCTGTTCATTTTTTTCAGAAAACTCCTCGATTTTATTTTCAATAATATTATCTGTTAATTCATCCTTAGCCTGTCTTTTTTCTGATCTTAAATAGGTTAAGCAAGTGTTTACTGCAATTCTGTAGATCCAGGTAGAAATTAAAGATTTGTTTCTGAACTTATCTAAATTTTGCCAAACTTTTAAAAATGTTTCCTGCAACAGATCATTTGCAGCATCAGTATCGCCGGTATAACCATAACATAAATGGAATATTTTTTTGGAATTAGAATCAAAGATTTCTTTAAATAGTTTGTCTTTTTGTTCCATTTAAGGGCGTGTAATGGTTTTTAGATATAATTTAGGTACTAATGTTACAGCGAAGGTAAAAATAATACGCTTTTTACCGTTGTCGAAAATCAAAATTTGTTACACCACCTAAATATCGTAGTTTTACCAAATTAATAAAGCCACAAACTTTTTTATTCATGAAGAAAAACAAACTCACGCTTTTCATTTTCTTAGCGCTTATTGCTGGTATTGCATTGGGCTATATTCTAAACGTCAATTCTATTGATGTTTACAATCAGAAAATTCTCAATGCCGATGCGAAAGTTAAAAGTATAGAAGTTGCGATTAAGAAAATGCCAGATACCTCGAGCGCTATTTTTACTCAATTAAAAGCGGAGCGGAAACTTAATTCAACTATTAAGAAAGAAAACGAAGAGATTCGCGAAAAAAAACTTGAGTATTTTACCCTTTTAAGTGATATTTTCCTCCGACTGATAAAAATGATAGTTGCACCACTTGTATTTACAACATTGGTAGTTGGCGTTGCAAAAGTTGGCGACATTAAGGCGGTAGGCCGGATTGGCGGTAAAACATTAGGCTGGTTTATGGCCATGTCGCTAATGTCGCTGGTATTAGGTTTAATTTTGGTAAATTTATTTGAACCAGGGAAACACATGCAGTTAACCTTACCAGATCAGTTGGTAAATACTGGAATTCAAAAAGCATCTATGAGCGTGAAGGATTTCATTGCACATGTATTTCCAAAAAGTATTGCCGAATCTATGGCAACCAATGAAATTTTGCAGATTGTTGTCTTCTCCCTGTTTTTTGGAGTGGCTACCGCAGCAATTGGAGATTTGGGACAGGTGGTGATTAAAGCTTTCGATGCCATTGCCCACGTGATCTTAAAAATGACTGGCTATGTAATGAATTTTGCTCCCTTAGCGGTTTTCGGCGCCATGACGGCTATTGTAGCCAAGCAAGGTTTAAATGTTTTAAATACCTACGCCATATTTATTGGTGAGTTCTATTTAGGCTTAGCCATTTTATGGTCGATGCTGATTTTTATCGGATTTTTAATTCTTAAGAAAAGAGTATTCAAATTGGTGAGCGATATGAGGGAACCTGCTATACTGGCTTTCAGTACCGCAAGTAGTGAGGCTGCATATCCAAAAACAATGATGCTTTTAGAGCGTTTTGGCTGTAAAGATAAAATTGTAAGTTTTGTGCTGCCACTCGGTTACTCTTTTAATCTGGACGGTTCAATGATGTATATGACTTTCGCATCTTTATTTATTGCTCAGGCTTATGGAATACATTTAGGTTTCGAACAACAAATTTCCATGTTACTGATTTTAATGTTAACCAGTAAGGGAATTGCTGGTGTACCAAGAGCTTCACTCGTGGTTATTGCAGGTACTATTGCCAGTTTTAATATCCCGGAGGCTGGTTTAGCATTGCTGATTGGTATTGATCCCTTGTTGGATATGGGACGTTCTGCAACTAATGTAGTTGGAAATAGCATTGCTACAGCGGTGGTAAGCAAGTGGGAGGGAGAGTTAAAAGAGTCTTAAGTTAATAGTCCTAAGTTTGAAGTTTATTTTTCCATTCCTTAATAGTCATTAAATGATTTTGGTATGAGAAGATCTTTCAGAAAAAAAATGCAAACTTTGCAGCGTTTTAAAATCAGCTATTAACTCGCTCAATCGTTCATTCGGTTATTCATTCAATATTTATTCATTCAATAATTCAAATCGTGTCAACCAGAGGAAAAAAAATATTCTTAGCCATTACCATCATCGTTCCGATGATTATTTATTGTTATATCTACTATAAGCCCATTATTCAAAACGCACCTTTTCGTAAGGATGATTTTGTATCGATGCAATTCAGTTATGGCGTGAAGGATCCGGTGGAAAATAGTTATGATTCTAAAACAGGCATATACCACTATGTTAATAATAAAGATTCAGTCATTACTAAAAAGTTTTTTTTAAAGAGTGATGATATTTTGTATATGCACAGGAAGGCAAATGAAATAGGTTTGTGGAACTTTCCTGATACCATCGGTAAAAAGAGTAATAAATCTCAATCTATTCCCCGTTACAACATTACCTTTAATTATAAGGAGAAATCTAAACATGTAACCGTTTACGGTGATTTTGATGGCAATCCGAAGCTATTGGATGCAGCTGTACAAATGAGAAAGATCATCCAGGAAACATTATTACAGGCAGAAAGAAGATCAGGTAAATAGAACGAATTGAGTAAATATATTTTCCTATTTATTAAAGTGAAAATATTTTTGATATGTATTTGTGTGTTAATTGAATTTATTCTATATTTGCACCTCGTTAAATAAAAATTAAAAAACTAATATTTAAACAATGTACGCAATAGTAAATATAGCAGGGCAGCAATTTAAAGTTGCTAAAGACCAG
>Ga0308159_1001458_pt1 | contig 33908 bp, 37 predicted proteins | sample PhyCR1_FD_201040 | JGI IMG/M metagenome (GOLD analysis project Ga0308159, IMG submission 201040) | Phyllosphere microbial communities from UC Gill Tract Community Farm, Albany, California, United States - DLSLC.R1 | ecosystem: Host-associated > Plants > Phyllosphere > Unclassified | place: USA... | reverse complement strand
CACGTCGGATGCAGCGTGACGCCGATTCGTCAGCGAGATGCAGTCTCGCGCACCCAGGGGGGGGCCGCACGTAGGCAGGCGGGGAGGGAGGGGGCGCGGGAGCCGTCAGACCTGGCGGGGCGGGCGGACCAGGGCCGTCTGGTCGGGCTCCGAGAAGCCGAACTGGCGGTAGAGGCCGTGCGCGTCGCTGGTGAAGAGCGTCCAGCGGAAGTGCGGGCCCGGGCCCTCGTCGATCATGAACGAGACCAGGCCTTTGCCGAGACCGTGGCCCCGGTGCGCGCCGTCGACGAACACGTCGGCCAGGTACCCGAATCCGACGCCGTCCGAGATCGCCCGCGCGAAGCCGACCAATTCGCCCGTGTCGCGGCGGTAGGCGGCGACGACGCGCCACGCGCTGTCGAGCTGCGCCTCGACGTCGGCGCGGGTGCGCCAGCGTCCCCAGTACGCCTCGGTGCTCAGCCACTGCCAAACCGCGTCGCGGTCGACCCGTTCGGGATCGTCGTCGAATTCATACTCCACCCGACGATTGTGGCAACTCGGGGCCGCCCCGGCTGTCCGCCGGTGGAGGGTTGGCAGACACGGTGCGCATTTCGGCATCCGATGAGCGGCGACGGTGGTCGCATGGCGCCTCGTGACGCGCTGCGGGGCCCGACGGTCGGGTGTGTGCCAGGCTGGAGAGGATGACGATCGAGACCCCCGCCCCCGGAGAGCCGCGGCGTCCGCACGGGCCCCGTGACCCCGGCGACGCGTGGGTCGTCGCGCCCACGGGCGAGAAGTACTGGGGCCGTTTCGGTGCCGCGGGCCTGCTCGCCCTCGACCCAGAGCGCGGCGTGCTGCTGCAGCATCGGGTCTCGTGGAGCCACTTCGGTAACACCTGGGCTCTGCCGGGTGGGGCGCGACATGAGGGTGAATCCGCCCGCGACGGCGCGTTGCGCGAATCGGGCGAAGAGGCGGGAGTGCCGGCGGATGCCGTGAGTGCGCGCTTCGAGAGCGTTCTCGACCTCGGCATCTGGTCGTACTCGACTCTGGTCGCCGACGTGACGACCCCGTTCGAGCCGGTGATCAGCGACCCCGAGAGCGTCGCGTTGCGGTGGGTCTCCGTCGACGAGGTCGACTCCCTGCCGTTGCATCCCGGATTCGCGGCGTCCTGGCCCGCGCTGCGCAACGCGTTGACCGTGCGGCCCGCGATCGTCGTCGACGTGGCGAACGTCATGGGCGCGATACCCGACGGGTGGTGGAAAGACCGCGCCGGCGCCGCGACCCGGCTGCTCACCCAGGTCTCGACGCTGGCAGAGCGGGGGGTGGATGCCGACCTCCTCGGCCTGTCCGCCACGCGCTGGTTCCCGTCGGTGACGGCGGTGCTGGAGGGTCAGGCGCGGGCCGCCGAGCCCACGGTCCCCGAGATCGACGTGCGCCGGGCCGAGGGTGAGGGCGATGACGAGATCGTCGCCGTGGTGCGCGAGCTGGCGGGGGAGTTCCGACCCGTCGTGGTCGTGACCAGCGACCGCGGGCTTGCGGCGCGCGTCGAGGAACTCGGCGCGACGGTGCACGGGGCGCGGTGGTTGCTCGACCAGCTGAACTGACGGCTGCGTCAGCCCCCCTCCCGCGCGGTCGTGCGTGCGACGAGGGGGCGGCGGTTTCGCCGGTCAGTGATGCGCGCACGCGCAGCCGGTGGGCGATGGATGCGGCTGAGGTTGTTCGGATTGTTGAGGTTGCGCAGGCCGCCGGGGCGGTTGCCACGCGAAGTCTGACATTCGCGCGAAGTTCGTCGCCGCGAGAGGGATGCGGCTGAGGATGTGTAGATCGCCGCGGGTGTGACGCGCCGGTCAGTCGAGCTCGCGGCCGCGCAGCTTTTCGATGTCGCGGCGGTCGCGCTTGGTGGGGCGCCCGGCGCCGCGGTCGCGGACCGGCACGAAGGGCATGCTCTCCTTCGAGGGCGGCGGGGGAGTACGGTCGTCCACCGACTCCGCGACGAGTGCCGCGCCGACGCGCTTCGCGATCGTCTTCTTCACGACGAGGATCCGGTCGAAGCCCTGGATGCGTACGCGCAACTCATCGCCGGGGCGCACGGGTTGGGCGGCCTTGGCCCGCTCTCCGTTGACCCGGACGTGCCCGGCGCGGCACGCGGTGGTCGCCGCCGAGCGGGTCTTGTAGACGCGCACCGCCCACAGCCACGCATCGACGCGTGCGGTGGTCGCGGCATCCGTCATCTCAGGTCTTTCGTCGGGGAACCTCCATCGTAGGTCGGGCGGTCAGTCGCGCAGCGTCATCGTGACGAGCGCGCGGTCGGGCTGGGGGCGGTCGACGACGTCGAAGCCCGCTTCCTCGAACATCGACACGGTCCCGCGGTAGAGCTGGTTGGCCGAGCGCTTCGTCACGGTGGGGTCGAGGGGGTACGCCTCGACGACGCGGGCGCCAGCGTCACGGGCGGTGGAGACCGCGGCATCCAGGAGCTTCTTCATCAGGCCCTGGCCGCGGTGAGCCGTGCGGACGACGAAGCACGAGACCGACCAGACGTCGTCGGCGTCGAGGGGTTCGGTGGTCGCCCTCGTGACGTCCCGGGTGCGGAGCAGGCGGGCCTGGTCGATGCGCGGGCCGACACGCACCCACCCGGCGGGCTCGCCGTCGACGTAAGCGATGAGTCCGGGGGAGCGATCGCCGTGCAGCTCGGCGTGGAAGCGCGTCGTCAGATCGTCGCGCGAGGTCTTCTGAAACTCCGCGTTGGTGAGCAGCCACCACTGGCACTGACATGCGGGACCGTCTCCGCTGTCGAGCGCTGCCTCGGCGTCATCGAAGCGGTCGCCGGTGGCGGGGAGGATCTCGATCGTCATGCCGAGACCGTAGCGAGGGGTTCCGACGTCGACAAGGGAGTGCGCACACGCCCGGGGAGGGCGTTGGTTCGCGGGGGCGCCGGCGAGGGGCTAATATAGGGGAGTTGCCCGCTCGCGGGTAACGGGATGTGGCGCAGCTTGGTAGCGCACTTGACTGGGGGTCAAGGGGTCGCAGGTTCAAATCCTGTCATCCCGACCGGAAAAGGGCCGGAAACTCGCAAGAGTCTCCGGCCCTTTAGCTTTGGCTCCAACCGCCAACCCCTCCAGAACCCCTCCAGATGGCCAATCTGCCAGTATGTGGGCGTGCACTGGTTCATCGTTGACGAGACGAATCGCGACTACGCCGCTAACCACTTCTTCATCGTGGGCGGGCTCGTATTCACCGAGGCCCAGGTCGAGCCAGTGGACCAGGCCGTGCGCCAGATTCGGGAGCGATATGGATACGAGCAGGGGGACAGCTTCAAGTTCGATACCCGCGCTCGACCTGCACAGGTGTCGATCGCGGATTCAACGGCCGCGAAAGGTGAGGTGATCACCGCGCTACAGGACATTGGGGTGCGGATGATCACGTATGTGATCCTTCACGACCTCTGCATGAATCAGACCTACGACGTCCGCATGAACTACGCGCTTAACACCCTGGCCTACGCCTACCACTCACTTCTCGCTGAGGAGCGCGCGAGCGGAGTCATGCTGATGGATCGGGACAACGATCGCTATACGCACCTCGAGAGTCTCTTCCAAACGGGCTTGCGGTTCTCCGGTCGGACCTTTCGGCTCGACCAGCGGATCAAGCTGTTTGGGATGACGAACGACAACGCGTCCCACCTGAGCAGCGCTTCGGACATCGCGCTCGGGGCTTTCCGCTACTGCGTTAACACTGTTGGAGGGTGGGGGCGAGATGCCGTCGCGAGGGGTATGTTTCCGGCGGTGTCGAGTCTCCTGTGGGGCGTCGAGCAGGGCGACCGGCGTCGAATCGGGGGATATGGCTTCCACGCCCGACCTAATCGCGTCGGAAAGCCGGAATTCAAAGAGCTTTATGCGGCTCTGACGACAGGCCTCATGGCTTATGCGAACGCGGAGGACTGATCATCCACCGATGGCGACTAGTGGCGCGAGGTCGGTGCTTCCGGCCGCGATGTGAGCGCTGAACGCGGCGCGGTGGCGGCTGAAGTCCTTCGGTCGGACGTGGGCGTAGATCCTGTCGGTGATGGCGTAGCTGGCGTGACCCATCGCCCGGGACAGCTCGTGCATGTCGAGTGCGCCGCTTTCCAGCGCCAGCGTGGCGAACGTGTGGCGTAGCTCGTGGAAGTGCAGCCCTGCCAGGCCCGCCCGGTCGCATGCGGGTTTGAAGGTGTACCGATAGAAGCCCTTCGGGTCGGCCGGCCACGCACCGAAACGTCTGTGCTCGGTACTCGCTGAGCGCGAGCGACGGCCCCACCGACACCGGCATCAGCTGGAGGGCGCGGCGCTCGCCGTTCTTCTGCTTCTCCTGCACCAGGCCGACCAGCTCGACGCCGTTGGACAGCGCCTCGACCTTAACGTGAGCACCGGAGCGCATACGCAGATGGTCAGAACCGCGTGCGCGCTCGCCGGAGGCGTTGGTGTGGGCGCCCACCACCACGGCGATGTCGAGATAACGAGCCAGCGCACGCAGGCCGCGCGTCGCCTGCTCCATGCCGTCGCCGACTTTTCGCCGGTCATGAACTCCACCAGCGGGTCGAAGGCCACCGCGACCACCGACGTGTTGTGCATCCGCTCGTAGTCACGCACCGTCCTGGCGACCGCAGCCACCCCGCCAGGCGTCGTGATGTCGACGGACGTCTCGAACGACGCGCCGGGAGCCAGAGCGGGATGGTCGGTGTGCTCGTCCCAGGCGACGATGCGGGTCTGAAGCTGCTCCGACCCCTCGCCCTCGAACAGGAGCGCCGCGCCCTGCGTGACCCGATGGCCGTGCCAGTCCATCCCGGCCCGGATGTGCCGCAGCATGTCCAGCAGGACGAACGTCTTCTTGGACCCCGGCTCGCCAAAGAAGTCGGAGAAGAACCCCACGGGCAACCAGTCGTCCATGACGTACCGTGCGGGCTTCATCTCGAGAATGTCGTCGTCCGCCCGCGCCTCGGTGATGAGCGTCGTGCGGTGCTCGTCCTCGGTATTCAACAGCGCTTCGATGGCGGTAGAGACCTCGTCGTGCCCGGCAGGGTCGTCGTCGCGCAGGCGGTCGAACTCGTCTGCGAGCTTGTCGGCCGTGCCGCCGTACTTGCAGAAGTAGTCCGAGATGTCCGCGCCGTGCTTGTCTGCGTACGGCAGGCCCACGTTCGTCAGGTCGATGACGTGAACCTCCGCCCCGATCTCCCTCAGGCGCTCTGCTATCTTGGGTCAAGTCGGTCGGCGAGGTGCGGAGAGCACTCGCGGAGGCGGCGCGCACGGACTAGAGCTCCGCAGACCGCGTCTATAACCGGTTCATTAAACTGCGGCCAGGAATAACAGACAAGCTCGGTGCGAGGCGCCACCACATGCTCACAGGCCGTCGAGGCACTGGAAAGTCCACGCTGCTCCACGTGGTCCGGAAGAACCTGCAGAACCAAGGCATCGCGGTCGCTACCGTCGACATGGAGCGGTTCAAAGGTCGCGAGTTTCCTGACGTCTTGATTGAGATACTTGTTGCCCTTCTGGGTGAGATGCCCGCACCGCTTCGGGGGAAGCACCAGTACAACGACTTGCGCCTCCGATGGGACTCTCGCAGGCTCGCGCGAACGCTCAGCGCGATACTGCGAGATCCACAGAGTGTCATTCGACGTGTCGCTAAGAACGCCGCCCGTGCAGCGGGGGCGGAAGGGACTCTGGGCGGCGGGATCGAGGTTTCGCATGGCAGCGCCGCCGGTCGCATCACCGCAGGACGCTCGTCGCGCGCCACCGAAACCAGCGAAGCAGAGTTCGAGGAGTTGAAGATCGAACGGCTGCAACAACTGGCTCCCCGTATAGCCGGTGTGTTGACGCGCTTGGTGAATCACTCGTCGCAACAGCACGCGATCGTCTTTATCGATGACTACTACTTCGTCCGACTTCAAGACCAGCCACACGTTCTCGACTACCTGCACCAGGTATGTAAGAGCACCGGCGTCTGGTTGAAGGTTGGCGGGGTTGGGTCGCGCCTGCGACCTTTTGTCGAGGGCAACCCACCGATCCGGATGCAGTCGAACCAAGACCTCGATTGGTTGGCGCTCGACGTCACGCTGGACGATTTCGCGACCGCGCAGCGTTTCCTCGAAGAGATGCTCGAGGGTGTGCTCTCGTCTCACAAGGTAACTGCGGCCCAGCTCTTTACCGACACGGCGCGATCTCGGATGGTCTTGGCTTGCGGAGGCGCGGTCGCTCGCGACTACATCACTCTCACCGACGCTGCTCTGGACGAAGCCGTCGAACGCATGAGCAAGGATGGCACCTATAAGGACTCTGCGAAGGTGAACATCCAGTCGCAGGATGTCCACCGAGCAGTTCGCAAGCGGCTGAACACGAAAGAAGAAGAAGAGTTCAGTCTCGATGCGGGCACAGACGCGCCCACCCTGAGCGTGCATTGGCGAGACATCTGCGACTTCACCCGGGAATCAGGGGACATCGCGTTCGTCCTCATCAAGCAGTCCGACCTAGAAAGCACCGGGTGGGGCAAGGAGATTCAGCAGCTTGAAAGTCTTCGATTGCTACACCGGATCAAGGACACCGTGCCGAACACCCCGAACTGGCGGGGGATCAAGACGATGGCATTCATGGTCGACCTCGCCCAGGTAGCCGATCAACGTCTTCGAACGGGCATACCGGAATTCTGGAAGGGCACCGCAGAGTTCGACAAGCTGCGCCGCGCCGAGTGGGTGTACTCCCCGGACTGGCGTGATCATCAGGCCTCGAACCTCAAGGCTCAACGGGACGGCACAGCTGAAATCGAAGAGACCGAACCGGAAGCGTTGTTCTACCTCTAGGAGCAAGGCGCTCAGCGCTGATCGTGTCTGACATCATGAACCTAGTCACTACGCCAAGAGGGGGGATGCGCGTGGCGTTTCTAGGTTTGGACATTCCTGCTGGCGCAAGGATTGTCAAGTCTGAGCAATTCGGAGACTGGTACCGGGATCCGTGGGGGTGGCCGGAGAGCACTCCAGACTTCGCTTCGACTCTCACGCCCCGAGACCTCGGCGTCGTCAAGGACGGCACGAAGTACGTTTATGACGTAACGCCGGACTTCCATCGATTCGACGTGCCGAAGTCGTTCCTGGGCATACGTCCAGCGGTCGTGCAGGACGTTCGCACCCGGCTTGCTTACACCACAGCTTCGCTTCACTTAGCCCGCACGTTGCACGCAGATCTCCCCGAGTGGGTGTTCGGTTGGCGCATGCGTGACGGTGACTATGGGCGATCTCGCGAGTGGGAGCTGTATCGCGACAGTCAGAGCGAGATTCGGAACCAGTCCTGGGCTGCGCAGACCGACATCAACTCGTTCTTCGCCTCGATCAACGCTACGCGTCTTCTTGAACGCATCGTCGAGCGAATTGGCGGGGAGAACACTTCGACGTCCATCCTTCGGGCCGTTTTCGAGGCGCACAACTTGTTGCACGGACGCAGTGGCATCCCGCAACGATCCGCGGCCTCCGCGATGTTGGCTCACACGGCGCTCCGACAAGTGGACGACCTGCTCGCTTCTCTGAAGCAGGACGGGAAGATCACCGCTGCGAGGCGGTGGATGGATGACATCAGTTTCGAAGGCCCGGAGCATGCGCTGTACGGTGCCCTGCTCCAGCTGCAGCAGTCCTGCCGTCAGGAAGGTTTGGAGGTGAACGCGTTGAAAACCCTTCTTATTTCGGGGGATGAAAGCGCTGAACGCCTCCAGGACGAGGCGCAAGGGCTGATCAAGCTCCCAACGACAACGTCGACGGTCACCAACGACTATGAAGAGTTCGAGATGACCTACGTCGACGTGAGCGCATTGAAGGCGGCTGAGGCGGAGGTTTTGGCGGCACCCCAGCGTTCCCCGCGTTCGAAGGTCGGGATCGTCCTAAAGAGCCTCATCCGGTACGAAGAATTCACTCGTGTCGCTGAATGGATGGCCGCCTCGCAGTACTTGCCGCACGCAGCCGACAAAGTCGGGCGCTTCCTGGCGGCTGCAAATCGCGACTCATTCTGGGGTCTCGACCTGGCTGGCTGGTTCATACAACTACACGCGTCAGCTTGGCCGCATCTCGAATGGGTAGAGGCTCAGTACGCGTTAGCGGTGCCCTCCGACGATGTTGACGACGACATGCGAACTGTCTTGCGGGAGTGGCTGGGCGCGAGCACGAATCTGCAGAAAGTCGCCGTGGCGGTTCAGCGCCTCGCCGCTTCAGACTCAGTCGCCTACCGGTCAGTTGTGAACGCTCGTCTCGATGCGGTTCATGATCCGCTGCTCGTGCGGCTGCTTGCTCTTGGTCTTTTGGTGGCCGGACAATCGCGCACTGATGTCAAAGCCGCGCTTCAGCGATACCCCAGTAACGCGTTGACGCTGAAGTATCTGGAGGAACGCAACTGGAAGCTGCCCGAGGTTTCTGAGGACTTCGACCCTTCGCACGACGACGGGACTGACTCTGAGGAAGATGACGACGACGACGTCATGGTGGCAGAACTGGTGGAGGATGATCCGCCGGGGCGGGGCGTAACACCGTTTTGAGTCGCCCTCAGGCTCAACGAGAACGCCACCGGGCGGGCAAGTTTCCTCCGGTGGCGTTCTCGTGTGTGAGCGTGGCGCAGGCTCAGAACGGTGTGTCGTCGCCCCAGTCCAGCGGCTCGTCGGTCACGTAGTGGTCGCTCATCCAGCCGAGGAAGTGCTGGGCGACCATGACTTCGAATGCAGCGAGGCTGGGGCGACGTTCCATCCGCTTGTAGTACTCGCGGACAGCAGTGAATGCCTCGGCGGCGGCGTCGGGGTAGTCGTTGCTCCAATTCTCGCCGCCGTACTGCTCCATCAATCGAAGCTCGGCCTCGTCAATCGTTCCGGGCCGGGTCGGTTCGCTCGTGGTGCTCATGGTGTGTCCCTTCGTTGGTGCCGCTCGCCGCGGCGTGGGGCCAACATGCGACCGACGTTGGAAGGGATGCAAACGGGGCCACAGAACCCCTCCGAAACCCCTCCAACCACGCCTAACCAGGCCTCTCCATCGGCGACCAGGGCTCGCCGCGTTAGAGCAGAGAAGGCGGAGAAACTGGCGGAATTTGGCGGCAAACGGCTCTCAGTGGTCAGCCGTGGCAGGGGCGGGAAAGTGGCTCAGGGCTGCCTGGGGGTCAAGGGGTCGCAGGTTCAAATCCTGTCATCCCAACCAATTGACGCTGACAGCGAATCCCGACCCCATGGGCCGGGTTCGCTTGAGCGTGCAGGGTCAGAGTAGTGAGGGAGTCGCCCGAATGGGCGGCTCCCTCCTTTCGTTTGCTGGGGTAGTGCGCGCTCCGGGACTTCTTCGCGAGCTCAGGAGGAGCGCTGCCGGTGACGCCGAAACGCACCCTCGCGACCGATGGGCTCGCCGGCCAGGGCCGCGCCGAAACGACCCCGGACTCTGTGCCGACATCGTCGCCGCCGGTACGGCCCACTGCCGGGCTCCGCGCGGAGCAACGCGAAGCCCGGCAGGAGTGCTCAGCCGAAGGAGGCGTCGGGGTAGAGGGCCTCGGCGATCTGGCGCACGACGGAGACGTTTCCGAGGGTGCCCGGGAACATGTCGGAGCTCGACACCGCGATGAGGCGATCGTTCCGCACCGCGGGCATGTCGGGGAACGTCGCCGTGAGGTACGCGCGGGCGGCCTGCTCGTGCGCGGGGTCGGTGACCGCGAACACGAGGGCGTCGGGTGCCTGCGCGGCGAGGGACTCGGGAGTGATCTCCGCGGCGAAGAAGTCGGCGAACTGGGGGTCGTCCGGCGTGTAGATCGTGTCGGCGCCCGCATGGCGGAGGATGTCGTACTCGACACCGGCGCCGATCGCACTGAGCGTGGTGCCGTCGACGTAGATTTGCGCGACGCGGGGCTTCGTGCGGCCCTGGATCGCCGTGTCGACGGCGGACAGCTGCGCCTTTGCGCCGGCGATCAGCGCCGCGGCCTCGTCTTGCACGTCGAAGATCTCGCCGAGATTGTTCAGGTCGACGAACAGATCGTCGACCGTGCCGTCCATGCGGCGAGAGAAGCATCCACCCGTCGCGGTGTACGCCGCAACCCCCGCTTCGGAGAGTTGCTCGATACTCGCGAAACCCTGCTCGGCCGTGAACTCGTAGGTCGTGGGCGCGTAAACGAAGTCGGGGTGGACGGCGAGCAGGTCTTCCCGGCTCGGGGGCGCTTCGCCACCGATCACGGGCACGTCGGCCGCGAGAGGAGCTATGTCTGCAGGCAGCTCCTGCACGGTCGCCTGGGCCTGGCCGACGAGATGATCGGCGAGCCCCAGCCGCAGCAGCAGTTCGGTCTGCGAGGGGTGCAGGCCCACGGCGGCGGTGGGGACGTGGGTGATGGTGACCGGTGCGCCGCAGTTCTCGATGACGAGGGCGTCCCCGGTGGGGGTGGCCGCACCTGGGGGCGCCACGGCGGAGCCGCAGGCGGTGAGCGCGAGAGCGCCGAGGCCGCCGGCGATCGCCATCATCAGGCGGGCGGGTCGAAGGGAGTGCTGTGTCATTCGTTTCTCTCTGTCGGGTTGTCGGATGGGAAGGGACCGCGAAGCGGACGGGGGTGAAAGGCCATGACACGGGCGCCGGTGTCGACCTCTGTCGCCACACGCGCCGTCACGCGGAAGACGCCGCCGACCAGGTCGGGGGTGAGAACGGCATCCGGCTCCCCGACTGCGACGAGGTGCCCGTCGTCGAGGACCGCGACCTCGTCGCAGAATGCCGCGGCGATGTTGAGATCGTGCAGGGCGGCGATGACCGTCGTTCCGAGGCCGCTGACCACCCGCATGAGGTCGAGCTGGTGGGCGATGTCGAGATGGTTCGTCGGCTCGTCGAGCACGAGGACCTCGCCGTCCTGGGCCAGGGCGCGCGCGAGCATGACGCGCTGACGTTGACCCCCGGAAAGTCGGCGCACCAGCCGGTCCTCGAGGTCGAGCACGTCCGCGGTGCGTAGAGCCTCGGTCACAATCTGGCGGTCGTCGTCGGTGTCGCGGCTGAACGGCGCGTGATGCGGAGCGCGCCCGACCATGACGGTCTCGCGCACCGTCAGATCGAACTCCGAGGGGGCATCCTGCAGCATGACCGCCACCCGACGCGCGAGGGTGCGCGGTGGCAGCGTCGAGACGTCGACGCCGTCGATGCGCACGCGACCGGCATAGGGACGGCGGCCCGAGAACAGGGTGCGCAGCAGGGTCGACTTGCCGCTGCCGTTGGGCCCAAGCAGGCCGAGGATGCGGCCGCGGCCGACCTCCAGCTCGACCTCGTGCAGAACGCGGCGTCCGCCGAGCTCAACGCTCACGGACTCGAAGGACACCGTCATCGGTCGAACCCCGCTCTCTCGCCGCCGCGGCGCATGAGCCACAGGAAGAACGGCGCCCCGACGAACGCGGTGAGGATGCCGAGCGGGATCTCGGTCGGTGCCGCGACGGTGCGCGCGAGCAGATCGGCCACCATCAGGAACAGCGCGCCCCCGAGCACCGCGACCGGCACCATCCGGCGATGGTCCGAGCCCACCAGCAGACGGGCGACGTGCGGTACGACGAGCCCCACGAACCCGATGCCACCGCTCACCGCGACGATCACCCCCGTGAGCAGGGAGGCGATCACGAGGAGGATCGCGCGCACCCGGGTGGTGCGCACGCCGACCGCCAGGGCCGACTCGTCACCGGCCAGGAGGGCGTTCATCGATCGGGAGAGTCCGAAAGCGGCGAACAGAGCGATGACGAGCGCGAGCGCGGGGATCGCGAGCGACGACATGGTGGCTGCTGACACGCTGCCGAGGAGGAAGAACATCACGCTGACGACGTTCTGCGCGTCGGTCGTCAGCGTGAGGTAGCTCGTGATGGCGCTCAGCAGGGAACCGAGTGCGACGCCAGCGAGGATCATACGGGTCGGCGACAGCTCTCCCCGGGTCCGTGCCAAGAGCGCGACGAGCACGCACGACCCAACGGCGCCGGCGAAAGCCGCCCCGCTCATGGTCAGACCGAGGAACGCGGCACCGCCCGAGACGATCACGAGCACGGCGCCGACGCTTGCGCCGGACGACACCCCGAGGATGTACGGCTCGGCGAGCGGGTTGCGCACGACGGCCTGCATCATCGTCCCCGCGAGGGCCAGTCCTGCGCCGGCGAGCCCCGCGAGGAGCGCTCGCGGCAGACGGAACTGCCACACGGCCTGATCTTGGAGCGGGGTGAGCGAGCCGTCCGTCATCCACGGCATCCCCGGCACCAGGTGCCCCAGCACGATCTTCGCGGCATCGATCGGCGGCACGGGCACCGGGCCGATCGCGCCGGAGACCACGACCGTCACCACGAGCAGGATGGCGCTGACCGCCACCGTCGCCCCGAGCGGCAGGACCCGTCCGCCTTGCCGCGCCGTGCGCGCACCCGTTAGCCCGCGCGGGGCGCGCTGTGTCGTCGCGGTCATGGGGTGTCTCCGTTCGTCACGTCGGCGGCGAACTCGAGCAGCGTGAGACCCAGCGCGTGCAGATCATCGAGGGCGTTGGTGCCGTGCCCCGCGGACGGAGCGGTCCACATGCGCGCGGACGCGCCCAGGCGCTGCAGGGCGTCTACCGTGCGGCGCGTGTCGGTCGCCCGCACGCGGGTGTCGCGGCCGAGGGTGATCCCCAGGAAGGCGGGGAGCCCCTCGGCATCCGTCCGCTCCTCGACGATCGCGAGGGGAGAGAGGCGCCGGAGCCGCTCGCGCGACTCGGGGCTGCCGTCGTCGCCGAACTCCGAGCGCCAGCCCGCCCCGAGCGGATGATCCGCGAGCGAGAGGAGGTCGAGCGGCGCGGCCGTCGCCACGACGCCCGCGCAGAGACCGGGATGCTGGAACGCGCAGCTCGCGGCGATGACCCCGCCCAGCGACGCGCCGACGACCACGAGGAGATCGGGCCGGGTGATCCCTCGATCGATGAGACCGCGCGCGATGTCGGCGAGGTCGTCGACCGCCTGCTGCTTGCGCGCGCCGCTGCCGGCCGCTCGCCAGGACGCACCGCGCTCGCCACCGCCGCGGATCTGGGCCGTGACGTAGGTGCCGCCGTGCGCGACCCAGGCGGGGATGGTGGGCTCGAAGACGGGGAGATGCGGCACGCCGAACCCCCCATAGCAGGCGAGCAGAAGGGGCCTCGGGCCGGATCCTACGGCGGGTTCGGTGATGTGGGCGGGGAGGGTCTCGCCGTCACGCGCGGGGAGATCGAGGCGGCGCGTCGCGCCCGCCAGCGCGTCGGGCGCGGCATCCGACTCGGTGACGATCCGCGGCGGCGTGAGCGGGCCCTCGACGGCGAGATACAGGATGCCGTCGTCGATGTGCACCCCGGTGACCGTGGTCCCGCTCGCGGCTTCGGCGAACACCTCCCGGGTGCCCGCCGCGTCGACGTCAGCGACGACGGTCCGACCGTCGCGAACGACGAGGACGACGATCCGGGAGTCCTCGACGGTGACATCGGTGATGCGCTGCAACTCGTCGCGAAGCGTCCACCGCGCGCTGCCGGTAGGTGCGAGCGCATCCAGTCCGCCGGCGTGCCAGACGAGCACGCCGTCGGGGAGCGAGAAGGCGCCGTACAGCGCGCTCCATCGTCCGAGCAGCTGCCCCGTCGCGCGATCGATCAGGGTCGTGCCCTCGTTTCGCGTAGTCCGAGCGAGTAACCCACGCGCGCCGCCGGTGAACAGGCGCGTGCGCTGCGCGGGTTCCAGGAGCGTGGATGTCCACGCGCCGGAGGTGACATCGAGGGTGACGAGCGCGTCGTCACGGCTCGCGACGACCTCGAGGGACCGCGAGTCGTCGCTCCACAGCACGGTGTCGTAGCGCAGCCGGATCTCGGGATGCAGCCGCAGGGCACCGGATGCCACGTCGACGATGCCGAGCACGGCGTCCTCGCTCGCGTCCTCGGCCCATTCGATCGCGATGCACCGCCTGTCGGGGGCGGGGTTCATCCGGTGGATGTGCCCGTCGGGGGCGATCACCGCACGTCCGTCGGCATGTCGGATAGCGGGTCGGGGGGTGCCCGCCGCGCGGTCCAGGACGAACCCGCGCACGGGCAGCCCCGGCCGCGGGTGGCGCTCGTGCGCGGAGAGGGCCTCGTCGAGTGCGGTGCGGAGCGCGGTCATCGGCCCACCGGATCGGTGAAGCGAGCGGGCGGGCCGGGCCACAACAGGTGTCCGCCCTCGTCGAGGGAGCCCGGCATGTCGATCGTCGTGAGGCTGCCCTCGCCGTCGACGAGGTGGATGACGCCGTCGCCGCCCGCCGTCACGGCGATCACGCCGGTGACAGGATCGATCGCGACGGCCCGTCGCTGCGCGGGGCGTCCGTCGGCACCGTCCCACGGCATCCGACCCGGTTGTGGCGGGGTGCTGAGCGGGGGGAGGGGCACCGTGCGGGCGACGCTCCCCGTCGCGCGGTCGATCACGACGAGGGCGTCGCCGGTGGGGTGGATCACGGTGGCCGCGGCGATCCCGTCGGCCAGCGCGAAGCGGAAGATGAGGCCCTCCGGCAGTGGCACGGTGAATGCGGTACCCGCGCCCAGGTCGATCTCGGCGAAGACGTTGGTCCATTCCGTCCAGCGCGACGGGTCCGCGGGGCCGCCGCGGAGCACGCCCGTCACGGCGCCGGTGTCGCCCGCGCGACGGAGGTAGTAGGCGCGTCCGTCCGCCGGCCACGGGATCACCCCGAGTGCGGACGGGATGCCGTTGTCGACCGCGAACCTCTCCAGGCCGCGCCCCGTGGCAACGCCGACGACCCCCGTATCGTGGTCCACCACATCGCCGTGCCCGTCGTCGGCGATGTCAGCGCACGTGGCGCCGCGCAGCACGGGTACGTGCGCACCGAGATCGAGCGCGCTCGCGAGCGGTATCGCCTCGATCGCTCCGGGATCGCGGTGGCGCAGCACGATCGTCGGTTCTCGTGTCACCCGGTCGGGCGCGATCACGACGCCCGGCTCTCCCACGCGCGTTCGGAACCGTACCGAGGAGTCGCGGACGAGATCGACGACCGTCACGACGTCGTTCCACGCTTCGTCGTTGGCGCCCAGTCCGGGCGTCACGATGACGTGGCGCCCGTCTTCCGAGGCGGCGAGGTGTTCGGCGGGGATCGCGATCGGGATGCGACGGATGCCGCCGGGGCCACGGACGACGAGAGCGCCGCCGCGGTCGTCGGCGAAAGCCCACGCGTCGCGGGCATCCGGTGGAAGCACGAGGAAGCCGGCGTGCTCAGCGAGCCGGGCGTCCGGCGTGACGACACTCCCGTCGAGGGAGAACACGGTTCCTGCCCGGTGATCCGCGGCGAGAAGGGCGGTGGCTGGAGACATGACGGCGATGCTACTAGGTATTGAGAATCATTCTCATCTAGGGTCGAGGGTGTTCACGACCGTGAACCCCGCTCCGCATCCCGGAGTGGACGAAACGAGAGAAGGAGAAGGCAATGGACAAGCAGATCCTGTCCGAGATCGAAGAGACCGAGCAGCTGGCGCACCTGTCGGCGACCCACTCGAACGCGCTCGTCGAGAACCCCTTCGAGTGACCCTCGAGGTCGCGTCGAGCTGACGCGACCCCCGGCCGGGCGCCTCGCGCCCGGCCGGGCTTCCGGAAAGACACGCATGCATCATCACCGCCGAATCACCCCGCTGCCGAGCACGGGAGCCCACGTCGTCACGGTCGCCGAGAAGGCGCCCCTGCTGCGCCTTCGCACCGGAGACCACACCGCGATCGGTTCCCCGCCGCCGGAGCTGCACGATCTCCTCGACTCGTCGTCCGCGGGTGCCGTCGGATCCGCGTATCGGGACCGTCTCGTCAGCGAGGTCCGAGAACGCGAGCGTGCCGACGGCGAACGCCGCTGGCCCTCGGCTCGTCGGAGCATCGGCGTGGTCGGCACCGGCGTGCTCGCCGACGAGATCGTGCGTGTCCTGGCGGCCTGGGGCGCCCGGGTGACGACGGGTGCATCCGTGACCGAGTGGCGAGACTCGGCCGCCCTCGTCATCTCCGTGTCGGACGGGGCGAAGGAGCGTCGCGATCACGCGGCGCTCGACGACCTCCTCGCCACCGGTAACGCCCGCCTGCGCGTGTACCGGGAAGGGGAGTGCGTGTTCGTCGACCCGATCGCTCTCGACGTCACCGACGTCACGGCACGGCAGGTCTCGCGGCGACGGATCGCCGCCAGCACCGTGCCGGACGCGCTCGACGCGTGGCAGGGGCACGGCCCGGCAGCGGATCAGCCAGTGGACTCCGCGAGCGTGACGCTCGTGACGGCGCGGGTGCTGACGATGACTCTGAGCTGGGCACGGGACGACGAGGCGCTGCCCCGACTGCGCACCACGCTCTGGAAACTGGTTCCTGCACTCGGGCGGGTGACCGAGCACCCGGTGCTGGCCTACCCGGCGCCGCACTCGGGAGCGGACCGGTGACCCCGCCGCGCGATGCCCGCCCGCACGTCTGCCGCACCGACGACGGCGTCGCTCTGCACGGCTGGATCTGGGAGCCCGAGACTCCGCGCGGCATCGTCGTGGTGCGCACGCCGTACGGCGCCTGGCGCCACGGGGACACCGCCCGCTCCTGGGTGCGACGCGGGTACCGCTGCCTCGTGCAGGACGTGCGTGGCCGTCACGACTCCGGGGGCGACTGGAACCCCTATCTCCACGAGCGCCACGACGGCGCGGCCGTCGTGACCGCGCTCCGGGCCGAGCATCCCCAGCTGCCCGTCGTGCTCTCGGGAGGGTCGTACGACGCCCACGCGGCGCTGGAGTGCGCCCGCGACGTCGACGTCGACGCGCTCGTGCTCATGGTCCCCGCCCTCGGACTCGCCGAGACCGCCTGGGACGCGCAGGGCCGCCCGCAGCTCTACGACCGGATCGGGTGGTGGCATCAGCACGGGCGCGGTCCCCGTTCGTTCCCGCCGTTGAGCCACGACGAGCTGCGGGCGCGGGTCGCGAGCGCCGAGCGGCGGGGCGTGGAACGGGCGGCCCGAGAGTGGGGGTGGACACCGACCGTTCTCGCGGGGTGGCGGCGGTTGTGGATGACGCCGCCCGTCGATCTGGACCGCGCGTACGGCGGGATCGACGCGCCGCTCCTGCTCGTGCGCGGCGACGAGGATTTCTTCCACGCCGATGCGGGACGCCTGGCCGCCGCGTGGCGCGCCGACGTGCACGTCGTCGACGGACCGTGGGGTCATCGCCTCGGAGCCGACATCCGCGATGAGGATGTGCGCGCTGGTCTCCGCGACTCGGGCGGAATCGGCGCCGTTCTCGACGCCTGGCTCACGCGAACCGGCCTGCCCTCGGGAGCGAGTAGCACCCGCCATGTCGTGCCGGCCGGCCGTCGTTCACGGTCGGCCTTCGAGCCGCGCTCGGGCCGCTGGCACCACGAAAGGACCGCATGAACCACGGCAGGACGTCGTCCCTCCCGCAGCTTCCCGTCGAGAGTCTGGTGGATGCCGAGACCGGCGTCATCCGGTCGATCCGCGCCGTCCCGCACCCGGCGGGGGCCCCGCATCGCTACCTCGCGCTGACGGCATCCGTCTCCGATGCGCGCGCGCTCGGCGAATGGCCGGCCGATCGGGTCTCGCTAGGGACGTCGTTCGGCGATCCCGCCCAGGCCCGGATCGCGGCGATCGGCGAAGGCGTTGAGCGCTACTGCGGCAACTGGCTCCCCGAGACCCTGCCGCCCGACGACCTCCGCGTCGCCACCGCCGACGAGCTGCGGGCGGACGGGCAGCCGGTGATCGCGCTCGACGATCTGCCCCGGTTCGCCGACTGGCAGCTCGCTCGGGACGGATTCGCCTACCAGCACCTGGATGCCGTGACCCCCGCGCTCTGGGCGAGATGTCAGGATGCCGAGGGTCGACCCGTCTGGCTGCCCGACGCCCTTGTGCACCTGAACTGGCGGCAGTCGCGCTTCCGGCACCTGCCTCGAACGCACCACCTCAACTACGCCGGCATCGCCACCGGGACGAGCGTCGACGACGCCCGCGACCGCGGGGTGCTCGAGGTCATCGAACGCGACGCGCTCGAGGTGTGGTGGCATCTCGACGGGCCGACGTTCGGCATCGATCCCGCGAGTGTTCCCGGCTTGGTGGACGATCTGCGGGGCAGCAGCCTGACCGTCTGGCTGGTGGCGATGCCATCGGAGTTCGCGCCCGCGATCGCCGCTCTCGTGCACGACGCGGATCGCGGACTGTACGCGGCAGGCTTCTCCGTCGCGCTCGACCCCGCGAAGGCGGCGCGGAAGGCCGTGCTCGAGGCCGTCCACACCTGGATCTACACGCAGGGCTGCACGGATGCCGACGGCTGGGTCTTCCGCGCCGTGCAGGCAGGGGTCATGGCGAAGGGTCTGATGTTGGATTTCCGTCCCGACGCCGACTACCTCGCTGCGGCTGGTCCGCAGTTCGAACGGGTGATCGATCTCGGCGCCCACGTGCAGGTCTGGCTCGACCCCGCGGTTCACGGGGAGGCGCGCAGGTTCACCGACCCCGCGCTCGGGGTGCGCCCGCTCAGCGCCGTCTCCGCGGTCACGATGGCGGAGGTCCACGATCGGCTGCGTCGCCGGGGCCATCGTGTGCTCACGCGCGATCTCACCACGGCCGACGTGCGCCGCACGCCGCTGCGGGTCGTCCGCACGCTCATCACGGGGCTCGTCCCCAACGCTCCGGCCGCGTTCTCGTACCTCGGCATGCCGAGACTGCGCGACGCCGCGCAGGAGCGGGGGTGGCGGTCGGCCTGGAGTGGCGGACCCGCCGAGTTCACACTTCTGCCCGCGCCCCACATGTGAGGCGGATGATGTGATCGATTCACGACCGACCGTTGCCCCCGAGTTCGACGCCCTCCTCGGAGGGCCGCTCGCACGCGCGCTCACGACGGAACCGCCGGCGGAGCCGCTCCCGCCGGGGCCGCGTGTCAACGCCTGGCATCGCGCCGGTGCGGTGGCGGGGGATCCCGGAGCAGCGCTCGTGGGGCTGGCCGAGGCGCTGTGGCGCCCGGGCAAGCCGCATCGCGCGGCGGACGGCACCGAGACCGGCATCCTTCGTCGCCCGGTGCCCTCCGCGGGGGCGTGTTACCCCGTACAGACGCACCTCGTCGTCGGCGGCTCGCGCTGGGTCTACGACCACGAGTGCGGCGTCGCGCGCCGCAGAGATCCCGAAACCGAACGCCGCGCGGGATGGTCCGCCGGCGCTGCTGCGCCAGCCGACACAGCAACGCTCGTGTTCACGGTGCAGCCCGGACGATCGTTCGGCAGATACCGGCACCGCGCGTGGCCGCTGTGGATCGCCGACGTCGCCTACGCACTCGCTGCCGTCGAGTTCGTCCTCGGGTGGCGCCCCACCATCGTGCGATACGGTCCGTCCGCGTCTCTACGCGCGCTGCTCGCCGTGCCCCGCGCAGCGCAGGCATCTGCGTGGACCGGACTCGGGCTCGCACCCGAGATCCCCCTCGTCGCCGTCGACGTGCCGTTGCGCCCCGAGATGGTCGACGGGGCCGTCGACGCCCTCGCCCGACGGCGCTCGCCCCACCCCGACCGCTTCCTTGCGCGAGTGGCATCCCATGGCCCGACACCGATCGTCGAGGCGGTCGCCCGCGCCTCCGGTCAGGCGTGGGTCCGCGGCGCCGCAGCGGTCCGATCGTGGGCGGTCCCCGTGCCGTCCTCGCCCGCTGTGCTCGTCCGCGCACTGTGGTCCGGCCATCTCGCCGCTGCCCGCCTGTCGTATGCCGCGGCGCTGCGCGCTGAAGCCACCCGCTCCGTCTCCGGTCTCGCCGCCCAGGGCGACCGGTGGATTTTCCACGCCCTCGCCTTCCTCGACTCCCCAGGAGACCGCCCATGATGATCGTCCCCGCACTCTGGCGCGAGGCGTGGCGCGCCCCACGCCTCCTCGCCGCGAGCGTCCTGCTCCAGCTCCTGGTGTTCGCGACGTACGTCGCGCAGGCCGTCGCCCTCGCGGTCGCCCTGTCGGCCCTCGTGCGGGCTGACGCGGGACGCGCGCTCCTCGGGATCGGCGTCATCCTGGCCCTCGGCGTCGCGCGCCTGCTACTGGGCCTCGCCCAGCGCGATGCCGCCGTCCGTCTCGGCGGGCGCGTGCGCGAAGCCCTGCGGGCGCGGGCCGTCTCTGCCGTGCTCACGCCGGAGCGACTCCACGACATCTCCCTGCGCGACGGCTCGACCCGACTGACGCTCGGCGACGGAATCGACGGCACCGAGGCCTACGTGTCGAAGTACATCCCCGCGGTCGCTCAGCTCGCCGTCGGCGGCATCGGCGTCGTCGTCGCGCTCACGACGCTGTCTCCGGAGCTCGCCGCGGGAATCGCCCTCGCCCTCGTGCTCGCGGTGCTCGGGCCGATGGCGTGGAAGAAGATGCTCGCGCGCAGAGGATTCACGCACTGGGACACATACGAGGCTCTCAGCGGCGACCTGCTCGAGGCACTTCGGGGCATGTCGACCCTTCGCGCCCTGGGCGACGTTCCCGCGACGCGCGAGCGCCTCCACGCGCGCTCGGAGGCGCTGCGACAGGCGACCGAGCGCGTGATGCGCTCATCGCTCGCGGAGACGGCGATCACGGATTTCGCGATCCAAGCCGGGACGGTGCTCGCCGCGGGGGTCGCGATCGTCGACGTGCTGACAGGGCGAGCGCCGGCAACGGAGGTGTACGTGCTGTTGCTGCTGTCGTCCGAGGCGTTCCGGCCGGTTCGCGAGCTCTCGCGTCACTGGCACGCGGGGTTCCTCGGTCTCACCGCGGTTCCCGGGCTGCGCGCACTCGGTGCATTCGCCGACACCGGCTCGAGCGAACGCCGACACCTGGCATCCGACTCTCCGACGGACGCAGCCGGGGCGGCGATCGTGATCTCCGACGTGACGTTCCGCTATCCCGGAGCGGAGTCGCCCGTGCTGAACGGCGTGTCCCTCCGAGCGGAGCGTGGAGCGGTGCACGCCATCATCGGCCCGTCGGGAGCCGGCAAGTCGACGCTGTTCGATCTCGTGCTCGGGTTCCTCCCCGCCGACCGGGGGACCGTCGAGCTCGATGGACGACCTCTCCGCCCCGAGGACGTCGCGGTGGTCTCTCAGCGCCCCGTCCTGTTCGCGGCGACCATTCGCGAGAACATCGACCTGTTCGGAGCGGCCGAGGGGGAACTCGAGCGGGCCTGCGCGGATGCCGGGATCCTCGACGAGATCCGAGCCCTGCCCGCAGGCTTCGACACGCCCGTCGCCGAGACCGGGGCGAGCCTCTCCGGGGGGCAACGGCAGAGGCTGGCCCTTGCCCGTGCCCTCCTCGCCCGTCGACCCGTCCTCCTGGTCGACGAGCCCACGAGCGCCCTCGACGACGCGAACGCAGAACGAGTCGCAGAAACCCTGGAGCGGGTCGCCACCGACCGCATCGTCCTGATGATCAGCCACCGTCCCGAGGCGCTCCGCCGCGTGGCTCACGTGCACGTTCTCGAAGGCGGCGTCCTCGTGGAGGCGGCGTCGTGAGCGGCGGCACGGCGTCGGTCCTGGCTCGCCTGATCCCTCCGCTCCAGCCGGAGTGGCGGCGCATCGTCGGTAGCTACGTCCTCGCGACCACGAGCCTGCTCGCCCTCGCGGCGATCGGGGTGCTCGCGGCCCTGTGCGTCGGCGGCGCCGTCGTCCACGGGGCATGGCCGCCGGCGGTCTGGTGGGTCGCGATGGTCGTGCTCGTGCTGCTGCGGACCCTGCTCACCTGGAGGGAGATGGACGTCTCGCACGCCCTCGCGTACCGGGTGCTCGCCCGCTTGCGGGTCGCCCTGTTCGACGCCTACGCGCGCAGTGTCCCCGCCCGCCGTCGAGAGCACTCCGGGCGGGCGGCATCGGTGGCGATGACCGACATCGAGAAGCTCGAGTTCTTCTACGCGCACACCCTCGCGCAGCTCGGCGCCTCGGCGACCCTGTTCGTCGCGGCCCTCGGGGTCGCTGCGGCCCTGATGCCAGCAGCCGCCCTCGTCATGGTGTTCGGCGCCGTCCTCGTCGCGCTCACCGCGCGGGCGGGAGCGGGCGCAGCGCGTCGCGTCGGCGATGAGGAGCAGGCCGAGCGCGAGCACCTCTCGGAGCGACTGGTCGACGCGCTCGGAGCGTTGCGTGAGATCCTCGCGTACGGGCTGCAGCACCGTGTCGTCGCCGATGCTGTCGAGGGGACGCGGCGCTCGGTCCGGACCGCTCGGCGCCGCGAGCTCCTCTCGGGAATCATCGACGGATCGCGCGAACTCATCCTCACCGGTGTCCTCGTCGGCGTCGTCGCCTCGGCCCTATGGGTCGGAGGCGTCGGTGACGCTCGATCGGCGGCGCTGGCTCCGGCGGTCGTCGCGCTCGCTGTCGCCGGGGTTGCGGCGATCGCCGACGCGGCGCACACCCTTTCGGAGCTGCACCCTCTCGTCGCGAGTGCGGCGCGAGTGGACGCGGGACTACGTCGACCGCCGGTCGTCGCTCCGGTGATCGACGCTCGTTCCCTGCCGGCCGGGCCGCTCGGCATCCGTTTCCGCGATGTCGACTTCTCGTACGACGACCGGACGCGGGTGCTGCGCCGCTGGTCGGCGGAGGTGCACCCGGGCGAGCATGTCGGGATCGCCGGCCCGTCCGGTGCGGGAAAGAGCACCGTGATCGCCCTGGCCGCGCGGCTCTGGGATCCCGACGGCGGCGAGATCGCACTCGTCGACGGCAGCGGACGGGGGATGCCACTGCGCGAGGTCACGGAAGAGGATCTCCGCGCTGCGGTGGCCGTCGTCGAGCAAGACGCCCGGCTCTTCCACGGCACGGTGCGCGAGAACCTCCTGCGGGGTACGGGCATGCGAGCGGACGCGGACCTCCTCGGCATCCTGGACCGCGTCGGTGCCCGCGAGTGGATCAGCCTCGACGACGAGCTCGGCGAACACGGCGTCCGTCTCTCGGGAGGCCAGCGGGCCCGGCTCGCCCTCGCCCGCGCGCTCTGTCGCGAGCCGCGCATCCTGATCGTCGACGAGATCACCGCGAGCCTGGACCCGGCGACGGAGAGGGCGATCTCGCAGGTGCTCGCCGAGGTCGACGCGACCGTCGTCGTCGCCTCGCACCGCCGGGAGACGCTCGCACGGCTCGGCCGCGTGCTCAGGGTGGAGCCGCTGACCGGCGACGTCTTGCCATCGGAGTGACGCGGACGCAGGCGAGCGTCAACGCCATCGTTGACGGCTCTGGTTCGAGGAGCAGGATCGCGTCAGCACCATGGTCGTGTCGGCGGCTCGGAGCGGTCGCCTTTCTCTGGGAGGCGTCCGACCCGTTGCCTCAGCACGCGGAACGGTGTCGCGGGCCGAAGGATCCGCGTTCCGGCGTACCTCACCCCGCCCCGCACCCGCAGCGCCGCGGCGATCCAGCTCGTGACGGCGCGCTCCGCCACCCAGACCGGCGCCCAGAGCGCACTCCCCGCGGGAAAGGCGCGTCGGCCCTGACCGCGCCGTCGACCGACCTCGGCCATGAGCACCGCACCGACGAGCACGCACACCAACGCCGCGGGTCTGCGGCGCAGTGCGAGGACGAGGGGCACGATCGACAGCTCGATGACGTGCCGCGAGGGCTGCGCGAGGCTGTCGTAGGCCTGCCGCACCCGCTGAGCCCAGAACTGCCGCGCGGTCGGGGGTCGTCGCTCGATGAAGATCGCGGGGCAATCCTTCAGGCGTCCGCCGCGCGCCCGGACCGTGCGCTCCATCTCGAGGTTCTCGAAGAGGACGTGCGCGTCGTAGCCGTCGGGGAGCGCCGAGCGGCGAACGGCGTAGGTTCCGGGGTAGTCGTGACCCAGGGCGCGGTTCATCAGCGACCGGGCCGTGTCCCATCTCGCGTGCCAGGGCCGCGGGCGGAAGACGTTCTGGGGTCTGACCAGGTCGGCGTCGTCATCCAGCTCGCCGATGAGCTCGTGCAGGGTGGTCACGGTGTGCCGCACATCGTCGTCGGCGATGATGACGGTCTCATACCGGGCGATCGCGAGACCCGTGAGGACCCCGCGGACCTTGCCGTTTCCGCCCGCGCTCACCGAGGGCGGGACGTGACGGATGAGATGAGACCAGGCACGCTGATGCGCGGCGAACAGGTGCGGGTCGGATCCGTCGACGAGCGTGACATCGACCCAGCCCGCGAGTTCGCGCAGGTAGGCGGTCATCTCGTCGAGGCGGGTGTCGTCGTTCCAACGCAGCGGGAGGACGTATTCCGCTGCGGCCCTCTCGACGCCGGGGTCGCTGCTCAGCGCCTCGGGTCGAGACGTCACTGCGGAGCGCGCATCGGCGCGTCGGCCGCGACCTCCGCGAACACCATCTCTTCGTGAGGGGTGCGAGGGCGGACAGCGCCATCGGGCTCGGGCACGACGTACAGACCGCGCACCGTGTTGGCGTTGTAGCTCAACGCGTGCAACCAGGCCGGGTTGAGCGGCGGCATGCGTCCGCCCTGGAACATGAAGACGAGCGAGACGCGAGGCTGGATGTAGACCGCGGTCCGGCCTCCGCCCGTGCTGATGTCGTCCTTCCAGGTGAAGGTGAAGCTCTCACCGCGCCGTACCTTGGCGACGATCACGGCTTGTAGATGCGCCAGCAGCCTGTCCTCGAACTCCACCCTGAGGCTCGAGTCGTAGATGAACTTGCCCATGGTCGACTCCTTCCGCGCTCGCAGATCTTCGTGGACCCCCCGGCGAGGAGTGACGGCCGCGAAGAACGTCGCGCGGTTCTTGTCTGCACCGTGCCCCTCGAACCGAGTGCGCGTGAAACCCCTTGTGGCTGTCGCGCGCATGGGATATTCGCGCGATGCGGGCGCCCAGCGCGGCCCGCATGACGGGAGCGCACGTCGACCGGGCGCACCGCGTCGTCGACGAAGACCCGCGTCGCCCGTCCGTTCACTCGCCGGGGGCCGGGGCGCCGCCGGAGCAGGATTGCGCGTCCTCGGACAGACGCTCATCGATGTCCGCGATCACCGCGCGGAGCGAGTCGACTCGCTCGTCATGGATCTCCGCTCCGCCGACGGCGGTGATCCGCTGCTGCAACGCGAACTGAAACCACGTCCGTCGTTGAACGAGATAGCTAGTCTGATCCTCTCGCATGTCAACAGATTAGTAGACGTTAGTTAGCCAGGTGCCGAGCAGGAGGTCACGCCACGGCATCTCGCACCACCGCCGTGACCTCGCCCAGCAGATCCCGCGCCAAGAACCCGACGCCGACGCGCTCGGTGAGCCGGTCGCCCGAGCGCGCGTGCGTCCACCCACCCCACACCGCCGCACGTTCCGGCTCGAGCCCGCGCGAGGCGAACCCCGCGATGCAGCCCGACAACACATCGCCGCTGCCGGCGGTTCCCAGGCCTCCGCTGCCGGGCTCCGCTTGCCACACGTCCCCGTCTGCGGTCGCGACGGTCCCGAAGCAGTGCACCACCGCCGAGTACCGGCGAGCGATCTCGGCGACGTCTGCGGCGCGATCCCCGCCCAGATCGCGGCCGAGGAGCATCGCGGCCTCTTCTTCGTTCGCATTGATGAGCAGATCGGCGGGCAGGAGCGAGCGATCGACGTCGGACAGGATGCCGAGGGCGAAGGCGTCCAGCACGAGGCGGCCCACACCCGCGCCGGCGACCGCCAGAAGCGCCACGCGTGTGGCATCCGGGTCATCGAAACCGGGACCCAACAGCACCGCGTCGGCCGCCTCGAGCGCCGAGCGGAGACCGTCGTCGAGGGAGTCGGCATCCCCTCCCCAGGCGTACACGCCGGCCTCGGGCATGGCGGTGCCGAGTCCGGGGGCGATCTCGGGCGGCACGGCCAGGCCCACCCGCCCGGCGCCGACGCGCAGAGCCGCCTCGGCCGAGAGCAGCACGGCGCCGGGCGAACGGGGCGAGCCGCCGACGACGATGACCTGCCCGCGGGCTTTCTTCGAACCGGGATCGGGTAGCCCCCACTCCCGCAGCAGCGCGCGCGTCACTTTCTCACCGGTGCGGGGCATCGGCTTCTCCGGAGTGGACGGTGACATCGGCGCCCTCGTTCTCGAGGTGGGTGACGTCGGAGAAGGCCACGAGTCTCCACCCGTCGTCGGTGCGGACGAGTTCGGTGACCGAGGCGTTCCTGACCGTGTGGGCGGCGGCGAAGGCGAGCAGTTCGGCCTCGTCCATCGGCAACAGGATGTACATCACGAGCATGATCACCGCATCGTGTGCGACGAGCAGTGCCGTGTCGACCGGCCGGTCGAGGTGCTCCGCCAGGAATGACCGCAGCCGCAGCGCGACGTCGGCCCACGACTCGCCGCCGGGCGGCCGGTGGAAGAACTTGCCGAGGTGTCGGCGCCTGGCGGCCTCTTCGGGGTGCAGCTCGAGCACTCCCCGCGTCGTCAGAAGATCCAGGATGCCGAGTTCTCGGTCGCGTAACCGCTCGTCCACCAACGGACGAGAGGCGGTGGCGACATCGCCCAGGGCGAGAGCGAGCGTCTGGCGCGCGCGACGGTACGGCGACACCCAGTGCTCGTCGATGGACGAGCCGGTGGACCTCATCCAGGTGCGGAGCGCCCGAGCCTGCTCTACGCCGACGGGGGAGAGGGCGACGTCGGCATCGCGGGTGTCGAGGGCGATGACCGCCGCCCCCTCACGTTCGGCCCTCGACGCGGCGACGTTCCCCTCGCTCTCGCCGTGACGGACGAGCCAGATTCTGTTCACGGGCACGTGGGCTCCTCCGGGCGGAGGGTCGCCACGGTCACTTCCGCCTCCCGAACAGCCGCCGTCGCCGCTTCTTCGGCTGCGGCGGCTCGGGCTCTTCGGGTTCGCCGAGACGGATGCGACGGCCCTCGTCGATGTCTTCGCGTTCCTTCTGCTCCTGCTTGTCGCTCTTCCGGGTGTCGCGCGCGGGCAGTTGCAGATCCTGCTCGGCGGCGATGCCCGCCTGCAACTGCCGGCCGCGCTCGAGTTCGGCGTCGAACTCCGCGCCGAACAGCAGCGCGAGGTTGGCGATCCAGAGCCACAGGAGGAACACGATCACGCCCGCGAGGGAGCCGTACGTCCGGTCGTAGTTCGAGAAGTTCACGATGTAGAACGCGAAGCCGGCGGTGGCCAGCGCGAGGATGACGATCGCCACGACCGCGCCGAGACTGATCCACCGGAACTTCGGCTGCTTCGCGTTGGGGGTGGCGTAATAGAGCACGGCGACGAGGAACACGATGACGAACAGCATCACCGGCCACTTCGCGAGGTCCCACGCGATCTGCACTCCCTCGCCGAGACCCAGGGCGTTGCCGATGGCCGAGGTGACGTCGCCCGAGATGACGAGACCGAGGGCCACGAGAGCCAGCGACACCACGGCGATCACCGTGACGACCAGCTGCATGGGGCGCAGCTTCCAGAAGGGCCGTCCCTCCTCGATCTCGTAGATACGGTTCATCGCACGGCTGAAGGCGCCGACGTACCCCGAGGCCGACCACAGGGCCAGGACGATGCCCGAGACGAGGGCGAAGCCCGCGCCCGGAGACGAGGCGATCTGTTCGATCGGGCCGCGCAGCGAGTCCGCGGCATCCGGCGCCACCTGTCGCACGATGTCGATGATCGCGCTCGCGGCGGCTTCGCCCTGACCGATGACGCCCAGCACCGAGAAGATCGCGAGCAGGGCGGGGAACAGCGCCAGAACCGAGTAGTAGACGAGTCCGGCGGCGGCATCGAGACACTGGTCGGCGAAGAACTCGCGCAGCGTCTTCTTGATGACGTAGCCCCAGGAACGCTTCTCGAGGTCGGTCGGGGAGTCGGGCTTGTCGTGCGCCTCGGGTGGGGGTGCGGTGCGCGTGGTGTTCTGCCGTGCCATGCCTCCGGTGTACGGCGGCGAAGCGCAAAATGCCCACAGGGTTGTGCTGTCGGCGCGCGTATGAGAACGCTCCGTGTCGTGAGGCTGGCAATCATCTGAGCAGACCGGGGCCGCGAAGCCGCGAACGTGCGGTTTTCCGCCGATCACGATGTCGGTGTATGCGTCTTCGCGCATACGGTCCCCGTAGCGTGGCCCTCACGTTGTCGGCATCCGCCTTCATCGTCGAAGACTTCGGTCACCCCCACCGAGGAGCATGCATTGGCTGCACCCGTCATCGAGTCCCGCCTGGGACCGATCCGTCAGACCTACAAGGGAACGACGGAGTTCCCGCCCATGGCCAAGGCCTACACGGAGCTGTCGCAGGTCGTCCGCGAGACCGGACTGCTCGTTCGAGCCCGTCGTTTCTACGCGCTGGTGGGCGGCGCACTCGCGCTCGGTTTCGCCGGCTGCGTCGCCGGGTTCATCCTGCTCGGCGACAGCTGGTTCCAGCTGTTCATCGCCGCAGCGCTCGGAATCCTCTTCACGCAGGTCGCGTTCCTCGCCCACGAGGCGGCGCACAAGCAGATCTTCTCGTCGGGGAAGGCCAACGAGCGTCTCGCGCTGGGGCTCGCCGCCGGTGTCGTCGGCATGAGCATCTCGTGGTGGAGCGCGAAGCACACCCGCCACCACGCCAACCCGAACCGCGTCGGCAAAGACCCCGACATCGAGATCGACACGATCTCGTTCCTCGACGTGGACGCGGCCAAGGCCCGTGGCATCCAGCGCTGGATCACGCAGCGTCAGGGCTGGGCGTTCTTCCCCCTGCTGACCCTCGAGGGTGCGAACCTGCACGTCATCGGTCTGCGCCATCTGCTCTCGCGGGAGCCCGTGAAGGGACGCTGGACGGAGCTCGGCCTCATCGCTCTGCGGTTCGCGCTGTTCGTCGCACCGGTGTTCGTCTTCCTGCCCCTCGGCATGGCCTTCGCCTTCGTCGGTGTGCAGCTCGCCGTCTTCGGCGTCTACATGGGCGCGTCGTTCGCGCCGAACCACAAGGGCATGGCCGTCATCGCCCCCGACGCGAAGCTCGACTTCTTCAGCAAGCAGGTCCGCACCTCGCGCAACATCAAGGGCGGATGGTGGGCCACCTGGCTCATGGGCGGTCTGAACTACCAGATCGAGCACCACCTCTTCCCGAACATGCCGCGCCCGCACCTCAGCCGTGCCCGCGCCATCGTCCGGGAACACAGCAAGACACTGAATGTGCCCTACGTCGAGACCGGACTGTTCGAGTCGTACGGCATCGTCATCCGGTACCTCAACCGGGTGGGCCTTGCCGCCCGCGACCCGTTCGAGTGCCCGATGACGTCGGCGACCGCTCGGGCCTGACGCCCGCACAACCACACATCATTCAGAGGGGCCCGCACAGCTCGGGCCCCTCTGCCGTGGTCTTGGTGATGAATGCCGATGCCAGGACTCACCGGCCATCGCGTGCCGCGCGTCACACCGCCGCCGCCAGCGCCCTCCCCACCGTCCGGCCGGTGAAGAGGCACCCGCCGAGGAAGGTGCCCTCCAGGGCGTTGTACCCGTGGGCGCCGCCGCCGCCGAAGCCCGCGGCCTCGCCAGCGGCGTACAGGCCGGGGATCGGCATCCCGGATCCGTCCAGCGCGCGACCGTCGAGGTCGGTCTGGATCCCGCCGAGCGTCTTGCGCGTGACGACCCACAGTCGCACGGCGATGAGCGGACCGTGGCGAGGGTCGAGGATCGCGTGGGCCGGGACCGTCCGAAAGAGCCGGTCTCCGCGGAAGCGTCGGCTGTTCTGGATGCCGATGGTCTGGGCGTCCTTCGAGAACGGGTTCACGATCTCGCGGTCTCGCGCGACGAGCTGCGCGCGCAGGGAATCCTCGTCGAGAAGGTCGTCGCCCGTGAGCGCGTTCATGCCCCGCACGAGCTCGGTGAGCGTGTCGGCGACGACGAAGTCCGCTCCGTGCTTCTTGAAGTCCTCGACGGGGCCGGGGGCGGCCCGCCCGAGCCGCGTGCGCAGCAGCAGGGCCAGATCCCGGTTCGTGATGTCGGGGTTCTGCTCCGAGCCGGAGAGCGCGAACTCCTTCTTGATGATCGTCTGATCGAGCACGAACCACGAGTAGTCGTAGTCGACGAGATCGGGCGTCGACCGCAGGATCTTCAGCGTCCCGAGAGTGTCGTACCCGGGCAGGCCCGGCATCGGTAGCCGACGCCCGCGCGCATCGAGCCACATCGACGACGGACCGGGCAGAATCCGGATGCCATGGCCAGGCCACACGGGATCCCAGTTCTGCAGTCCCTCGGTGTAGTGCCACATGCGGTCGCGGTTCACCAGCCGCACGCCCTGGTCGGCGGCGATGTCGAGCATGCGCCCGTCGACGTGTGCGGGCACGCCGGTGACCATGGTGCGCGGGGGAGTGCCGAGGCGCTCGGGCCACCAGCGGCGCACACGCTCGTGGTCGCCGCCGATGCCGCCCGACGAGATGACGACGGCCTGCGCGGTGAGCTCGAACTCGCCGACCACGTCGCGCGACGACGACACCCCGCGCGGGGAATCGTCGGGGGCGAGGATCGCGCCGCGCACGCCGGTCGCCGCACCGTTGGTGAAGACCAGCCCGTCGACGCGGTGGCGGAACCGTAGGTCGACGGCATCCGCCTCTCTCGCTTTGTCGGCGAAGGGTTCCGAGATGCCGGTGCCCGTTCCCCACGGCACGTGGAAGCGGGGAACGGAGTTGCCGTGACCGCCCGCGCTGAGCGACCCGCGCTCGGCCCAGCCGACGACGGGGGTGAACTTCACGCCCTGCTGCTGCAACCACGCGCGCTTCTCGCCCGCGGCGAACTCGACGTACGCGCGACCCCACTTCTGCGCCCACTCGTCTTCGGGGTGCGCGCCGTCCAGGCGGTCCCACCCGGCGGAGCCCTGCCAGTCCTGCCACGCGAGCTCGAACGAATCCTTCACGCCGAGGCGGCGCTGCATGGGGGAGTCGACGAAGAAGATCCCGCCGAACGACCAGAAGGCTTGCCCGCCGAGGTTGGCGGCGTTCTCCTGCTCGACGATGAGGACGCGTTTGCCCGCGCGCACCAGCTCGTTGCTGGCGACGAGACCCGCGAGTCCCGCTCCGATGATGATGACGTCGGCGTCCATGTTCTCCCTCGGCGTCGAGTGGTGGGTCCACGCTACGCCGGGATTCACCGGTGCCGGGGCCACCGAGACGTCAGCCGGGGAGCACCGGTGCGCTCGTTCGTCGAGGCGGGTAGTCGCGAAGCGAGATCTCGCGTCTGTCGAACATGCCTCGACGCGCGCGGACCATGGTCACGCCGGAGCGGCGTAGATTCTCGGCGAGTTCTGCCGTCAAGGGCGCGTGGTGCGCCTTCTGCCATCCTCCCGCCAGCGTGTAGGTGTGGGTCACCGTGCGGGGTCGAGTCATGGGCACCTCCTGGGGGAACCGTAGCGGCCGGAAAGCGCAGTCGCCGCAAATGTCTCGCACCCGTCATCTGCCGGTTTTCCGGCGTAACCCGGCCGGTCACGCTCCCCGTCCTGCGGCGGCTCCGCCCGATAATGACGGGATGACCACCGCGCGCATCGTGATCTTGTTTGCCCTGGCCGCGGTCGCCGAGATCGGTGGGGCGTGGCTCGTCTGGCAGGCCGTTCGCGAGAACCGCGGCTGGTGGCTCGCGCTGCTCGGCATCCTGGCCCTCGGCGCGTACGGGTTCATCGCCGCGCTGCAGCCCGACGCGAACTTCGGGCGCGTGCTCGCCGCGTACGGCGGGGTGTTCATCGCGGGGTCGTTGGCGTGGGGGATCGTCGTCGACGGGTTCCGGCCCACGCTCTGGGACTACGTCGGTTCGGCGGTTGCGCTGGTGGGCGCGGCGATCATCATGCTTGCGCCCGCGTTGGCGGGGACGGATCGGGCCGTGGGTGCGTGAGGCGTTTTACGCTGGCGCCATGACGAATTCCGCCGATGGCTCGAACCCGCTGCGCACCGTGCTCGCCAAGATCGACGCGGACGTACCCCTTCGGACCCCGTTCCACTTCAATCAGGCCCACATCAGTCCGCGGCTCGACCGGCTCGAGGCGAAGCTCGCGTACATGGCTGACTACATCGCGTTCCTCGAGCAGCGCATCCAGTCTCTCGAGGGAAGAGTAGTTAGCTAGGCGAGATATAAGGTCGTTGTCAAGCGCCCTCCGAGACGGGCGCTCGTTGCGGACACTGATGTCATGAAGAACGAGAACACGCCTCACGAGGGCCTTGCCGACGACTTCGCCGATCTCGACACCGCGCGCCCCTTCGGCTCGTACCTGTCGGTGATCAACGGCGGGAACTAGTCGTCCGGAACCTCCGAGCGGGGTTCGTACGAGAGGGCCGGATGCCGTGTGCGTCCGGCCCTTCATCGTCCCCTCACTCGTGGAACGTCGCCCCCTTGACCACCCGGTCGACGACGTTGCGGGGTCCGCGCACGGCAATGCCCACCAGATCGAGATCGGATGCCGCAACGGCGGCGACCGCGGCGCGGTTGGCGGCGTCGTGCGACGTCCCGAAGAGTTCGCGGGTGTAGATCGCCAGGGCGACGTCGTCGCGTGCGGCGGCCTTGGCCCGTGCTCGGGACAGGATGTCGCCATCGGCCGTGAGCACGATGACCGGTTGGCGCAGCATCGGCAGGTAGGTCGTGCCGTCGGCGTCGCGATAGGGCTCCCCGACGAGGTCGCCGGAGCTGGTGGCGACACCCGACATCAGGAACGCCGTCACGTTCAGTTCCTGCCACGCGGCGAGGTCGGCCGCGAGCACGACGACCACCTTCGTGTCGAAGCGGGGTGGGTCGGTCACATCAGTCATGGATCCAGCCTCTGCCCGCGGTGTCGGAGGCGTCTTGTACGTTTCTTGCATGGTCGATCGCGTGCGGGCTTGGCATCCGGAGGTGCCGTTCCTGCGCGAGACCTACCACGCCGATCTCGATCATGCCTATCCCGTGCACACGCACGACGACTGGGCCGTCATGCTCGTCGACCGCGGGGCCGTGTCCTACGGTCTCGACGGCGCGGCGCATCAGGCGGTGCCCGCAGCGGTGACGCTCCTGCCGCCGGGCATCCCGCACGACGGGCGTTCGTCGCGCGCGGGCGAGGGGTACCGCAAGCGTGTGCTGTACCTCGCGGGCGACTGGTTGTCGGAAGCGACGGCGGCGCGGATCGCGCGGCGTCCGACCCTCGCTCGCGCCTCGGCAGTGGCTGCCGCCCAAAGGATCCATGCGGCACTCCGGCATCCGGGGGATGAACTCGCCGCCGAGCACTGGCTGATCGTCGTACGCGAGGCCGTGCTGTCGCACGCGGGGTCGGATGCGGCGGTGTTCGCCGATGTGCCGTTGGCGCGGCGCCTTCGTGCGCTGCTCGACGATCGATGGGCCGAGTCGTTCACCCTTGCCGACGCCGCCCGCGAGCTGCACGCGCACCCCAGCCACCTCGTGCGCGTGTTCTCGCAGACGTACGGCATCGCCCCGCATCGCTACCTCGTGACGCGTCGGGTCGACGCCGCGCGCCGCATGCTCGTCGACGGCGGCCGGCCTGCCGAGGTCGCCGCTCGCGCGGGCTTCCACGATCAGGCCCACCTCACGCGTCACTTCCGCCGGGTCTTGGGCGTCACTCCGGCGGTCTTCGCCGGGTCCGGTCGAGGGATGCCATGACCCGGCGAACGATCGAGATCGACGGTGCGGCGATTCGCGGCATCCCGTCGTTGTACGTCGAACTGAATCGCGTGTTCATGCCCGACGAGGACTGGGTGCTAGGGGAGAGCCTGGATGCGCTCGACGACCTGCTGTACGGCGGGTTCGGAGTGCTCGATGGGGCGGAGCCGGTGCGGGTGGTGTGGAAACGATCGGACGTCGCTCGAAAAGCGCTCGGGGTCGAGACCACGCGGCAGTACTACCGCGCGAAGCTCGCACGGCCGCAGGTGTACTCCGTCGCCACCGCTCAACGCGCGCTCGACGCGCTCGAGGCGGGCGCGGGGGAGACGTACTTCGAGCTGGTGATGCGGGTGTTCCGGGAGCACGGGAACATCGAGCTCGTGCTCGATTGAGTCGGCGCGCGGGGTCGCGAGGGCGAGGCTCACCGCGCGGTGCGGGTGAGGACGGATCGAATCAGACGCTCCGCGGCCGCGGGGTAGAGGGGAACGGCATCGGT
>Ga0308159_1001457_pt1 | contig 33908 bp, 31 predicted proteins | sample PhyCR1_FD_201040 | JGI IMG/M metagenome (GOLD analysis project Ga0308159, IMG submission 201040) | Phyllosphere microbial communities from UC Gill Tract Community Farm, Albany, California, United States - DLSLC.R1 | ecosystem: Host-associated > Plants > Phyllosphere > Unclassified | place: USA... | reverse complement strand
ATCGCCGCGAGGACGGTGCCGAGACCGCTGAGGTCGAAGCTGCCGACGCTTCGGACGAAGGCGACGACGCCGAAGACGAAGGCGAGAGCATCGTCGAAGCCGAGGGCACCGAGGCCGAGGGTGACGACACCAACGCACCCAAGAAGCGCCGCCGTCGCGGTGGTCGCCGTCGTCGCGGTCGTCGCGGTGAAGGTGAGGCCGAGAACGGCGCAGAGGGCGAGGACGCCGTGATCGGCGCTGAAGGTCTCGAACTGGCTGCCGAAGAAGCCGCGCTGCCGGTCGCCGATGGCGGCATCAGTGCCGAGCCGATCGTCCCGGCCGAACCGGTCGCCGAAGAAGCGCCTGCAAAGCCCAAGCGCACCCGCCGCAAGAAGGTGGACGTCGAAGCCGAAGCCGTCGTCGAAGCGCCCGCAGCGCCCGAACCGGTCGCCGAGGAAGCGCCGGCAAAGCCCAAGCGTACCCGTCGCAAGAAGGTGGACGTCGAGGCAGAAGCCGTCGTCGAAGCGCCCGAACCGGTCGCCGAGGAAGCGCCTGCAAAGCCCAAGCGCACCCGTCGCAAGAAAGCGGACGTCGAGGCAGAAGCTGCCGTGGCTCCGGCTCCCGAGCCGGTCGCCGAGGAAGCTCCGGCAAAGCCCAAGCGCACCCGTCGCAAGAAGGCGGACGTCGAGGCGGAAGCTGCCGTGGCTCCGGCTCCCGAGCCGGTCGCCGAACCCGAGGTCGCCGCTGAGGCTGCTCCGGCTGACGCGGAAGCCTCTCCGACGCCGCGCCGTGGCTGGTGGCAGCGCACTTTCGGCGAGTAATCGCTAAAAGTCTGAAAACGCAGGCGCCGCGCGCGATCCCAAGGGGTCACGCGCGGCGTCTTTGCGTTCAGGGCCGATTCCCCTGTTTCGTCATTGCGAGCGCAGCGAAGCAATCCAGGGCGGTTTACGCGGCCGTGGATTGCTTCGCTGCGCTCGCAATGACGTCACTTTGGGAGGCCCGAAGGCACCGTGCCCTATGACATGTCGGAGTGGCTGTCCGTCCCCGCCGAAACCTACAGTGCCCGCATAAAGAACAAGCGGCGCAGGCGGTCTTCCGCCGATCCTGTCGTCCGCGAACGGCCTGTTGGGAGACGGACTGGATGACACAAGACGCGAATTGGGATCTCGAGGCCGACGTCGTCGTGCTCGGATCGGGCGGCGCAGCCATGACGGCGGCCATCGCCGCGCATGACTTCGGCGCGAAGGACGTGGTGATCCTCGAAAAGACCGGCATGGTCGGCGGCACCACCGCAATGTCGGGCGGCATGCTGTGGATTCCGGGCAACCACCACCAGCTCGAAGCAGGCATTACCGAAGACGACGAAGATGTCGTCGCCTATCTCGACTCGCTGGCACCCGGGGCGCTCGATCCCGATACGCTCATGGCCTTCATGGAAACCGGGCCGGAGATGATCCGCTATCTCGCGGACAAGACGCCGGTTCGCTTCCACGCCTATGCCGATTTCCCCGATTACCAGCCCTATATGCCCGGCGCCAAGCCCGACGGCGGCCGCTCGCTGGATAACGATGCCTTCTCGTTCGAACGGCTCGGCAAATGGGCGACCCGCGTGAACCCGACCAAGATGGCCTACCCGGTGCGCGGCAGCCTGATGGAAGCGATCAACGGCACGCTGGACGAAGCGACGCTCGCCGAGCGCGAGGCAGGCGATTATCGCGGTCTGGGTCAGGCACTGGCGGGATCGCTGTTCCTGGCGGTGATCGATCGCGGCATTCCGGTCGAATTCGAGAAGCGCGCGCGCAAGCTCGTGAAAGACGGTGATCGCGTGATCGGCGTCGTCGCCGAGGATGCGGGTGGCCGCGATTACCGCGTGCGCGCCCGGCGCGGCGTCGTCATCGCCACCGGCGGTTTCGAATGGAACGAGACGCTGGTGAAGACCTTCCTGCGTGGCCCCCTCACCGGCCCGGTCAGCGTGCCCGAGAACGAAGGCGATGGTCTGCTCATGGCGATCGAGGCGGGCGCCCAGCTCGGCAACATGCAGCACGCCTTCTGGCAGCAGAGCGTACTGGAATTCCAGCCCCAGCACCGCGCCGCCAAGCCCAATTATCTGCTCGGTTCGGACGAACGCGCGCGCCCCGGCGCGATCCTCGTCAACCGTGCGGGCAAGCGCTTCGTGAACGAGGCGGCCAACTACAACGCCATGGGCAAGGCGCTCCACGCCTTCGATGCAGGTACGCACGCCTACGCCAACCTGCCGTACTGGCTGATCATCGACCAGCGCTATCGCAGCAAGTACCAGACCTTCAACACGCCCCCGGGCGGCCCCGTGCCCTCGTTCATGATGCAGGCCGACACGCTGGAGGAACTCGCCGAAAAGGCCGGGATCGATCCGCAGGGGCTCGCGGCGACGGTGACGCGCTTCAACGATCTGGTCCGCAAGGGCCACGACGACGACTTCAACCGCGGCGACAACACCTACGACAACTTCTACATGTGGGGCGATGCGGAGTTCGAACCGCCTTACCGCACGCTCGGCGTGATCGATCAGGGGCCATTCTTCGCGGTGAAGATGGAAGCCGGGGCGCTCGGCACCGCCGGTGGTCCGAAGACCAACGCCGATGCGCAGGTCCTCGACTGGAGCGGCAATCCGATACAGGGCCTCTACGCGGCGGGCAACGTCATGTCGGCGGTGCTGGGCGAGGCCTACGGAGGCGCAGGCGGCACGCTCGGTCCGGGCATGACCTTCGGCTACATCGCCGGAAAGCACCTCGGCACGCATCTGCCGAACTACTGACCGCAGCTTTCCTACAGGGACATGGGCGGAGTATTTTTCCGGCCATGTCCTCTTGCGTTCTCAATCTTTTGTTTTCGATCCGAGGCACCGTGTTCCGGCTCGCGGCTTTCCGTCGCAAGGTGACAGGTCCGGCCCGCAAGGTGACACCCCGGGATCGTAAAGTGACACCCAAGGTGACACATCGGCGCCGCAAGGTTACACACAAGGTGACACATTCCAGCACAGGAATGGCGGATTTTCGTGGGATGGCAGCGGCCAGACCGCGCAAAGTGACACCTTTTCCCTCTGGACCGTGTAAACCGTGTAAACCTCGACGCCCGCGACTTTCGCAACGGCACTTGCGCGCCATGCGCCCGCAAGGCCCGCTGCAGCGCCGATATCGGTGCATTTCCCGATATTCCACCGCTCACCTCTCCATAGTCACCTCTTGCCCTATGCGGACGAATCGCTAGAGGGGGACCACAAAGCGGTTCATGCCGCACTGCAAGATCACGGGGATTCTACCATGGCGACCTTCACCCTCCCGGCGAACAGCAAGATCAGCAAGCGCGGCAACGTGCACAAGGCTGAGGGCGCCACCAAGGTCAAGAAGTTCACCGTCTACCGCTACGACCCGGACTCGGGCGAGAACCCGCGCTACGACCAGTTCGAGATCGACCTCGATGCGTGCGGCCCGATGGTCCTCGACGCGATCATCAAGATCAAGAACGAGATCGACCCCTCGCTGACGTTCCGCCGCTCGTGCCGCGAAGGCATCTGCGGTTCGTGCGCAATGAACATGAACGGCAAGAACGGCCTCGCCTGCACCACCGCGATCGAGGACCTGAAGGGTGACATCCGCATCACCCCGCTGCCGCACATGGACGTGATCAAGGACTTGGTTCCCGATTTCACGCACTTCTACGCGCAGTACGCCTCGATCCGTCCCTGGCTGCAGACCGTCTCGACCACCCCGTCGGGCAAGGAGCGCCTGCAGAGCCCCGAACAGCGCGAGAAGCTGGACGGCCTCTACGAGTGCATCCTGTGTGCGTGCTGCTCGACCTCGTGCCCGAGCTACTGGTGGAACTCCGACAAGTTCCTCGGCCCGGCGATCCTGCTGCAGGCCTACCGCTGGCTCGCCGACAGCCGCGACGAGATGACCGGCGAGCGCCTTGACGAGCTGGAAGATCCCTTCCGCCTCTACCGCTGCCACACCATCATGAACTGCGCGAACGTGTGCCCGAAGGGCCTCTCGCCCGCGCGCGCCATCGCCGAAATCAAGAAGATGCAGGCCGAGCGACAGGTCTGACAAGACAGGTCTGATCGGGCTGCGTCGCCGTGGTGCAGAATGCATTCGTCCATGAGCCGGACCCGGAGTTTCCGGGCTGGCACACATGGGAACTGAACGAGGGACCTCGGTTCAACTCCCATGGGCTGGGCCGGATGATCGTCCGCCCCGAAGGCCCGCGGAGCGCGTGCTTGCGACTGCTTGAAGTCGACGAGCGGCACAGCAACATCCTCGATGCGATCCACGGCGGCGTCACCCTGGCGATGATCGACGTGGGCATGTTCGCCGCCGCCTGCCTTATCGTCGGCCCGGCAATGATCGGCGGCGTGACGCTGGAACTGACCAACCAGTTCATCGGCGCCGGCCGCATCGGCGAGCCGCTCGACGTCGTGTCCGAAGTGATGAAGGAAACCGGTCGCCTCGCATTTATGCGCGGCACCGTGCAGCAGGGCGACCATCTCGTCGCCAGCTTCATGGGTACCTTGCGCAAGCCGGGCGCGCCACGATGAGCGCGATGCTCGAACGCTACGAGGCGCTGGTCGCGACCGGCGAACTGCGCTCCGATCCGGAGCAGGCAGCGGCCGCCGAGCGACTGAGCCGTTTGCAACGCGAATTCTACAAGTCGTCGTCCTCGACCGGTCTTTTCGGCAAGCTGCTGGGCAAGAAGGCCGTCACGCCACGCGGCGTCTACATGTGGGGCGGTGTCGGACGCGGCAAGTCGATGCTAATGGACCTGTTCGTCCAGACGCTCGACATTCCCGGCAAGCGCCGCGTGCACTTCCACGCCTTCATGCTGGAAGTCCACGCGCTCCTGCGCGACGAGCGCAAGAAGGAAACCGGCGACCCGATCCCGCCGGTCGCCGCCGCCATTGCTAGAAACGTGCGTTGCCTCGCCTTCGACGAGATGGTGGTCAACAACTCGGCCGATGCGATGATCATGAGCCGGCTCTTCACGTACCTGATCGCCAACGAAGGCGTGACGATCGTGACGACGTCGAACCGCGCGCCCTCCGAGCTCTACAAGGACGGTCTCAACCGCGAGCATTTCCTGCCGTTCATCGGACTGATCGAGCAGGAACTCGACGTCCTAACCCTGAACGGCCCGACGGACTATCGCATGCAGCGCCTCGGTGGCATGGCGACCTGGCACGAACCGCTCGGAGAACCTTCGACGGAAGCTGCGCGAGAGGCGTTCTACCGTCTCACCGACTACCCCCCCGAAGACAGCGAGCATGTTCCGTCGGCGGATATCGACGTCGGCGGCGGCCGGATGCTTCACGTCCCGAAGAGCCTCAAGGGCGTCGGCGTGTTCAGCTTCAAGCGGCTCTGCGGGGAGGCTCGCGGTGCGGCGGACTACCTCGCGATCGCCCGCGCCTATCACACGGTGATCCTCGTCGGCATTCCGAAGATGGGGCCGGACCGTCGAAATGAGGCGGCACGCTTCGTGACGCTTATAGACGCACTTTACGAAAACAAGGTCAAGCTGATTGCAGCTGCTGATGCAGCTCCTGAGGATTTGTATGAATCCGGGACTGGACGGTTCGAATTCGACCGCACGATCAGCCGCCTTAATGAAATGCAGAGCGCAGATTACCTCGCACTCGGCCACGGCGAAGGCTGAACTTCGTAACAAGTCCCGAATCGGGATGCGCTTCGTTATGCCGAAGCCGCATAATTTTGTGCGGCATCGTCCGATATATTAGTTGGTTAACCAACTAATGGCGGCGGTTTGCATGCACATCTGGCGCTATTACCCATTCCCATTTGCACAAACATATGCAGTAGATAAAGAAAAAGCGCTTTCCAAAAGACAGGAGTTCTTCTGGAAAGCGCTTCTTTTTATTCGCAGTGATCCGAGTCAATTATCTCGGACTAGTGCAACGGAAATCTCTATTAGAGACCGCCGCCCCACCAACCACCGCCCCAGATGTCCTTGTTCATCTTCATTCCCCATGTGAACGACCGCATTGCTACGGTCGAACTCATGGATAATAGTTAGTTAACGAGTCATCAAGGAATTTTTAACCAATCAAACGCGCCCTCCGGCCGGATACGAAGTCCAAGAAATCCCGAAATGGGACAGGGCGACTCACATGATAACCCTGAACTAGATCACAATTGAGGCCTGACAGCATCTCCAAAACCTTAGCAGTCTCGACACCTTCGGCCACGACGACGCGGTCCAGCGAGTGCGCCATCTCGATGATCGACTGCACTAGCAGCAGATCTTCCTTGCTACCCTCCATCGACGACACGAATGTCTTGTCGATCTTCACTTCGCTTGCAGGCAGGTAGCGCAGATAATCGATCGTCGCGTTACCGGTGCCGAAGTCGTCGATCGAAAGGCGCAAACCGGACTGGACCAGGCGCTGGAGCATCTGGAACGTCTTGGAGCTGCGATCGAGACGATCGGTTTCAGTGATTTCAAGAATCAGGCGGTTAGGCGAAAGGCCATGCGCCGCGAGAATTTCCGCGATCATTCCAGGCAAGCCCGGATTGCGCAGGAGTTGGGCCGAAATATTGACGGACATCGTCATCTCGTACCCATGGCGCTCCAGTTCGACTGCAACCCTCACCGCGTCGTTGATGACGAAACGGGTGATGCGCTCGATCCGGTGAAATTCCTCGGCAATGCGGATGAACTTATCCGGGCTAATCGGTCCGCGCTCGGGATGAGTCCAGCGAACCAGAGCTTCGGCTCCGCTGATGCGGTTCGACCGCAAGTCGAGCTTAGGCTGGTAGGCCACCCAGACTTCCCCGTTGTCGATCGCGCGATCCAGCGATGTCAGCAGCGAGATTTCCCACTGCGCCTCATGCTTGCGGGCATCGTGTTGATAGACCAGTTCGTCATTTCGCACGGCTTCTTCGGCTGCCTGCATGGCGCTGGCGACCCGGCCCGAAAGCGGACGATCGAAATCCGAGTCGATGCCGCAGTTGAACGACAGGTCGATGTCGATACCACCTACCTGGATGCCATTCTGGACGATCCTGTGCAAACCTTCGAGATTCTCGAAGAGGTCGAAAGTGCTGCGGATAGATGACAGCCAGACGAACATTCCGCCTTCGTGATAGATCAGGACGCTTTCGTCACTGATGCGGATACGTCGCACGATCTCCTTGGCGAGTTGCGCTTCGACATGCTCGGCGAAGCTGCCGATGATCCCACCGTAGTTGCGGATTTTCAGGGCAACCAGAATGCGCGTGGACAGATCAGGCGAATTGCGCAAAGCCTGAACGCTGGGCAAGCCCGAACCTGTGTTGGTTTCTCCCGCCTCCTCGACCCTGTCGAGGTTCCGCATACGAATGACAGCCACCAGCGCCACGGAAAAGGCAGGAATGACCTCAACCTGGACATTTACATAGTCCAAAAGGAACGGCACAGCACCCACCACCGCAACCAGGCCCGTAAAACGGTAGACGTCAAGGACGCGCCCTCGGCCAAGACCCGATGCAATAACGACCAGAACCAGCAAGTATGCAGGAAACCAGCCATACTCACGCGGCATGCCAAGCTTCAGAGTATCGGCGCCAATCGCATGGAAATAGCCCCCCGGTGCGTTAACGTCCTGACCGGGGATCGAATGAATATCATTGAAGGTTACTGCAGCCGGAACAATCAGAACATTCTTGCCGCGAACAAGCGAATGATCGAAATGACCGCGCATCACATCGATATAAGTTAAAGTGGGATACGAACTGACGGCGATTGAAAAGTCGGGGAAGAACAGTTCGTCGGTGCTGCCATTCACCCCGGCAATCGCAGCTGCAAGGGAGGGAATCTTGCCCACCGGGCTTCCAGATGCATAAGGAAGCTGGACGTTCTGATTGAGTGGGCGATGGCGAACCAGCACCGATGCCACTCCGGCATGGTCGCGATAAGCCTGAAGCGGAATCTTGCCGGCAAAGTTACCCATCTGGCCATTGCTGTCCACCGCAGCACCCAGCACCACCTTTCCATGGTTCGCCTTCAGCGCTGCCACAAACTTGGCATCGTCAGCTGCGTTACCCGGCATCGAAAACGACCGGTCGAAGAAGACTCGCTTTGCGCCTGCAGCAAAGAGTTGGTTGATCGCATCTGCGTCGTTACCATGAGAGATGTCATTGGCGCCGAGTTGGATAAGAGTCTGAGAGTCCTGCAGAACGATGGCGATGTCGCCGCTCGCCGGCTGTGTGCGGGACATCCAGCGCACGTTGCGCAAGTAGTCCTCAAGCGGCAGACCAAGACCGCTGATACCCATCGCAAGGCCCGTCAACGCTGCCCAGAAAACGATCCGGACACGCGGCCTTTTCCAGAAGCTGCGGAACTGCCCCCACACGTCGGTCATGGCCTTCCCCCTGCCCGAACCGTGAGGTTGCCCCAGGCGCACTTCACCAGCGCGGCAGGCTTCCGCTCTGAATACTGGTGATGGCGACCGATTCTGTTCATTCATGCCCTGCAAATGAGGCTCTGGTGGGCATGAGCTATCGCAAAGGTACTAAGAAACTGTGTAGTTAATGGCGTGGTCGGGCCGAAACGCCGAATTTCCGGGCAAAGCGCCGTCAAGCGGGCCGATTAATTGACACCCAGCGAGGTAAATGCCTTGTCAAGCATGAGCATCTGCCAGAGCAATCGGGAATTGTCCGAAGTTCCCGATACATGCGCGTCGACGAGACCCAAGAGGCGCCGCTGATTGAACCAGCCGGTGCGCGCCAAGGCAGTTCCTCCCGCAATGTCACGGGCCGTTTCGGCGAGCGGACCACGAAACCATTGCGCGATCGGCGTCACGAAGCCCTGCTTGGGCCTAAAGAGCACGTCATCGGGCAGATAGCGCCGCATCGCCCGCTTCATCAGCCACTTGCCCTGCCCGCCCTGTACGCGCATCCGCTCCGGCAAGCTCGCCGCGAATTCGATCAGGCGGTGATCCAGCAGCGGCTCGCGCGCCTCGAGGCTGACCGACATGCTCGTGCGATCGACCTTGGTGAGAATGTCTCCCGGCAGCCAGACCTTGAGGTCTGCATATTGGGCACGATCGAGCCCGGAACGAGCCGGCGCCCCGCGCATCAGCGCGAGCACCGGATCCTCGGCGCGGTAATCGCCTCGCAGACGGCGGAACTCGTCGGAATAGAGGCGGTCGCGCAATTCGGGCGGCAGAAACGCCATGGAACGCGCGTAGCCTTGCGCAGAATCACCCGCCAGCGCGAGAAGGGTCGATTTCGCGCGCAACGGCCGCGGAGCCCAGTCGGCCTTCGGATAGACCTTACCAAGCGCTCCGAATACCGGCCCCCGCAGCGATTGCGGCAACAACGCCCTGACCCTGTCCTCGCCGGCCTGGAACACATGCCGGCGATAGCCACCGAGCGCCTCATCGGCACCGTCCCCCGACAGCGCCACCGTGACCGATTCACGCGCCAGCTGGCAGACCCGCCACGTCGGGAGGGCAGAGGCGTCGGCGAACGGTTCGTCGAACATGCCCGCGAGCTGGTCGATGGCGGCGAAGTCGTCGGGGGAAACGATCCGAGAGGCGTGGTTCGTGCCGAAGCGCTGCGCGATCTTCGTCGCATAGGCACTCTCATCAAGCCCGGCGACATCGAATCCGATCGAGCAGGTGCGTACCGGATTGCCGCTCGCTTCGGCCATGAACGCGACGACGCTGGAACTGTCGACACCGCCCGACAGGAACGCGCCCAACGGGACATCGGCGACCATGCGAGATGACACCGCCTGGCGCATCAGATGCAGCAGTTCGGCCTCAAGGTCGGCGGGTTTACCCTTGCGCCGTTCTGCAAAGGAGACGTCCCACCACTGCGCCGGGCGCGGCATCGGCACCCCATGCCGCAGCAGCAAAGAATGTCCCGCCGGCAGTTTGGAGACGCCCTTCAGGATGGCGCGATCGTCAGGGACATAGCCCCAGGTGAGGTAATCCTCGACGGCCAGCGGGTCGATCTCCCGCCGTAGCAGCGGATGAGCGGTCAGGGCCTTGAGTTCGGAACCAAAGGCCAGGCTTCCGTCGCTCAACTGCGCGTAGTACAGCGGTTTCACGCCCAGTCGATCGCGCGCAAGGAACAGCGTGCGTGCATCCAGATCGTAGATCGCGAAGGCGAACATGCCGAACAGCCGAGTGACGCAATCCGGCCCCCAGCGCCGCCAGGCTGCCAGAATGACCTCGCTGTCGCCATCGGTGCGGAAATGCTCCCCAGCCGCCTTCAACTCATGCCGCAGTTCGCGGTAGTTGTAGATCTCGCCATTGAAGACGAGCATCGCGCGGCCATCGAGAGAGGCCATGGGTTGCGGTGAGCCTGCCAGGTCGATGATCGACAGGCGGCGATGCCCCAGGGCAACGCCCGGTGCCGTCCATACGCCCTGCCCGTCAGGCCCACGATGCGCGATGGCGTCGCACATAGCCTCGACCCGGGCGCGATCGACCGGCTTGGGCGTTTCCAGATGATAGATTCCAGCGATCCCGCACATCGTCGCTCGACCTACCTGACCTGAGCGATACCGTCCATCCAGCGCGCAAGCGATCCGGTGGAGGCGCGGAAGGAAGCGATCGACTGCTCGGCCATGCCACGCGGCATGTCTTCGGCGGAAAGAATCAGCATGGTCGTGGGTTCCGCCCGGAACAGCAGATGGTCGGCGATCACCGCGAGCTTGAGCCGGGCATTGCTCCCGCTCAAAAGGGCGCCCTGACGATACCACGTCATGGCCAACCGCTCGACACTGCCGTTGCCGAGGAGGCGTTCGCCCTTTCCACCTTCGAGAGAGGGCCCGGGTGCCTGCCACGCCCAGGCGCTGGCGGGGACTAGCGCGCCCTGGCCGAAACCGCCGGCCTCGCGCCCTTCTCCCTGACTGGCATAGAGCGCGACGAAGACATCGACCTGATGCCCCCTGGCATCGCGGTAGCGCCCGAGGAGGCGATGATCGGAACCTTGAGCGCGCGGTTCCCACCAGATCGCCGGCGCGTAGTCCACGCGGGTCCATCCCTCGACTACAGGCAGGTCGATGCGCGCGGGCATCGGCGCGGCGATAGTATCCGCCGCAAGCGCCCAGCACCGCGCCGCGCCCAGCACGAGCGCGAACCCGACCAACGCTGCAGTGCCGGGAAAGGCGAAGCCCTCCAGACGACCCAGCCAGGAGGCATTCTCAATGGCGACAAGGTCGATCACCGGAGCATTCAGGGGCCGATCGAAAAATCGCCAGGCGCACGCGATCACCAGCGCCAGCACGATCGCGAAGAAGAACCAGCCGTAGACGATATGGTCGAAGCCCGCCGCCGCCTCGATACCGAAAATCTGGGCGGCATAGATCGTACCCCAGGCACGAACGCCATTCGCCAGGATAGGTACGGCCACGCAGGCCAGCAGCATCGCCGTACGGCGGCGCCAGCTCAGAAAGCAGACATTGGCCGCAAGAACGCCGAATGCGGCCATGGCAATGAGGAACTTCACGCCCGAACAGGCTTCAGCGACCTCGAAGAGACCGGCCGGCGTATTGATGAAGACACCGTCGATCTCGGCGGGAATGCCGCTGAGGTGCGTCAGGGCGATTGTGATCTCGGCGGTAATCGTCTGCAGGACGTTTACCAGTTCCTCACCGACGGGGACCAAGAACACAAGATAGCCGAGTGGGAACACCAGCGCCACGCTGATTCTGACACCAAGGATCAAGGGGACGCATGCCCCCAGCATGGCCACGACTCCCGCCTGCCGGGCAAGGTCCAGCCCCGACATTGCCCCTAGCAACCACAGGAACGCCGCGCCCGAAAGCAAGGCCAGGCCCGGCCACCAGGCCAGGGGCGTAAGCTGCTCCAACTGTGGCCAGCGCTGCCAGACTAGCCAGCCGAGGATCACAGGGATCAGCAGGACATGGTTGTAGGTGGAAATGTCCCACCACTGCCGCGCCATCGCCGCCCAGTCTCCCGCAAAGCCGGCCAGCAGCACCAGCCATGCCGCGCCGAGGCGCGGGAGAGCGCCGCGCCATTGCGGCGAAAGAGCGCGCCACGCACGGGCGGGCCCCGCAATGGATGCGGCCAGCTCAGGCGACATCCGTAAGCGCCTCGCTCATCGTTCCGAGATATTCGGGAAGGCGCGCCAGTGCGGCCTCCCAGCTGGCATTGCCGACGATCCACGTCCGGGCAGCAGCACCCATCAGTTTCGCGGCCTCTGGCGCGCGCGCGAGGTCGAGGACGGCTTGTGCCATCGCGGCATCGCCGTCACGTATCGCGAAATCCCGCCCGTCGAGCGCGTCGATGCCGATCGCCGCGCCAGGGGAAAGAACTACGGGCAAGCCCATCGCCATCGCTTCAAGTACCTTGTTCTGCACACCGCGCGCGATTTCGAGCGGCACCAGGGCGACATCCGCAGCGGTGAGCCACGGCCGGATGTCATCCACCCTGCCCCAGACTTCGATGCCGTCCCGTCCCGAGCGGTCCCGCAAAACCGGTGGCGGATTGCGGCCTACGATATGCAGCGTGGCGTCGGGACAGGTCTGGCGCACGAGCGGCAACACGCGATCGATGGCGCGCGTGGCGGCCTCGATGTTGGGCGCGTAGTCCATCTGTCCGGTGAAGACGATGCGCGGCGCGCCCTTCTCTATCATGCGCGGTTCCGGGCTTACTGCGCCGGGGTCGAAATATGCGGCGTCAAGGCCATTGCCCATTGCCCGCACGCGGCCATGCTCGCCGTAACGCTCTCCATGGCTATCACTGGCGAGGCGCGAACGCAGGAGGCCCACTTCGGCGCCACTTATCAGCAGCGTGACCGAGGCACCTGCGCATATCCTCGCCTCTTCCTGGCGCAGAAGGCGGCCTTCTCGCCGCTCCATCCATGATCGAAAGCCACGTCCTTTCGCCGCATAGGCTTCGAACTTGGCGGAGTCGACGTCCACCAGGTCGGCAACGACACGGCCACGGAATTCGCCGGGCACGTACTGGGCCATCTGGCCGGAGAAAACGTAGACGGTATCGATGTCCCGCTCGGCAAGCAGGTCGCGCACATAGGCTTCGAGCTGCTTGTCGTAAAACGCGGTGAGGCTGATCGGCCGACCGCTGGCCAGTGCCTGCACTCCGGCGATCGGCAGCGACTTGGACCGCTCGACCAGGCGATAGCTTGCGGCAAGGTTGGCAAGGTCCGGCTCGAACGCACGGTCCTGCTCGTCGTCGCAGAATGTGGCCACGTGCACCGGAGCCAGTGCGGCAAGCGCCTTGAGCACGTGATGGGAGCGTATCTTGTCACCGCGATCCGGGGGAAACGGGATGCGGTGCGCCAGGAACAGAATTTCACCCATTAACCGATACCGCGTGCAATCAGGGGGCCGAGGCGATTGGCCACTGCCAGAGGCAGCCGCTGCCACAGCTTGATCTGCAGCGAGAGCTTGCCGCTGGTCGGGTCGGCATCACGCCGGGCGCTGCCCGGGGCCGTCCAGGTCGCATAGGTCAGCGGCTCGGGCTCGAAGCCCCAGTTGCGCTTGAAATGATAAGCGCCGCTCTCCGTCTTGGAGCGGCCGAAGTCGAACACCGTGCAGCCGCGCCGCCGGGCGTGGAGCATGAGTTCGAAATACATCCGGTCGTTGGCCCGAAGGCGCCGGGCGTCCCAGGTGCCGCCGCCCCAGTACGGCATGACGGCGCCCTGATGATAGACGCTGATGACGCTCGCCACCGGCACGTCCTGATGGCGCACGGTCAGAATGTCCGCATCGTCACCGAAACTGTCGACCACCGCATCCAGCAGCGCGCGGGGAAAGACCGGCGTGCCGAGGTTGCGATAGCTTTCGCAGAACACGGCGTAATGCGCGGCGCGATCCGCTTCCGCAGTGCCTATCTCGATCGTCAGGTCCATGCCCAGCGAGCGGCGCACTTCGGCGCGCTGCTTGCGCGGGATGTCCAGCAGTTGCGCTTCGTCGTCAGCCGCGAGCGGGCGGGCGAAGTTGGCGTGTGAACGGGTCTTGAGTGCCCAGCCTTCGCCCGCCGGAGGAAGTACCCCGCCGCGAAGTTCGATCGTCGGGCAGGTGAGGCGCAGTGCCAGTTCCTCAACGGCGGCGAATACGGCGGTGGTATCGGCGTCCCCGGTCGCCAGCAGCCCGCCACCGACCGCGAACCCGGTAGAGGCCAGCAGTCGGCCGAATACCGGCGAATGAATGGCATCGAGCGGCAGGAAAGCGACGATCTCGCCCCCCTTCTCCTGAACGAGCGCCAGCGCGCGGTTGCCGGTCGCCTTTGCCACCGAGACGAACCATGCGGGGCGATGGAACGGCGTCCCCTGCGGATGGCGCGCCACGAAGCCTTGAAGGCGCGCGACCTCGCCCGGGTCGGTCAGATCGACGAGGCGGACTTGCGCTGTCAGTGGCACGAAGGGCGCGTTCACGCGGCGAAGGCCAGCGGTTCGGCGCGCAAGGCTTCGCGCGCGGCGAGTTCGTCCATGCGGCCCCAGCGGAATTCGCCGACCAGTCGCTCCAGCTTGTCGGCCATCACCGACAGGTTCGTGTAGTGGCGGAAACGCGAGCGCAGCGGCGCCCCTTCGACGCGGGGCTGGCCGGGATCGATCTCCCACGGGTGGAAGTAGAACACTGCTGGGCGCCGATCATCGCGGTTCACCTGCCGGATCGCCCAGCGCGAGAACCCGTAAGGAAGCACCCGAAAGAAGCCGCCGCCGCCTGCCGCCAGCCGCCGCCCGGCGAACCGCGCGGTCGTGACCGGGATCTCAATCAGTTCGGCCTCGGCGATCGGCCGGAAGGCAAAGCGCGGAGCCTCGCGCCAGCCATAATGGTCATGCGCGATCGGAGCCACGCTGGAGCTATAGGCATAACCCTGCTCCGCCAGCACCTCGAACGCCCAGGGCGTGCGGGCGTCGATGGAGAAGCTGGGCGCGCGGTAGCCTTTGACCGTCTGGCCCGAGGCGTCCTCGATCACCTTGCGGGCACGGTTGATGTCGGCGGCGAAGGCCTCCCTGCCGAGACGGAACACGCGCTCGTGATCCCAGCCATGGCTGGCGACCTCGTGGCCTTCTTCGGCGATCCGCCGCATCAAGGCGGGATTCCTTTCCGCCACCCAGCCAAGGGTGAAGAACGTGCCCTTCACCCCTGCATCCGAGAAAAGCCGCAGGATTTCGTCGCAGTTACGCTCGACGCGCGTGGCCAGCGAGCTCCAGTTCTCCCGGTCGATCACCTTCTCGAAGGCGCCGACCTGGAACCAGTCCTCGACATCGACCGAAAGGCCGTTGATCGGCACCGACATGGGGTAGAAACTCCCTCAGGCGACGTTGCGCTGGCCGTCGCCGCTCTCGATCCACTCGATCAGCATGGTCAGCGTGTGACGCAGCGTGCGCTCGGTCTCACCGAGGCGCGCCTCAAGCTTGTCCGAGCGGGCGATGGCATCCGCCAGTTGCTGCTCAAGCGCCCCGAACTGCTCGCCCTGCACCTGCCGTGCCAAGGCTTCGCGCTCTTCGGCAGCAGCGGTGAGTTGCGCAATCGCCGAGTGAAGCTCACCGAACTGCGTGTCGCGCCCGGCCATGGCCGCCTCGATCAGCGCATTGGCGCCGGCGGTGTCGAGCATGTCGCGATGAGCGAGCGCCGCCTCGATGAGCGCGGTCGCGCCTTCCGCATCCAGCGCCTCGCGATCGGCGAGTGCCGACTCGATCAGCGCCATGACAACGGAGGTATCGATCGCCTGCACCGGCGCACTTGCGAAAGCCGCGGCTTCCACCGGTTGCGCAGCGGCAACCTCGGGCTCCGCGACCTTCGTGACCACTGCCAGCGCGCCGTCGTCGTTCATCTCGTCGAGCACCTGCTCGAGCATAGCGGCGTCAAGGTGCTCTCGGCGGTCCACCGCACCCAGCAGGAGCAAACGGTTGACGATCTGGTTGATGCGGCGCGGAATACCGCCGGTCGCCTCGTGGATCGCCGGGAACAGTGCCGGATCGAAGCTCGGGTTACCCTTCCAGCCGACGCAGCCGAGGCGGTGCTCGACATAAGGCTGGACCTCACGCACGTGCATCGGGCCAAGGTGGTGCGTGGCGATCACGCGCTGGCGCAGCTGCTCGAGCTGGTTGCTCTCCAGCAAGGTCTCGCGGAACTCGGGCTGGCCGAGCAGCAGCGTCTGCAGCAGCGGGTGCGAGCCCAACTGGAAGTTGGAGAGCATGCGTAGCTCTTCCAGCGCGCTGACCGAAAGGTTCTGCGCCTCGTCGACGATCAGCAGGCAGCGGCGTCCTGCACGCGCCTCGTCATGGAAGAACGCCTCCAGCGTACCGAGCGCGGATGCCTTGTCATGCCCCATGACCGGCAGCCCGAACGACTGCGCGACGACGTGGACGATCTCCTCGCCATCGAGCGCGCTGGTCACCACGTTGGCGGCCGTCATGCGCGCCGGATCGATGGTCGCCATCAGGTAGGCGACGAGCGTGGACTTGCCCGCACCGACCTCGCCGGTGATGACCACGAAGCCCTCGCCCTGGGCAAGACCGTAGCCGAGGTAGGACAGCGCCTTGCGGTGCGTGCTGCTCTCGAAATAGAACGCCGGATCGGGGGTCAGCTGGAAAGGCCTCGCGTCGAGCCCGTAGAAGTCGTCGAACATCGGGTTTCTCTCCTCAGAAGGTGTAGCGCAGACCCGCGAGCGCCGAAGCGGTCCACAGGTCGTCGATGGAGGGCGTGTCGTTCTTCGCCCCGTCAATGCCGATCGCAAGCGTACCACGCAGGCGCGGCGCGAACATCTTGTAGTAGCTGGCCGAAGCCCCGTAGCCGGCAACGTCGCCGGTCAGCGGATCGTTGCTGCTGACCCAGTTGGCGTAGACGTTGGCCGACCAGCCCGCGTCGCGCCCCAGATCACCGCCGATGTAGGCCGCCAGCCACCAGTTCTCATCCAGCACACCATTGGCGGAGGCGAGGACGGTATTCTGCGCGGCGATGTATTTGCGGCGGTCGTAGCCCGCGCCGATCCCTGCGCTCAGGCGGCCGAACTTCATCGAATAGTTCGCCGCCACGCCGCGCGCCCGGAAAGTAGACGAGCGGACCGAGCCGAGGACGCTGGACAGGCAGTTACCGCCCTCCAGCGAGGCGACGCAGCCGCGCAGTTCCCCGTTGATGGGATCGCGTACGACCTCGAAATCGTCCGGCAGCTGATCGAGCGCGCGGTTGACCTGCCCGCCAAAGCCCGAGACGTTGTCATAGACCGCAACGTTGAACTGGCTGCGATCGCTTGGCGCATAAGCCAGCGTGCCGCCGAAGCTGGTCGAACCATAGCGACGGCCGATATGCGCCGACAGCGAAGTGCGACGGCTCGGGCGCCACATTACGGCGGCATCCCAGATGAGGCCGCTGACGTCGTAGGCCATCTCGCGCGGAGAGGACTTGTCGGTGACATAGCGGCCGTCGGAACCGATCACCGGCGCTCCATCGGCGTCGCGAACGGCATCGCGGCTGGAAATCTCCACGTCCTCATAGCCGATTGCGCCAACCACCTGAACGGTGCGACTGACCGGCACGGTGACCATCGCCCGGGCCTGCATGTCGCGCGCCCGCTGGTCGAGGTTGGAGATATCCTCCTGATAGAAGCTGCCGCCGACGCCCACGCCGACCGGCATCACTGTGCCCGGCGCGAAGCCCGCCTGCACGTCCGCAGACTGGACGACGCTCTTGTCGAAGACGTCGGCCGCTGCACCGGTCTGGAGGTCACGCGAAGCGTTCGACTGCTCGACCTTGGTGAAACCGGCGCGGTAGTTGGCGCCAACGTCGAGGTCGCCGATCCGCTGGGTCACGGAGGGGCCGGCATAGACCGAATAGACTGTGGACTTGCCGTTGCCCGAGAGCGGTCCTGCGGCAAGCGCGGAGCCACCGTTCTCGACATTGACCTGAGAAGCGAGTGCTCCAGCCTCGAAGGTAACGCCCGGCGCGATGGTTGTGTAGCCGCGCACGAGGCCGCTGATCACATCCCCGTCGCCCGCCTTCTTGCCCCAGCCGAACTGGCGCTGGTAGCGCACCGAGGCCGAAGCGCCATTGTTGCGTCCCTGTATCGAGGCATCCACGCCGACCGCGACCTGGGTGTAAGTCAGCACGTCGCTACCGGGCGAAAGTTCGGCGGTGACGATCTGGTCGACCTCGATGTAAGGTGCGATGTCGATGCGCTTGCCGCCTTGACCTTTGGTCTGCCCCTTCGCACCGCGCCGCGACGCGCGATCGGACTTGCCGGAGGTCGCATCGGATGCACTATCGCCGCCCATGCCGGAACCGGCGCTACCCATGCCGCTACCGTAGCCGGTCGACTGGGCATGAGCCGCCACCGGCAGCGCAAAGGCGAGCGCCGCCAGCGCCACCATGCCAGATGCCTGCTTCATGCGGGTCATCCCTTGTATCCATAATAGGAGCCGAAGCGGCGACCGCTCGGGCTGAACTGGGCCGCGTTGAGCAGCAGTTGCACGTTGGGACATGCACCCAGCAGCGAGATCGCGTCGTCCAGCGACCCTCGCCCGGTCTTGTCTGCGCGCGCGATCACGACCGTCTGGCCAACGTACTTGGCGAGTTCGGCCGCAGGCGAAGCCGCCAGCGCAGGTGGCGAGTCGAAGATCACCATGCGGTTCGCCGCCCCCTGCGTCAGCCGGTCGAGGATACGGGCGGTGCGTGAACTGGACAGGTACTCGCTGTCGTGCGCCGTCGTATCTCCCGCGGGGAGCACCCAGAGCCCGGGAATGTCGGTGCCGAGCACGCAAGTCGCAACGTCGATCGTCTCGTCCATCAGCGCGTCCATCAGCCCTGGACCGCCCGGAAGGCCGAGCGCGGAGAGGATCGAAGGCTTGGCGAAGTCGGCATCGACGAGCAGAACTTCGCTCTCCTTCTCCGCCGCGATCGACAGCGCGAGATTGAGAGCGCAGTAAGTCTTGCCCTCGCCCGGATGCGGCGAGGAGATCAGCACGCGCTGTGCCATCGGCCCCGCCTTCTGGCGGCGCAGGTCTGCAGCCTGAACCAGCAGCTGGCGCTTGATGATGCGAAACTCCTCCAGAAGCTCGGTGACCGCGCCTTCGGGCACGATCAGGCCCTGCTCGCGCAGGTGCTCGCGATCGACGGGATGCACGGTATCGCTGAAGCGTGCGGGCTCAGGCGCCGGTTCTGCGGCGGGCTGAGGCGCCGGAGCCGGAACCACGGCTGCAGGCGCGTGTGCGGGTCGAGCGGAAACGGGCTCTGACCTTGCGGGCGCGCGCCTTGCAGGCTGCTCCGGAAACGCCACCGGCTTCGCAATCAGCGTGTTGAAGTCGAACCGGCCATTGGCGCGCTCGAACAGCGATTCGCCTTCGGGTTCATCGGGCTGGTCAGGTACGGGGATCTTGCGATGATCGGTCATGTCAGTCCCCTCACGCCACCATGCCGCGCTGGATGAACTCGGCGGCGAGCAGCACCACGAACAGTCCGCAAAGCGCAGCCGTCCCGGCATAGAAATACTTGAGACGCTTGGCCCTCAGCGCCCGTGCACGATCGGTCAGGCTGTGCGAGATCGCGCCCAGTACCGGCAGGCCGGTCGCCTTCTCCAGCCCCGCAGTGGTGGCGAAGACCGAACGCACCCGGCTCAAGGCAAAGGCGCCGGCGCATCCACCCGCGAAGCCCACGATCAGCACGCCCAGCAGCAAGACCGGACGATTCGGCGCGACGGGCGTACGCGGGCTCGTCGGCGGATCGACGACCTGGAACTTCACCGCTTCGCGCTCGGTCTTCACTTCGCCGCGCAGGCGCAGTTCCTCGCGGTCCTGTAGGAGCTTGTCGTACTGCTGGCGAAGCACGTCGTAATCGCGGTTGATACGCTGGGCCTGAGTCGCAAGTTCGGGATCGGAGATCGCGGACGCCGTCAGCGAGGCGATGTCGGACTGCGTCGCGGCCTTACGCGACTGCAGCGCCTGCACGCTCGCCTGCCGCTCGGCGCGGATCGACTGGAGCGAGGAATAGGCCGGGTTGATGGTGCCGCCGCCGCTCGCCGCTTCCTGCGCCGCCGGAGCGCGCAAGGCCGCAACCTGGTTCTTGGCCGCGATCACGTCGGGGTGATTCTCGGTGAGGCCGCGCGCCCGCATCGCCGCGAGATCGGCCTGTGCGCGCGCCAGCGAGGACTGCGCCCCGCCATCCGCGGCACCGCCCGCGATCGTGCGCGGCGTGCCCGCAAGCTGCCCGTCGATCGCTGCCGAAGCGCTCTGCGCCGCCGAAAGGTCGGCATCGATATCGCGCAGCGTCGAACGCGCGCTCTCCAGACGCTGCGCCACGGCGGCGGCGCCAAGCGCCATTTCCGGGTGCTGCGCCTCGAAGGCGGTGCGCTTGCTCTCGGCCGATTCCAGCTCGCGTTCGCGCGCGCGCAGTTGCTGGTTCACGAATTCCAGCGTCTCGACCATGTCGCCGCGATTGCCGGAGAGATTCTCTTCCCGGAAGATATCGATCAGCTTCTGCGCAACACTCTGCGCCAGCTTGGCGTTCTCGGCATCGGAGAAGGAGCTGTCGTTGGCGGTCGCGGTGATCTCGAAGAGGTTGTCCTCCTGGCTCACGACCTTGACGTTCTTGCCCAGCTTGAGGACCGCCGCTTCCATCGCCTTGGGGTTCTCGATGGTGTCGCCGAGGCGCGTCGCCCGAACGACCTTCTCGAGGTTCACGGCGCTGGTGAGGGTCTGGCGAATTCGCTCGATGTCGCGCTTCTTGTCCGCCACGCCGATACCGACCTGCTCAGCCAGGGCGTCGTCGAGCTGGATAAAGATGCGCGCGTGCGATTCGTAGCTGTTCGGGATCAGCGCCACGACCAGCCAGCCCGCAAGGCAGACCGCCCAGGCCACAGCCAGCGCGATCCAGCGACGATGCCAGATGCTGTGCAGTCCGGCGAGCAGTTCTTCGTAGAGCGAATCCATCTTAGAACATGCTTTCCGGGATGATGATCACGTCACCGGGAGACAGCATGACGTTGGCCTTGCTGTCGCCCTTCTTGAGCAGGTCGCCGAGGCGCAGTTTGTATTCCTGCTGCTTGCCCGCCGTCTTGTCGAAGCGGATCAGACGCGCGCTGTTGCCCGAGGCATATTCGGAAAGCCCCCCCACCGCGATCATCGCGTCGAGCACGGTCATGTTCGCCCGGTACGGGATCGACGCAGGCTTCTCGGTGGCGCCGACGATGCGGATCTGCTGGCTGAACGTGCCCGAGAACCCGTCGACGATGACCGAAACCAGCGGGTCCTCGATGTATTGCGACAGCTGAAGGCGCAGGTCCTCGGCCAGCATCGAAGGCGTCTTGCCCACGGCGGGCATGTCGGTGATCAGCGGCGTGGTGATGCGGCCATCGGGGCGAACCTGCACTTTCGCGCCGAGTTCGGGGTTGCGCCAGACGAAGACGGTCAACTGATCGAGCGGACCGATGACGTATTCCTCACCCGGCCCTTCCTGCATCGACACGAAAGACGCGGGCGGCAATTCCCGGGCAGGGCCGCCGGAGGCGCCGCATCCGGTCAGGGCGACGCTGGCAAGCGCGGTAGCGGCCAGAAGTCGGGCTGGAAGATGCGGCATCAAAACGTCCTCGTCCTGCGCCCGGCCCGCTTCGCACGCCATGCGCGCAAGTCAGGCCCGTCAAAATTCAGTCCCCCGTATCGATGCAAACGGTGAATATTGCGTTAGCCTTGCAAGGCTAATTCCACGGCGGTCCCAAATCGGGACGCGAGCGATTCAGGCGTTAACGTACGGTCAGACTAGCATTTCTTTCGCGGGGCCCTGGCCGAGGAAGCTGGCCGGACTGGCGCTGGCACCATAGGCCCCGGCGCAAAACACCGCGATCAGGTCGTCCACTTCGGCGCGAGGGAAACCGCCTTTGTCCGCCAGCTTGTCGAGCGGCGTGCAGAGGCATCCGACGATCGAGGCTTCCTCCTCCACTTCCGCGCCGAAACGAGTGGCGATCGCCGAAGGGTAATTGCGCCGCACCACGGTCCCGAAATTGCCCGAAGCCGCAAGCTGATGATGCAGCCCGCCATCGGTGATGAGAAAGACTTCGCCGTGGCTGATCTTGCGATCGACAATACGCGCGATATAGACGCCAGCTTCACCGACGAGATAGCGCCCCAGTTCGATGCAGAACTGCGTGTCCCGCAGCACCTCGGGAAGTGTCTCCAGTCGCGCAGCCAAGCGCTCGCCGAGGAGCGAAAGATCAAGCGGCGTGTCCCCTGGGAAATAGGGAATACCGAGCCCGCCACCCAGATTGCAGTGCGGGAGTGGCGTTCCACTGTCTTCGGCGAGCCGAGCCGCCAGCGCCAGCGCCTGGCCCTGCGTCTCGGCGATCGCCTCGGCATCGAGCGCCTGACTTCCCGCGAAAATATGAAACCCGCGCCATTCCGCACCACTGGCGACGACCTCGCGCACCAGCGCAGGCACCCGTTCGGCATCGACACCGAACGGTTTGGCGCCGCCGCCCATCTTCATTCCCGATCCCTTGAGATCGAACTCCGGGTTCACGCGAATGGCGAGACGGGGAGCGATGCCCAGCCGATCACCGATGGCGATGGCGCGGACTGCTTCGCCCTCGGATTCCAGATTGAGCGTTACGCCGGAGAGGATCGCCGTTTCCAGTTCGGCGTCGCGTTTGCCCGGCCCGGCAAAACTGACGTGATGCAAAGGGAGGCCCGCATCGCGGACGATTTCGAGCTCCCCTCCCGATGCAATGTCGAACCCGTCGACCAGCCCGGCCATCAGCGCCAACAGCGGCGGGAACGGGTTGGCCTTGACTGCGTAGTGGAGAGCGACACGCCCAGGCAGCGACGAGCGCAACGCGGCCACACGTCCACGGATGAGGTCGCTGCTATAGAGAAACAATGGCGTCGACGCCGCTTCCTCGACCCAATGCGTCACGGGTCGGCCACCGATAGCAAGCGTGCCGCCGATGGCTTCGTACCCGACCGGAATCGGCCCCAGCGGCTTCATGCGGCTGCCCCCCCTTGCTCGATCCCATGCACGATCTCGGTGGCAAGACCGGTACGATCGAGCTTTCCATTCGGGCTGACCGGCATCGTTTCACGCCAGTGAATCACTTTGGGCTGCATGAAATTCGGAAGTTCCTGCATGAGTTTACGTGGCAGTTCTTCGACTGCGTCTGAAGTTTCCGGCGAGGCCCGGACCACCAGATGAACGGCCTGCCCCAGTCGTTCGTCCGGCACGCCCAGAGCGACCGCCTCAGCGACAAGCCCGGTCGCAAGCGCGGCGTCCTCGACCTCCTGAGGCGAAATGCGATTGCCTGCGCTCTTGATCATCGCATCGCGGCGACCGACGAAATACAGCAAACCGTCCGGCTCGCGCTTCACGCGGTCCCCAGACCAGACGGCGATCCCGCCATATCGCGAGGCGGCAGGCGCCGGTCTGTAGCGTTCGGCGGTGCGCGCCGGATCCTGCCAGTATCCTTGCGCCACCAGTGGTCCGCAATGGACCAATTCCCCCTCTTCTCCATCCTGAGATACAGTATTCAAGTCATTGATAACAAGTATTTCTGCGTGGGGAATGGCCATGCCCATGGACGTGGGATGCGTATCGACGAGATCGGGGTCTAGATATGTCGAGCGAAAAGCTTCGGTCAGGCCGTACATCGGGAACAGCCGAGCTTGGGGGAACAGCGCCCTGAGTCGCCGAACGAGGTCCACGGTCAAGGCGCCGCCGCTGTTGGTTAGGCGCCGCAGGCGCGATGCCGTTTGCACCGGCCATTCCATTTCGGTGACCTGCACCCAGAGCGGGGGCACGGCCGCCAGTGTCGTGATGGCATGCTTCTCCACCGCCTTCACCAGATCGCGCGGCATCAGATAGTCGAGCGGGACTACACAGCCCCCCGCATGCCAAGTCGAAAGCAACTGGTTCTGCCCGTAATCGAACGAAAGCGGCAGCACCGCCAAGGTCCGGTCGTCCCGCGCCAGACCTAGGTAGTCCGCGACACTTTCGGCCCCGAGCCACATGTTCGCGTGGCTCAGCATGACCCCCTTCGGGCGCCCCGTGGATCCGCTGGTGTACAGAATTGCGGCCAAGTCATCGGGATCAGCCTCGGAAGGTAGCATATCACCGTCGAGTTCGGCCGCAGTCGAAAGTGCCTCTGCCTCCCCCAACTGCCGACAATGCGCGGGAACGTCGTCCGCTTCCAGCGTCTTGAGCCGGGCCGGCGTTCCGATCAGCAGCACAGCACCGCTATCCGAAAGGATATGCGCGACCTGTGCATGCTTGAGCAGCGGATTAACCGGAACATGCACCAGCCCCGCCCGCGCCGCCGCCATCGGCATGAGGCAGGTGAGTTCCCCCTTGGCCGCCCACGTCGCCACCCGCGCGCCCCGCTCGGGAACCTCGCGAGCCAGCCAAGCGGCAAGAAGAGAGACACGCCTTCTTAAATCCTTCCAGCTAAGCACGCCTTCGCGCAGCACCAGCGCGTCATCTGAATCGACCCCTCGCAGCACGAGGTGATCGAGCGGCAGGATCGGATTTTCGGCGCTATCGGACATTGGGCCGAGCGTTGTTGGGCCGGGCATGAGAAGGAAAGGCTCCGCGAGGGGTACGTGGCGAGTTTGCAGATCGACTATCACTCCGATCTTAAGGAAGTGCAATCGGATGAAGCGCTTGCGCGGCTGCTCTCCGACGCGCAGCAGCATGCGCCCTTCGATCGACTGGCCTGGTGGCAGGGCTTGGTCGAACACTGCGGCATCCTGCCAGTGCTTGCGGTGGCGAAATCAGCTGATGGCGTGGCGATTCTTCCGCTCTGCGGGCATCGCGGCCAGCTTTCGGCACTGGCTAACTGGTACACTTTCCGGTTCAGACCGATCCTCAGCGGCGAAGCTCCCCTGCAGGCTCTGGCTCGCGATCTGGCCCGCCGGACACACCGCGTGACGCTTCACGGATTGCCGGAAGAGGACGGGAGCATGTCCACCCTCACCAGAGCATTCAAGGCCGCCGGGTGGCTCGTTCGACGCGAAGTCTGCGACACCAATCGCGTGCTTCCGGTCATGGAGCGCAGTTTCGAGGACTATCTCGCCGGCCGCCCCGGAAAGCTGCGCACGACCCTCAAGCGCAAGTCGGGCAAAGTCACGACCCGGGTGTTATCCCGCTTCGACGCCGAAGCCTGGAAACAGTACGAAGCAATCTACTCCGAGAGTTGGAAGCCCGAGGAAGGCTCGCCCGCCTTCCTGCGTACTTTTGCCGAAGCAGAGGGCACAGCGGGCCGCCTGCGCCTTGCCTTGGCCCATGCTGCCGATGCTCCCGAAGGCCCTGCCATTGCCGCCCAGATGTGGACGGTGGAGGGCGGCACCGCGTTCATCCACAAGCTCGCCCACCGGGAGGCCGCAAAGCCGCTTTCTCCCGGCTCCGTATTGACGGCGGCGCTGATGCGCCACGTGATCGAAATCGACCGCGTGGATCTCGTCGATTTCGGCACCGGCGACGATGCCTACAAGCAGGACTGGATGGAAACCCAGCGGCCCCGCTACCGGCTCGACATGTTCCGCCCTTTCGATGCGCGCAATTGGGCTTCTCTTGCCGGGATCGGTCTGCGGTCACTTGCCGCAAGTGCGAAGCGCGGCTAGAGGGCGCCGTCAAGAATGACAGATTGCCGAGGGGCCATGCCAGACCAAACCGACCTGCTGCTGCGCCGCATCCTGACGGATGTGCTTGGGCTCAAGCCGGGTCAGGCCGATACGTTCGATGATGACACAGGCCTGTTCGGGCACCTTCCCGAACTGGATTCGATGGCCGTGGCCGGCCTTCTGACTGAACTCGAGGATCGCCTCGACATCATCATCGAGGACGACGAGATCGAAGGCGAGATGCTGGAGACTTACGGCGGCCTGCTCGCGTTCGTAGAGGCGAAGCGCGGCGCCTGATGGTTCCGGCAAGCTGGCCCTGCCCGCTCCCCGGCGGCGGCACCAGCGAGGAATTCGCGTTGTCCTGCGATGCGGGGCGCGATCATCGCCTGCTGATCATACCCGCCCTCTTCGATGAGGGGAACAAGCTGCGTCGCTTCACCGTAGAGGTCATGCGGCGACTCGAACTTGCCAGGATCGACAGCGTTTTGCCCGATCTCCCCGGTTGCAACGAGAGCATGCTGCCCCTCGTCATTCAGAATCCGGCGGGCTGGCTGGATGCCATGACCTCCGCTGCCCGGCATTTCAGGGCGACCCACGTGCTGGGCATGCGCGGCGGCAGCCTGTTTACTCCGAAGTCTCTGCCCGCATTCCACTATGCCCCCGTCAAGGCAGCGACGATCCTGCGCCAGTTGGTACGCGCACGCATCCTCTCCTCCCGCGAAGCCGGGCGGGAGGAAAACCGCGAAGCTCTCGCTGAAACAGCGGTCACGCGCGGCATAACCCTCGCCGGTTACGAAATCGGTCCCGACTTCTACCGCGATTTCGAACCGATGGTGCCGGACGCCCTCCCCACTGTCATCGGGCAGGATGAAGTCGGTGGAAGCGGCCTCTGGCTACGCGCGGAGCCCGATGAGAATGGTGCACAGGCCGACGCCCTTGCCGCCCTGCTGACAGGAGCGCTCAGGGCATGAAGCGACGGCACCTCTTTTTCGCCTGTGCCGGTCAAAGGCTCGCAGCTACTCTAGACGAAGCTCAAGGAAACTGCGCAATCCTGCTCGTCTCGGGCGGGAACGAAGTGCGCGCCGGAGCGTGGAACGGTCAAGCCCGCTTCGCCGCCCGAATCGCTGCCCACGGCTTTCCAGTCCTGCGCTTCGACCGACGCGGCGTGGGTGACAGCGAAGGCGAAAATCTTGGATTCAGGCACAGTTCTGCGGATATTGCCGCGGCGCTGGAAGCCCTGCGAAGCCAAGCCCCCCATGTTCAGCATGTCATCGGTTTCGGCAATTGCGACGCTGCCAGTGCCCTGATGCTTGCAGGAGGCGCAGGTCTGGACGGCCTTGTGCTTTCAAACCCCTGGACCATCGAGAGTTCCGACGAGGAAGCCCCTGCCGAGATCGTGCGCGATCACTACCGGCGGCGTCTCGCTGATCCAGCGGCAATCAAGCGATTGCTGACCGGCAAGGTCTCACTGTCAAAGCTGGCCCGGAGCCTGGTTACCGCCACCCGCCCCGCGCCTTCGACACTGAGCGGGCTGACTGCCGAAATAGCGCAAGGTATCGCAGGCTTCAAAGGGTCGGTGCGCTTCCTGATCGCGGGACGCGATCGTACCGGACTGGCCTTCCTTTCCCACTGGGACAAGACCGACGACCGCATCCGTATCTGCAGCGAAGCCAGCCACAGCTATGTCGAACCCGATGCCCAGGACTGGCTGCTCGGTCAGGTTCTCGAGATATTGCGGGACTGAGGAATGATTAGGCTCGCATGAGCGCGCCCGCGAGCCCTTCGCGAATCTCCGAAAGTCTACGGAAGAAATCTTCTGCCGATGATTCTTGCCGATTGCTCATTTCGGGTGCCGCAATACTTGCTACCGCCAATGACGACTTGTCGCTGATCGCCTTGGCTGCGCCGCGCAGGGTGTAACCCTCACGATGGACAAGCCGATCGATCTCGCGGATCAACGCAACGTCCTCCGGACGGTAATACCGTCGATTTCCGCTACGTTTGATCGGCTGGAGCGACGCGAACTGCTCTTCCCAGTACCTTAGCACATGGGGCCTGATCGCAAGCGCCTTGGCCACTTCGCCGATCGTGCGTAGCGCCTGCGGCTCCTTCCCGTCTTCGAAAAGCGGGCCATCTTCGAAAAATGCTGCCCTTACAGGCGCACCTGATGCTGAAACGTCCATACCTGCCTTTTCCCGACGGAACTTTCCCGTCAATCTGTGGCGATACGGTCCTTCAGCATCTGACTGGCACGAAAAGTCATCACACGCCGCGGCGTGATCGGCACTTCTACGCCGGTCTTCGGGTTGCGGCCTATCCGTTCGCCCTTGTCGCGCAGCAGGAAAGTGCCGAAGCCCGAGATTTTGACGTTCTCGCCATCGCTGAGGGCCGTCGTCATGTGCTGCAGGATCGCTTCCACCATGGCAAGCGACTCGGCACGGGATATGCCCAGCTTGCGATGAATCGCCTCGGCAATCTCAGCCCTTGTCAAAGTATCCGTAGCGCGCATCAATCCCGCATCCCCATAGTGCGCCGATGTGACGCATAATATTAGAAACAGGGAAGAAATCAACGGTGCGTCCAATATTGAACGCAACCGGTGCGGTGCAGTCGCTTGTCAGATGCGAATCAGGCTCGCACCCCACGTAAATCCGCCACCCATGGCCTCCAGCATGACCAGATCGCCCTGCTTGATGCGACCGTCGCGCACTGCCACATCGAGTGCGAGCGGAACCGACGCAGCCGAGGTATTGGCATGCTGGCCGACCGTCATCACCACCTTTTCGGGCGGCAGACTGAGCTTCTTGGCCGTCGCATCAAGGATGCGCGCATTGGCCTGATGCGGCACGAGCCAGTCGATGTCGGAGGTGGAAAGGCCAGCCTCTTCAATGACTTCACGCAGGACTTCCGCAAGGTTGACGACGGCGTGGCGGAAAACCTCGCGGCCTTTCATGCGCAGCTTGCCGACCGTACCGGTGGTCGAGGGACCGCCATCGACGAAGAGCAACTGGTTGTGCGCGCCATCGGCGTGAAGCCGGGTCGCGAGGATTCCCCGGGGAGTTTCACCCACCTGTTCCTGCGCCTCCAGCACCACGGCGCCCGCGCCGTCGCCGAAGAGCACGCAAGTCGTGCGGTCTTCCCAGTCGAGAATGCGGCTGAAAGTCTCCGCCCCGATGACCAGCGCACGCCTGGCCATGCCGGTGCGCAGCATCGAATCGGCAACGCCGACGGCATAGAGAAAGCCCGAGCATACCGCCGCGACGTCGAAGGCGATTCCGCCCGCACGGCAACCGAGCCGGCTCTGCACGATCGTGGCGCTGGCGGGGAACGTCTGGTCGGGCGTGGCAGTCGCCAGCACGATCAGGTCGATCGAATCGGCATCGATGCCCGCAGCCTCGATCGCCTTGCGCCCCGCTTCGGTGGCGAGGCTGGAGGTGGTCTCGTCGGCCTCGGCGATGTGGCGGTTGGAGATGCCGGTACGTTCGACGATCCATTCGTCGCTGGTATCGACCCGCTCTGCCAGTTCGGCATTGCTGACGGCATTGCGCGGGAGCGCGGAGCCGGTTCCGATCAGTACCGAACGAATCATCAGGCGCGCTCTTCCTGTACGCCGGTCAGCCCCTTAGGCATGCGCCAGGTCGACCCTCCCAGACGGGCCAGGTCGGCAGAGATACGCTCGGTCACGTTTTCCTCCAGGAGCCGGGCGGTGACCGCCACGGCATTGGCCACGCCTGCAGCATTGGCGCTGCCGTGGCTCTTCACGACAATGCCGTTGAGGCCAAGGAAGACCGCGCCATTGTGATTGTTGGGATCGAGGTGGTGCTTGAGCAGGTCGGTAGCCGGCTTCGAGATCAGGAACCCGATCTTGGAGCGCAGCGAACTGCTGAAGCCGCGGCGCAGCAGGTCGGCGACGAAACGCGCCGTGCCTTCCACCGCCTTGAGGGCGACGTTGCCGGTAAAACCGTCGGTCACGACCACATCGACGTCGCCGCGGCAGATCTTGTCCGCCTCGGTGAAGCCGTCGAAGGACATCGCAAGGTTTTCGGCCGCGCCCTTGAGCACAGCGGCTGCATCGCGCAGTTCCTCGGTGCCCTTGGTTTCTTCGGTGCCGATGTTGAGCAGACGCACACGCGGTTCGGCGCGGCCAGTGGCCACGCGCGAATAGGCCGCGCCCATGATCGCGAACTGGACCAGGTTGCGGCTGTCGCACTCGGTATTGGCACCGAGGTCGAGCATGATGACGTCGTTGTCGCCCAGCGTCGGCAGCAGGGCCGCCAGTGCAGGACGATCGATGCCGGGCATCGTGCGCAAGGTCAGCTTGGAGATCGCCATCAGCGCGCCGGTATTGCCGCCGCTGACGGCAGCCCCGGCATGGCCGAGCTTCACCGCTTCGATCGCGCGCCCCATGGACGTGCCCTTGGCCCGGCGAAGCGCCTGACTGGGCTTGTCCTCACCGCTGATCACGCCATCGGTGTGCAGGATTTCGGAGCTGGCCCGCAAGTTCGGATGATTTTCGAGCGCGGCCTTGATCCGCACCTCGTCACCGACGAGCAGGAACTTGAAACGATCATGACGGCGGCGCGCAAGCGCGGCGCCTTCAATCATGACGCGCACGCCCTCGTCGCCGCCCATCGCATCGATAGCGATACGCGGCAAACTCATGGGGCTTTCTCCGAAATACGTCGTAGGATCTAAGTCTTAGACTTCGACCGCGACGATTTCACGACCGTTGTAGTGGCCGCAAGAATTGCACAGGTTGTGCGGGCGCTTCAGTTCGCCGCAGTTGCCGCATTCGTGGAATGCTTCAACCTTCAGCGCGTCATGGCTGCGGCGCATGCCCCGGCGGGAGGGCGAAGTCTTTCTTTTAGGGACAGCCATTTCGGCACCTGTTCCTGCAAATACGTGTCTGTCAAAAAGGCCGCCGGTGACCGGGTAGGGACACGGCGGCTTGCGAAGGCGCGCCTATAACCCATTTCACGCGAGTTGCAACCCGTTACTCCCTCCACCATCAAGCCGTCACCAATCGGGAGTACGCCTATATGATTCTGCAGACCACCCTCAGCATGTCCGCCGCAGCAGCCGTCGTCGCCTTCTGGCTGGCGGTGCGTACCGGCAAGGCGCGCATGGCGGCGAAGGTGTGGCACGGCGACGGCGAGAATCCCGTGCTTCTGCGCCGCATGCGCGCTCAGGCCAACTATGGCGAGAGCGCGCCTTTCGTGTTGATGCTGGTCGCCGCTATCGAGCTTTCCGGCAAGGCCGGGCAATGGCTGGCGATCGTCGGCGCACTCTATCTGCTAGCGCGCATCGCCCATGGGATCGGGATGGACAAGGCGGAGAAATCTCCCCTGCGCGCGGCCGGCTTCATCGTCTCGGTGCTGACGCTCCTGGGACTCGCACTGATGGCCGTGCTGATCGCGACGGGGCGATTCTAGACCGGTAGCCCGCGTTTGATCGCCTCATCGCTGACGTAGGGATTCGTCAGACGCTCCTGCCCGAACGTGCTCACCGGTCCGTGGCCTGGGACGAATGTGACGTCGTCCCCGAGCGGCCAGAGCTTCTGTGTGATCGAGTGCACCAGATCGTCGAGATTGCCGCGCGGGAAGTCCCAGCGGCCGATGCCGTTCTGGAACAGCACGTCGCCGACCATGGCGAACTTGCTGGGCTCGTGATGGAAGATGACGTGGCCGGGCGTGTGCCCCGGACAATGAACGACGTCGAGTTCCAGTTCGCCTACGGTGACCTTGTCGCCATCCTCCAGCCAGCGGTCGGGCTCGAAGGTATGCGCCTCCATGTTCCAGCGCGGCCCGTCGTCGTCGAGCTGCGCGATCCAGAAGCGGTCTTCCTCCTGCGGCCCCTCGATCGGCACGCCAAGCTCCTTGGCCAGCACGCCGGCCTGCCCGCAGTGGTCGAGGTGGCCGTGGGTGACGAGGATCTTCTCCAGCGTCACCCCGGTCTTCTCCAGTGCCTGCTTCAGCTTGTGCAGGTCACCGCCGGGATCGACCAGCGCGCCCTTCATCGTGGCCGTACACCACAGGAGCGAGCAGTTCTGCTGGAGGGGCGTGACGGGAATGATCCCCACGCGCATCTGTTGTTCGGTGCCTTGCGTCATGCCCTTGGAAATGGCCGCAGAGCGCCGCGAATGCAACCGGGCTAGATACGCCCGCCCTTCCAGACCACGCGCCCTATGACCTCGACGTCCCGCGCGCCGCATTCGACCGGCGGATAGGCCGGGTTGTCGCTGATCAGCACGACGAGCCCCGGCCGCGAGACGTCGATGCGCTTCACCCGCAGGCTGTCGCCCAGCCGGACGACATGAATACCGTCGCGCAACGCCCGCAAGGTCCGGTCGACGAGGATTTCATCGCCGTCACGCAGCGTCGGCTCCATCGAATCGCCGCTCACCACGATGGTAGAGAGGTGCTCCGGCTGCAGCCCCATCGATCGCAGCCAGCGGCCCGAGAATCGGATGGTGTCGACCACCTGCTCGCCCTCGGTCGCCGCGCCGGGTCCTGCCGACGCCCCCACCGCGAGGCGCGGGACGTCGATCCAGCTGCCTCGGCGTGATTGCTCCGGAATGGCGTAGGAAATTTCCTTCGACTGCCCCAGCTCCGCCTCGTCAACGCCGAAGAACCGCGCGAGCATCCCGCGATCGTGCTCCTCCAGCTTGCGCGGGCTGCCCTTGCGGATGAATTGCTGCAGATATGTGGGATTTTTGCCCAGCATGGCCGAGAGCCGGGACAAGCTCACGCGCCGCTCCTCGGCCAGTTCCAGCAGGCGCAGACGGGTCGGGTCGCTTACCATTTTGTAATCCGTATCCGTAGGAAATTTCCTAGACATGTAGGATTTAGAACGGAACAAAATAGAAACATCAAGCGAATTCCTACACGAAAGGACCAGACCGGATGCTCCTGCGCGAGATCGAGCGCTTCTTACGCCAGACCGACATGCCGTGGACCAAATTCGGCCGCCTCGCCGCACAGGACCCGCGCTTCGTGGCGGATCTGCGCAACGGCCGGGTGCCGCGCGGCGACACCGCCGCCCGAGTCGAGCGGTTCATGCAGACCTACCTCACCGGTGCCGGGGAGAACCGCCATGCAGTCTGAACTCGTTCGAGAAATGCGCCAGGCTTTCGTGCCCGCAAAGGCCCCGGCACGCGGTCCGTGGCTGCGGCTGCTGTCCGAGGTGCTGGGCCTCGCCGGTTCCGAAGCCGAACTGCTGAGCCATGCCGAGCGCGACTGGGCCAGCGCCACGTTCTCCGGTGCCCGCCACATGATCGCGGTGGCCTTCGAAGGCGCCGAAGCGGTGGTTAAGGGAGAGGCATTCATCGCTGCCCTGCCCGACCACGAATTCACCGTCCCGCGCCATCTCGTGGCCGATGCGGCGGTAACGTCGGTCGAGCACCGGCAGGACCCGCCGCGTATGACGGTCCATGTCGAAGTGCTGGTACTGGTGGATTGCTGAGGCCCTGCTCCTCCCCGTTGCGCAGCAATGGGGAGGGGGACCGCCGACGCAGTCGGTGGTGGAGGGGTAGCGCGCTCAAAGCCCCCTCCGTCAGTCGCTGCGCGACTGCCACCTCCCCATCGCTACGCGACAGGGAGGATGAGCGCCTTCAGAGCGCGCGCGAGAGTTCCTTGATCTCGGTATTCAGGATGCGATCGTTCTCGGAATAATCGACCGGGCAGTCGATCAGATGCACGCCCGGCGTATCGCGGCAGTGCGCGAGCAGTTCCTTGAGGTGCGCGGCGCTCTCAACCCGGTAGCCGTTGGCGCCGTAGCTCTGCGCATACTGCACGAAGTCCGGGTTGCCATAGTTCAGCCCGAAGTCCGCGAAGCCCATGTTCGCCTGCTTCCAGCGGATCATGCCATAGGCATTGTCGTTCAGGATCAGCACCGTCAGGTTGAGACCGAGGCGCACCGCCGTCTCCATCTCCTGACTGTTCATCATGAACCCGCCGTCGCCGCAGACAGCGAAGACCTTGCGCTCGGGATAGACCATCGCGCTCGCCATCGCCGAGGGCAGCCCTGCCCCCATCGTCGCCAGCGCGTTGTCGAGCAGCACCGTGTTGGGCTTCATCGCGCAATAGCCGCGTGCGAACCACAGCTTGTAGACGCCATTGTCGAGGCAGACGATCGCATCGTCGGGCAGCGCGTCGCGCACCTGCTGCACGGCATGGGGCGGGAAGATCGGGAAGCGCTCGTCCGCCGCCAGCTTCGCGGTGTGCTCGACCTCGGCGGCACGGAAGCGCAGCATCGAATCGAAGTTCCACTTGGGCGAAGGCGTGATCGCCTCCTTGATCTGCCACATGGCGTTGGCGATGTCGCCGATCACCTCGATGTGCGGGAAGTAGACCGGATCCACCTCGG